>Ga0207433_10012543_pt1 | contig 12663 bp, 22 predicted proteins | sample YelNatPaOPGAMG01_FD_187559 | JGI IMG/M metagenome (GOLD analysis project Ga0207433, IMG submission 187559) | Hot spring thermophilic microbial communities from Obsidian Pool, Yellowstone National Park, USA - OP-RAMG-01 (SPAdes) (version 3) | ecosystem: Environmental > Aquatic > Thermal springs... | reverse complement strand
TATATATAAATATTGTGAACGCCGTGTAGTGTATATGAAAGAAGTTCTTATATACATCTTAGCAATATAGTGATATGGAAAACTTGTTTAAAGGAGTAAAAAGCATATCTGAATTGGAACAGCGGTATATGAATTTGCTAAAAGAGGCTGTTATAGAAGAAGCGATAATAGAGGAGCAGTATAGAAAAGCAAGAGATAAACTGCTTGAAAATAGTACAATGACAGGCTCGGTCATATCAGAGGAAACAAGGCAGAAAACGGGCTCAAAAGTTAAAAAGAGGACTCTGTCGCAAAATGAAAGACTGCACGGGCAAACACTGCTGGTAGTACGTGGGAATGCACCATATCCATACATTACACCAGATGTTATAACAACCAAGAATTATGAATACCATTATATAACACTGGATGACTTGGATACCACCCTGCCAGATACTGCAAGGTTCTTCTATGACTATGCTCCTACAATTGAAGACAATAAACTGATGCTCCACAGAGTAGAGAGAAATTCACAGGTTGTCGAAATTGAAACCGATATCCTTAACGCTGTAGAAGATGGTGAAGAAGTCGAGCTAAAACAGGCATACTTCACCAAAAATATGATAAACTCAGTAGAGGCTATATCAGATAACATAAAGATGTCTTTCACAATAGTGGAGACATTTCTTATCAATCCTATGACTCAGGCTCTTGCATACAGGTTGCTGACAGCCTTTGCCATAAAGGATGGAGATGTTGTGCAGATACCGTTTACAGTAGGGTGAAAATATGGATGAAAACGAAGAAAGAATAAATGCTGTAGTCCAGAGGATAGAAGAAGAGCTTGACAAGATGCAGGTCGATGACGTAATGAACGTTCTGTCAGATATCATACAGGACTTATTCAGCCAGATTGATGCAGAGACTGCCTTGATAATGCTTTATAGATTGCACCAGACTATAACTACTAGCATAGAGACGGTAGTGGAAAATATTAAAAACAGTGAAGAAAATTAAGTAGCAGGTTCTGTTTCTTCTTCCTTTATTTTTTTAAGCACAGTACCTATTTTACGATATCCAAGACGTGTTATATACTTATAGAGCCTCATATTTTTGAAATTACCATTATCATACCAGTAATCAATCATTTCATCGCTATCTGCTATCTTCTTCTGAAAAATTCTCCTGAAGAGATGAAACGAATAAGTGTGTTTTTCAAGCAACGCCCTGCATAAATCTATAGATTCCTGCTCTAGGTCTCTGGACATATACAGGATATTATATACGGATTTATATAATCTTGCTATTTTTAAATGTGTCGCATTTTAATTTTGAAAAGGTTTATATCATCCATAAGAATATGGAAGTATGACTTATCTGAACACAGATGAAATAGAATATTGTAAAGCACATCAGGAAGAAAATCTTATGAAATACATAGGAACACGCCTGATACTTAACAATACCACAGAAGAAGAGTATATTGCCATTATGGAAGAGTGCTTCCCGAAACTGAATTACAGGGAGCTTCTGAACAAAGAAGTTATACCAAAACTTGCAATGGATTCCCCTGAGTATGAAGGCTTCAGCTTCAAGAATTTTGTCGTAAATACACCACTGGCTACTTTAAAAATCAGTTGTTATAGCGACTGGGAAAAAGTTATGGGCATCAGTACCAATACAAAGGATGGTATTGATTATACAGTCAGATACCTTATAAAGGTAATCGATGGAAGGTTCTATGAGAGTATATTTACAGCCTTCGAGGATAAAGATGGAGAAGAGCACGAACTGGTCAATACAAAGCTCAAATTTGTTATACACTTGCGAATAAAGTATGCCTATATGGATGGGAAGCAGACAATAGTAGTATATAGGATAGGACGGGATAAGGAAGACAGAATAGAAGAAATAACCAAAGCAGTGAACACAATCAAGGATATCTATCACTTATCGCCTAAGGATGCTTACCACCTGATGCAGTATTTCGATGACGTGATACCTGACTTTCTCAAGTTTGATAAGCCAGAAGATTCTCATATCGCAGTAATAGATGACACCATCAGGGTCAATTATCCAGTGGCATTCAATGAAAAAGAGGTTCTGGAAGCACTGATACACACTTATAATATTACTTCACAGAAGGAAGTGATGTCGGTGCTATCCTTATATACACCCATTACGGTATTCAGTGTACAGCTAAGGAAAGCAGATATGATTATGCCACTGCCAATAATACTGGGCAAGGGTGGTATGGGAAAGAGTGCAATGGTAAAGCTAATAGTCGTTACGGGCTTCGGCATACCTGAGAATGAGAAATCTGAAGATGACATATTCACTAAAGCTTCATTCAGGGAGACCTTCAGCAAAGGGATATTTCCTATACTGATTGATGAAATTACACAACAGACAATGCTCAGAATCTACGGCAGTATGAAGACACTTTCCACAGGCAGGGGCTCACACAGCAGAGGCAGACCTTCTGGTGGCTTGAATGAGTGGGTCGTAACTTCCGTACCTGTGTTTACAAGCAATGAAATGATTTATATTGACAGTGGAATGGAGAGAAGATTCCTGAAGCTCATAGCCAACGATATTGACAACAATATACAGGAGTGGAGAAAGGCTAAAGAGAAAATACCTGAAGGCTACCAGTACATCTTTCTCAAGGAACTGGACGGTGTGAAGATTTCCGATATGATTAGCGGGATACTGAAGTATGTCCAGAAGGATGTAGATTTTGCATATGCATACCAGATGTATGTCAAAGAGATAATGGACAAAGTCTTCAGAAAGTATGGTCTGGAATGCCCGTTCACGCCAATCAGAAAGACCGTAACAGACGATGATGACTGGTACGTTACTTTCGGGCAGTTTGTTACAGCCCAGTACAACAGATATAAGGCAGACCAGCCAACATATCTTGACTTCAGGGTAGATTATGACTACATCGAGGGAGATAAATCACTATATGTCTCAAAGCTTGGATTCCAGAAATTCCTGAAAATGTTTCCAAGATGCCCGTACAGGAATGCCAACACTTTTGCCATTAACGCACCTGATACAGAGTATGAAATTAGCTACACCAAGAAGCGTGTCTGTAGCTCCAAGAATCCCATACACGTTATCAAGGTAAGGGAAAAGGGTGAAGAGGTTCAGGCAGTTCTTACAGTAGATGAACAGCTTAGGAAAAAACTGAAAGCAGAAATGTATTAATCATCCATAATATAGATGTGAAGCCATATCTACCACTATGCCTGTTCCCAGTATTGTTGTAGCTACACCGGCAATGGCAACGGGCACTAATATTTTATTTTTCTCAAGGTTCAGTATTGAATAAACAGAAGTGAATATACCGATACCGGTAATTACAATACCCCCTAGAAACACGTGTGCCCTGAAATTTTTGACAAAGGACATAAATTCCTGCCAGTCTTTAGCTATTTCAGGGTCAATGAGAGAAGATATGGTTTCAGGAAGGCTTGATACCGTTACCATTTAAAGTTCCCCCTCTATCTTATTTATATCCTTTTCTGCCTGTTGTTCCCATTTAGCCAGAATAGTAGAACCTGTTTTTCCAACCACAGACAGTATATAAGCTATAGACATTCTGGCATCTGATAAATCAAAGCCCAGACCGCTTCCTAAGGTATAGGCACTGCCAGTAACGGTTGACATAATATCAAGCAGTTCGCTGTTCTTAAACGGTAATTTTTCGTGTTTTATGTTTGAGATTTCCATACTATCACCTCAGGTCTCTATGATGGCATCTATCAAACCCTGTGCATTTCTGGAGATTATCACTTTCTGGTTGCTGGTTGACCGTGTAACAAGATACACAATAATACCGCCAACTGCTATACCTGCAACAAGACCTATTATAAGTGCTACATCACTGTCCATAGGCTACCCCCTTCTCAATTTCACTGGTATATACAGTCAGATGGTCAAGAAGTGTTGTTGTGCCAAAATAGTCAAGGTTATTCTGTAGTGCTGGGATTATCTGGTGCAGTTTATTGAGCATACCATTTAACAACTCCTGTGGGGAATTATCTACTTCATATGGTGTTCCCTTAAGTGTTATATTGAAGGTCTTAAGATATGACTCTATTACAGCCAGTACACTTCCAACATAATACCTGACCTGAAAGTTGTGCATTTCTGCCCGTAGATAGCACGAGCCATACAAATATGCATCTGTTAAGTCATCCAGAAATTGATACGTTACCATAAAAGACTATTGCATACTCAGATTTAAATACCTGATTTGGATATCTGGGTATGAAGGTTGTCAATTATAATTATAAGGATATTACACACCTCTCCTTTATGACAGAAGATGGTAATATTATTGTAAAAGACATAAAAGAGCTTGAATATCCTTATTTTCTTGGTATTCCAGACAGGAACAAAAAATTTTCTGATGTCGAGATAGCACACATTGAGCATACCGAGAAACTGGAAATACCATATCTGACACAGACGGGGGTCAAGAAGGCTGATGGATACAGGGTCTTTGTTTATATACCAAAAAATGTTCCTGAACTGAGACCTAAATTTACTATGACCTTTGAAGCAAACATTCCATACATCAGAAGGTTGGCATATGATAACGTGATAGAGTGGTCTCCAAAAGTTACAAGATACGCTGACATTGATATTGAAGAACGAAAGGGAGAAATTGAACTTATAGGATACATAGACAGTATAGACAACGAATACATACCATTCTACAGCATCAATGACTTCTTGGATACACTCAAAAGGAGAAAAATACTTGAAATCTATGCTTGGAACGGTGAGAGTTATGACTTTAAAAGGCTAAATAATATAATAAAAGATGAATATTTTAAACACATCCTGAAGCTAGATGCTATGATATACTATTCCATCTTTAACCAGAGGTCTCCACGAACACTGAATCTTGCAGGTAAAGAGAACGGTATAGGCACAAAAATACCGATAACCAAGCCATTTAACAGCCTGACAAAAGAAGAAATGGAAATATATAACAAGCAGGATGTAAATATCCAAAAGGGTGTTCTCGATAAACTGGGAATACGTGATATCATCCACAACTACAGCAATACCTATGCACTGCACCCATTAGAAATATACTCTTCTGGGACTAATAAAGGATTTCAGGTAAGGGCTTCTGCAACCAGAATATTCGACAGTATAATGATAAGAGATTACAAACCAAGAGTATATCTCCTAGATACAGCACACTCTGAAAAAGAAAGCGAGTATCAGGGTGGTTTTGTACTGGAGCCAGAGAAAGGCTTATACAGCAATATAGCGGGCTTTGACTATAACTCATTATATCCAAACGTAATTATATATTCAGATTATGATAATTATGTCTATAACATCCTTAAGGACATAGAGAAAAATAAGTATAACCAAAGGAAAGAACTGAAAAAGAAGTATGAAATGACTGGAGATAAATACTACGATACTGCTCAGGCTACGGCAAAAATCTCCATTAACTCGTTATATGGAATATTTGGCAATCCGTACTTCAGATACCACAACACAGATGTGGCTTCACACATTACCAGCTACGCCAGACAGATGATTACCAAGATGATAGATTTTATAAAACAACAGGGATATAATGTTATATACGGTGATACCGATAGCTGTTTCGTTTCAGATATAAGTAAAGAGGAAGCTCAAGAACTGCTGGTAAAATTAAATAAAGAAATATCACCATTTGAGGTTAAATTAGATAAATATTTTATAAAAATGCTGTTTTATGGAGATTCTTCTTGAATCGTCATCTCGAAAAACGTTCTTAAGTTACTGATATAGTTTTCCAGTAGATGTTTCTTGTTGGCTTTCTTGGTATTATCAAAAACACCTAACGTTGCAAACATTAATGCATATAGAGCAGTATTTATCGTCTGGTTTTCAAGTCCTTTCAATATACCCTCAGAAAGGCTAATAGCATTGTCAACGTTTACTCCAAATCTTCTCTTTATCAATTCTTCGAGAGTTGTCTTTTCTTCATGGTCTTCTGCAACGCTGTCAACCGATTCTGTTCCATTCTCTTCTGTTCTATCCTTTTCATTTTCAGGCATATCAACACCTGTGTCTATATCTGATAGTGGGTATTAAATTTTTCGATTTGTATTTTGCGACACAAACTGTTCCAGATGTTCCAGCATTTTTTCGGTATAGGTAAAATTTACAGGTTGTATGTTCCAGAAACACGTAAAGATGCGAGTTTTCTGAACCATACTTCTGAATATTTTAACTATATTGAAAAAATGCTGGAACAACTGGAACAAACTGCGACACAGAATAAAGTTTATATATGCCTTCGTGATACACAAGTGCCCAGAAGGTCTTAAAATATCTTCTGGGTAGTTTATTGGAGAATCCAGATGACAGATGCATCACGAGATAGCTACCTTAGAAGGAAGTATAATATATCTCTGCAACAATATGATGCTATGCTACGAAGGCAGAAAAATGAATGTGCTCTCTGTAAAAGACACAGGTCAGAATTTAAACAGAATTTTGCTGTTGACCACGACCATAAAACCGGTAAAATACGTGGTCTGTTATGTAGTAGATGCAACTACCTTGTAGGTATGGTAGAGAGGTATGCGTCTGATACTATAGAACCTTTTGCCCAGAATCTGTACGGGTATCTCTTCAGGAAGAAGAAATAACAGAAGATTTATAAGGGATAAAGGCATTTACTCTTATGTTTATTGAGAAGATATCGAAAACAATGTTCCGTGAAAACGGACACAGCGACTATACATATGCCAGCGAGAGCGACTACTGTATGCGAAAGACGTTTTACAAACGTACTGGTCTGGAAACATTCCATAACTTCGCCACAGAGGTCAACTTCAAACAGGGGAACGCAATACACAGTCTGATGCAGGACTTATTTATTACAAGTGTTGCACCATCTATGGGATATAGAGGCTTCAAGGAAGTACGCATAAATGATGATTTCATACACGGATTTATCGATGTTATGTTGGTCAACAGTGAATCGATTGTTATCATTGAGATAAAAACTACGAAAAGCCTTCCAGCAGAACCACTGACACATCACCTGACACAGATAAACACATATATGCACCCGTATTTTGTAAATAAACACAACCACAGAAAGACTGTTCTGGGTGTCCTGCTGTATGTGGAAAAGGCAATGGTATATGGAAATTCTCCACAACGGGAGTTTGTTATTTCCTATGATGATGATTTATACAATAAGACACTTGTCAGGGCAAAACAGGTTAAACATTATCTTGACAATGGGATACTTCCACCAGCAGAGGCTGTGATAAACGGTAATGTCTGGGAATGCAAATACTGTTCTTTCCTGTTGAAATGCAGACAGGCTGGAAACGATAGTGTAAAAATACAGGATGAGGTACTAACAGTACTGGGTGAGTGAGGTGTTCAGTACGGGACATAAAGTTTTCACATTTACGGATAGAGACAACTTCTCGAAGAAGTATTCAGGGTATCTGGATAATTTCTATCGGACAGTCTGGGACATAGATTACATTGAAATAGTTTCTGACAGAGACCGGCAAATTCGTGGAGTGGACAAGATACTGCATCTTAAAGACGGAAATAAACTACACATTGATGAAAAAATTGAAAGTATCAAACAGACAGATAATATTGTGTTTGAAGACAAAACCGATATAGATGCAGATAAAGACGGGTGGCTTACAGAAGGTCAGCTTACCGACTACGTTGTATTTTATCAGGTAAATATGAATAAAATATACGTTATTCCATTTAACCTGATGCTGAAAATGCATCTGGAGAACAGGGATATCTGGATGAAGAGTGGCAGGGAACGCATAATAATGAACAAGACTCCCTATGGGTATTACAGAGGTAGAATATATCTTGTTCCGAAACCGGAGTTATATGATTATATGGCTACGGTTGGTAACATTCCTTCTGAGAAGATTGAATACAGCTATACTTTCTCATAAAATTTATATATATCTATAGCATTATAATTTATGGTATATGATATACTAGCCTTTATAATAGAAGTCGTTGCTGTTTTGCTCCTTATCGAATCGATTATTGCAATGCTCATTGGACTACCAATATCAGCAATAGTCCTGACTTTCATAGCTTTGGTGTTTCTAATACTTATATATGTACTAAACTCTCTGGATAGTTTATTCTGAAAGATTGAATACAGATATACACTCCCATAAAGTTTATATATATGCATAATATTATGATTTATGGTATCTATACTACAGTACATAGTAAATCTTATAATAGAAGTGGTTGCTATTGTCCTTCTTATCGGAGCAATTATTGAAGTGTTCATTGGACTACCAATATCAGCAATAGCCCTTACTTTCATATCTCTGGTGCTTGTAATGAGTATGTATAGACCAATTTCTCTAGAAGATGTATTCTGAGAGATTTATAGTTGCTTAATATAGTACAGGTATAAATACTATTAATTGATATGGTCTTATGTCGTCCATCACAGTATCTAAAATATTTGCAGGTGTAGGAATATTGTTCGGTATCGGAAGCCTTGTAGAAATAGCTCTAGGAGCTCCTCTCCCAGCAATACCACTGTCAATTCTGGCGTTTGGGTCTGAATTTGCTTCATATATTCACGCTGGAACAGCATAATTCAGCATTGATTGTTCGAGCAATAACTATATATAGCTCTTCCTGATATCCGTTTATGAATGCCTCACAGGGTAGATTAGAAATTAACGGTCATCTTATTCCGATATCTCCAGATATATGGAGCAGATGCAAGGAATGGATTCAAGAAGACAATGGCAGTGAAATAATATACATTTGCAAAAGTAATCCTAATATCAGGGTTCATCTTCCACGCAACGAAACAGAAGAATTTGATTAAACAATAGATTTTTATATTGTTATCGGATATCAATATATGGATAAAGATGTCTTCTTGGCGATTCTATCGGAACATTACGAGAGAATGAAACCTGATATTATTAGTTCTATTAGAACCACACTAAGATTAGGTAAAGAAACCGGTGTTATAGAGTATAAAATAAATAATAAATATGACTATACTTCTGTTGTAGGGACACCTTCTAGCGTTCTTATTCCTTTTCACCCTAATACAACAGCCAGTTGGCACGTACACCCATCACCAAACATATCGTATTTAAGTGTTAGAGCCCCATATAAAAAGGCTGTGATACAGGAAGAAAGAAAAGTTATGCCGTTTAGGGCATTTTTTTCACATAAAGACCTTATCAATCCTAACGCTGGAGAATTTTCAATGCTATCATTCTATAATGAAACGCCCAATAGGTATCTTTCAAAAACAGGATGGTATTTGCGTGGACTGCCCTATACATATTTCAATGAACAGTTTTTTATATATAAAGAAGTAGATAAATCCATTGAAAATTGGTGGAAGGAAGAAAGTATAAAAACAAATGAAGCTATAAGTCAGGGAAGACTTAACGAGTTAAAGAAAAAATATAATATTCTTTATGATACCAAACACACTGTATTTTTCGAAGACTTGCGTGTAAAGCGGGCAGTAATTTATAATTTAAGACGAATGCAGTCTTACTATGAACACAGCCTGCTCAATTACTTTATCTATATAGGCGAGGTATAACTTTTTATATTGTTATCGGATACTAATATATGGATAAAGATGTCTTCTTGGCGATTCTATCAGAACATTACGACAGAATGAAACCTTATATTATTAGTTCTATTAGAACCACACTAAGATTAGGTAAAGAAACCGGTGTTATAGAGTATAAAATAAAGAATAAATATGACTATACTTCTGTTGTAGGGACACCTTCTAGCGTTATTCTTCCATTTCACACTGATACAACAGCCAGTTGGCACATACACCCACCACCAAGCACATCGTATTTACATGTTAGAGTCCCATATAAAAAGGCTGTGATACAGGAAGAAAGAAAAGTTATCCCATTTGATGCATATTTTTCACGTAAAGACCTTACAACCAATTTTGATGTTGGAGAATTTTCAATGCTATCATTCTATAATGAAACACCCAACAGGTATCTTTCAAAAACAGGATGGTATTTGCGAGGACTGCCCTATGAATATATCCAAAAACAGCTTTTTATATATGACGAAGCAGATAAATTCATTAAGGATTGGTGGAAGGAAGAAAGTATAAAAACAAATGAAGCTACAAATCGGGGAAAACTTAACGAGTTAAAGAAAAAATATAATATTCTTTATGATACCAACCACACTGAATTTTTCGAGGACTTGCATATAACGCAGGTAATAATTTATAATTTAAAGGCAATACAGTATCATTATGAGCATAGCCTGTTCAATTACTTTATCTATATAGGCGAGCTATGACTTTTTATATTGTTATCGGATACTAATATATGGATAAAGATGTCTTCTTGGCGATTCTATCGGAACATTACGAGAGAATGAAATTCTATATTATTGGTGGTACTAGAACTGCAATGGAAGTAAAAAAGGAAATCGGCATTGTAGAATATAAAGAAAATGGTAAATATCACTATATATCTGCTACAGGAAATAACTCTTCAGTTACTCTTCCACATCACCCTTATATGACTGCCGAGTGGCACATACATCCGTCCCCAGAAATGGAACGTCCATATCTTAAACTCCCATATGAAAAAGCTACAGTACAGGAAGAAAGAAAGGTTATGCCATCTAATGCATACTTTTCCGATGCAGACCTTAGAAGTATGTATAGAAATAAGGTATTCCATATGCTGTCATTCTATAACGAAACACCAAACAAGTATCTTTCAAAAACAGGGTGGTATCTACGGGGACTGCCTTATGAATATACCAATGAACAGCTTTTTATATTTGATGAAGCAGAGAAATACATTAAGGACTGGTGGGATGCAGAAAAGATAAAAGTAAGGGAAGCTATAAAGCAGAAAAGATTTAATGAGTTAGCAGAAAAATATAATGTTCCTTACAATACTAATCACACTAAATTCGTTGAAGAGTTAGAGGTAAAGCTGTTGGTAGCCTATAATATAAAGGCAATGCAGTATCATTATGAGCATAGCCTGTTCAATGACTTTATCTATATAGGCGAGGTATGACTTTTTATATGCTCCTTTAATATTAGATTATGCCGGATAGAGTTATATATATTGAGAATATAAACCCAGAGAATTATACAAACCTAAATGCCAGATATGATTATTATGCCCTGAGCAAAGGTCTGGGTCAGAAGGAAATTGCCAGAGAAATTTTCGGTATAAATATCAAGAACAACAAGAATATGAATTTTAGCGTTGTAAGGTATAACCTTCCACACGATAACGTTGCTTGGCTTGTTTCAAGCAATATGTTCAAACACTATTATGCACTGCTGTTGAATCCAAGAATGGATGATGCTGTTGTCGACAGGGATGGTATACCATTATACACCAACATCTGCCTCAAGTGTGGCACTCAGGTAACATCCTTCCAGCCATTGGAGAAGCAGTCATATTTTGGATACGAAAATTCTGTATTTTTATGTACATCCTGTAGGCATCACATTGTCAAGAGGATATCTTCAGGTGAAACTTCCAGAAAGAAAATGAAAAGAACCACTCTGGAGAATATTATATCCGGTATCCTAGATGATATCGGTGTACCTTATGAACAGGAGAAAGCCTTCGATATCGGTGTCTTTACAAAGATAGTTGATTTTTATGTTCCCTGCGGGAGATTAATTATTGAAGGCAACGGTCTTGCATTCCACAGTACAGCGGTATCTACAAAAATAGAATCGAGGTACGGGCACGAGGCTTTCTTTGTCAATGTAATGAAGGATATAATATCAGCCTATGAGCTAACCAGACAGGGATATTATGTGTACATTATAACTGAAGCCGACCTGAGCGATATTGATGCGAATAATCTTACGGTACTGACAGAGCAAAAAATCTCAGAGTACAAAAGGGAGTATCTGAAGGACGATTTAATGCAGATACTCAGCTATAGAGGCTGTAAGATAAAGAGCAGGGTATTTAAATTCTAGATGTATTATGAATATGACCGGATATAAGTACTGGAAGGAAAATTATTTCTGGAAAGGGAAAACCATAGGCATATATATTATGATGCTGGACTTTGCCATATTTTCCATTCTGACGTATATCCACAGGGAAAACTCTATATTATTCATTCTGCTTTTTGCCAATAGCGTTATCTCTTATGCTGTCTTTACAGATTTATATGCACATTTATGGTATGACAATTATAATAATTCATCCAGTTTCAGGGAATATCTGGGGCAGTTTCTCCTTCTTTTCATATTTATCCATAATGTTGCATACTACAGTAATCTGGCTGATTTATACGGAGATGTAGTCAGCAGGTATCAGGGTGATAATACACTGAAGGGTTATTTGAAAAAAATCATTTCAGGACGGACACACGATATATATGGTCTTGTGGCAATAGGGGGTATCACTTTATTTATATACCAAATACAACCGATACTGATGTTGGTATTATTAGTCCTGACTTTGATAGCTCTGGCGCTGGTATTTAAAACAAAATTCTACCATTAGTGTTAACGGTAAAGCCCACGAAATAGCAGAATTTATATTTCGAAGGGATTACGGAAAATAAGCATATTTAAACCAGTAAAGCATATGTTATTATTCGTAACGTGAAGTGATGTGAATG
>Ga0207433_10012540_pt1 | contig 12664 bp, 12 predicted proteins | sample YelNatPaOPGAMG01_FD_187559 | JGI IMG/M metagenome (GOLD analysis project Ga0207433, IMG submission 187559) | Hot spring thermophilic microbial communities from Obsidian Pool, Yellowstone National Park, USA - OP-RAMG-01 (SPAdes) (version 3) | ecosystem: Environmental > Aquatic > Thermal springs... | reverse complement strand
GCGTGTTGGCGTCCATGAAGGCGCTTGGCTGCACAATCAAATCATAAGGTGGCGGATAATACTTGTCAAGCAGTTTCTTAGCGGCTGCACGAACATCGTTAAGTGCATTAGGGCTTGTTGCCCATGCGCCGCCGCTTGCCTGCGTCTGCCTTCCCGTGGCGGTTGTTAATCCTTCTATGCCCAGCATCGGTTCGCCGCTTATTTCGCCGTTTAGGATTAGACGGTCTTCTTTTTGGGCGACTATGAGGGCTGCTGATTCCGCGTTTGCCGTTTCCAAAGGTGTTCCAAAACGCCTTGAAGCTTCTAAGTCTCGCCAGTGAATGCGGAAGTCTTTGTGCAGTATTGGCACATTGAGGCTTTTACGCGTATAGATTATTGTGTCTTCTGCTGGCGTTTCGCCGTACATGCTGATGTGCGCTGCGCTCATTTCCGACAGCTCGTCCCAGTCCACGGTCATAACGCCTACACCTGCCAATTGCTTAACTGGCAAGACACGTCTTCCAACTAAGACTGGTTGAGCAGCTCTGACAACAGCCTCGTCAAGCTGTTTCCACTCTTCTTCGCGCAATGGTGCCTGTGCTCTTCCAACAAGCGTTAACGGGTCCATTTCTATATCACCAGCCTCGCCATTATGGATTTATCCGCAGCTGAAGCGTCGACACTTTCTTCAGCGTAAGCCACGATTGGTCCATAGGGCGGGATGCTGCCGATTTCTGTTAGGTCTGGCTGGGCAGCGGTTGATGTCACGTTTGTTGAGCCTGTTGGAACGCTTACGGATATGGTTGTTGCAGCTTTCAGTTTTCCGTTTGTAGCGCAAACCAGCGGTGCGCCTTTAACAACGTTGTTTCCGCTTGCTAAGGTGGCTACTACAACCGCAGGCGCCTTCAAAACGCGAACCGGATGCGCGTCTGGAAAAGCATTTGCAATCGGATATCTCGGGTCTGCATCCAGAACACCTAAGGGCTTCTGTTCTCCATCTCCGGCAAGTGTTACTTGGTGGTCTGCTGTGCCTTTCTTAACGAAAAGTCCTGGCTTGCAGCTTGTTCCTTCGGTTATTAGCTCTTCAACGATTGGGTTTCCGCCAACCAAAATCTTGTTAGAAGGTTTAACAAACGGCATGGCTCAATCACTGCTCCTTTTTATGATAGAGGCAGCCAACCGTCAGCCTGTTCTCTTCAGAATCGCCTGCTCCTGCACTGCGAACATTTTTCACCGTGCCTTTAACATTGTCTATGCCTTTCTGAACAAGCCTCAACTGTAGGAGATCGAGCTTCTCCAACTCGTCTTTTGCAAGCGTACTCTTTTCCATGATGGATTTGATTGTAGCTTCCCTTTCCTTTTCAACGTAGGCGGTTAGTGTTTTAGTGGCTTCAGTCATTGTAGCTTTAAGCTTCTCGTTTTCGGCTTTAAGTTCCACTATTCTGGCTTTTAGTGCTTCAATGTCTTCTGTTGGTTTTTCTTTTTCACTCATATCCATTCACAATAGAAGACACAGCATAATGCCGTTTGAGTTCAGCGGTAGTTCAGCAAATAGACCACTTTTATGGGCTTTGTTGGTTCAGTGAACTGGTCGTTTCATGGAAAAATTTATGGAAAACAGTTCAGCGAACAGAACACTACGAAAACCCACGCTACCTCGGCTCTTGCACACACATAAAAAGTAAAAAATATTTGTTCCATATTCTATTTAAGAGTGAGTATCTATGTCCAAAAGGCTTGAAAAACCATTAGTTGGCGCTTGTGGCGTATTTTTTGTTTCCGCTGAACTTTCTCGTAGAGGTTGGATTGCAATGCCTACCATCCGAAACACAAGCGGTATTGACATAATAGCTTCAAAAAATGATAAAACCGTAAACCTTCAGGTCAAGACGAACAGTTACGGTAAAACAAAATATCCGTTAAGTGAAAAAAACGAGAACTTGGCCTCTGACAGGCTTTATTATGTGTTTGTAACATTAAAAGAGGAAACAGAACGCCCATACTTCTACGTTGTCCCATCCAAGTTGGTAGCGGATTACATAAAGAAAACTCATGAACATTGGGTAAATCTACCTCCTAAGGTTCGAAAGAAAATCTATGAAAGTGCACCACGAGATGAAATAGTGAGTAAAAGACGGGAGTCTTCAATGAGGCAATTTCCAAATTATGTTGGAGAAATGCTCCCTGAATTCAAACACTTCAATATTGACAATTACAGCGATAGATGGGACTTACTTGAATAAGACTTCAAATGTAACCGCGCAAAATAGTTGAAGAGTGTTTAAACAAAACTTCTACAAGCGTGTACGCCATTTTATTTCTGAACAAAACGAAAAGGTTGTTATTGTATACTTTTTAACTGTTGGATTAGTGCGTTTGCCTTGGCGATTAGGCTGTCTGCTGATTCGTAGCCTTCAAGCTGTTTTTGGACATTTTCTGGTTTGGCTTCAGGTTCGTTTTGGTAAGGCTCTACGCCTTTAATCGTGTCTACGCCTATTCCGCATAGTGGGTAGCTGCATCTTCCCTGCCAGTTTCCAACAGCCACATGGTCTATGAGGATGTCTTTCTTAACATAGTCGTAGTGTTGCCCCCTAAACTCGCCAGGCTGCGGCGTACAGTCGAAGAAGAAGCCTATGCTGACGCTGCGAGCCTTTCCGGTTTTGATGTCTTCGAGGTATTGGGGGCTGCAGCGGTTTTTGAAGAAAACCAGTTCAGCTTTGATCTTGTCTTTTTCAAATTGTGGGTTTCGCACTGTTCCGCGGATGTGTTGAGGTTTTGCGAGGATTATTTCTGGCGGGTGTTCCTCGACAACCCAAGCGTTCAAAGCGGTGAAAGCTGCTTTTTCAACTTCTTCTGCTGGTTCGTAGATGAGCATGCCGTCGTAGTCGTAGACGCCTTCCCTTGTTATGACGGCTGGCGCAACAAGTGTTTGGTCATCCTCTTTAAACTCCAGCTTGTCAGCTTCAACGGATTTTAAAGCGTACTTTCTCATGTGTGCAGACCCTGCCTTTCGGATTTGAACCTGCATGACGTTTAAGCTTGAACATTTGCACTTATTGGCCAGCAGCTTCTTTTGCGTCTTCCGCCATTGCAACGCCTAAAGCTCCAAGGAAGGCTAATGCTCCGCAGGCTAACGGCACAGCCATTGTGGTGAACACCGGCGATGTTACGCCCATTTCGGTGATGGCTGTTGTCAAAAGGAGCCCTGCGAGGAAGAACAGGATGAAGAAGGCTAAGGCGTAAGGCAGCATGGCTGTTATTCGTCTCCCAAACGGTAACTTCATTTCGATTTCCACCTCTCAACACAGCAAAAGTTGAATGGCGCTTATAGGTTCAGCGAACAGACCGCCTTTCTTGAAGGAATTTAAACATGAATTCATAAACTTTAAGTTAGGCAAAGCGATTAGACTGTATTTGCCTTATAGTAGGAATGAAAATGACAGACTTAAATTTGATTATCGATGAAGTCAAGTTAAGTTTTATCTTCAAGAGTTCTGAGCCTGTTCCAGAAAGTACATTGCTCTCATGGTTAATGGAAAAAGGGTTTCAAGATATAACAGATGTTCCTAAAAGAGTTGGTACAAGTACCTTTGGAATAGAAAGATTAAACATTGCAAGAAAAGGAACATGCCAAGTATTATATGATCCACATGGAGGAAATTTGGGAGTAGCAGGCAATAAACTTAAAGAAGTTCTTGACGGGTTTGATGTTATTGAGTTACTATTAAAAGAAAAAGGATTCGATGTAGCCGAAGATGTCAAATTTGTTGAATTTGTTATGGACAGTAGAGTATTTGTGAAGGGCAAGCTTAAACCCTTGGAGAAAATCTCCCACTTCCATGAAGTTCAAAAGTTTTCAAAATTCAGTGAGATTATGGGAGAGGATGTTATTCCATTTGATATAAGATTTTGTCCCAAGAGAGAGGCAAAAACATCCGAGGATTTTAGAAAAATCCCTAAGTGGTTTGATATACATGTGCATCCGTATATATCAAATCCGAACTATTATAGCATTCATATAGTTCTTAGGGACTCAGACTTATCTAACGTTAAGGCGTTCGCCAAAACCGTAAGTGATAAAACATTGAATATTATCAAAGTTATAGTGGAGGAAGTATAGCGATGAGCACTGATGTGGTATGTGATGAGACATCCGACATGAGACGTTCTCCGATTTACATTTCGGGGATCGACCTCGAAATAGTGGACAAACTGGATAAATATCGTGAAGAAACTTTGACACCACTAAAAAGAGCATTTGTACGCCGTTATTTCATAAAGGACGATGCAACAGAGCTCTCATTGATAAAGAAAATTTATTTTCGCAATTTTATTCACGAAGTGCTCAATTTTGAAATTAGAAAAGAAATTTCGCATGAAGCCATAGCGCCATCAATGAAAAAAGGAAACCCAGAAGAAATATTTCGATGGTTTTCTGAGTTACCAAAAGACGAAGAATACGCCAATCTTTTAGATGAAACAGTTGAAAAAATGCGCGCTGAGCTGAAGCTGATATAATGGTCTGCCTTGACACTACGTTTTTGATAGATTTGTTCCGGAAAAATACCGCAGCAATGGATGCTCTAAAAAAGTTTGTTGATAAACATGAAACACTTTCCGTGACAGTGATGACAATCGCTGAACTTTATCACGGGGCATTCAAATCAAAAAAAGTTGACGTAGAGATAACTAAGATTAAAGAGATTATAGAACGATTTTTAGTCTTTGAAATGAATATACATAGCGCTGAGAAATATGGTGAAATTCGGGCTATTTTAGAGAAAAAGGGCGTGAAAGTTGCGGATAGAGATATTCTTATAGGCGCTATTTCTATATCCCATGGAGATACAACAATAATTACAAGAAACAAACAAGATTTTGAGAAACTACCAGGGATAACAACTCTAAGCTATTGATTGGACTGAAAACAAGATTATTCTAAAATGATATTATTTCCATAAGCTATTATACTCAACTGATGTTATAACCGAAATTTAACGCTTAATCTGATATTCTTCTGTCCAACTGTAGAAGGTTTGTTTGCCTATGCCGAGCTCTTTGCAGATTTGGTTTACGCTTTTGCCAGCCGCTATTCTTTCTGCTAAAAGCTGATCTACGGGCTTATGGAATTTGCGTTCAAGCTCGAGTTTCCGCTTTGATATTGCAGAGCTGATGTTTTGAGGGGTTCCATTTTGAAGTTTGCTTAAGCCTAAGACTACGTCTGCGCCTGGAAGTCGCTCCAAGCCTTCAAGCTGTCTTATTTCGTTGATTGTCATCCAGTTTGTTTTTAGCGTTAGGCTTCGTGTTTTGTCGAGTTCTGCGGCTGCTTGGTCTCTTGGATTTATCTCAAAACCGCCAAGCCAGCTAATGCAGTAATGAGTGTCTGGGATTTGTTTGGTTTCTATTAAGCGGTCGATTAGGTCCATGATGTAGGGTTCATAGCGGCTTTGGCAGTCGCTTATCTGCTTGAAGTATTCGCGTTCGTTCACTTCGCTTCCAGCTAATTGTCCAGCTTGGGCTCCGCGCAGAATCGCCATTGGAATGCTTGTTCCCGCGCTTATGTTTTCCATGATGGGTGTGTAGTAGGGTTCTGGGTCTAAGGCTCTTCCACCCAAGCCTTTAAACTCGATGGTTGTGTTTTCGTCTGCCCACATGCTCGTCTGAGCCGTTAACGGTCCCCATTCGCGCTTATACTGGTCTATCTGCTCTTTAGTGGCGCCTTTGACGGTGACTACTGGGAAACCGCTGCCGTAGCGGTACATGGTTTGCCCCATGCCCCATCGGATGTTCCGCAAAACCGTTAAATCATCCCAGACGGGTTCGAGAACGCTTATGCCCTTCCAAGGATGATCCAAGAGACGAGTGGCAAAATGGATGACTCGGCTATAGTGAACCTCAACCTCTTCATTCTCAGCTATTTTTACTTTGTAGGTTTCTGGCAAGCCAAAGCGCTGGCTCTGCCGGTTCTTGTCTGTTTGAACGCTTGTAATCATTGTTGGTGCATAGGCTTCGAGGCTTACGATTTTCTCAGGCATTAAGACAGGGTCTTTAAGGGTTACGCCTTTATCCTGATAGCCTAAGACGATTATGCTCCAGCCATAAGCCCGTTCAAAAACCGCAGCTTGAGTGAAAACGTCTTTAGCGTTGAGCAGAAGCAAGACTTTCTGCGCTTGCTCATTAAACTTTTCCTTGTCAACGCCTTCCTCAAGCGGTTCAACCTCAAACCAGTTGTCAAAAACGTCATGAGCAACAGCAAAAACAATGCGGTGGGCTACAGGCTCGCGTTTAATTGCAAAAGTAATGTTGTCATAAGTGAGGGTTTGACCGAACTCGGCGCCTAAACCTGTGTAAACCCGTTGAATTTCCGCTTGTGTTTGAGAAGGTGCAGAGTGTATTCCAAAGAGTTTCTGGGCTAAAAGCTGCCTAACGTTAACCATGTTGCCTTTCAGCCTCCGCTTTGGTTTCGCGCAAAATTTGACGGATTACGTCTTGGACTGTGCGAGCCTTTCGCCTTTTCTGTTCTTTCAAAAGCCATTCGTAAAGCTCAGAATCAACGCTCTGCTGGAAAATAGGCAAGCATTCAACACCAACAACAATATTAAGCTAGAAAAATAAAAGAAATTCTGAAACTAAGCTTTAATGAAACGCTTCTTTAAGAAATCGCCAAAAATAACAAAATAAGGTAAAAAGTAGAACAACTTGGTGCTTATGAGTTTATTAGTAATCGTCGTCTTCGTAGTCGAGTTCGTCTATTTCTATTTCATAGCATTCTTCGCATAAGCCGCTGTAGGTTTCATATTCTTCTTTACTGATTCTTTTACCACATCTCAAACATTCATAACTATCCTCACTCATTTACATCAAATCTCCAAACATATCCTCACTTTCCTCAGTCATCTGATCATCCCAGCATTCCCAACACATACCATCAAAGCTTTCATAATCTTCCTCGCTGATTTCCCGCCCGCAAACAGTACAGTAATACTTGCTTTTTTCATCCTTCTCAAGCTTGCTGGCATCTTTCTTGTTTTTGGAATTCTTCAAGAATTTCGCCAAGACAACAAGTTTTACAGACACAATACTAAAAAATTATGAAAGCAAAATCTGTATTCCACTTAAGCCAAATAATTCTCTATTCTACGCTTTAATGTAGACAGGGCGCCCTTTTCCTTTTTGGAGTTTTAGTGTGAAGTTGTGTTTTCCGTTTTTGTCGGCATAGTCTCTAAATTGTGTTTTGCAGTTGTTGCATGTGTAGGCTTGCACTGTGAACCGTCCGTATTTCCATTTTTTATCGGGTTTTGTCACTTCTTTTTTGCAGTTTGGGCATTTTGTCATATTTATCACTGGTTTGATTGTTTGTTTGTGTGGGTTTAAAAGTTTTTTATGTTTCTAGTGTTATGTCTTTGAAGTCTGGTCGGCTTAGGAACATGTAGGCGACTACTTCTAGGTCTTCGGGTTTGAGTGCTTGGGGTTTTCTTTTTTCTCTTTTTTCAATCATGTATTTTTGGAAGAGTTGTTCTAGTGATGTTAGTAGGGCGTCTATGTTTTGGTGTCTGCGGTATTCGTCTAGGTATTCTGCGAAGTCGTCTTCCCATGCGACGAGGTTTTCTTGGTTGAGGATGCGATATATGGGTAGGGCTTTGTCTTTTGAGACTTTGCCGGTGTTGAAGGCTGTGAGGATTTCTTGTGTGAGTTCTCGTTGGTGTTTGGGTTTGATTTTTTGGGCTAGTCTGGCGTCGAGTGGAGCGTTTACTGCTGTTAGGATTTCTTGTCTTGCTTTGGTGTCGATTAGGTTGAATTGTCTGAAGCCTTCGTATCCTTTGATTGGGAGGAGGAGTGGTTCGTCTTCTTCGCTTTCGATTTTGCGGAATAGCCATGTTATGTCGTTGTAGTGGTCGAATTTGGCGTTTTTGAAGTCGTAGTTTATGATGTGCATTCCTTCTGGGTTGTTCTTTTCTCTGTAGAATATGACGAGTCCGTTTAGGTCTGATTTTTTGCCGCTTCTTCTGCCTAGTGGTATTGCTTCTAGGCTTTTGGCTCCTGCCTTTTTCAAGTATGCGAGTATGAATTGGAAGGGAGTTTCGACTGGAAGTAGCTCGGCGCTTCTTTCAAGTTCGTCCATGAGGGTTTGGTCTTCTTTTGTGATTCTGGCGGCTGCGTTGAAGTTTTTGGGGTTTTCTCTTTCGCCTAGGATGGTTGTTTCGATGCCTATTGTGTCTGCGATTTTTTGGATTTTTGTTTCGAGTTTTTCAAGTAGTCCTAATAGGTCTTCAAGTTCTTTTTCTGGGATGAAGACTGCGGAGGTGGCGGTGTCATGTTTGCTGCCGAGTCTGTCTACTCTGCCTGCTCTTTGGACGATTTTCATGGGGTTCCATGGGAGGTCGTAGTTTATGACGTAGTTTGCGTCTTGGAGGTTTTGTCCTTCGCTTAGGATGTCTGTGCTGACTAGGACGTCTATTTCCTTTTCTATGTATGGACGGCTCTCGCCTTTGGGGGTATTTGCTATTGGGGCGAAGTCTCTGATGAGGCGTTCTCGTGTTTCTGGTTTTGTTTCGCCTGTGAGGAGTTCGACTCTTTTGTCTTTGAGTTCGGCTTTTAGGTCGTTGTAGACGTATCTGGCGGTGTCTACGTATTGGGTGAATATGACGACTTTTTTGCCGCCTGTTTCGAATACGTGGTCCTTTTCAAATTGTTCTTTTAGAGCTGTGAGTTTGCGGTCTGCGTATGGTTTTATGCGGTTGAGGCTGATTTTGAGGGGTTCGAGTAGTTTGAGGTCGTCTTGGATCTCTTTTTTCATTTTATGTTTTTCGTATTCTTCGGTAAGGGGGAGTAGTGGCGCTTTTTCTAGGGCTTCAAAGAATTTTTCGTCGTTTTCTTCTCCCTCTTCACGCATTTCCATGAGGATTTTGTGGAAAGTCTTGCTGTCGAGGATTTTGTTTTGGTCGAGGGCTTTTGAGAAGTAGTTGTAGAATTTTTCGAGTCTTTCTATGCTTTTTCGTATGGCTTCTACGCTGCTTTCGAATCTTTTGAGTAGGCCTATTTTTTGTAGTGTGGCTCTTTGTTCTATTTCGCCTTTTTCTTTTTCTTCTGTGGTTATTCGGTATGAGTCTGTTCTGTAGGGCACTAGGTTGAGTTGATCGATTGTGTCTAAGACTTGTTTGTATATTGCTCCTCCGAAGAGTTGGGTGAGGCTGTATTCGACTTTTCTTAGGATTCTTTTTGGGAATCTGACTGGTTCGCCGTTTAGGAGGGCGTCGGTGTAGTTTTCGATTATGAATTGTCTGGTTCTTCGTATCATGAGTTCGTCTAGTAGGCGAATTATGTCTTCGATGCCTTCTGCAAGTTGTTTTCTGTCTGCGGCGATGAAGTATCTTCTTAAGTCTGTTACGCCGAGGTCTGCGAAGTGTGTGTCATCACCTGCGGTTATGAGCGACAGTTGGTGGTAGAGGTCCATGAGTGTGTTGTGTATTGGTGTTGCTGTCAGTAGTATGAGTTGTTTTTTCTTGCCTGCTGAGAGGAGTTTCATGAGGCTTGTGTGGCGGTTTGTTGATGGGCTTCGGTAGTTGTGGCTTTCGTCTATGAGGACTACGTCGTAGTTCAGGTAGTCTTCTGGGTGAAAGGATTCTGTTCCTGTGCTTTCGAGGGTGACGTTCTTGGTTTTGATGCTCTCGTCGAGGAGTTTGGGTTCCCATACTGTGTTAAGGACTTGTGAAGGCGCGATTAAGAGGGCTTTTTTACGTTTTACGGCTACAAATTCTCTTAGAAGTTCTAGTCCGATGTGGGTTTTGCCTAGTCCTGTTGAGTCTGCGACGATGACGCCGTTGTATTTGCGGATTATTCTCGTGGCTGTGTGGACGGCGTCTTCTTGAAAGGTGGTGAGTTCTACAACTCTTCCTCTTTCTCTTTCAAGTTCTTCTAAGCGGGGTTTGTAGTATTCGTAGAGGAATTTCATGTACATTTTGAAGGGTTCGAGTGGTAGTCCGAATTTGCTGCTTTCCAGTAGGTCGATTAGTTCTTGTTTTGCGTCTTGGGCTTCTTGCCATCTTCTTTCGAACCATTCTTGGACTTTTTGTTGCGCTGAGGGTTGGTAGAGGATGGCGTTTAGTTCTATGTTGGTGGCTAGTCCTGCGCCTGTGAAGTTGCTTGAGCCTACTGCTGTGGCTTCGTCGAGTATGTAGCATTTTGCGTGATTGAAGCGTCTTGGGTTTTTGCGGATTTGGACTGTTGGCTGTTTTAGGAAGTCGATGAGGTTGTCGATGAGTTTGGCTGTTTCTTCTGTTATGGCGAGTTTTGCTAGTTCTTCGTTGAGTGTGGTGTCTATGTCTATGCAATTGGCTATGTCTGGGTTTTCGGTTATTGGGGTTTCTTTTCCGAAGAGTAGACGCATGTTGAAGTTTGGCTGTTTTGCAGCTTGCCAAAGTTCTTCTTTGACTTTTGCGAAGCCTGACACGTTAAAGAAGCCTGATGCTATATCGACTTTTCTGGTTTTTTGAAGGGTTTCTCTTAGGAAGTTTGCCATGGTATAGCTGTCTGTCTCGTTATCAACAATTTCCTTTTTCATGCGGTTTTCCCTTCGCTTTGTTCAGAATTTAATGCATCAAAATAGGAAAGGACACGTTTACGGACTTCACCGTTAAACTTTCGAATTAAAGTGTCATTCCATTTAACTTCTTTCATGTTTACCAATTCCTTATCTTCCTCAAAACCTTCAAAAGACTGAAGAATCACCTCAAGCTGCTCTCGATTCAAGCCATAATGCTTAGCCACAAGGGCATTAAGCTTGGCGGTTAACTCGACACGCTCTTTCATACTCAACGGACCACATTCAACACCAAAAGCAGAAGCAAACTCCTTAAATCTATCATCTATAGAGCTCAGACGAGCCGAAATACCGACTATTTCTTTTGCAATATCTGTATCCATAGAGGCGGGTACAGGAGTCTGGTAAACATAAAAGAAATTAAGATGCATGGTGATTCGAGATCGTATCAAGAAATCAAAGACAAAACTGTTGAAGATCCCTGAGAGATATGCAATGAATCCTGAGTAATCTTTACCATCTAAAGTAAAACCGTTTCTCTGAGGCAGTACGACAATAGCCGTGTTGGAGCAAAATGAATTTGGGGGAAGAAGGCAAGCTATCATACTACGCACATTGGTGCTGCTTGCAACATCGCGGAATGCTAGGCGAACATTCCTATGCAGTTTTTCGTTTATTCCCTGGTATTCTCTATGCCTAGAAACTCTTCTTAATCCTTGCTTTGTGTCTACCGTGAAATCGATCTTCTCAAAACCGAGTAGGAATTGGTGAAAATTCTTTCCTTCTATCAGGGGCCAACCTTTATCATCGAATTTGAAAAGGTCACTGTCATTAGTGCGATGCAGTTCGCTTACGAAAGCAACAGTCCAGCCTTTTGTTTCGTCATTCAACAAAGGATGATGGCCGTATAACCAAGAAAATACTTCGAGCTGTTTTTTGTTTCTAATTTCTGGGATTGACAGGCTTTCTGGCGCAGAAATCTTCACCAACTCTGCAGGAATCTCCACAAACTTTTCTTGCTCTGTCTTTCCTTCTAAGGCTTCAATTTCGTGTAAGTAAAAGGCTGCTGGAAATGATTCTGTGGGCGTGGTTTTGTCAACTACAAGAAGCACAAACTTGTAACTTCTGTGAACATCAGGAAAAATCCCATTCTTGTTTTCAAATTCGAACATCGTCCTAATCCTATTTTCAAACAACGCTTCTCTAAGCTGCTTTCCGCCCTCATCCGTCACAATGCCAGAAGGAATAACAAGAGCAAAGCTTCCACCATCACCAGCCAGATTCAAGGCTCGCTCAAGAAACAACTTCCAACAATTAGTGTCTCCAGTTCCCCGTCGAACATACTCTCCAGAATCTTTGAAAAACCGCACTTTATCTTCAATGCTCTTACGATACTCGTCATAGGCATCAGAAATCGCCTTATCCCTTAAAAGCTCCTTCATAACCTTCCTCTTTTCAGGCTTACTGCGAATACGCCTAAACCTAGGATAATACAGCGAAAAGAAGTCGTCATCTTCAGGCTTGACAGCATCCCAAGGAGGGTTCATAACAATCAAATCGAACCCGCGTCTATCCTTCGTGAAAGCGTCAGGAAACTCTAGCTCCCAGTGGAAAAACCTATACTCCTCAGCCAACTCTAACGCTTTTTCTACATCAGCCCACCATTCAGGCTTCTCCTTCTTCCTATAAGTCTCCTCGATAAGACTCAAATTCTTAGGCAACTTCGCCCCCAACTCAGGCTCAATAACACTTGCACAAAACATATCCAGCAAAACACACAAAGACCTAGTTTTCTCCCTAACTGCCTCATAAGCTTCCCTACTTTGAGCCGCTTGCTCAACAGTCAAATCCGCAGGCATAACCACAGCCTCAACCAAACTGGTTCCAGCAGCCGAAACCGCCCCAGTCCACCGCTCCAAAGTAGTATCGAAAACTTTAGGCGCAATATTCTCCATCCACAACCCGATAAGGCTGTCGCCGCAGCGAATATGATGATCCAAAAACGTCAGAGGCGTCCCGATAGTGAACGAATCAAGCCATAAGGAAACCTTAGCCAACTCCACAGCCAAAGGATTAATGTCAACCCCGTAAACACAACGCTTCATCACCATACGCTTCAAAATCACATCATCAGTCAACAAAGAT
>Ga0207433_10012530_pt1 | contig 12667 bp, 12 predicted proteins | sample YelNatPaOPGAMG01_FD_187559 | JGI IMG/M metagenome (GOLD analysis project Ga0207433, IMG submission 187559) | Hot spring thermophilic microbial communities from Obsidian Pool, Yellowstone National Park, USA - OP-RAMG-01 (SPAdes) (version 3) | ecosystem: Environmental > Aquatic > Thermal springs... | reverse complement strand
CACTTTGAAAAATCTTTTTTCAAATTATCAGTATTAATAAATTTTTTCAATCTCATATCTTTTCTATGCCTTCCTTATTGCTAAAGTTCTTCTTTTTTTCAAGAATGAAATGCAAAAGTTGTATGGAAACGACAGTCTTTTTTATATCCTTTACTATTCTTTTTTTCAATTCCATTGTGCTCTCCATAACTTCATTTACTCAGATTAAAGAATTAGCAAATATTATGCCATAAAGTAATTATTGAGAAATAAACAGTTTTAGGAAGGGCTCTCTTGAATTTGTCTAAAAATTTAGACTGATTTTTATGATTTTATTTACTTTAACAAGTTTAGTCTTTTCAGTTAAGGATTTCCAAGTCTAAAAATTTAGACTGATTTTAGTGGGGGGAGTCTAAAAATTTAGACTTGGGAATTTGTTGAAGGGGATTTTTAATCAGAAAGGGATCTCCCGCTTTTTTATGCTAATTTAATTTTTATGCCTTATTAATTTGATCTTTTCTGATGAGATTAGGGTTATTCTCCCCTTTTTATTCCGTATTTTTTCATTTTATTGAAAAGGGTGGCGCGGGAGATACCAAGTTCTTCTGCAGTCTTTTCATAGTCCCAGGAGTTTAAAATCAGTTTTGTCAATATCAGCTCTCTTTCTGCTTTCTCCCTTGCATCTTCAAGACTTTTGTAATAATCTTCTTTATCAACATTCTCCTCTATTTTTGATTCTTTGAGATATTTTTCTATTTCTTCCCTTGTTACAATATCAGATTTTGAGAGAACAACCACTTTTTCTACAAGATTTCTTAGTTCTCGGACATTCCCATACCATGGATATTCAAGAAGGATTCCAAGGGCTGAGGGGTGGAACTTTATCAGAGGTCTCTTCCTCTCCTCACAAAAGATTTTTGTATAGTAATCGAGGAGAGCAGGTATATCCTCTTTCCTTTCCCTTAATGGTGGGACATAAATGGGTATCACATTTATCCGAAAGTAAAGATCCTCTCTAAAAGTGCCTTTTTTTACTGCTTCCCTCAAATCTTTGTTGGAGGCGCATATTATTCTTGTGTCTATTTTTATTTTCTCCTTTCCTCCAATTCTTTCAATCTCTTCAGTTTCAATTGCTCTCAGAACCTTTGCCTGAAGCCTTAAACTCATATCTCCTATCTCATCAAGGAAGAGGGTCCCTTTGTTGGCAAGTTCAAACTTTCCAATTTTCCTTTCCAAAGCACCAGTGAATGCTCCCTTTTCATGCCCAAAAAGTTCAGATTCAATAAGTTCTTCAGGTATTGCAGCACAATTTACAACCTGAAATGGTCCCCCTGCTCTATTGCTTCTCAAGTGAATCGCCCTTGCAATAAGCTCTTTTCCTGTCCCACTTTCACCTATAATCAAAACCTTCGAATCATCAGAAGCCACTCTTTCTATCTTGTTAAAAATTTCCTGCATTCTTTTTGAGATACCAATCATTTTGTATCTTTCAAGAGCATCCTGAATTAATGTCTGTTTTTCCCTTTCAAGACGGGATTTGGAGAGGGCATTTTCAATGGTAATTATAATTTTTTCTATCTCCACTGGTTTCTCGAGAAAATCAAAAGCTCCTATTTTTGTTGCCTCTACTGCCTTGGGAATTGTTCCATGCCCTGAAAGCATTATTACTGGAAGAGAAGGTTTTTTCTCAAGAATCTTCCCAAGAACAGATATTCCATCAATGGATGGCATTACAAGATCAAGGATTACAAGATCAATATCATCCTTTTCTACAATTTGAATTGCTTCAAAGCCATCCTGTGTAGTTAATGTGTTGAAGCCGTAATTTTCAAGAATGCTGGATAGAGATGCAAGGATTTTAATATCGTCATCAACAATTAAAATTTTTTCCCTTTTCTTCATTCACCTTTCCAGGGTAAAAATATAGCAAATCTCGTGCCAATTCCTTCTTTGCTGTAGACATTGATTTTACCTCCATGGGCTTCAATTATTCTTTTCGTCATGGTCAGCCCAATTCCATAACCTTCCCTTTTTGTTGTGTAATAGGGTTTGAATATTTCACTTATTTTATCCTTTGGGATTCCAATACCATTATCTTCAATTTCAATCTCAATCCCTTTTTTATTTTTCAAAATTGGAGAGTAAACAATTGTCGAGCTTATTTTAATCTCTCCACCATCAGTAAGGGCTTCAATTGAGTTCAAGATTAAATTTGTAAGAGCTTCTTCCATCTGTTCTTCATCGATAAGCATAAAAGGAGGCTCATTTTCCAGATCAAGAATGAATCTAACCTCCCCCTTTAAAATCTCTGAATATTTCTGGACAATTTTTTGTATCAAAAGATTCAAATCTGTTCTTTTTAGATTTAGTGGTTTTGGAACAAGAATCTTCATGAAGACCCGAATTAATTCTTTCAAGCTTTTTACATCTTCAAGAATTGATTTTACTGCTGTTGATATATTGATATTTTCAGGCTCTTTCTCCTTTACAAATTTAGCTATTTTTTCTGCCTCAAGTTGTATTGTAAACATTGGATTCTTCATACTGTGGGCTATTTCCTGGGCTGTTTCAATTGATTCCTCAGTGATTTCATGGGATTTTTTCTGAACTCTTCCCCATCTAAGAGTCAGGATCGAAAAATTAAAGATAACAAACACGAGTAAATAGAGGGCGAGGGAGGAGCTAAAAAAACCTAAAAAAGCTGTTAGAAGATTGTAGGGTTTCTTCTTTATTAAATATAGATTGTCAGCATTTAGAATACCTGCAAATTCATCCTTGCTCTTAATTGGATAAAATTTCAACCAATCTATACCTGGAAAATCTTTAAAGCTGAATTTGTGAACTCTTTTAAGATTTGAGTTCAAAATGCAGAAGTTGGTGAATCCTGACTGGACAAAGACATAATTCTGTGTGTCATCCCTTCCCATTTTCCCTATTCCCCTTACAATTGATGGATACTCAAGAACAACGCTTTTAATCTTGTTCAGATTTCTATCGAAAATTGAAACTTCACCCGATGAGCTCCCGACTACAAAATATTTATTTTCTTCATCAAGGTTGTATATGTTGGAGAATGAGATTCCAGATTTAGAAAAACGCTTATGAATTTCTCCATTTTTAGATTTTATAATCATTATCTCTCCTGGTTCAGGTTCAAAAACCCTGTGACAATTTTTTGAGACTACAATTTCAGGCTCAAAATCATTGTCAATGTCAGAAATATCAAAAAATAGGGATGTGTAATAACCTCCAAGGGTTTTTAACCACAGCCTTTCTCCTCTGTAATTTAGAACAATGATATAACTGTGTTCATCATCTGTCTCATTGGCAAAAACACCATTGTGGGTTCCCCTTCCGCTGATTATTATTTCCTTTTTCCCATCCCTATCGATATCAACTGCCTTTACTGAAACTGGGGAACATCCCATGGAATATATCCATAAAACTTTGCCAGAAGTACTAAGGGCAAGAACTCCCCTCGGCAGAGCGCTCCATGCACTCTCAAAAGGAAGGATTAGCTCTTTCTTCCCATCATTTTCCAAGTCTTCAAAAAATATATCGCTTATAAAGAACTGCCCTTCCTTTAAGGGATCTTCAAAATTTAATGAGCTTTTATAACCCCCTTTTAAATCCATCACCTTCAAAACAATTCCATTATTTTTTCTTTGAATAATAAGAATTTCTGCTTTCCCATCACCGTCAATATCCTCAGGAGGTGCTAAAATATCTTGAGAGTAAAGAAGGTTTTCAGTAAAGTATTTAACTCTGTGGAGAGCTGAGGGAGAAAAGGGGGAGAAAATTCCTAAAACTTTCCTATGGGATAAAGGCTCATCGGAGTAAAGTGCGACCACATCCTGATTTCCGTCCTTTTCAAGGTCAGCAACATAAGCGTTTTCACAGCGATCTTTGATATATGTGTATTGGAAGGATGTCTTAAATAAGAAAAATTTCACTGAGGAATTAAAAATGGCATAGGCTAATATTATGTTTGTGATGAGAAATAGAGAATAAAAAAATAAATTTCTTATTTTTAAATATTTTATGACAACTTTCAAAGGCATATACCTGCTCTCCCTTCTCCTTAAAATAACTTAGGCAAAAAAAATTTTCAAGTCCTAGTAATAATTGTAGACTATGATGTATAACGGTTTAAGTGCTTGAGAAAGGCGAAACCTTAGGTGTTAACCTTAAGCACTCTCAGCAACTTCAAGATTTATATCCAACCAATTTATAGCAGGCACCTGAGCTAAATTTTTATAAATAGCCACCGCGATCTCTTCAGAGTTTGTTCTTCTGCGAAGAACACAGGTTGTCTCCACCAACACAAGAGAAGGACATAAGGCTTCTATTTCAAAAGTTAGTATTTTCTCAAGGATAGGATAACATTCCGTATGAAATATATCCTTGGGGTCTAAACTGCTAATGAAGACATTACTATCAATAACCAACCTCATCTATCTCGCTCCTTCTGGACATCTTCTACGCTATTACCCCCCTTGGAATGCATTCCAATGAGATCAATCAACTCTTTGATAGCTTTCTTCCACTCCTCAACATACATACCACTACCAACCAGAGTAGGGCGTGTTGTACCATACTCCATAGCTTCTGCTGATGCAAGTTTACTTTTTTTTAGATAAAGCTCTCGCTCTAATTGTTTAATTTCCTCAATAAACTGGAGTTTTTGTTTATCTTCCATGATAACCTCCTGGTCTTAAATTTCAATTACGCCTGACGCGTTCATAGACGAAGTATTTCGCTTTTTGTCATGAATTGGGGGTGTAGAGGAAGTATTTTGTATATCCCAACTCTGGCTGAAAAGCCAGAATTCTCTATCCTTGACTGAATTTATCATTTCGCATCTCCTTCGCCTAATTTTAAACTATCTAAAGGACTTCTTATTTTCATAGTTTTAGTATATAAACCACAAAAAACAAATGTCAAGTTTTTGATTTCGATTCAGAGAGCAAGAGGGTCTTTCTATCTTGGCTAAAGGAGGATAGTTGGGGATTATCTAAAGCATTTCGTTTATCTTGGCAAAGAAATTGGTTGCTTTCACAGGTTTTCCTGATTTTTTGCTCTAACTTTGGGAATAACCTTTAAATCCTAAATAGATTACTCTAAATGCAGATAGGTAATTCCTTAATCACTCAACTTCTTTTATCTTTTTCTTAAACTTTTCCTCAATTTCTTTCTTCTTTTCTTTCTGGAGTTCAGCTACTGATTCAAATTTCTTTTCAAACTCTTCTGCTTTCTTCTTTTCCTTCTCCAACAATTCCTCAAGGGAGTGCGCCTTTTTCCTTTCAACCTTTTCATGTTTAACTATTATGTCTGCTTCTTCGTCAAACCATATTATTGAGCCACAGACAGGGCACTCGATTTTTATAATTTTTTTATCTCCCATTTATTTTTTATCCTCCTTTTTCCCTGAAAGAACCTTTGAAAGCTTTGCTCCTAAGATTCCGATTTTTGGGGTCTCTTTAACCGGTTGCTTTGTCACCTCCTCCTTTTCTTCCTTCTTCTCACTCTCTTTTTCCTCGACACTCTCCTTTATGTAAATTTCAGCTTCCTTTTCACTCTCTTCCAACCTTATCCTTTCCTCTATTATTTTCCTTCCGCCCTTCTTCCCTTTAATCTTCCCCTTCTTTAACTCCTCCTTGAACTTTCTATATATCTCTAATTCAAAAGAAGGAGGTTTTTCCTCTTTCCTCTTTTTCTCTTCTTCCATTTCTAATTCTTTTTCCTCAACAATTTCTTCCTGAGGAATCTTTTCTTCTTCCATTATTTCAATCTCTCCAACTTCCTCATCCTTTGGAAAGATTTCCAGCTCTTCTACAGGAATTTCAATCTCTTCTTTAACCTCTTCTTCCATTCCTATTTTTGTTGGATCAAGGTAGAAATAGCCTTTCTCATCTTCTGAGGGAAAGAATTCAGGATTTCCAAAAATAACTGTCTCGAAATCTTCTTTCCTTACATTTTTGAACATATCTGCAATGTGATATGCCTTGAGGAGGTAAATCTTGTAACTCTCTTGAGGATTTCCAAAGTTGGTAAAAACAAAATGGAGAAGATCGTTTAAATTCTCGAACTTAACCCCTTCATCCCAAAAAGAAGCAATTTTAGAAAGCTCATCTTTTGTAATCAGGATTGTCTTGTTTATTTCTGTATGGGTTTCAACAGGCTGACCTGAAAAAATGAACCTTTTTTGCTCTTTATCATATTCACATTTGAAAGCAGTTATAACTTTTTTCGCCTTTCTAAAGGAAAAAATATATTTATTGAAATCTTCTTTCTGGAGGAAAAATAAAGAGCCCTGAATCGGACTGTAAAATTGATAAATTTCGTCAAGACCAAGGAGAAAACCATCTTCAGGATAGTAAAAAGCATTGTAAGTCCTTTTCTTTTCCTGGTCTGTTAAAATTATTTCCCTTTCCTCACCAAAAACGCTCTGGAATTCCCTTGGAATCCTCAAAGCTCCAGAAAAAATTTCCCTCCAGGTAAGATAAAATCTTAGATGCTGGGTCTTTTCCTTCCTTTCCTCAGCATAGAATTTCCAAATATTTCTTGCAATTTCTTTTCTGCTCCTTCTCAAATTGCCAATTTTTAAAGGCTTTTCCCCAATGGGTAAGCCCTCTTTAATAGATGTGAAAAAGCTTCTCAGCCCCCATTTACCCCAATCGTGATTGGATATTTTCACAATTTTACCCTTACCCTTGGTTTCAAGGACTGAATTCAAAGAAATGCACCAGGAGTAGAACTTTTCGTCAGTGAATTTAACCGAATAAAGCTTTTCAACAAGATTGTAGGTGGTCTCGAAACCACCCTTTTCTCTTAGATATTCCTCGACTCTTTTACTTGCATCTCCCACATTCTCAAGAAGCTCTTTCAGGAAAAAATAAGAGTTCCAGTGGATGAATTCATCGGATTTTTTAAGGGTTTCTTCAATTATTTTTGATAGCTTTTTAACATAGTTCTGATCAAGGGGAACATCCATTAAAAGCTCCTCATCTTCTAAATATTCAACAGGTTCACTCTTTCCTGAAAAGCCACAGGGGATTAAAAGATTGGAGGATGTTCTTTCAAGAAAATCTATATATTGTTTGAATAACCCTGTCCCATCGTAGGTGACACGAAGAATTGAGAAACCCTCAGGTCTTTTTTCTTTTCCAATAACCCTTAAAACAACCCCTCCTTTAAAATGTTCGACCTTTTCCCTCGAAAATTTAAGGTCCTCATCGTAATATTTGTAAATAAGATCTCCCACCTCATAGTCAAGCTCAGGATTGAAAATCTTTACCTTTTTCCCCTCAGTAAGGGCAGATTTTTTTCGGGCAAGTTGAGTGGAGATCTCCTCAAGGGTAAGCGGGGCTCCCCGTTCCCTTATAAGGTTTTTTATCCACTCAATATCACTTTCATCAATAGAAATTTTCTTTTTTTGCACTTTAGACTTTACCTCCCATTAAAATATACATTATTGCCTTCTGGACATGGAGGCGATTTTCAGCCTCATCAAAAACAAGGGAATATTCAGAATCGATTACCTCATCTGTTACCTCTTCACCCCTGTGAGCAGGGAGGCAGTGCATGAAATAGGTTTTTTTGCCTGTTTTCTCCATCAGACTCTTATTAACCTGATAAGGTTTGAAAATCTTAACCCTTATCTCCCTTTCATGCTCCTGTCCCATTGATGTCCATGTATCTGTATAGATTGCATCAGCATCTTTCACTGCTTCAACAGGATCTCTCAGAATTTCTATCTTGGAGTTTGCTTCCTTCATCGCTCTCTCAACTATCTCTTTTTTTGGCTCATATCCTTCAGGGGTTGCAACAGAGATATGAACTCCCAGTTTAGAAGCCCCTTCTATCAAGGAATGGCAGACATTATTTCCATCACCAACATAGGCAAGTTTTAAGCCTTCCAATTTCCCAAATTTTTCAAGGAGAGTGAAGTAGTCTGCAAGAGCCTGACAGGGGTGATGAAGGTCAGAGAGTCCATTTATAACTGGAGGTTTTGCCCATTTTGCCATTTCTTCAACATTTTCCTGTCCAAAGGTTCTTATCATTATTCCATCAACCCATCTTTCAAGGTTCCTTGCAACATCTGCCACAGACTCCCTTTTACCAAGCTGGATCTCGGATGGTCCAAGATATATAGCTTTTCCACCCATTTCAAGCATCCCTACTTCAAAGGTCATACGAGTCCTCAAAGATGGTTTCTCAAATACCATTGCGAGTATTTTGTCCTTCAATGCATTTCTGAATTTTTCTTTGTTCTTCTTTATTTCCATTGCAAGGGAAAGAATTTCTCTAACTTCCTCTTTTTTTAATTCTCCAATTGTAAGAAGATCTTTCATTTTGAAACCTCCATCTATGGTATTATCCTTGTTCCAGCCCTTTTTGCAAGAGCAGCCTTTAACTTTGAGGCAGAGGTTATAAGGACTTCCTTACCTCCAGCCTCTATGTATTGAATTGCTGCTTTTATTTTAGGCCCCATAGAGCCTGGAGGAAATTGTCCTTCTTCTAAATATTTCTTAGCCTCTTTAACAGTCATAACCTTAATCTCTTTCTGATTCTCTTTCCCATAATTTAAGTATACCCTATCCACGCCAGTTAATATAATGAAAAGATCAACCCCAACCTCTGATGCAAGGAGAGCAGAAGCATAATCCTTGTCAATAACAGCCTCAACTCCCTCCAGTAAGCCCTTGGAGTTTATAATGACAGGAATACCTCCTCCACCTGCTGCAATAACAATTCTTCCACTCCTTACCAGATCTGATATAGCCCTTTTTGGCACAATGTCTATTGGTTTAGGTGAAGGGACAACCTTTCTCCATCCCCTTCCAGCATCCTCAACCATTGTCCATTTTTTCTCTTTCATTAGTTGTTGGGCTCTATACTGGGTGTAAAATGGACCAATGGGTTTGGTAGGATTCTGGAAAGCAGGATCTTCTTTATCAACAATAACCTGGGTAAGAAGTGTTACAACCTCTTTATCTATGGAATTTTTCCTTAACTCATTTATTAGAGCCTTCTCCAGCATATATCCCATACTACCTTCAGTCATTGCATCACAAACTTCAAGGGTGAAAGGAGGGATCTTGTTAGAAGCTTCTTCCATCTGAATGAGTATATTCCCAACCTGAGGTCCATTTCCATGAACTACAATTAACTCATATCCCTTTGCAACAATTTCCATCATCATTTTTGCTGCCTTCTCGGAATTCTTCATCTGCTCCTTTTGTAGACCCCTCTGCCCATTTGGCAAAATAGCATTTCCTCCAAAGGCTATAAGGGCTATCTTTTCCTTCATTTTTTAAAAATCTTTAAGGACATCCTCCAGTGTCGGAGTTCCAATCTCCTGTAATTCATAAAAAACCCTTAGAGAGGGCTTGTTCAGACGAAGAACCTTTGTGAGATCAATTGGTGTTGCTACTATCACAAGATCAGCATTTGATCTGTTAATTGTTTCCTCGAGTTCCCTTATCTGCTTTTCTCCATACCCCATTGCTGGAAGGAGCTTACCAATTTGGGGATATTTTTTGAAAGCCTCGGCAATTGAACCAACTGCAAACTCCCTTGGATCAACAAGCTCCTTTGCGCCATACTTCATTGCTGCAACAACTCCAGCTCCATAGGACATCTCACCATGGGTTAGCGTTGGACCGTCCTCAATTACAAGAACCCTTTTCCCTCTAATCTGAGAGCCATCATTTATGAATATTGGGGATGCAGCCTCAACAATTATTGCATCTGGATTTATCTTTCTTATATTTTCCCTTAAAAGATTTACCTTCTCATTCTCAGCAGTGTCAATTTTATTTATGACAATGCATTTTGCCCGCCTGAAATTTGTCTCTCCAGGATGATATTTTAGCTCATGCCCCTGCCTGTGGGGGTCTGTTACAACAATTTCCATATTACTTTCAATAAACGGAAAGTCATTGTTTCCTCCATCCCAGAGAATAACATCTGCCTCCTTCTCAGCTTCCCTGAGTATTGCTTCATAATCAACTCCTGCGTAAACCACAGCTCCATTTCTAATGTGGGGCTCATACTCTTCCCTCTCCTCTATTGTGCATTTGTATCTGTCGAGATCTTCGTAAGTTGCGAATCTTTGAACCCTCTGCTCAGAAAGGTTTCCATAGGGCATTGGATGCCTTATAACAACAAGCTTCCTTCCTTTTGACATAAGAATCTTACTTACCCTTCTTGATGTCTGGCTCTTTCCACATCCTGTCCTTACTGCACAAACAGAGACCACAGGCACTTTACTCTTCAACATAGTTGCCCGAGGTCCTAAAAGGACAAAGTTAGCGCCAGCAGATAGAACTTCTGATGCTTTGTGCATTACATACTCGTGGGAAACATCACTGTATGCAAAAACCACCTCGTCAATCTGAAATTTTTTAATGAGTTCTGTCAAATCTGATTCAGGATAAATGGGTATTCCCTCAGGATACAAAGGTCCTGCAAGCTCAGGCGGATATTTTCTCCCCTCGATATCCGGGATCTGGGTTGCTGTAAAAGCAACAACCCTGTAATTTTCATTGTTTCTAAAGTAAACATTGAAATTGTGAAAATCTCTACCTGCTGCTCCCATAATTATTACTTTTTTCATTTTTCATCCTCCACAAAAATAAATTTTCGAACCTCTAAAAAAATAAATATAATACATTTAATCATTTTGGTCAATTTAGCCTTTTGGAAAATAAGACAAATATTATATAAACAAGATGACCAAATTTGACAAAACTAAATTTGAATTGGATAATTTAATCATGAACCATGATGTTTATGAGATAATTAAAAGGATCAAAAGAGAGAATAGGGGGCTTAAGACCCTCCTTAAAGTAAGTAAGAGTCTATCAGCCTCCCTTGAAATAGAGGATGTTCTCTATAAAGCAATGGAATATGTGGAGAAGGTTTGCAAAGCAGAGGCTTCTTCAATATGGGAGATAGACCATGAAAAAAAGGAACTTTTCTTTAGAGTAATTAGAGGGAAACATGCTGAGAGAATTAAGAAAATGAGATTAAAAATTGGAGAAGGAATAGCTGGGCATGTAGCAAAGGTAAGAAAACCTTTAATGGTAAATGATGTTAGAAAGAGTCCTTACTGGGAAGATGCTTTCGATTCTGAGTCAACCTTTCAATCCCGTTCAATACTTGCTATCCCAATCCTTCTTGGAAGAAGGATTATAGGAGTTATTGAACTTTTGAACAAAAAGGATGGAAGAGGTTTTAACCAGAAGGATAAGGAGAATCTCCTCGCCCTCTCAGGAGCTATTGCAATTGCCCTTGACAATGCAAGACTTTATGAAGAAAGAAAGGAGCTCTTCATTCAGACATCTTTTGCCTTAGCAACAGCCATTGAGAAGAGGGATCCCTACACAGGAGGACATACTAAAAGGGTTCTGGATTACTCCCTCCAGATTGGAAAAGCCCTCGGATTAAGGGGTAAAGAACTTGAAGGGCTGAAGATTTCAGCCATCCTTCACGACATTGGAAAGATCGGGATACCTGATTCAATTCTTGCAAAGCCTGCATCTTTAACAAGAGAGGAATTTGAAATAATTCAGGGGCATCCTGTAATAGGCGCGGAAATTCTAAAAGAGATAAAAGGAATGGAAAAAATAGTGAATGCTATAAAATACCACCATGAGAGATGGGATGGGAAAGGCTATCCTGAAAATTTGAAGGGAGAAGAAATTCCTCTATGGGCAAGGATAATAGCGGTTGCGGATACCTTTGACGCCCTTACAACTTCAAGACCGTATAGAAAAAGAATAAGTGAGAGGGAGGCACTTGAAGAAATAGAAAGAAACATTGAAAAACAATTCTGCCCTGATTGCGGGAAGGCATTCTTAAAGATTATGAGGGGATGAAAAAGTTAAGGTTTATTTTAATTTTCTTTTTTATTCTTTATGGCTACGAAAGGAAAGGTCATGAATGGAATCTTAAAGTATTTTTTGATGTGAAGGGAGGATGGAGCTCTATCAATGGAGAAAGGGGAAACTATGAATTAAAAATCCTTTTCGAGGGTTGGCTTTTTAAAGATAACGGAGATTATGGAATTTCCTATTTAAAAGATTCTGTAGAAGATAAGACCTTTTACTGGAAGGGAGAAATAGAAAGATTTGAAAAGAAACTGGATTTTTCGAGGGATATTAAGCCATTTTTTAAAGGAGGAATCTCAATAAGAAATGGCTTTGAAAATTTGATCCTTTTAAGAATTTATTCAGAATCCCTTTCTAATTATCCATTGGTATTCCCCTCTTCAAAGGGCTTTGGAATTATTCAAGAAAATGATGATTATGACAAATTTGTTGTTTCCGGGAGTAACAAATTGTCTTTCAGGGACGAAGATATTAAGAGGGAATTTGTCAAGAATACAGAGTGGGAATGGAAGAAAAAAACTTTAAATTATGTCTCCTATCACAGAGTTAGAGCTTCCATGATAATTAAGCCAAATTTTTAGGAACTTTTTCAGCTTCTATACCGTTTATTTAAATGGAGGTTAATTATGAAAAGAGTTATGACTTTTCTTTTATCTATTTTATTCTTTGCATGTTCTCTATATCCTGAATACAACCAAGAAATAACTAAGTACTTTGAGGGGATAAAATTTGAAAAGATTTCCATTGAAAATGTGAACGGTAGTATAAATGTGAAAAGTTGGGGAAAGCCT
>Ga0207433_10012529_pt1 | contig 12668 bp, 10 predicted proteins | sample YelNatPaOPGAMG01_FD_187559 | JGI IMG/M metagenome (GOLD analysis project Ga0207433, IMG submission 187559) | Hot spring thermophilic microbial communities from Obsidian Pool, Yellowstone National Park, USA - OP-RAMG-01 (SPAdes) (version 3) | ecosystem: Environmental > Aquatic > Thermal springs... | reverse complement strand
GAATGGGCTATGATGAAAAAACTTCAGGTCCCCGATGAACTTCTGGATAATTCCGAGCCCAGTGATAACCAGAATAATCTTTTAAGCGAATCGATTAAATCTGGCGGTATTTACTATGCCGTAAAAGGAAAAGACAAAATTGAAGTATTGAAAAATGTAATTGGTTTGTTAAGGCTGCCAACTTCAACCGATAGAGACTATTTACTGAAGATGGTCCTTGCCCGGGAAAAACTGAGTTCAACGGCAATCGGCGACGGAATCGCTATTCCACATCTAAGAAGCCCGATCGTTATCAAAGTTGAACGACCTCAAACAGCACTTTGTTTTACAGAGAATCCTGTTGAATACGATGCAATCGACGGTTTGCCTGTGAGCATTCTTTTTATGATTTTGAGCCCAAATGTGAAATCGCATTTGAAAATTCTTTCGAGGCTTTCGTATTTCCTCAAGGACGAAAAGGTGAAGCAACTTTTGAAGTCTGCACCTCCTGAAGCGGATATCTTGCGCGCGATTCAGGAATTCGAGAGCTCGTTAACCACCAATAAAAACAGTTAAAACGGGGGATTCTTAATATGAAATTTTTGTTCACATCGTTTGGTATCTGGTCTTTTACTATTCTCTGTCTTATTGTTTTCGGACGCAGAGAGCGTTTGTGTTCTGTGGCTGGCGGGCTGGGTGTGATTTCAGGCTCGTTATTTGCAATTGCTTCTGGCGTTACAACTCTTTTGTCAAATTCTTACGAGTGCTTTTATCTCAACTGGAACTATATCGGTGATAAAATTTCATTTGCTTTAGACCCGCTTGCAGCGTGGTTTGTAATACCGGTTTGCGGCCTTTCTTTGCTAGCCGCTATATATGCAATCGCGTATGACTGGGATAATGAAACGGGTTATTCAAAGTCGTTTTCGTGGATTTTATTCATACTGCTGCTGGCGAGTATGGTTCTTGTAATTTGTGCCGCAAACGGGGTTGTATTTTTGATGGCGTGGGAAGTAATGGCTGTATCGTCGTTTTTCCTTGTTATCAGGGACAGTGCACATTCGCACTCATCGCAAGATGCCGGCTGGATTTATCTTATTGCAACACATCTAGGCACAGTATTTCTGGTCATATTATTTTTACTTGCGCAGGCCCAGACGGGGAGTTTTGATTTTATGGTCTGGGAAAAGCAGGGTCTTAATATACCAAACCGTTCGCTGCTCTTTTTGCTTGCAGCTATTGGGTTCGGGACGAAAGCCGGTTTTGTCCCTTTCCATATCTGGTTGCCAGAAGCGCATCCGGCGGCTCCAAGTTATATTTCCGCCGTGATGAGCGGCGTGATGATAAAAACCGGCATTTACGGTTTGATTCGTTCGATTGGATGGTTTGGTGCGCCGATCCCCCATTGGTGGGGCATAGCAGTGCTTGTTATCGGAATTGTGTCCGGCGTGCTTGGGGTTTTGTTTGCTATAGCCCAGCATGACCTTAAACGTCTGCTTGCATATCACAGCGTTGAAAATATCGGCATTATTACGATAGGGATTGGTGTTGGGCTGGTGGGGCTATCTTACGACAATGCGGGTTTAATCTTTCTCGGATTTTCCGGTGCGGTGCTTCACGTTCTGAATCACGCTGTTTTTAAGGGTCTTTTGTTTCTAGGAGCGGGGAGCGTCCTGCATTCAACCGAAGAGCGAGAGATTGATAAAATGGGCGGTCTTTTAAAACGAATGCCTTTGACCGGGGTTGCGTTTTTAATAGGGGCAATGGCAATAAGCGGGCTTCCACCGCTAAACGGTTTCGTAAGCGAACTGATCATTTTTATTTCCGGCGTGCATTCGCTGTTATCAAAAGATGTTACAATCGGTTTGTGTGGCGCGGCTGTTGTCGGGGGGCTGGCATTGATTGGTGGCCTTGCGGCAGCTTGCTTTGCCAAGGCGTTCGGCATAATTTTCGTTGGGGAACCGCGTTCTGATAAATGTTCCAAAGCCGAAGAATCATCACCGTTGATGACCATCCCCATGCTTGTGCTTGCTATGTTATGTCTGGTAATCGGATTGTCAGGGGCATGGTTGGTTGCCGGTGTTGCTCCTCAAATTGTTCAGAACATTTCTAAAAACACCAGCTTAGACTTTGCGGGATATCAGTCCCAATTAAGTAACGCATTGATGTTTGTCGGCTTAACCGGTGGATTATTGATTGTTCTTTTAGCGTTATTCGTGCTGATTAAAAAGGCTCTAATAAAAAACCGCACAGTTTCTTATGGTTTAACCTGGGATTGCGGTTACACCAGACCGACAGCCCGGATGCAATACACTGCATCTTCATTTGCGCAGCCGTTTTTGGAACTATTCAAACCTATATTGCGGACAAGACACCATTATCACGTGCATATGCCTGATAATATGTTCCCGCAAGGTGCAAACTTCCACACCGAAACACCTGATATCTGCCATACAGAAGTTTATCGTCCGGTATTTCTGAAGATCAGCGAAATTCTGATGAAATTCAGATTTCTGCAACATGGATATATTCAGATTTATATACTCTACATCGCGCTGACATTAATTTTACTTTTAATCTGGAAAATCAGATAAGAATTTTATGACGATATCGATATTACTAAAAACAACGATTTCTATCCTGGCGTCGTTAATATTGGCGCCGATTCTGCTGGGAATAATAAATCGGGTCAAAGCCGGATTTGCGGGGAGAGTCGGTCAGCCACTCTTGCAACCATATTACGACATTTTTAAACTTTTAAAGAAAGGGCTTTTCTATAGTACAACGACGAGCTGGATCTTTCGCTGGGGCACATTGGTCAGCCTTGCGGTCATAGTTTGCGCGCTTTTGATAGTTCCCTGCGGGCCGTTCCCGGCGCTAATATCTTTTAAAGGCGATATTTTTCTTCTTGTGTATCTGATGGGGGTTGTGCGGTTCATAACAGTAATTTCAGCGCTCGACACGGGGTCGAGCTTCGAAGGAATGGGCAGTAGCCGTGAGATGTTTTTTTCAGCGCTTGCCGAGCCGGCGTTGTTGCTTGCGTTAATGGGATTGGCAAAAGTAACCGATTCTTTTTCTTTAACATCAATCGCCAATACTCTTTCGGCAACGAACTGGTTTAATAACGGGGCCTCTCTGGCTCTGCTCATGGGGACATTATTCATCGTGCTGCTCAGTGAGAACGCGAGAATCCCGATTGACGACCCGAACACCCACCTTGAATTAACAATGATTCACGAGGTCATGGTTCTTGACCACAGCGGACCGGATTTCGCCGTGATTAATTACATCTCGGCTTTAAAATTATGGATCTTTTCGGCAATAATCGCACCGGTACTTTTCCCGATTCATACAAACAATATCATTGCAGATTTTTCCGTGTGGCTAAGCGGAATGGTTTTAATTTCAATCGCCGTGGGAATAGTTGAATCATCAATGGCTCGGTTGAGATTGACCGTAATTCCTCAATTTTTACTTGGTGCAACTGCTCTTGCAATAACCGCAATTGTTCTAACGTGGATAGGATAATTTTATGAAAGTTCAACTACTGCTAATATTAGTTTTGCTGACAAATCTGAAATTGCTTGGATCAAGCAGGCTTGGATCAAGCATACGGACGGTGGCGATTCAAGGCAGTCTGCTCGGTCTGCTGCCTTTATTTATCGAGTTGGATTCGTTGAACTGGCGCGTTATGACTCTGGCAATCGGGACAGTTTTTTTAAAAGGCTTTGTGTTTGCAAATCTGCTCTTCAGGGCAATCAACGTTGCAAATGTAAACCGGGAAGTACAGCCTTTCGCGGGATATGTCTCTTCGCTGCTTTATGGAATAGTTGCACTTATAGTATCATTCTGGCTCGGGCAGATATTAAATCTTGGTCAGCTCTCGTATTCGCCGTTAATAATTCCGGTATCATTCTTCGGGATTTTCTCCGGTCTCTTTTTAATCGTGAGTCGTCGCCGCGCTATTAGTCAGGTGCTGGGATTTCTCGTTCTGGAAAATGGCGTATTCACCTTTGGCGCCGGAATTATAAAAATGACCTCATTGCTTGTTGAGATTGGGATTCTGCTGGACGTTTTTGTTGCGATACTTGTTATGGGAATAACCGTATTCCGGATTTCACAGGAGTGCGACCACATTGACACCGATAAACTTATAACGTTGAAGGATTAATTCTATGATTTGGGCTTTAATACTTTTACCATTTGGACTTGGTGTTTGCGCGTTGTTAACTAAAAATCAATCACTGCAAAAATACCTGCTTTTCGGAGGCGCTTTATCGCATTTAATCCTTACGATATCCGTATGGCAAAAGCCGCCTCCCGCCGTTTTGTGGGGTTGGCTTGCCATTGACCCGCCGGGCTTACTCTTTCTTACGATCACGTGCCTTCTGTTTTTATTGGTTTCGATTTATGAGTTTGGTTATTTCGAACACCTCGAAAACGACACTGAAGAAAACATGGACGTGCTCATTTTCCCGAGCATTCATACCAAATCATTGTTTATTGGTTGCCAGTTGTTTTTCCTGAGCGCGATGACGCTTGTCACCCTGAGTCAACATCTTAGTCTGATGTGGGTAGCGATTGAAGCAACAACACTGGCGAGCGCGCCTCTTATCTTCTTCCATTCAAGTCCACGTTCACTGGAAGCAACCTGGAAGTATCTTTTGATTTGTTCAGTAGGCATTGCATTGGCTTTGCTTGGTACTTTCTTTCTGAGTATTGCAGCAACAAAACCTGACGGTTCACAGACAAACCTCGTCTTTGGCAATCTGCTGTCAAACGCAGACCATTTTAACTCGCAGTGGCTTAAAGCCGCTTTCATACTGATGGTGGTTGGTTATGGAACCAAAATGGGACTTGCCCCGATGCATACCTGGCTGCCGGACGCACACAGCGAATCACCGTCACCGATTTCCGCATTACTTTCAGGGGCGTTATTAAATTGCGCTTTTCTGGGAATTTTCAGAGTTTACGAAATCTGCCACAAAGCAAATCTCGGCGCTTTTGCAAATGATATTATGCTTGCGCTCGGGATTGTATCGCTCGTGGTTGCCGCAATTTTTATTCTTGGGCAAAGTGACTACAAACGTTTACTTGCCTATTCAAGTGTGGAGCATATGGGGCTACTTGCGTTAGGACTCGGTTTCGGAGGGATAGGCGTTTTCGGGTCGATGCTGCATGCACTGAATCATTCGATCACAAAAGCGTCTCTCTTTCTTCTCGCGGGAATTATCCTGATAAATTACCACTCCAAAAAAGCAAGCGATGTTCAGGGAATCCTTACACGGTCAAAAGCGCTTGGCCTGCTATGGCTATTCGGGTTTCTTTCAATAAGCGGCAGTCCACCGTTTGGTCTTTTTCTGAGTGAAATCACCATTGTAAAATCAGGTTTTGACCAGGGGAGGTTTATAATTGCTTCGCTTTCTCTCGGCTTACTTGTGATAATTTTTATCGGAATGGCAACCGTGTTTCTGAATATGACTCAACCACAGCCGGTGCTTAAATCTGAGAAAATTCATACTCCACCTCCGCTCAGATTAAAACCATCAATGTTATATCCGCCTGTGCTTTTACTTTTGCTATCACTTGTCCTGGGAATTTATCTGCCGGGCTGGATGAAAGATCTGTTGGTGAACATCGCAAGACAATAATTTCCACCATTTACTTGCTTATGGGAAAGTCAGAACTGTTAAAAATAAAAAATGGCGAGTGCACAGATTTGGATTTAGTGCCACTATTAGATATTAAAGATTTCAGAGAACAAGTAATCCGCGCCGTTGGAAACAGGCGTCGGATTTGTTCGTATTTCGGGATGCCTGTTGGCGGCAGGTTAAGAATATTTGCGGTACTTGCCGACGATGATGACTCTGCCATTGAGATTCTATCGACTTTTGTCGGAGATTCATTTCCCGCGCTAACGCCGGATGTGCCTTCGGCTCATATATTCGAACGCGAAATCTATGAGCAATACGGAGTTATCCCAACTGGTCATAACAGGCTTAAACCGGTCCGGTTTCAGAACAAAATATACAATCTGAACACCGGGAAATTCACTGACTCCAAAAGAATATGTGGCGATACAAATTTCTTTGCTGTAGATGGGGATGAAATTCACGAAGTCGCGGTCGGGCCTGTGCACGCGGGGATAATTGAGCCCGGGCATTTCCGGTTTCAATGCTTTGGCGAGGTCGTGCTGAATCTTGAAATATCTCTCGGTTACCAGCACCGCGGCATCGAACGCAATCTTGTCGGAGGACCGAATGAACGGACTGTTTACTATATGGAGACGATTGCCGGGGACACAACCATCGGACACACATTAGCCTATTCGCAGGCGATTGAATCACTTACTGATGCCAATGCTACATCAAAGGCGCAGATACTACGGGCTGTGGGGCTTGAACTGGAAAGATTGGCGAATCATACCGGCGACCTCGGCGCCCTTGCCAATGACGTCGGATTTTTACCCACTGCCTCTTATTGCGGAAGGTTAAGAGGTGATTTTTTAAATTTAACTGCACTGATTTGCGGTAACAGATTCGGCAGAGGCTTGGTCCGTCCCGGAGGTGTAAACTTTGATTTGCCTGACCAAAAAATTAAAGAATTACTGGAACGTCTCGAAAAAATATTCAGGGATGTAACTGGCGCTGTTGGCTTGCTGTGGAACACATCATCAGTTCGGGCAAGGTTTGAAAACGCAGGATTCATTTCAAAAGAAGATTGCGTAAAATTTGGCATTGTCGGGGTTGCGGCAAGGGCTTGCGGAGTTGAACTTGACGTTCGCCGCAATCATCCCTATGGACAATACTGCTTCTCTCAGATACCAATATCGACATATCCGTCCGGGAATGTATTTGCGCGCGCTTATGTGCGGTGGCTTGAAATCAAACGTTCGGTGGAGTTTTTGAAGGAGATACTGACTTCAGTGCCATCAGAACCAATCAAAGTTAAATTGCCTGCGGGGCTGAGAAAAAATTCCATAGCAGTCTCGTTGATTGAAGGATGGCGCGGTGAAATTTGCCACACCGTCATTACCAATAATGACGGCAAAATTGCGCATTATAAAATTGTTGACCCGTCATTCCATAACTGGACAGGACTGGAATTGGCAATGAGAAATCAGCAAATCTCAGATTTTCCGTTATGCAATAAAAGTTTTAACCTTTCATATTGCGGCTACGATTTATGATTAAAATACTGCTTGAACGAATCAGACAAGGAAAACGGACTGTTGGTTTCCCGAAGAGCGAACCGACATTGCCCGACCTTCTTCGCGGATACCCACGAATTAATCATTCCGCGTGCGACAGCAAATGCAGCCTCTGCTCTGACATTTGCCCTACAAAAGCCATCCGGCGCGAAAAAAATTTCGTAAAAATAGACCTCGGAAAATGCTTGTTTTGTCCGGAATGCGAACAAATATGTCCGAAAAATGCTATTAAATTTACCCGTGATTACCGGCTTTCCGCATCTAGACGCTCTGCACTTATAGTGGGTGAGAAGGAAATTGAACTTGCCGCCGCATTAGAAAAAAAGACCCTGAAAATATTCGGGCGCTCATTAAAATTAAGGCAGGTTAGCGCCGGCGGATGTAACGCATGTGAGGCGGATGTAAATGTTCTGAACACCGTAGTCTTCGACCTTGGAAGATTTGGAATTCAATTTGTGGCATCGCCACGCCATGCCGATGGTATCCTCGTTACAGGGCCGATACCACAAAATATGAAACTCGCTCTGCAAAAAACATACCAGGCGGTGCCTGATCCAAAAATTGTAATCGCTGTTGGGGCCTGCGCCATATCAGGCGGTCCATTCATTGACCATAGCGAAGTAAATAACGGCGTCGACAAAATTATCCCTGTCGATCTATATGTCCCGGGATGCCCGCCTCATCCGATTACCATCCTTGACGGGTTGCTACGATTGTTGGGAAAAATCGAGGCGGAAAAATAATAGAAATCTCCCGTTGCTTATTCCGACTAGATAACTTTTCTGGATAACGGATTTGGGGTTTCAAGGGCTGTTGTTTTATAGAGTTAAAAGTTTAGCAAAGATATGAACTTCCTTTCTCAAGGATATTTCTAATTTTTCAGCATGCCGGGTTTGGAGATACATTTTGTTTTTAAATCAGGCGATTTACGCCAGAGTCTCACTTAATCTTTTTAAGGTGTAGTGGGAATTTATAGTCTTTGATCTCGCCATGAAAGAGTTTTGTAATTTCGCCTGAAAGTTTCAGATACCAGTCGGATGGCAGGTCATAACCATCAGCATCAAGTGTGAGCCAGAAACCTTGTTCGGGGGCGTCCTGACGTTTTGCAGCTATTTTGTAAACGGCAGTCCCTTCGTTGACCTCATCAAACATTGCAATTTTAAGCATCGTGGCACCTGCCTGGTGCGCATTCCGGGCTTGCGTCCATAAAAAAGTGCCGCCATTTCTCGGGATCTTGTTAGGTGTATCTTTTTTAAGGTTTGACCAGGAAAAACCTGGAAATATTACAGGCATATACAACTGTCCATTTTCCCTGGTTTTAGCGAGGTCAGACTCTATCATATTTGTCTGCCACTGGTCTGCGCCCGAAACGTCTTTATACCTGCCCACTGTCCAGGGTTGAATAACATCCATATATGCATAAACCCTTTCCCAGCCAGCATTGTTGAGAGCATCGCGGGTGAGAGCCCGCCAGTATGAGGGAACCCCGCCCATATAAGTTACACGTAATTCAGCCGGTGCTTCTTCTTTGAACCATTTGACGACACGCATAGCGGTCTCAGGGTCTTGCGGGATGCGATCATTAAGCCCCATCCCCCATATTGAAAGCACTGGCCTTCCGTTGTGATGAAGATAACACGGGTGAGAAGTGATTTTCAATTCGTTTACAAGATACTTCCAGTCTTCGCGCAAAGTGTCAAAAAAGGCCTCTGGATTAGCTCCTGAAATATCGTATTCGATTGCAATTGCACGTCCGTGATTTTGCGCTGCTTTGAGTATGTTTTTCAGCACGATATCACCGCTGGAACGCCGCGCGGGAATGCTAGTAACAAATCTTTGAATTAAAACACCATCGAGTCCGTAAGTCTTCATCCAGAGAAAATGGCGGTCAATAATATTTGGATTAGCCGCTGAGTAAAGATATGCCTGCTTACCGCGGATAGTAAATCCTGGCACCGGACAGAGGTCTGATGTATTAAACTCTGTCAGGTCGGGATACATATCGACAGTGACGGTTCCCGGCGAAGGCCTGCCGCGGAACCAACTGCTCCAATTGCGATTACAGCCATCATCCGGACAATTGAACCAGCCCTGATATCCCAAAAGAACCTTTCCATTTAGAGTAGTGAAATCCACTGCCTCCGCCAAAAAAAGAACCGAAAATATTACAATCAATAATTCACAAGTCTTCACAAATTTAAATGACTTCATATCTCAACCAATACTAACAAAATTTTGCTATGGCAAGAATCTTAGGAGTTGATGGGTTTATGAATCATTGTGGTGTAAATTGCCGAATTCGTGGTCCGAAAGATATTTGATTAAACCCATAATCATTTTAGAGATAGTAGAGCTTAATTCATTTAAGGATTTAAATTTTTCGTCATTAATATAACCCATATCAAGAGCTACATAAAGAAATTGAATAAACTCTTTATTTGTTCTTCTTGCAAACCTTTCAGCTATTTGAAATCACAGATATAGCAGATTTTCTTATCTGCTCTTTTAACGCGAAATCTCTTTTAAATTTATCTCTCTCAGAAATAAGGTATATTTCGTTAACCAATTGCCTTGCTTTCTGCCATGCTTCAATATCTTCAAATTTCCTGAACTTACTCATAACTCATCAACTCAAATCTACCTGTAAAGTACAGGGTTTTTGCGCCAATCTTTGGCTTTGTCGTGACCATATTTCTGAACACGTGGACGGCGTTCCCGGAGGCGAACTGACTCTATTCCGAGAAAATATCCCTCCGAACGTTGGTTTTTTCCGACACATTCCAGACGGAGTGTATAATCACCTGGGTCAGGCCAGAAATCAAGAAGGTGGAATTCTTTGTTTTGGACAGTTTCGGTAAAAAAGTCCATTGTTTCGCCAATTTGAATTCCATTTAAGAATGCTTTGTATCTGCCAAAATCGTATGAAGTCGTTGCATTTATCAACAAGCGGAGTGGCTCTTTTTTATGGATTGTGAATGAGATTTCAAACCATGCGTTTGTAGGGGAGGGAGGTTGATATAAAATTTGTGGGTAATCATAAAATTCCAATTTTTGAGTATTAGCCTCACCCTGACCATGCCGATTTATAAAGTCCTTTGCATAAAGGATGATCTTATCAAGGCTTGGCAGACGACGTTCTTTTGCTTGTGGTACTGGTTCTTTAAAGTTGGGTTTACCGGTTTGGTACCAAAAAGCGACGCTGCTTATATCGTCTTCGCGTTCGTTCCAACTTGTGGATTTGTAATCGGGATTTTCGTCAGGAGAAATCCAGCCATAATGTTCAAATGTAACTTTAATGCCCTTTGTAAAAACGATTGGGTCGTTTAAATGCCATCGGTAAGCGCTTGTGTGTCCACCAATTATTCCCCACTGGTCAAAATATGGAACGCCAAAGTATGGTGCACTTGTCTTTTTTAAGCCCCATGCGGAAAGAAAATAATCTTCCGTGCCGGTTCCCCAAATTGACGGGATTTGTTCGTTGTCAATATAAATTTTCTCGTCGCCTTCGCCAAACCAAGCCGGGCTGCGTGTTCGCACGGCAAGGATTGTTCCGACGTAGTGTCCCCTGCCCTGAGTTTCAAGGACGAGGTAGTCTTTACCTTTTTGAGCTGGATATTCCTGCCGATACCTCGCGTAAAAGTATGGAGTGTTTATGGGAAGTTTTTTTAACTTTATCCAATCAATATTGTAATACAATAGGCTAATTGGTTTTTCGCTCTGGTTAACGATTTCGATTTTAGCTGATTTTCTGAATGGCATTCGCCAAAAGCAGTTATATGAATCACCATCTTCCACAATAACTGGCAGGCTTATAACTTCGGTTCGCTTGCCAAAACAGTTGGCAAAGAAATCCCCGACGGGGACTTCTACAGCTGGTTGTTTGCTGTCGTCCCAAAACATTCTAAGCAACATTTCCTGATGGTCTGCGGAACCGTTTTTTGCCCAGGGTTGAGGTTCTGGTCCAAGAAATGTTATCCATATATGAGTTATTACACCAGGGCCTTTTACATCCAGCAAGGTGTGGGTTTTGCCCGGGTCCACACGGAAATTATCAAAATTGCTGCGTTCATCAGTATCGCCGCGCGGCGGTGCTTTAGAGTCGTATTCTCCATTTGCACCTGCACGCATTGTGGAAGATACACGCATACTTCTGCCGTCCTGAAGTCTTGCAAGGTCATCAAGGATACCCGCAAAGGAAAATATTCCAGAAACAATAAAAATCCATATCACATAAAATAAACTTTTCATAACGTATCTTTGTTAGAAAATAACGTGATCGTTTAATCTACTTTCGTTGCCTTAGGTACTTATCAAACCAGTCTGCAAATACCTCTAAGTCCTGCTCTTGAATTTGCCAGCCGTGTCCGGCGCCATTCTTAACGATGAGCTTAGATTCAACCCCAGCCTCCTTGAGTTTTTCAATAAATGATTCGGACTGGCGCAGGGGCACAAGTTCATCCCGATCACCGTGGACTATTAATGTCGGCGCATCAGTTGAGTCAATATGGTAGATCGGAGAAATGCTTTTAACTATTTGAATAAGACGGTTTTCATCGGTGACTCGTTCCCACAAATTCAATTCCTGATTCAACTCATGATAATCAAAAGCAGGGCGGAAAGGTTTTTCAATGCTTAATACTTTTATTCGCGCCTTGCCGATGCCATCCCAGTTTAAAAAATCTGTTGGCGGATAAAAACAAGCAACTGCCTGAACTTTTCCAGAAACTCTATCAACCGGGTCGCTAGCTTTTGGGTCACCGTCATCGGCCGCTGTCCCAAGAAGTAATGAAAGATTACCACCAGCCGAACCACCAGTTGCCCCGATTCTATCCGGGTTTATATCAAAAACCCTCGCGTTGTGTCTGACAAACCTCACTGCCCTCTTCATATCATTAAAAATTTCAGGGACTTGATAGCGAGGCTGGCTCCCGTGAACAACTGCAAAAAGGGTGTATCCCCGATTGATCAACGGCCTGTAGAACTCAGGTCTTATTGCTTCATGTGCGGAAAAATAACCGCCACTGATTACGACGATGATTCCAAAGCCGTTTGCATTAGTTTTGGGCTTGATTACGTCCAAAGTTAATGCAGTCCCATACTTGCGTCCATAAATTACATCTTCAATCCGAACATAATATTCACCTTCCCTGATAGGAGAGGCGATCGAATTTGAGATCACATTTAAAGCGCTAGAGACTTTCTGCGCATAACAGGACAACGAAAACGTGTTAAGTAAAAACAGTATCAAGAATGCGTTTTGTAAAATTCGTTTAATCACAACAGATTTATTGAAATTGAAGATTTTCATGATGAAACTATGCAGTCAGGGATTTAGTTTGTAAAGTTTATAAACCTCGAGTCATTACCACCTCTAAATGACAAGCACATCAAAACACCAAATAGCTTAGCTTAAAAAACATGACTCAGAGCAAATTAAACACCAAATAGCTCATTATACAATAAGCTGGTGAAACCGATT
>Ga0207433_10012527_pt1 | contig 12668 bp, 9 predicted proteins | sample YelNatPaOPGAMG01_FD_187559 | JGI IMG/M metagenome (GOLD analysis project Ga0207433, IMG submission 187559) | Hot spring thermophilic microbial communities from Obsidian Pool, Yellowstone National Park, USA - OP-RAMG-01 (SPAdes) (version 3) | ecosystem: Environmental > Aquatic > Thermal springs >... | reverse complement strand
GGACACTACATTCACGATCTAGAGAATCCCCAACTCAACTACCAGCACTTATATCAATCAGATACCCCAAAATCCACTAAATCCCAGGATAAATAAGAGAATTTAGTGGGAATTTGCGAAAGTTGGGCTAACATTGTCCAGATCTCCTGATAGATGAGTTCTGGCGATTGAGACCTCAATACTTCGTGCTTCCTCCGGTGGGTCTTTAACTCGTCAAAAGCCGATTCAATTTCCCAACGCTTAGAATAAAGTGCCGCCAGTTCATGAGCAGGTGCTATCTTGGGATCAGTGATGCTGAAAAAGAGACGATAAAAGAAATCTTGGTCTTCTCCTTCTGTAATCTGGTACTCGATTACCCTTGAGTAAAAGCGGATTTTTTCTTGCTCTGTCCTTATGGTGATAGACGTTACCAAGATAAGAACCATCATCTGAGTTCGCTAACGTTCTCAATTCTATAGTTGGTCTTTTCCCTCCAGAGAAGCTCTGACCGGTACTTACCGCTTCTTGTCAGAGATCATAACCGAAAAACCCACGATCAAAAAGACAAAGCATTCCTTCTGCGAGCTTATCTATAACACCTTTTATAAGAATCTGTTCGGCAACACTATAGGGGCCAACATCGGCGGCAAAGATAGCGTGAGTACCACACTCTAAGAGACCAACGATTCTTGCTTTTACATAAGGTGTTTCCCCAAGAAAAGTAGTTGGTTTTTAAAAAATGAGTAAGGTTCACAAGTTGCTCAGCTACTCTAGCACTCGTTTCGTCAATTGCAACAAGGCGTAATCCAGGAATAAAAAGCACCTACATCGCCAGGGGTTGCAAGTGGTGATGCAACTGCTTCATAGAGCTTTTTCACAGGTTCTAAACCTAGACGCAGGTGAGCTCCCAAGATTGCCACCTTGGAAGGAACTTTCCAAGAAGACCTAAACTGATCTGTTGAAAGGAGTCCCTCGCTCAAATGGCGCATGACCTCCTCGTAAGAATCCTGGGGATAGAGAGAAAGTGCCAGGACTTAATAGAGCATCACCCGTGACGGCAGGAGTTCTATCCTTTGTTGGACCTTATCGGTTGTAGTAAGTATCGAATCGATGAGATCCTAGCCAAAGGTTCTGGTTAGAACCCCAATCGAGAGATGATCAGTAGTCGTGATCCCTCAGGTTATTTTTTTCCATCCTGGTCTTGGCATCTGTACCTCCCGAAATCGGTATAGCTCAGAAATTGTACTAAGTTAACGGTATTGGATTATAGATCGCAATATCTTGCAGCGATGTGAGCGGTGTCCCTCCGGTAGCTGAGGGTAAAAGATCTCGATACTTGGTATGCGCTGTTGTTATCTTCAGCTGGAGTGAACGGGGGGGTCCACTGTCGGGATGATGTCTGACTAAGATATTTAAAATATAATGTTGATTGCTTGCATTAGTACGGCGATGTTTAGAGTATAATAATACGTGAACTATGACGTACATATTTGATTTAGTAATTAAAGGAGTAAATTATGAGTAGTCCAGAAGAGTTTGAGGAAGACGATATCCCACCCATTAGGCCAATTAACCCATCTCCTGGCGGCCAGCTCTCAATTGAAAATATCGTTGGGCAGGAGGAAACAAGACAGCTGGCATGGCGCCGACTAGAAAATGGGTCATTGCTTTTAAATGCGCCACGCCGGTTTGGGAAAACTTTGCTTCTCAATCTCATTGCTGACAAGCCAAATGATAATTGGGAGTGCCTTTACCAGTCCTTCCAAGGAGCGGTATCCCTCGAAGATATGGTTGACCAAGTACTCAACAACATGAAAAAGAATTGGAGTTTATGGGCGCGCATACGTAAGTCTCTCGGGCAATTTTTATCTCAATCATCTTTATCGATAACAGCCGGACCAGTGACTTTAGCACCTCAGTTTAGGGAGAATCCGCTCAATGCACTGGAGTCGGTCTTGCGTACCGTTAATGCACAATTAGATGACAGACGGCTTGTCTTACTTTGGGATGAGGTGCCAGACATGCTACAAAATCTCAAAAATAGCACTTTAGTTGGGGGTGAGACAAGTGATGCAGTTTGGCTGATGAGCACATTACGTAGATGGCGTGAGAATCCAGATCTGAATAAGATAAGCTGGATTTTGACGGGATCTATAGGCTTTCATCATGTATTAATAGTAAAGTCAGTAAACCACGGACACCTCATGAATGACCTATTGCATCTGCCTCTAAATCCTTTAGATGATAAATGGAGCGCTTGGCTCTGTGAATGTTTACTACAAGGCGTAAACCTCACTTATACTCCCAGCGCCGTGACTGGACTCTCTAAGATAACTGGCGGGATTGCCTACCTGGCTCACCTAGTAGCGGCGGAGGCACAGAATGAACATCTTGTAAATCTTGACGGTCAAGATATAGAGGTATTGTTCCAAAGAGCAATTAGTAATCTAGATGCGTCACATGGTGTCACCCATTTACTTGAGCGGATTCCCCAGTATTACAATGGAGACAAAGATATAGCAGAGTGGATCCTAGATGAAATCTATCAAGAACCACTATCAAATAAAGAACTTCATGAGAGAGCTCTCTCCACTACGTCAAACGAGACAATATATCGCGTTACTTACTCTAATGTTGAAAAAGTTTTAAAACTTCTTACTCTAGATCATTACTTGGTGAGGCAAGAATCACAACCTTATAAATACTCTTGGAAGTATCCTCCACTTCAATATATTTGGCGCTTAAGAAGGGAACTGTAGCAATGGTTACTCTTGCCCGATTTACGCCGAGTATCTTAAGTTCTGAACTACTTGAACAATTATTTGTTGCTAGAGAACATTTTGTCGAAAACGTTATTGGAAGAATAGAACGTCTAGCAACTACTACGGAGCGTTCTCATAAGCTCTTTGTTGGTCCCCGTGGAGCTGGTAAGACACACCTAATCTCACTTGTTTATCATAGAGCGCGAAAAATACTTGAAAGTGGTATCGGTCCTTTTCAAATTGCTTGGCTTCCAGAGTATCTATACACTGTTGGCACCTTAGATGATCTACTTGAAGAAATTATACGTGCTCTAGAGCCAAAGGTTGATCTCGAATTATCTGCCGGAAACTTTATTGACGTAATTTTAGAAGCCGTAGAACAAAACGGTCCGATAGTCGTATTAATAGAGAATCTCGATCAGGTACTTGATGGAATTGGCAAATCGGGTCAGCTCCAGTTACGACAGCTAATGGAGAACCACAGACCGTTTCTTCTCATTGCAACGTCAACGCGACTAACTGATTATTTGTTTAGTCAAGCAGAACCTTTTTATGGGTTTTTTGATACTACTACTTTGGAGCAATTTAGTGTAGATGATGCAATTTTAATGCTTAAAGCTATTGCAGGTGCCGAAAATGACCTCGATCTTGTAGCTAGACTCAACAAGCCTATTGCACGCTGTCGTTTAGCAGCGATTTCCTATCTTGCTGGTGGGCAGCCTCGCATATGGGCACTGCTAGGTACAGGGCTATCAGCCGATAAAGTTGATAGCCTTGTAGAGGCTCTAATTACTCGTTTAGATGACCTAACCCCTTATTACCAAGAACAACTCGTAAGGCTCTCCCATAACGAACGAAGGATAGTACGTGCATTAGTTGAAAGTGATAAAGCAATGAACGTAAAAGCTATCGCTGAATTAATCGGCACAGATCAGCGTAGTGTCGGAAAGACTATAAGTGAGCTTCGCAAATCTGGGTGGATTAAACCACGAAAAGGACGCCTTACTGAAAATACCGATCAGCGCATAACTTTCTATGAACTTGCCGAGCCTCTCGCACGTCTTGCATTCCAAATAAAAGCGTCTCATGGGCGACCAATTCCACTTGTAGTCGACTTTCTTACCGCCTGGTTTGACATTGACGAACTTAGCGTGTCTGCACAAGATCGCGCAACCAATGAATACTTAAGTGTGGCTCGTACCTTTATGAGCACTGAACCAACTGCAATTCTTCGGCATGAGCTATTAACGAATTCTTCATTGGAAGTTTCCGGTCAAAGTGACGGCAGCACCAGACTAGCTACCGATCCAACTCTCAATAGGTATGCACCTCAAAACTACCCTAAAGTGCCGGAACTTGAAGATATGTTGGCCACCCTTGCCGAAGGACTTAGTGCGTATCAAGGTGGCAACTCTTGGCCATTGTTAGAACTAACGCCAGCACTCACCCATTTAATTGAAGACCGGCTTGAATCTGGAACCTCGCCATTAGTTCTACAACTTGAAGTTGCAGCAATTGCAAACAGAAGGGGAATTGATAAGCCAGAACAGTGGCTGGCGAGGGCAGAGAAAATACTTCTAAGTGCAGCAGACGATGAAAAGCTAAGTGCCTTGCTAAATATTTTAAAATGGCAAGTTGCATGTACCTATCAAGAGGCTGCACGTCTCGTTGCTGACCAAGTTGCCGAGGGCTTAAAGACAGCTTCAACACCTCAAATTAGGCGTGAGGCATTTCAAAGTGCAGAGAAGTTTATAAGAAGTGGCGACCCGAATATTGCCGATATTCTTATTAAGTCGTTGCAAGATTTTGCATCAATAGATGAACTGTTTGACTTAAGTATTGCAAAAACTGCAATACTCGTGCGATTAGGTGACTTTCAACTGGTATCAGAAATGTGGGAAGACACTGCTGTGAAGCTAAATGAAGCTAATCATCTAAATTCGCAAGGAGCGCTGACCTTTCTCGCTCGTACACAACTTTCTCTCGGAAATTTCAATCAAGCAATTGAGCTACTCAAAGAGACCTTAGCTGACTGTGAGCGAATTCTAGGACCTGATCATCCTGACACACTTTCTTCAAAGAACAACCTAGCGGTGGCTTACCAAGAATCTGGAGACTTGCAAAAAGCAATTGAGCTATTCGAAAAGACCTTAGCTGATCGTGAGCTAATTCTAGGACCTGATCATCCTGACACACTTTCCTCAAAGAACAACCTAGCGATGGCTTACAAAGAATCTGGAGACTTACAAAAAGCAATTGAGCTACTCAAAGTGACCTTAGCTGGCTCCGAGCGAATTCTAGGACCTGATCATCCAAACACACTTTCCTCAAAGAACAACCTAGCGATGACTTACCAAGAATCTGGAGACTTACAAAAAGCAATTGAGCTATTCGAAAAGACCTTAGCTGATCGTGAGCGAATTCTAGGACCTGATCATCCTGACACACTTTCCTCAAAGAACAACCTAGCGATGGCTTACCAAGAATTTGGAGACTTACAAAAAGCAATTGAGCTATTCGAAAAGACCTTAGCTGACTCCGAGCGAATTCTAGGACCTGATCATCCTGACATACTTTCCTCAAAGAACAACCTAGCGGTGGCTTACAAAGAATCAGGAGACTTACAAAAAGCAATTGAGCTATTCAAAGAGACCTTAGCTGGCTCCGAGCGAATTCTAGGACCTGATCATCCAAACACACTTTCCTCAAAGAACAACCTAGCGATGACTTACCAAGAATCTGGAGACTTACAAAAAGCAATTGAGCTATTCAAAGAGACCTTAGCTGGCTCCGAGCGAATTCTAGGATCTGATCATCCAAACACACTTTCCTCAAAGAACAACCTAGCGTTGGCTTACCAAGAATCTGGAGACTTACAAAAAGCAATTGAGCTATTCGAAAAGACCTTAGCTGATCGTGAGCGAATTCTAGGATCTGATCATCCAAACACACTTTCCTCAAAGAACAACCTAGCGTTGGCTTACCAAGAATCTGGAGACTTACAAAAAGCAATTGAGCTATTCGAAAAGACCTTAGCTGACTTCGAGCGAATTCTAGGATCTGATCATCCAAAGACACTTACCTCAAAGAACAACCTAGCGGTGGCTTACCAAGAATCTGGAGACTTACAAAAAGCAATTGAGCTACTCAAAGTGACCTTAGCTGATCGTGAGCGAATTCTAGGACCTGATCATCCTGACATACTTTCCTCAAGGAACAACCTAGCGATGGCTTACCAAGAATCTGGAGACTTACAAAAAGCAATTGAGCTACTCAAAGTGACCTTAGCTGATCGTGAGCGAATTCTAGGATCTGATCATCCAAACACACTTTCCTCAAGGAACAACCTAGCGGTGGCTTACCAAGAATCTGGAGACTTACAAAAAGCAATTGAGCTATTCGAAGAGACCTTAGCTGACCGTGAGCGAATTCTAGGATCTGATCATCCAAACACACTTTCCTCAAGGAACAACCTAGCGGTGGCTTACCAAGAATCTGGAGACTTACAAAAAGCAATTGAGCTATTCGAAAAGACCTTAGCTGATCGTGAGCGAATTCTAGGATCTGATCATCCAAACACACTTTCCTCAAAGAACAACCTAGCGATGACTTACCAAGAATCTGGAGACTTACAAAAAGCAATTGAGCTATTCGAAAAGACCTTAGCTGATCGTGAGCGAATTCTAGGATCTGATCATCCAAACACACTTTCCTCAAGGAACAACCTAGCGATGACTTACCAAGAATCTGGAGACTTACAAAAAGCAATTGGAATTACTCACGAAACTGGACACGGTGCTCCTTAATATAAAGGAGAATTACATACATGTTAGAAATGAGTGGGGAAAACCCAAAAGAAAAAAAGACTCGAAGAAAATTTGAGCCTGAATTTAAAAATAATGCTGTAAGACTTGTCGAACTTGGAAGTCAATCTATCAAAGAGGTTGCTACAGAGTTAGATATGTCGGAGGCAACATTATTAAATTGGGTAAAAAGTGCCAGAAAAACCAAGAACATAAAGGCTATAAATAACCCGGATATTATTGAGGAGATCCGCCGGCTTCGTAAAGAAAATGTGGAATTACTCACGAAACTGGACACAGAACTCATGACTATTCCAGCATCTTTCGCACACTTATTCCAGTAACTCTCGCACACTTTAACTGTGCGAATGTTTATGTTATCACTTCTTTCTCATTTGATTTGTTCTTGTCTTTCTCATTGATTCTCCTTCCAGCAAGATGAGGATAAAGTCATGCATTTCTCTGTCGATAATTGCATCTCCTACACTTTGGTCATCAATTAAGCTATGTGGGTAACGATGCAGTAAAGATCAGACTTTTCGATCACTGTCGGAGAGCCTTACCCCATTTAGGACATTGTTGATAAGTTCTAAAGCGAATTCGTCAGAAAGCGGCCTGTGACCGGCAACGAGCCGATAATATACGGGTCCGTAAAGACCGTCCAAAACGATATCAATGTCAATATTCGGAGACAATTCACCGCGATCAATTCCACGCTGTATGACCGTGCGTGACACTTCCCGTCGAGGCTGTAACCAGGCGATACGCAGCTCCTCGGCAAGAGCCTTGTCAAACTGAGCTGCGGCTAACAACTCGGCCATGATCTGTCCTGCTTTGTCGCGAAAGGCGGCAATCAAAACCAACATCTGAGAGCTCAAATCCTCTTTCACGTCACCGGTGTCCGGAAAGACAATCGTCTGCCGATAGCGTAAGAAAAAAGCATCTATTGCGACAGAGCCGCGGCTTGGCCACCATTTATAGATGGTAACCTTGCTCACACCGGCTTTTGCCGCAATCGCCTCAATGGTAGTCGCTGCAAATCCTGTCTCTTCCAACAGATCGGCTGTCGCTTCCAGAATGGCCAGACGCGTTTTCTCACTCCTTGGCCGGCCGGTTCTTGAACTTGTCACAGCTTGAGTTTTTACCATACTTTTAACCTATATTATGAACGAACCGTACATAAAGTTGTTATACTGAACGTTACGTACAAGTATAGCAAAGGACTGCAGTGTCGGACACGATACAGGAAACCGTCAAGACGGCGAAAATGCACAGAGGGCTCATCCTTCTTTTTGCCGCGGCCTGCGGTATCTCGGTAGCCAACCTTTACTATGCCCAAACCGTACTCGGCAGTATCTCCAAGTCTTTTCATGCAACTTCGGCAACGGTCGGACTTACTGTTACTTTGGCCCAGGTGGGTTATGCACTTGGTCTTGCTCTTATCGTACCGCTGGGAGATATTATTGCCCGCAAGAAACTTGTCCCTGTCATCTTGCTTGCTTGTTCCTTTGGCCTCATTGCCTCTGCCTTAGCCCCAGGTATAGGTATCCTGATCGGATTTGCCGCCCTGGTCGGTATCGGTTCTGTCGCCGCTCAGTTACTTGTACCGATGGCAGCTAACCTTTCAAACGACGATGATCGAGGTCGGGTGGTCGGTACGGTCATGAGCGGATTGTTGCTCGGCATCTTACTTGCTCGAACCGTATCAGGTATTATTGCCGAACTCTTCGGTTGGCGGGTTGTCTATGTGGCAGCCACTTTCATGATCATCGCACTTTCTCTCATCTTGTGGTATAAGCTGCCCCACGAAGAGGAACGTGAACGCTTTCATTACGGGGAACTCCTGGCCAGTACCGTTTCATTTTTCTTATCAGAACCGCTCTTGCGTCTTCGTTCATTATTCGGAGGACTTGGGTTCTGTGTCTTTAGCATCTTCTGGACGACAATGGCCTTCCTCTTATCAGGTGCTCCCTATCACTACAATGATCTTACGATCGGATTGTTTGGGCTTGTCGGGGCAGCCGGAGCATTATGTGCAAATTTTGCCGGGCGTTGGGCCGATCGTAACTGGACCAAGACCACAACGCTTGTCTTTTCCATTCTTCTTGCCGTCTCGTTTTTGCCGATCTGGTGGGGCAGACACAACCTTGCCATGCTGATCTTTGGCATTGTCTTACTTGATATCGGTGTCCAGGGACTTCAGGTCACCAATCAATCGCTGATCTATCGGATTGCCCCTCATGCACGCAGTCGTATCAACTCGGCTTACATGGTCATGTATTTCATCGGCGGTGCCGCCGGTTCTTACCTCGGAGGTCTCCTCTATTCCCAGGACAAGTGGATGGGCGTCAGTATTCTCGGTGCTGCCGTCGGAACGGTTGCCACTTTGATCGCCATAGCGGACTTCTCCGGCAAGAAAACACACTCTTCACCGGCAATCACCGCATAACAACACCTACTATTTGTAAAAAGCTGTTTAGTACCCTTTGCCCCATCTTTCTTCAGAGAAGCAAAACGCTCAGCGCAACAATCGGGACATATCCGGCCAGCGTGTATTTATGGTAAGCAAAAAGGGAATGGCTGGAAAATAACAATGGTTTTGGAATTACCGCTTTGTCATCGCCTCTAAGCTTCGGAGACAGAGAAATCGAGGGGATCATCTACCTTGCTCTTTGTCTTTTGAAAACAGACCGTCAGTGGTGCATCTATCCATACACCGGTATTACAGGAAAAAAGCCGCATGGGCGAAACAGATGGGCTTTTCAACTGTCTGTTGATGTCCGTGGCTTGATTTCTTACCCAAGGTCTTCCCGGCCATATTATATGAATCTGAAATATTGCGATTTGGAAAGTAACGGGAGAGAAAAAGTGGGCAATCTGGCCTTTTGCTTTTATGTTCCCCCAGGATAACATCTTTTAGATCCCAGGCCACAAATCAGTCCGGAAGGCTCTTTACAAGCTATGTCGGAAAGTAAGTGCTCGACGCCACCGAAAAAGCATTAGGCCAAAATATTATTCCCATCAATAATCCGAGGAAACTTTTCCCTTAATTAAATCGCTTTACGATATAATCGTATCGTTTTACGGTATAATAATATATTAGAGTTTTGCAATAGCACAAGAGACTATCCGGAAGCAGACGAGGTACCGGTCGCAGGTACATGCCATACGGTATCAGAGGGTTATCTCTTTTGGATACGTTTGCGGAAACACGATAAACCAAACTCCAAACATCGTGCTTATTTCCGTCAACATATCGTGTGCTTTGCAAATCAAACCTAAAAAGAGCTTGGTTGCAGTAACACAAAGACCGGCTCGAGCAATGAATATATGGTTTCGAAATCAAGTTGTATGCCATCCATGTATCCACCGAAAAAGAGAAGGATGAGAGATAACGATGCCCGGAACATCACGTGCACTGGTAACCGTAGAGGAATACCGCGCTTTGGCTGATTTTCGCTATGCCTTACGGAAGTTTTTGCGGTTCAGTGAGTCAGCAGCCCGCTCCCATGGCCTGACACCGCAGCAGCACCAATTGCTCCTGTCCATCAAAGGCTTCGCTGGGCGCGAATGGGCTACGGTAAACGAGCTGGCCGAACGTTTGCAATTGCAGCAGCACAGTGTCGTCGGAATTATCGATCGCTGTGTCCAAGCAGGTCTTGTTGAACGCATAGCACATTTAGATGATCTGCGTATCACGGAAGTTCACCTCACACCGACCGGCGAGTCGGTCTTGGAAAGCCTCACCGTGGCCCATCGGGAGGAACTGCGCCGTATGCACGAAGTATTGCCAGGATTGGCCCATACGCTCGCACATTCTGAGACGCCGGAGACAAAGTAGTGACTGAAGATCTGACACTGAGTGACTTTAGCACCAACGGCAGACGTCTGGCGATTTTGAGCAGCTTGGGACTGCTACTTGGTATCATCGCCGGTCTTGTCACGTTTGCACTGCTGCGCCTCATCGGGCTCATCACCCACCTGGCTTATGACGGTCGTGTGGGATGGTCGCTTATCGCACCAAATATTCATCACTGGGGCATCGGATCGATTGTCGTCCCTGTCATCGGAGGTCTGGCTGTCGGACTTTTGGCCAAATACGGCACCGATAAGATTCGCGGTCATGGCATTCCGGAGGCCATTCAAGCCATTTTGGAAGACGAGAGCAAAATGAGTCCGCGTGTGGCACTCATAAAACCCATAGCATCGGCCATCACGATCGGGACCGGCGGACCCTTTGGAGCAGAGGGTCCCATTATTATGACCGGCGGGGCTATTGGTTCTTTGATCAGTCAGTTTTTTCGCTTGTCTTCGTTGGAACGCCGGACCTTATTGGTGGCGGGAGCAGCCGCCGGTATGTCGGCAACCTTCGGAGCACCCATCGCTTCGGTGTTCTTGGGAATTGAACTTCTCCTCTTTGAATGGCGTCCACGCAGCCTGGTGCCGGTGGGAATCGCCGCGGCAACAGCAGACGGAATGCGGGCAATCCTCCTGGGGACGGTTCCCGTCTTTGAAACACCTGTTAGTGCACCGGTCCCCTGGCATGATTTTATCTGGGTGGTACTGATCGGTCTTGCGGCAGGGTTTGCTTCGGGAGTAATGACAAAACTTGTATACTTTGCCGAAGATACCTATGGGCGACTGCCCATTCATTGGGTATGGTGGCCCGCCATAGGGGGATTTGTCGTCGGTATCGGCGGACTCATAGATCCTCGGGCGCTCGGAGTCGGTTACCCGACCATCCGTCTCATTGACAGCGGGCACTTCCTCTGGGCAGCTGCTGTCACCCTTTTTATCGTGAAGGCTGTCATTTGGGTAATTTCACTAAGTTCAGGGACTTCGGGCGGAGTGCTTGCACCCCTGCTGATCCTGGGTGGATCCTTGGGTATCGTCTTGAGTCCGTTGCTGCCGGGTCATATGACGGAAGTATGGGCCACCTTAGGTATGGCAGCCATGCTGAGCGGCGCCCTCCGTGCTCCGTTCACCGCAACGCTCTTTACCATGGAAACCACCCACGATTGGAACCTGATATTGCCGGTATTTGCCGCATCTGTAACCGGTATGGTCGTTACTTTGCTGTGGCTCCCCCACTCCATCCTGACGGAGAAAATAGCCAGACGCAATGTACACGTCTCTCAGGAATACGACACTCGACAACTCGATATCCAGGCAGTCCAAGATATCATGATACCGAGATCCAAAACCCATACGCTGCTCGGTACAGAACCGATCAAAACGATGGCCTGCCGCATTGCGGACGCTCCCGAAGCGAGTCACCGAAGCTACCCGGTACTCGATCGATACGGAGAAGTTATCGGGGTCGCCAAGCGCTCACAAATTATGACCCAACCGGGAGAGGTAATAACAGATATTATGGATCCGGCTCACTTCATAGGGGGATGGGAACGGGTACAAACATTGGCAGAGGCCATGGCCCGAAGTAATGCCGGAGAGTTTGTGGTACAAGATCAGAACGGGGTCTGGGTTGGCTGGATATCGCGAGACGATATTTTCCAAACGTGGCGGCGCGCCCTGCAAGAAGAAGAACGCAGGGAAATCATCTACAGAATTCCTTGGCGGCGCGCATCTGTACATAAGGTCGAACCAAGCAGCGACATCCGGCTTGAGAAAATCGAACTGTCAGTGTCTCGCTGCGAGCAAAAAACCAGCGTTGTCACGAATGAAAAGGAAAAGAAATGAAACGGTATTTTTGCAGAGAATAGCAAATAGTATTTTGCTGTGTTCTCGCAAGGAGACGACGGCATGTAATCACCGTCATCCGGCTGGAGGTGCATGATGTTTTATGGCTGAAAATCCTGGCCAATTGGCCAATACGTTTCGGAACATTCAGTGCTATCTGCAGATTGGGATGAGCCGTGTTTGGTGATGATACCTTTTCTTGGTTGAGCCGAATATCTCATAGGCCAGATGTTGCTCGGCTCAATAATCTTTCATAACCAGATGTTTAGTATTTTTTTCATCGGACATCTATCTAGACCGAAGTTACGACTCTCGATCTCGTAATTAGCATCTCTTTTCAGCAGATTTGATGATATTTGGCCATAAAATGTAGCCAGAAAAGAACTTGACATTTCATTATAGCTCTGGTATAGTTGCATTATGG
>Ga0207433_10012524_pt1 | contig 12669 bp, 10 predicted proteins | sample YelNatPaOPGAMG01_FD_187559 | JGI IMG/M metagenome (GOLD analysis project Ga0207433, IMG submission 187559) | Hot spring thermophilic microbial communities from Obsidian Pool, Yellowstone National Park, USA - OP-RAMG-01 (SPAdes) (version 3) | ecosystem: Environmental > Aquatic > Thermal springs... | reverse complement strand
AGAAAACAGGAAAGAATACTTTCGCGTCTTCTTGATGCATCAAAATCAATTCACGAGAGAGATTATGAAAAAAGACGCAAAGCAGAAACAGGAAAACCTGTCTATCAGCAAAGTCCAGCTGAGCTGAACCCCGATGTACTGGAAGGTAGAAACAAGCTGAAAGAAGAAATCCTGAAGTCAATCGAACAAGGATATACAAAAGATTATCAGGAACTTATTAGAAAGTATTTCGAGCAACTTGAAAAGGAATAAAAATTAACAAGATTTATTAAATGATCATAAAAATACAACTTAAAAAGAAAGGGTAATAAAATGAAAAACTTCCTGGAACAGACCTGGAAAATAATATTCATTACAGCCATAGGATTCATTGGAAGTTTAATCGCAGGATTAATGACCTATGGTATAGAAGTCTTTGAATTACAATCGTCCGGGTTTGCTTACTTTATCCTGTATGGCATTTGCACATCTTTCATATTCGCTTTCTATCATATCAGAGGACTTTCAGAAGCAATAACTGCTGGACTTGCAACTGGCGTGGTGCTTTTGATTATAGCTAGCTTCTGGATGCCCATTACAAATTCAGTCATCTGGTCTTTAGGAGTATGCCTTTCAGTTATTCTCATTGCATTTTTATTTGAACGGAAAATGGCAAACTTAAGACAATGGAAATTTACTTTCGTCGGAGTTTTCTATGCTGCACTCTTTGTAATGCTAACCCTTCTGGCAGGTATTCTCACAAATGTAGCAGCAATGCCACCAAAACTCTTCCAGAGCAACTTTCTTGATGGATTGTGGCTGGGATTAGGCGTAGGACTTGGAGTTGAAGTTGCAGAATCCATTATGGACTCGCTTGATTCACACAAAAAAGACAAAGCTAAAAAGAAACAACAAAGAAAAAAGTAAACTCAACTGAGCAAATGGAGATTCGTTTTAGAGATATTTTTCAAAAATATATTGAATAAAGACTTCTGAAATATCAAAACTTGATTGTCATTGCAATACGCCGCAGGGGGGAAAAGCAATCTCATTACTTTATCTGGATTTGAGAAATTGCTTACTTGTCCCCTCGGGACTCCTCCAATGACTATAATGAAAGATTTTTTCAGATGTTTCGAACATATATTATGAGAAGTTCGCTTGTGGCAAATAACAAAGCATTGCATCGATGGCTGATCCGTAGAAAGCGCCGGTAATGAAAATCTGAGAATTATTGTTTCATGAAAAGCCTTCTCATATGATGAATTAGGCCATGATATTTCTTAAATCATTTTTATGTAACTTTTAGAAAACGGGACATAAAATTCCGAATAAAAACATTTTTATAAATACAATGTGAAACAAAATCTGATTAAAGACACTGACCTCCGATTTCCACATTTTCTCATCTATTCAGCTTCGGCTGGTTCAGGAAAAACGCATACACTTGTTAAGAGGCTCCTTCAGCTACTCCTTTCCAGCAGAGTACCCAACAATAAATTAACAAACATACTCGCTATAACATTTACAAATAATGCTGCTAACGAAATGCGTCGGCGAGTACTGCAAGATCTTAAGGCCCTTTATTTTGGCAGTAAAGATATTGTATCTGAAATGCAATCCATTATTGAAAATGATATTAGCAATCTTCAAGAACGTGCGGAAAAACTTATCAATACAATACTGGATGATTATTCTTCATTTCAGGTTCAAACTATAGATAGCTTTATAACGCGCATCTTCAAAGCCTCAGCACTTGAATTCGGATTCCCACCAAACACAGAGATTCACACAGAAAACAATCAAATTTTGGATGCTGCTTTCGACGAGTTTGCCAGACAAATAGAATCTTCTCCACAAATGCAATCCTTATTCGAAAAAACCATCGATATATTGGTTCAAACTCAAACCACAACGTCAAGTTATATCTGGGATCCATATCAAAAGCTAAAAAAGGAAATTCGGAACTTTTACTCACTTCTAAATGCTCAATCCAGAGAAATAACTATCGAACAAGAGTGGGAAAAACGAATAGGAGAGCTTAAAAGTCAAATTTTATACACGGCAAAAGAATATGTCGATTCAGTGCGTCAATCGGAACTCGAAATAAGTAAAAGATTCGAAAAGTTTATACAATGTACCGAAAATCAAAATATAGATGAATTGATAAAATGCAGTTTCGATAAACCTGTGAATAAGGGAAAAACAAAATCGATAGAAAAATACAGCCAATGGATACAAACATTCCTTTCATTCCAGAAAAAAATACAATCGCTTAGCTCTGAATACGCATGGCTTAAAGCTCACATTTACTACCAACCATTCGTAGAAGTTTACCGCTTATTAAAATCCACAATCGAAACAACTATGCGGCAGGAATCAAAAATATCACTTGCCGATATTAGCAGATTGCTCAGGAATAACATATCAAAGGAAATTCTGCCACAAATTTATCCGTACCTCGGCGATCAAATATATCATTACCTGATCGACGAATTCCAGGATACCTCACCAGCACAATGGCAAACATTAAAACCTTTGCTCGAAGAAGCACTTGGAAAAGACGGAAGCCTTTTCATAGTGGGTGATACGAAACAGTCCATTTTTACATTCCGGCAGGCTGATTGGAAAATAATGAAGAGATTGATGGAACAAGTAGAGTTCCCTTCAGCTCCACCAAAGGTAATAGAGCTGCACATAAATCACAGGAGTTTTGAAAAAGTTGTTGATTTCGGTAAGAAAGTTTTTCATGAGATTGTCCCGAAGGTAATTGGAGGTGATGCACCTAAAGTAAGTGGACTTTCCACATTTCAACAAGAAGTAAAAGAAGAATTCAAGAATAAAGGATACGTAGAAGTTACTTTTGCTGAGCAACAAGAAGAACACCCTGAAAGAGAAAAAATAATAAACATAATAAATGATTGTATAAAAAGGGGATATAATTATAAAGAAATAACAATTCTTGCGTCAAAAAACGATGAGGTTATAGAAATTAGTCAATGGCTAAGCGAAGCAAATATCAAGTTCATATCACATAGTAGTCTGGATATTCGCAAACAACCTGTCACTTCCGATATATTATCGTTAATCAGATTTCTCGACTCCCCAATGGATAACCTTGCTTTCGCCACTTTTATTTTAAGCGACACATTTAAACAAATCACCAGAAAAACGGAAAATATCAACTTGGAAAATGATATAGTAGAGTTTATATTAGAAACAAGATCGCAGGAATCTCCATTATATACAAACTTCAGAAAAAAGTTCCCAACATTATGGCAAAAATATTTCGAAGCACTCTTCAATGTTGTTGGTTACTTACCCTTATACGACCTGCTTTCAGAAATCTATAAGCAATTTGATCTGCTGAATATTTTAAGAGATCAGCAAGCCGTGCTCATAAAAATTCTGGAAGTAATAAAAAGCTTTGAAGATCTTGGCATAAACACAATCAAGGATTTTTTAGTTTTTGCAGAAGATGAAGAACAAGGCTCCGAGTGGGACATTGCCATTCCAAAGGAGGAAAATGCAGTGTCCATTATGACCATACACAAAGCAAAAGGATTAGGAAACAGAGTCGTAATTGTTGTTTTGTACGATTCAAGAATTCCGTCAAGAAATAAATTTGTAGCGGAAAGTGAATCTGGCTGCTATCTTTTGCATTTAACAAAAGATTACGCCGAACTTAATAACGAGCTCAGTGAATTTTACTATCAAATGAAACTGGAAAATGATGTTGACACTTTAAATAGGTTATATGTGGCTTTTACACGAGCTGGAGAAGAAATGTACATTGTTAGCATAAAACAAAAAGACAATGGCATTCCGTCGAGTCTTATTCCAGATAAGGGATATGAACCATCAACAAAGCCAGCCGTAGAAAAGGGCAAATTTCCTCCTGAAACTTTAGCGATGCTACATCACCCTGTTAAAAGATTGCCGGTTGAAATCAGAGCATCCCAGACACTCAATTTGGCTGAACGAAAACGTGGAGAGATTATACATAAGTTACTGGCAAAGATAGAATACATAGACGTAAATGCTGAATCTTTAATCGACAAAATATTTGCAGAATTGGAGGACGCATTAAGTGAAAAAGAGATTGAAAAAATGAAAACGCTTTTAATAGAATTTATCAATTCAGAAACAATTCGACCCATTTTTTCACGGCAACAAGGTAGAAAAATAATGAATGAGCAGGAATTTGTGGATTCAAATGGACGGCTCCATCGTATGGATCGGGTCATTATTGATAATGAAGAAATTACCGTGGTTGACTTTAAAACAGGCGAATATAATGAAGATTATCGCCAGCAAATCAATACATACAAAGAAATTATTAAGAATTACTACCCTGGCTTCAAAATTAAAGGACTACTTGCATTCATTGAGAACAAGAATGTAATAGAAGTATAATGAGTAACGTAATCATAACATACCCGAAAGACAATTTAATTGAAGTTGTAGCAGATCAGCTGGATTCTGAAAATAGAGATTTTTCAAATTATATAGTAGTTTTCCCTGGAAGACGCCCTGCTCATTTTCTGAGAAAAGAAATTGCACACAGATTGAAGCAATGTTACATACCGCCAAGAATTTTCTCAATCGATGACTTTATCCAAGAACTATTCGAATCTATATCAAAAAGCAAACAAAGGAAACTCGAAACAATTGATGCGGTCTACCTGCTGTACAGGATTCATACCGAACTGGAAGAAAAAATCGGAGACAATCATTTTGCAACATTCGATTCATTCATTCCAGTTGGAATTAAACTTTACAATGAAATAGAAGATCTGCATCTGACGATGCTAACCGAAAAAGAGATTAAAGAAAACCTCGCTAATCTGGCATTCAGTAAATTATTTACCATACCAGAGTATTACAGAAGATTTTATAAAGTCCTGAAAGAAAAGGGCTATTCAACCCGATCTTTACAATACAGGTACGTTGCGGAAAACATAAAAGATGTAACTTTGAGTGAATATAAGGAAATCATCCTTGCAGGCTTTTATAAATATACAAAAGCCGAAAAAACTATAATGGATTGGCTTTCAAATCTTCCGAACGTAAAATTTATTTATCAAAGAGATGCTCTGGAAGAAGTTTCCCAAGAACCTGAATTTCACTTCATCAAATCACCGGATACACATGGCCAAGTATTTGCGCTTTCAGCAATCTTGGATAATGAAATTAAAGAAAAAGGCAAACCCGATGAACGCTCAGTAATCGTAATGCCATCCGCAGACACATTATTCCCTGTTCTGCATCATACGTTAACATTGCTGGAGCGTGAAGACTACAACATTGCACTTGGGTATCCGGTTACTCGAACACCATTATATGGATTCTTACACAACTTGCTGGAACTTGTATCAACAAAAGAAAACGATTATTATTCTATTCCCCCTTACATAAAATTTGTTCTTCATCCATATACCAAGAACATTCGATATGGAAACAGAACTGACGTTACAAGAATGTTATTTCATGCAATTGAAATTGCATTAACAGAACGCTCACACAAAACATTGATCAAACTTGAAGAAATAGAATCTCTCGATGAAATATTTACTTCTGTTGCTTATATCGCCTCCGAAGAAGAAATAGTAACTGCCGAAAACTTAAAGGAACATTTAAAGAATATACATTCAAATTTAATTTGCAGACTTGAGAACATACACACACTCAATGAATTTGCAACCAGTGTTAATGATATAATTGATTACATATATACACACAGTACAGCAAAACTGCATCCTTTATTCCAGCCTTACGCTGAAGCTCTAATACAAACTTTTGAACAATTAAGCAACTCAATAGCTGGAGGCATTTCATTCGAAAATATAAAAGGCTATTTCAATTTCATTCGTCACTACCTTGCAAGTCAAACGGTACCTTTTCCAGGAACACCTTTGCATGGTTTACAAGTATTAGGCTTACTCGAAACGCGTGGATTGCGTTTTGAGAACGTTTATCTGCTCAGTGCAAATGATCATATTATACCGGGAAAATCCGACGACTATGCCCTGATTCCTCAAGCAATTCGAGAAAAACTTGGTATGGAAACCATAAGGCAAAGAAATGAACTGAGTAAGTATTATTTTAATCTTCTAATAAACGGCGCAAAACGCGTATTCATTTTCTTTGAAGAATCTGAGAGAAGCGAGAAAAGCAGATTTGTTGAACAACTACTATGGGAAAAGCAAAAAAGAGACAAAGTAGAATCAATCAATGGTTATATAGAAACAATAAGATACAATGTTAAACTTACAGGCAATCAAATTGTTCCCATACCAAAATCCAGCAAATCGCTCGGCATAATCAATGGACTTACTTTTAGTGCTTCTGCATTAGACACATATCTAAATTGCCAGCTTCAATTTTACTATAAATATGTATTAAAGCTGAAAGAGAAGGAAGAGATTAGCGAAGAAATTGAGCAAAAGGATATTGGTACGCTCGTACATAAAATTCTAAAAGAATTCTTTGAACCATTAAAAGACAAGGAATTGAAACGAGATTATCTAAATATAGAACAATTAAACTCGTTAATTGACAATACTTTCGCATGTGAATTTGGCACTCAACCAAACGTATCTGCGTATTTATTAAAGAGACAGATAAAAAGACAGTTAAGCAATATGCTAATCCATTATCAAATTCCAATAATAGAGAAGAAAAAAACAACCATAAAATACCTGGAAAAGGAGATAACAGTTGGAACATCTGACACCCTTTTCTACGGAAAACTGGATAGAGTCGAAAAGCGAAACGGAAAAATCATAATACTCGATTACAAAACAAGCAGTAATCAAAGAAAATCAATCATAAATTTTAACAAGTTAGACATCAATGACCGTGAAAGCTGGAGCAAAGCAATAACATCATTACAATTGCCCTTATACTTATTACTGTACAGTTTAGAATCAAAACTCGATATTCAAAACATCAGTCCTGCCTATCTGTACCTCGGCAACGTCAATCTTAACGAAAAAAGTGAGGTTTATTTTATTGAAGACGATTTGGAACGAGCAGAAAAGTTTGGATTAATCAAAACCATAATCGAACGATTGATTTCTGAAATAAGAGATGCTTCACATCCTTTCTTACCACCGACCGACCCATATAAGAGCTGCAGATATTGTTCATTTAAGGAATTATGTGGCACAAAATGGATTGAGTGAAAAAATTTGTAAGTAAAAATGAATTTCAATAAATTGATTATCAACTAACAATCAACCAAAATAAAGAAAGGAATTACAATGAGATTAACAAAATATTTCGTATCCACCATTGTTCTAATATTACTTTCATTACAATCTTATGCACAGGGATTATATTGGGAAAGTACTATGAAGACAGAAAATGGAAAAGAAATTAACTCCACCGTGAGTTATAGAAAAAATATGTTTAAACAGTCATTTGAAAAACAGGCTATCATTTACAGGTTTGATCAAGAAAAAATCTACGCTCTGGACAATGAGAAAAAAGAATATACAGAAATGACGTTCGACGAATTGGAAGCTGCTAATAAATATGCAATTCAACAGATGGAGCAAATGAAAAAACAAATGAAAGACTTGCCACCAGAACAACGGAAAATGATGGAAAAGATGATGGGTAATATGGGCGAAGAAAAAGAAGAAAAAATTGAAGTCGTTAAAACATCAGAAAAGAAGTCAATAAGTGGTTTCCCCTGCACAAAATATATAATAAAAGAAAACGGTAAAGAAACTGGCATAGTATGGACTACTACAAAAGTCCCAGAATACAGCGTTATGGAAAAAGATATGAAGAAGTTTAACAAAAGATTCATGAACCAGATGCCCAAAATGAAGAAAATATCTGATGCCATGAACAAGATTGAGGGATTCCCTATTCAAACGATATTCGATAAAGTAACAATGACGGTTACCAAAGTCGAAAAGAAGGATATTCCGTTAAGTGAATTTGTGGTCCCAAAAGATTACAAAAAAGCAACCAAGCAAGAAATTCCGGAAAAATAACCCAGTTACTGGATGAAATAGTTACGTAAGTTGTCTTTGAAATTCAAGATTCTATCAAGATTGGATTTGGAAGCATAGAATTACAAGGAGGAAAGGCACAGCCTTAGTTACCCTTTGGTTCCTGAGGTTATCTTCATGCTTCACTCAAATAATTACAACCGCACCACATGCATCCAAAAAAACAACCAGGATACCTCAGAAAAAATTTCTTCTAAAAAAATTCCACGAATTAGGTTTAACCCATTTGAATATTTAGACTTTAACATAACTTTGGAAGAGAGAATTGTAAAAGTGATTGAAAAATAATTTGTTTTAACTCGATTGTTACTTGTGATAATGTAAAAGGTCAATCAAACTATCACATATCTGTACATTAAATCAAAAACCATATTGTTAAACTTCACTTTTTGTTTTATTAGAAAAAAATTCATAAATATATTAAGTTAGAATTTTAACCAAAAATCATGCTTAAGCTGCATAAAATAGTTTTCATCCTTTCAGTTTTATTGTTAGTAACACTCTCAGGCTGCTATACGGTATCAGAAAGATCAGATAAAAAAGATACAATCGAAATAAAGGATGAGATAATTATAAAAGATAGCTTGAAGTTAAGAGAAGATTGCATTATTACCGGAAAAATTTCTAATGCATATACCAACAAGCCTATTCGAGGTGCAAATGTTGTAGTTGCTTCAAATCCGCAAGGTACAGTTACAGATTTATATGGACAATTCGACATAATGAATCTGTCACCTGGAACTTACACACTTCAAATATTTTGCGTGGGATATTACGAAAAAATAATTCCCGACATCGAGATAAAACCTAACAGATTGATAAAACTCAATATAAAACTTGTACCCAAAAAGTTAACCGAATAAGTATCACTTAAACAAAATCAACTATTTTCTAACTATACAGGAGATCAAATGACGAAAGAACAAATATTCGAATTGATGAGAAATAATCCAGTTTTTCACCTTGCGACCGTTGAAGGTAATCAACCACGATGTAGAGCTTTACTTCTTTATAAAGCTGATGAAAATGGAATTATTTTTCATACAGGTTCTATGAAAGATCTTTACAAGCAAATTAAAGAAAATCCGAATGCTGAATTATGCTTTAATGATTTTAAGAACAATATACAGGTACGAGTTGCCGGAAAACTGGAAGAGATTGAGGACATAAGATTAAAAGATGAAATATCTGCTCATCCTTCCAGAACATTTCTTAAACCGTGGAGAGAATCCGGACAACTTTCAGATTTTTACTCGACATTCAAAGTATTCCAATTAAAAAATGGCAAGGCAATCATTTGGACCATGGATACAAACTTTGCACCTAAAAATATCATCGACCTCTAAAAGTGCTAACGAGACCTCAAGAAAAACAGATAAATGAATATCGTTAGACATATTTTGGGTTACATTATTGGTATAACTATATTTGTAATTCTAGCACCTTATGGACTAATTAAATTATCATTGAACGATCCATTGTTTCGAACAGATATTAGTGATAACATTTTACTTAGGCTCATTATAATACTTCCATTATTTATCTTAGGAATAATATTCGCAATCTGGTCAAACATTGCATTGCTCAAAATTGGCAAAGTTGGACCTGCGGATGGATTTAACATTGCTATAAGTCCAAGAACAAAAAGATTAGTAACCATTGGTCCATACCGTTACTGTAGAAATCCGATGATGTTTGGAGCATTCTGTGTATACTTTGCTATTTCAATTTTCATGCTTTCACCAACTTCTTTCATAACCCTTATATTCCTCCTTGTAATGGCAAGATTCTATTTAAAGGCAATTGAAGAGAAGAGATTATTGCAGGACTTTGGTGATGAATATATTAACTACAAAAATAAAGTTCCGATGATTTTTCCAATTAAAATAGGAAAGATAACATAGCAACAAAACATAATCATTTCGATAGTGGTGTCAAGTAAGTCCTCTTTTCTTTCTCCACCAACCTGCAAGAGCGCTCGCAATAAGCGAGTGAAACAGACTGGATATTGCAGAAGGAATTGCAACCAATGGACTAGAGAAATTTTGACGCGCCAATACAACTCCAAGCCCCGAATTTTGCATTCCAACTTCGATCGAAATTGTTTTGGCTACGATATCATTGCTTTTGAATAAGCGTGCAAGCAGGTAACCAAATAAGAATCCAAATAGATGCAATGAAAATACGGAAGCGAATAATGTAATACCACCAGATATAATAGATTCTCTTCCTGCTCCAATAATTGAAGCCACGATCATAACGATCATCAACACTGCTATAACCGGCATAACAGGCAAAATCTTTTTTGTCAGGTCAGGTAACCATCGCCTCAGACCTAAACCAAGAACCACTGGAATTATAATAACCTGCACAGTGCTCAAGAACAAACCAAATGTGTCAACATATAGACGATTCCCTACCAATACAGATGTAAGCGTCGGTGTCATTATTACAGCAAGCAATGTAGAAACCGTTGTCATTGTAACAGAGAGCGCAACATCAAGATTGGCGATGTAGCAAATTACATTAGAAGCTGTTCCACCCGGACAGCACGATACAAGGCATAAACCAACTGCATACTCTTTTGGAAGGCTAAAAAGATAACCAAGCGTGAAACCTAGAAAAGGCATCACCGTATACTGCAAAACGACTCCTAGCAGAACTCTACCTGGTATCTTAGCTACGCGAGCAAAGTCTTCCCATTGCAAAGTTATACCCATGCCAAGCATTATAAGACCGAGTCCAATTGTTATCAATGGACCAGAGAACCATGTAAAGCTGGGTGGATAGTACAATGCTATCAAACTTGCTATTAGAACCCATAGTGGAAACAGATTTACAATCTTTTGCATACCTGCACCTTATCATAATTTTAAGAATTTTTAAGTATAAAAAGATAATTGCAAGAATGCTACATATAAATTCAGCAAACATAAAAGAAGGTATGCCTGGAAAATTGGGTGAGCTGATCAAGTTCAAAATTGTTACTAGAGATCATGAAAACCTTTCCGCTTGATACTTGACTCTCTTTAAATAAAATACTATCATTCAATCGGTTGAAACGAGAGTTTTTTTGTCATGAAGCATTCAGCAGTAACAATAGTCGATTTAGCAAAAAAGCTGGGGATTTCACCTTCTACTGTCTCAAGAGCATTAAGTGACCATCCTGATGTTAGCAAAGAGACTAAGTATCTTGTTAAAAAACTCGCCGAGGAACTTCATTATAAACCTAATCCAATTGCTCGTAGCTTAAAATTTAGTAAGACAACAACAATAGGTGTTATTGTACCTGAAATCCGTCATGACTTTTTTTCATCTGCAATTAGCGGGATTGAAGATGTTGCTTATCGTTGTGGTTACACGATTATTCTTTGTCAATCAAATGAAAGTTACGAGCGAGAAGTTGTGAATGCCAACGTTCTGATGCATCATCGGGTTGCAGGAATGCTTATTTCAATTTCAGAAAATACCAAAAGTGGGGAGCATTTTCAGGACATAATACGCAGAAAGATTCCGATTGTTTTCTTCGACCGTGAATTTGAGGATATACCTATTAGTAAAGTAATTGTGGATGATTATAAAGGTGCATATGAAGCCGTTACGTTTCTTATTCGGAAAGGATATAAGCGCATTGCGCACATAAGTGGACCAAAAGAACTCAGCATCTGCCGACGGCGCAAACAAGGTTACCTTGATGCACTTAAAAACTATAACATTCCTGTGGATGAAAGTCTGATTATCAATGCAGGCATGCGTGAAAACGACGGTTATATAGCTATGGATAAAATATTAGCTTCCTCAAATAAACCTGATGCCGTTTTTTGTATTAATGATCCTGTAGCATTAGGTGCTTTTCAAAAAATTAAGGAAAGCGGACTTACTATTCCAAACAATATCGGTATCGTTGGTTTTACAAACAATCAAATCACAAAATTTACAGATCCTCCTATTACCACAGTTGAACAACCATCTTTCGAAATGGGGAAACTTGCAGTAGAAATTTTAATTCATATTATAGAAGATAAGATCAAAGAGCCTGTAGTTAAAATACTAGACACGAAACTTATTATACGTAATTCTGCTTAATAAAAATAATTAATGGTTATTTTTAAGATGCTAAAAAGTTTTGATTGACAAACCTTTTTTCAAAAAATTTTACTCCTTTTTAATAAAAGCTTAAGCCCGCCGAACCTTCTATTTTATATAAAATTTTGTTTGTTGCCTCAGAACCGAGATATAAATCCGCTTTATATATTACCATTGTCCTCCAAAATTTACTTGACAGAAAAAATAGATTTTTCCTAATATACAAACGATTGCGGAAACGATTGTGTTTCTCAAGCAATCAAGTGAGGAGGAGGTCAAGGGAAACCGATCTTCTGATTTCTTTAAGTCTATAAAATTATAATAAAATGTTAAGGAGACGATATGATATATTAGTTGGTTGTAAACTCCGTGACGATGAAGTATCTTATTGAAACGGAGTAGATAGGTCTAAGGCTGGATCATTAAAATGGGTCGATGAACCCGGTAAGGAGGAGACTGGTCAGACCTTAGACCGAACGGTCCCCATAGGGCATTAGACCCTGAATAGGAGAATGGTAACAACCGACGGAAAGATTCTACTCTGAAAATAGCAACATCAATCACAAATAATAGTAGG
>Ga0207433_10012519_pt1 | contig 12673 bp, 12 predicted proteins | sample YelNatPaOPGAMG01_FD_187559 | JGI IMG/M metagenome (GOLD analysis project Ga0207433, IMG submission 187559) | Hot spring thermophilic microbial communities from Obsidian Pool, Yellowstone National Park, USA - OP-RAMG-01 (SPAdes) (version 3) | ecosystem: Environmental > Aquatic > Thermal springs... | reverse complement strand
GTCCCTCACGTCCTCTATCCTGTTCAGTTCTTCCCGTCTCATGGTGACCCATTCGATCTTAAGCCTGGGGTCGATGGAGTTGGACCATGACCCTATGGCCTCCTGGGTTGTGGCCACGACTATCTTGTCGACTACGATCCCGGAGGCTTCGAGGGCCTGGACAGCCGTCTCCGTCTCGGACACTTCTCTCTTGTCTTTAACTCCGAGGAGGCCTAGATAGGCGTACGTGACATTAGGGGTGTCCGCTATGAAGCATAAGGGGGTCCTCCATCTCAGCCTTATGGGACCGCCCTTATCCCATCTTATGAAGCCTAGGCTTCTGAGGGAATCCAGGTTATTGTGAAGCGTAGACTTCTCGCTCGCCGGGATCCCGAGCCTAGCTTGGAGGTCGCTGAAGCGGAGTTCTCTACCCTCCTTCAGGAGGATGCCGAGTATCCTCCTGACATATCTCCGTTTACATTCCCCTAAACCCTTATAGTCCGGGAGGCCTGGATGGGCATCGGATACCATGGTTACCTAGGTTAAAAGACTGTTAACGCACCTATTTTATTCTTAGGCTGGCTTTCGTCCACGCCGGGTTCGCGTTTAACCTGATCCCAGTTGAACTGGTTCACAATAACGTTAACATAGGTTCCAGGCACTTGTGATCCATAGTGGAAGAGGAGCACCCTATCCCTTCCATAGAGGGTGAATAGACATTGATGATCGATCTCATGAGGTTGGTTAGGGATGTAGGATCCCCGGTAGGCGGGGATGGCTTCGATTTCGACCGTCCCATTGTTGGATTCGACGTCGAGACTTACAGCCCTCACGGGTTTCCGGCGGATAGGCGGGACCCCATAGTCGCGGCTACGCTGGCTGTTTCCCCATCCCTAGAGATGGATCGGGGATTGGTCTTGGTATCGATGCTTTTCCCGCCTAGGATGGAGGAGGTGCTCTTGAGGCTTCTCGGGTATTACCTGGAGGGCTTAGGTGGCAGCCTGGTGACGTATAACGGGGAGAGGTTCGACCTACCCTATACGGCCTACCGTGCCTCCCTGTACGGGTTGAACCTCAGGGAAGCCTACACGGGCTTTAGGAGCATAGACGTGTACAGGGTTGTGAGGAGGCTGTGGACGGGCCTCCCGAGCTATTGTCAGAAGGAGGTGGAGGGCCTCCTAGGTTTGGGGAGGCTTGTAAGGGATGTGAACGGGTCCAATTATCATGAGGCCTTCCAGGGGTTCTTCTCGGATGGGGCCGTTAAGCCCATGATCTATAATATCGAGGACAGCGTAAACTGTCTCAGGATCCTGAAGCACATGGTGGCGAAAGTCTTAAGTATTGAATGAAATAGAAATATAAGTCGATGTTCCTTATAGGATGTATAAGGGCATGATCCAATCCTATAAGAGAAACCTTTGGGGGTCTCTCTCAGATAAAGGTTCGTGCGAGGCGTAACTATTTGAAGGTCTCCGTGATCGCGCCGGTAGGTACAAGCCCCCCGGTGGTAACCGAGTTCGTACAGTACGTGGAGGGCTTCCTGGAGAAAAGGGTGACGGACCTCACAGTAATAGCCACGAGGGAGCCCTTGGTCCTGGAGGGGGTGGAGCTTATAGCAGCCGCCTTGAGGAGGAGATATCCCCACGTCCACCTCCACCTGGTCAAGCTCCCATTCAGCGATATAGGGTCCCAGGAGGATAACCTCGAGTTCATGAGGATCTCCGCCCGAATACTGAGGGATCAAAGGGAGGTCCATAAGGCAGACCTCATCTACCTATGCGTGGCGGGAGGAAGGAAGGACATGTGCATAACCCTCTCGCTTATAGGCCAATACTTCGGCGTGAACGGCGTCTTCCACATTATAATGCCCGACGTGAAATCCTTCAACGCAGAGCTCGAAAGGAGGAGGCATGAGATAAAGGAGCTCGCTGAAGCCTCGGATAAGGAAGCCTACTACGAAGCCCACAAGGAGATCTTCGATCCGTTGATGTATCCACCGCCTTCAGCCTATACGGTGATCAAGATCCCCGTGATCACGTATCCGAGGAGCATATTAAACGATGTGGTGAGGCTCCTCGAGCAAGGCAAGGCCGTGGAGAGGACCCCCAGCCCCCTGCCCCTAGACGTTATAGAGGGGCTTGAATCCTCCAACCTTGTGAGGACCTCATCCAAGAAGATATACGTGACCGATGAGGGGAGGGCGTTCGCTAAGGTTTTGAAATCCATGTGATCTGGGATGGGATAAGGATGGACGAAGAATTAATGCTCGTAGATACTCTAACCTTCAATGTTCGGCGGATCTAGCATAAAGACGATACTAGAAAAATTTGTGCTTTGTGGCTTAACTCCATTTTCTATACATAATTATGTGAAACCTATTGATGAAATGATCCTGGGCTATATATTAACTTAAACATTCTTGCACCTCAAAACAATTAAGCCAAAGCAAAAATTTATAAAATGAAAATGGGAAAGGGGCTCTGTTAAAATAGATAAGATTTGTGTCGTAAAGTTAAATCGAAGCAAAGCTTTATTAGAATGTTTTAATTCAAAAGATCTATATGGAATACGCCAAACATAAGCCTCTTTTAGGACCTTATAGTGCAGGAAACCTAGTTCTGATAAGGGCCGTCACATCTCTTCACCCTGGGGTCGGGAGGAGTGGCGAAGAGGTCGATCTTGCTGTTCAAAGAGATAACATAGGCTTCCCAATAATATATGCCTCAAGTATAAAGGGTGCCTTGAAGAGCACAATTTGGCGAGTAGACAGCAGAATGGCCAACCTTCTGCTAGGACCCGAAACTGAAGAGGAGAAGTTTGCTTCGGCAGTTGGTATGCTGGATGGCTTTCTGCTTGCTATGCCGGTGAGGAGTCTAATCGGAACTTATGCTTTCCTCACTACTCCTCTATTACTGCAGAAGTTCTCTGAAGTTATCGAGTTTGTTGAGGCGGTTGGCGTGCAAGGGTTGGGAATGCTTAGTGAGCGCATTCGTGAAACCCTCAAGGACTTCCGGGAAATTCATCGAAACAGTGCTGTAGTATCATCATCGCATAGGTTAAAAGTTGAGTCTTTTGGCATAATCATTAATGAAGAGTTGCAACTCGAACCTATCGAAAAAGCCTCTGTTGAGAACTTGGAGTCGGTACTAGGAATAGAAGGCGGTAGATTGGTCGTAGTAAATGACGATTCGGGGGTAGTCCAGATCAATAGAGGTCTAATCCGGGCTACAAGGGTAAAGTTGAAAAGGGAAACGAAAACAGCCGAGGGTGGAAATCTATGGACAGAAGAATACATTCCGCACGGAACCATTTTCTGTACAGCATTCTTTTATTCGAGACCATTTAAGGCAGAGGGAGATATAGATTCTGCGGAGAAAGTGAAAGATAAAGTAAAGGAACTGCTGAACAGCTTTGGCAACTATCTCATAATAGGAGGGCATGAAACGATCGGAAGGGGCATTGTTAAGCTTGACCTATGGGATTAAAAGAATTAGCGATCCTCTGAGGGCGGCAATTGACAACGTGAAAAAAGTGAGCGTCCTCGCAGGTGAAAATAAAACCTTAAGTGGAAAGTTTAGGGCAAGAGCGAGAGACCTGCCAAGTTTGGTCACCGAAATCGGGCTCGTTCCAGCGCTTAGCTTCTGTTATGGAAAGGCCGGTAAGGACACCTATGAGAAGATGGAAGAGTCTTTCTCCAAGAATATCAAGATAGATGGGAATGAAGAGGAAAGCTATGCCCTTTACCTACTTCTCGTACTTGACTACATCAGAAAACTTGGTCTGATTAATCAGACAGAAGGCGCGACGGATGTGGTGGATGCTTTAAATCAGCTTTCAGGAGGGGAGAGGCTTTCTGAGTCTGCACTCCCAAAGGTGGAGCTAGCTTCCAAGCTTATACGGCCTTACTTATTAGAGATAAAGAGACTCTCGGAGGCTCTCTTTGAGCCCGTTTCCTCTGAATCCGGAGAGTGATTGGAATGAGCTATCCCTATATCCAGAGCAAGTTATTGGAAGATCATTTACTCGAGAAGCTTGAACTAATGTGGACGACACCTATAAGAATAGGAGGCTTCAACGCCAGACCTTATAGTTTGGAGCTCCAGATTCTCGAGAGACCGAGGGCCTCCGGCCTTAAAGGTGTATGGAGGTGGTGGGCGAGAGCTCTGATCTCAGGAGCCTTATTGGAGCTCGGCAAATCATCCCAAGAAGCTAATAAACTCAACAAATTGTTCATAGATCCTTTGCTGGGTTCAACAGGTTCCGCATCGAAGATCGCTATAAATTTGGTAAATCTTCAAATTCTGGAGGAATTTCCATCCACGAGATTCCAATGGGATTTGGACAGGATCCCGCGGATTAAGCTCATAAGAATTGGTAAAGACAAAAGAAGTCTTCTCGAAGAGCGCTTAGTTGGAACAAGCTTTGAAATAGAGCTAATAAAGAGAATCCCTATATCAGAATTAGAAGGGAGATTTGCAGTTTCATCCCTAGTACTAGCACTGACTTTTGGGGGGCTAGGATCATTAACAAACCGAGGGTTCGGAAGATTTAAACTTAAAGTTTCAAGGCATAAAGAGATTCAAGAGAAATTAAATGCGTTATATTCGTCTAAAGACTCCGAGGAAATTTCTACTAACTTGGAGCAAATTATCAATATGTCCGCAAGCTATGCTAAAGATTATGTGAAAGAACGCTCCGAGGACCTTAATAGGCTGAAAACTCAAAACGATGAACCACCCATATCACCTTCAATCCACGCATATAGGCGCTTTTTCCGGTACGAATCAGTATCAATCCTCGATAGTTGGTATAAGTCGCTAGAGTGTATAGGAAATGCAACACTAAAGGCGAAATGGAAAAGGGCTTTTAGGGAGAGGGGAGAGCAGTATCACACGTGGATTTTAGGCCTTCCCAGACACCGGTGGATAAAAGGGAGAAATGAAGAATATGTGGGATATAAAGCAAAAAATCTTGATAGAAGGCAGTCGGAAACAAAAAATCTTGATAGAAGGCAGTCGGCCATAGGTTTCTCAGTCATTAAGCTCAATGAAAATCGTTATTCAGTCGTGATGTATGGGTTTCTGACGAGCGATTGGCATAAGGTATTAGAAGCACCCTTGGAGTATAAAGGTGGAGGATCCGGAGCAACCCCAGTTCTTGAGATTGCAAAGAAGCGGGGCGTAAAATACCCCCAAAAAGAAAAGAAAGCTTCAAGCCCTCGAGACTTAGTTGATCATGCATTTGAAGCCGCTTGGGAATACGCAAGGGAAGTAATTAAAGACTATAGTGGGGAGGCCGTTAAAGCACGTTGATAGACCTCACAAAGGTTAACAAGGATGCAAATCTCTGGTCGTACATAACATTAAAGGGAGACGAGCTCATTCGCATAAGACATGACAAAAGAAATGAATATTTACAGGAAAAGCTTCATTTAATTGAGGAAATTGTGAAAATATCCGGAAAATTATTTGAAGGATCTAAATTAGGGATTTCTAAGATGCTAGACGAAATAAAAAATGCTTTGAATATGTTAGGCTACAACAAGAGAGAAGTGGAGGTAAAACTGATATCAAGAGGACTTTTTGGCTCTGGCTCAAGTTTTGGTAAGTTAGCATTCGAAGTCGGGCTCTCCTTCGATTCTATCTTTAATGTTCCTTACATTCCTAGTTCGTCTCTAAAAGGTGCTGTGAGGGCTGCATATTTCACCATACTATTGCAAAGTCGTTTAGATGAGAATAAGGCTAGAGAGAGATGTGAATATATCTTTGGGGGGCCTAATGTGGGTGCAGGTCTCGTAGGATTCACAGATGCGTATCCTATACAACCAGGTGAAAAAGGTTATCTTCTGTATCCAGATGTGATAACCCCTCACTATACTGAGGAAGTAGCCTCAGAACTTGACGTAAAACCAACTCCCATTACCTACTTAACAGTTGCCCCAAATACACATTTCCAATTCTACATCTTTTGGAGAAACCGTCACTCACGCGGAATTGGTTCTAAAGATTTCTCGAAGAAACCGTCCCCCAATATAGAAGAGCTAGGATCTCTAGATCTTGCCGTGTTGCTTGCTATGAGGATGGGGGTCGGTGCAAAGACCATGCTCGGTTATTCTACGTTTGAGTTAGTCAGATATGAATGAACGGTAATTTACCATGAAGGTTAATGATGAATTGTTCCTACTTAAGGCAGCGGCACTATTACATGACCCACCTAATAAAGCGTGGTTAATATCGAAAGGAGAAAGCCATGAGGAGGAAGCGGACAACTTCGCAAAGCTTCTGTTTATCGGTACGCCGCTCGACTATGCATTTAATAAGCTAAAAGAAGATAAGATTAAGGAAGCCGATAGGCTCGCGTCCAGTATTGACAGATGGCTTTTGAGCGCTCTAGGTGGGGAGAGGCCGGGCGCCTTCTATTGCAAGGAGGTAAAGATCAAGAATATCTTTAATCCAGCTTTCTCTGTAGATCTCAGCGAGGAAGAGCCCAAAGAAGTGAACAAGTTCTTTAACATTCTTCACGAAATTATAGCCCAGGCAACCAATCCAAGAATCGCATGGCATTTACTTTACTCACTCTATGAGGCCCTGTGGATACGGCAATCCTATGCAACCGGACCGGCGGATACTCGTAACCCCACTCATAGCATATTTGATCACTGTTACGCCTCCGCAATGGTAACAAATTGGCTTGTCAAGTCTAGCGAGCCAAAAGGCATACTACTCGCCCTAGACATCGCAGGAGTTCAGGGTTTCATCTCAGCGTCGAGAAAACTGAGGGATCTCTGGGCGGCCAGCTACTTTGTCTCCTCCCTACTCTGGTCCATTGCTTGGTTATTTATTGAAAAGGTTGGACCGGACGTTCTTATAACACCCACGTGTAGAGATAACCCGTTTTACTATCACTCATTACTTTCCATGTTAAGAGAGAGCAAGTTGGGTGCTGATGTTGTAAAGGAAATAACTGAGATCTGTAAGGAGCTGCTCAACTACGATCCTGAAAAGGAGATTTATCCGACTTTTGCCGTGATTCCTGGAACTATAATGCTGATCCTGCCAGACCTGGAAGTTCTAAATGAATTACTCAGTTCCACCTTTAAGAATACAGAAGATTTGGAAGAGTTCATTAAATCGAAGTATAGTAAAACTTGGAAACAGCTATACGAAGCTCTTATTGAGAGTATAAGGTCTGATAAAGACTTGGGGGAAGAGTTCACTAACGAAATACCAGAATTACTAAATAGCTGGTCGAAATATGGTTTTAACGATGTCCCGCCGTTGCATCTCAGAGTCATTTCCGTTACTATCGATGAGGCGATTATATCTTCTGAAATTGCTCCTGAATCACCGCCTTATTTACTATACGATTTAATGGTTAGAAAGTTGCATGAGAAACTGAAAAAGGAAAAGCGGTTTAAATATAGGCCAGAGGCGAAACTAGAGCTCACGAAACTTACGGAATCCGCGCAGGAACTCACATGGCCGATAAGATCTGAGCGAGGCTTTGACTACTGTACAATATGTGGCAAATTACCGGCGTTATTAATAATGCCCCCGGAAGGGGAATATGAAAGGAGATTTAGTGAAAAGAAGACCAACCTCAGGATACTTTTCTCACCTGGCGAAAAGCTTTGCCCATATTGCCTTCTCAAAAGGTTGTTCAGCAGATACGCAGGGAAATTTATAGGGTTGCTCCTCGGCCAGGTATCAAAGAGGGAATTCAAGTACTTCTTCCCCTCCGTTAGCGATATCGCATCAGTAGAGTTTAAGGAGGCAATAGTGAGAGCGATAAAAACAGTTTATGAGAAAGATACAAAAAAAGGCGATGAAATTCTCGTAGAACTAGGGAAGCTAACGGAGCATATAGTACCCCCCGCTTCCCTCTCTTATTCGGAAAAGTTATGGTTTGCTCAAAGTAAATTAGCCGGAGAAGTTTGTCAGCTTGAAGGTAAAGCAGAGGCTTCATATCTACTTCCATTATATCAACTAATTTATGGGGATGCCGAATTAATGTACTTCGCCTCTGAGGAGAGCAGAACAAGATGGAATAACTTCCTAAAAAGGAACTTCGACAAACTTGATATAAAGTTTCCCATGAGATCGTATTACTCGCTTATAAAATCGGACGCTGATAATATCGGAAAACTGATATCTGGTAAAATAGAGGAGGCGACCGGGCTTCCACTCAACGAGTATATTGGAGGCTTGTTGGAAGGAAGGGCTGGAGAGGCGGTTGCCAGTATCCTTAAGGACAGATTGGATGAGGCTGAGGCTACGATACGAAAGTACATAAAGGATGATGCCGCTAGGAGAGTCAAGGAAGCCAAGGATTTACTAAAAAAACTAATCGACTCGCAGGAAAGACGGATAATTATGAGCCCCTCTTATCACGCGATGATCAGTAGGGCTCTAATGAGGGCAGCACTTAGAGATCTCGAGATTATCAGGAAGCATAAGGGCGTTATTATTTACGCGGGCGGTGACGATCTCCTCGCATTAACTCCTGTTTCCGAAGAGCTGATGGCTGTCTGCGATACGAGGAAGAGCTTCGGCTTAGGGTCTGTAAGCTGTCCGGGGTTTGAGATGATCGGAAAGAATCATAGATATTATGTGCCTTCTTTGATCTCAACAGGTAGAAGTTATTCAGTAACTGAATCACACTACATGTATCCTCTCTACTCGGTGATGGAGAGGACTGTTGAAAATCTGGAATCGCGAGCTAAAAATGCCCAGTGGAAGGTTCAAGGAAGTGCCGCCAAATTGACTAAGGATTCATTAGTCCTCAGTTATTCAGCTCGCGGTGGAGGTGAGCAAAGTTCCTTACTTCCTCTAAATCTAATGGCATCCAGTGGTATAACTCCTGGAAACATGAAAATCTTAGCTCAGAATGTAAATATGCTTCATAAAATGGTTAATGACCTAGAAGAAGGCGTTTTCTCGACTTCGATGATTTATGATATCCAGAAAAATATGGAGACTCTCAACGCATTATTACAGACCAATGAACCTGAAATATTAGAGAAGGTATTAATCAAGATATTTGAGAGGAATCACCCGAAACAAAACGAATCGATCGAAGAATATGTCAATTATTTAATTAAAGAATATGTCAACTATTTAATTAGAAATGGAAATGCGCAGGTATCTTATGACTCCGAGCCCTCTTATCTTCTAGTAGAACTTTTTAATGGTTTACAGATAGTTAAGAGCGGATTACGGAGTAGATTCTAATGAACAAAGTTGGCAGTTTAAAGTTTAGAATTGTTGAACCCATGATGTTCAGGGGGCCTGGTGAATTTGACGTATCATCCAGAGGCGCACAGAGTTCGGCTCGAAGCTTAGCAATGCCGACGCCCTCAACTATTATGGGAGCTTTACTAGCTTCACTAATAAAGAATGAGAGTGAGATACCGGCGGCAAAGGATGATTGGACAAAGGAATATTCCATATTTATTGGGGCAAACGGTGTGATTAGGGGGCCATACCTTGTTGCTGGCCAATGGACCTTCGTTGAAGACGGTGTAAACAATGTTCTTCTAAAGTTAGAGGAGATCAAGATTCTATGCGAACAATTCAAAAAAAGTAACTTTGAGGAGAATAAGGAGAATATAATCAGTAAGGCGAAGAGGCGAGGAATCCCTTCTTTCGTTGAGCGAGTCGGTGTAGGATTATGCGCTAGAACCAATCCGTCAATCAAAGTAACTAAAGAAGGCTTACTCTATTCTGCCTACTTTACAGATTATTCATCAAGGGAGACGGCGGGTGCTCATATTCATATTGATATGAACATTAAGGAGGATATTTGGGGCAGAATTTCCGACTCGAGGATAGTGAGGCTAGGAGGGGAAGGGAGGGTTTCTCTCTTAGAAACGACCAATGATACAGTAATTGGAAAGCTAAAGGATGAATTTTGGAACGATATAGATATATTTACTGGGGAGCTTGCACTTTTCCTGATTTCCCCCACGCTCTTCAAAACAGGAAAGGAAGAGTTTGAGCTAAAGGAAGAGATAAGGGGTTACATTAAAAAGGCTTGTGATGAAGTTAAAGAGGTAATGATTTGTGGTGAGGCTAATGTACTAGGTGCTGGCTACAGTTTTACTAAAGGCAGAAGGAAGCCAATATATCTTGCCCTCAAGCAAGGCAGTATTATAGTAACTGCTGTCACTAACTGTAGGTTGGAGGCTTTATACTGGAATGGTATTGGTGAAATCGGAAATGAAATAGGTTATGGATCTGCCATACCCGTACCCATTACATATTAGGCAACTGTAAGGTCCACAGATCTTGAGTGCCGTTGACTGCTGTTATTCTTGTCATCTCATTCCTATGGATTTTTAATCCACCTTCTAATCTCACTTTTCCTTTCAGGCTTGTATCTTATCAGCGCCTCATTTTTTCCGATCTTTCTAACGAGCGTTACGGTTTCTTCGAAACCACTATGGGCGAAGAAATTCCTTTTTATGTCACCTTTTCTTCTTTTGAGGTGCTTACTCACCTCAATTTTTCGATATTCTTTAAATCTGCATCGATTCAGCTCATTTATACTCGTTTCTTTCCCCTCAATTAAGAATGAAAGAAGACTCTTTATTTCTTCTAGATCTCTTTCCAAAAATCTTAAATTCAAGTTTAAGCCCACCCTACTATAAAGATTTTTGAAATCCTTTTTAATAGTGCTGATGATAGGGTCTTTATTAGAAAGATCTTCCTTAAACTCTTTTAGAGCATTGTGAAGGGCTATAGTTAGAAGTAAGTTGATGAAAGATTTTCGTTCTACACTCGCTCTTTTCACAGTAAGCTCATTCTCGCATCTTATTACCATCTTCTTCACTTCCGTTATATATTCGAAGACGTCTCTCATACCTTCTAGCACATCTTCACATTCAATATCGAAAGATACCAATTCATCGTCAAAATAAGCCAAAGGAGCATTATATTTAATCGCATTATATGCTATCTTGGTTTCTACAATCAAATCCCTAAGAGACCTTCCTAAATCCTCAAATTTACTATTCAGCTCTTTCCTTAGTTCAATATCTTCACAATTTTTAAGCAGCCTCTCAATCTTCAAAGTTTCATCCTCAAATGGAAGAGAAAAAAATGCCTTTACGTCAAAATCATAAAATCTTATTGGATAAGTTGCTCCTCCCGATGGTTCAATTACAGGCGGGAAGTATGCTACCTTGAATGTAGGCATTTCCCCTTTACTTATAATTCTCGCTAACTTGAAGTATACTATTAATGCTCTTGCCGCATCCATTAAAGAGGCTACGTAAACGTTATGTCCAGTGGAAACATCTAAGATTACCTCATCGCAATTTTGGACTTCCTCCAGTAGGTCTAAAATTAGGGATACTATTATATTGTCCGCTGTGTTTGAAAAGCTGATGGAAAGATCTTTACGTCCGTAGGTGCCTATAGATTGCATGAGCAGAATTCTACAGTACCCATTTGTCGCTAAATTCTTGTGCATCTTATCTATTAATTTATTTTTCTCGCTCAGCAATCCCCCCGCTTCATTTTCATTGTTTGTCAATTCGGTTACTAAGCTCTCTGGACACAGGAAAATGATTTCAGAATTACCAAGCTTTCTTGCAAGGGCTCTTGAGGATAAACGGTCTCTTATTTGGTCCCCATCTATATCGAATGTAACTTCATCATAGTTTAAACGACCTAATATCTGCAGGATAATCCTCATGGTCAGTTAAAGTAATGCTTGGGTTATACTTTTATCCTTTATGGAGTAAAGAGATGAAAAATGTTAAGAAAAGTGCTTCTCTTAACATTCTCGGAAGGGCAATTTGTCCGGATAAATTGGTGATCTTTGACATAGATATGTCCACTGAAGATGAGGGCTCCTAGCGATATAGCTGTAGATACAGAGCATAGGTTGCGGGAATACGTTGTAAGGCATGGGCAAGAGTACAGACTGGGCTCTGCAGTGGCCGTATCGCCGGGCATAGGCAGATTTTCTAATAGCGTTTTTCACGGCAGCAATTATAATGGTCTCCCCTTAGCCCTCTACGCTTTCCACCCGGATACCGGCAAACTGGAAGAAAGTATCCGCCAAACCCTTGAGGCATATAAGGAATATGCCTCTGTACGGTGGGATAATGGGATTAAGGTCATTAGAAGGGTGGAGTTCACCGAGAGTTTTCGAGGCTACCTCTTCTCTTATCTCATGGCGAGGCTCCTAGAAAAGAACGATATCATAAATGAAAGGAGGAACGAGGTATGCCTTGATGATATTGAATATGTGAATGAGAGATTATTCAGTTACGATACCCGTCTTAAAACGAGGATAGGCAGTGAGCTGCACAATTTAAAGGATCGGGAGCGCGAACTGGGCGGGGAATGGAAGCTTTACAAGGAGATTTTAGGAGAACGCATCGGAGAACCTGATTCAAGGGACTTCCTAGCACATGCAGGTTTTGAACGTAACCTGATTGAGCTTAGGAAGGATCCCCATAAGGGGATATTGCTTAGATATAGGGAAGATAAAATCGGAACCGTAAAGAAGTTTTGCAGGGAAGGGTTAAACATGGTTCTAGGGAGAGATCGACCATGTTAGATCCTTTAATCGGACAGGGCATCCCGTAATCCTTTGGATCTCGCCTCGAAGCCTAGCGGCATATCCACGTGTATCCGCATCCCCCCGTGCATCTCCGTCCGCTAACTCTTCTCGGGGGTAGCTC
>Ga0207433_10012516_pt1 | contig 12674 bp, 4 predicted proteins | sample YelNatPaOPGAMG01_FD_187559 | JGI IMG/M metagenome (GOLD analysis project Ga0207433, IMG submission 187559) | Hot spring thermophilic microbial communities from Obsidian Pool, Yellowstone National Park, USA - OP-RAMG-01 (SPAdes) (version 3) | ecosystem: Environmental > Aquatic > Thermal springs >... | reverse complement strand
CTATTTTTAAAGCTTGATAAATAGCTTCTCTCCTATCTAAAATTTTATGAATTATTGGTTTCTGATGATTAATATCTGCATTTTGAGCACCATTTGCTACTTGGTTAATAATTTCTGCTGGATCTTCATCGTAAGGATCTTCATTAGTTATAATAATTTCTTGGCAATATTTCGCCGCAATTTCTCCTAAAATCGGTCTTTTCCATTTATCTCTGCCTCCTCCTGCTGCCCCAAGGACGCATATTAACCTTGAACCTTGAACTTTGAAATTTGAACTTAAAGTTTGATAAACCTTTTCTAACGCTTGAGGGGTAAAAGCATAATCTACAAAAACCTTAAAAGGTTGATCAATAACTTTTTCCATTCTTCCTGGAACGCCATTAAATTTTTCCAAAGCTTTTTGGCAAGTTTCTAAAGAAATGCCTTGAGATAGGGCAGTAGAAATTGCGCATAATGCATTATAGATATTGAAGGCTCCAATTAAATTTAATCTAAAAACAATATTATCAATAGAAAAAATTAAAGGATATCCATCTGAAATTATTTTTGCTTTCACTAATTTCCAATTGTTATTTTTAATATCATTTTCGTTGATATCTCCAAAAGTATAAAGCCATTTTTCTTTAGCTGGGAATTGTAAAAAATAGTTAGAGTTTTCGTCGTCGAAATTAATTATATGAATATCTTTGGTTGCAGCAAAAAGTTGCCCCTTAGCTTTCTTATAATTTTCAAAGCTGCCATGAGATTCGATATGCTCTGGAAATAAGTTTGTAAAAACAGCGATATCAAATTTAATAAATTTATGACGATATTGTTTTATTCCTTCTGAAGTTATTTCTAAAATAGCATATTGGCAGCCAGAACTAATTGATTTTTTTAAAAATTTTTGCAAAAAAAATCTACCTGGAGTAGTCATTCTGAGAGTATTAAACTGCTCTTTCTTATCAATTTTAAAACGCAAAGAAGAAGAAAGAGATGTTTTAAACTTTGCTTCTTCAAAGATTTGATTAATCATTTCAATAACACTTGTTTTCCCATTAGTGCCAGTTACTCCGATAATTTTTATTTTGCCAGAAAAAGAAGGGAAACCAAAAATTAAAGCTCCTAAAAAAGCCAATAGAAAATGATAAAATTGAATAACAGGTTTTGGAATTATTTTTTTTATCAAAGATATAATCATTTCCCAAGAATTTTTAAAACTTCTTTAATTTTTTCTTCTGGATCTTGAATGTCTTTGGAAATTTTTTCAAGAGCCTTTTTAATTTCTTCTTTTTTAAATCCTAGATTCGAAAGCCCGGCAACAACTTCTTTATCAGTTTCGTTTTCTGTCTTTTTTACATTCTCTATAATACCAGAGATTTCAAAAATAATTTTTTGAATTTTTTTAGGCCCAACACCAGGGATATTTTTAAAAACTTCTTTTCCTTCTTTTTGAATTTTTTCATGCAATTTTTCAATTGAACCAATTGAAGAAATTTCTAAAGAAGCTTTTGCTCCAATACCAGAGATATTATTTAAAAATTCAAAAAGTTCTAATTCTTTTTCTTCTAAAAAACCATAAAGGGAAAAACCATTTTCAGAGAAATCTAAAAATGTAAAAAGTTTGAGAGTCTGGCCAACTTGTGGTATTCTATTTAGAGAAGCCTTGCTCAAAAAAACTTTAAACCCTACCCCGTTAACACTTAAAACTATAAACTTTTCCTTTTTTTGTAAAATAATACCTTCTAAAGAATAAATCATAGATTTAATTTTTATTATATCATTAAAAATATGGAATTTAAACTAAAAGCCGATTTTAAACCAACTAGAGATCAAGAAAGAGCAATTAGTCAGTTAGTTAAGAATTTAGAGAAGGGAGTTAAATATCAAACTCTTTTAGGGGTTACAGGTTGTGGTAAAACTTTTGATATGGCTAATGTTATTGAAAGAACTCAATTGCCAGCTTTGGTGATTACTTTTAACAAATTATTAGCAGCTCAATTGTATCAAGAATTTAAAGAATTTTTTCCTGAAAACGCTGTTCATTATTTTATTTCTTATTATGATTATTACCAACCAGAAGCTTATATTCCTCAAACTGATACCTATATTGAAAAAGATGCCAAAATCAATCAAGAAATTGATAGACTAAGACACGCTGCAGTTCAAGATTTATTACAGAGAAAAGATGTTATTGTTGTAGCTTCGGTTTCTTGTATTTATAATCTTGGCTCTCCAGAAATCTACCAGAATGTAGCCTTGGAAATCAAAGTTGGTAAGGAAATTAAAAGAAAAGATTTTTTATCTCATTTAGTTTCTTTGGGTTATCAGAGAAATGAATATGATTTTAAGCCAGGAACTTTTAGGGTTCGAGGAAATATAATTGAAATTTTTCTTATTACAGGTAAGAAAATTTTAAGAGTTGAATTTTTAGGCGACACTATCTCGCGAATAGGCACGAATTTGACCACGAATTTCACGAATATTCGAGAAATCAAAATATTTCCTGCTCATTTTTGGGTAACGCCTCAAGAAAAATTAAAAATTGCTATTGAAAATATAAAACTTGAACTTCAAGAAAGATTAAGAGAACTCAAGGGGGCTGGAAAAATTTTAGAGATGAAGAGATTGGAGCAAAGAACTAATTATGATTTAGAAATGCTAAAAGAAACTGGTTACTGTCATGGTATTGAAAATTATTCTAGACATTTAGAATTTAGAAAACCAGGAGATCCTCCCTATACTTTACTTGATTATTTCGCTTCTGGCCTGAACAATACACGAATGATATCAAATGAAAAACGAATATTCGATAAAAATTCGTTGCCATTCGAAAAAAATTCGGGCGATTTTATAGTTTTTATTGATGAATCACATATGACTTTGCCTCAGCTTCATGCTATGGCTAATCAAGATAGAGCCAGAAAAGAAACTTTAATCAATTATGGCTTTCGCTTGCCATCTTGTATTGATAATAGGCCATTAACTTTTGAAGAATTTAAAAAAAAGGTTGATAGAATTATTTTTGTTTCAGCCACTCCAGCTAAAGAAGAAAGAAAATTATCAGGTAAAAAATATATTATTGAGCAGTTAATTAGACCCACAGGTTTATTAGAGCCTAAAATTGAAGTTAGAAAAACCCAAAATCAGCTTCAAGATTTAATCGAAGAAATTAAAAAAAGTATTTCTAAAAAACAAAGAGTTTTAGTTTTAACTTTAACAAAAAGATTAGCTGAAATTTTAAGTGAATATTTAAAAGAAGAAGGAATTTCTTCTCAATGGCTTCATTCAGAAGTGAAGGCTTTAGAAAGACCAAAAATTTTAAATGATTTAAGAGAAGGCAAATATGATGTTTTAATTGGAATTAACTTATTAAGAGAAGGGCTTGATTTACCAGAAGTTGCTTTAATTGCTATTTTAGACGCAGACAAAGAAGGCTTTTTAAGATCAGAGACGACCCTAATTCAAATTATGGGAAGAGCAGCCAGGCATTTAGAAGGCAGAGTTATTTTATATGCCGATACTTTAACAAAATCAATGAAAAAAGCAATTAAAGAAGTTGAAAGAAGAAGAAAAATCCAAGAAGAATATAACAAAAAATATAAAATTACTCCAAAACAAATTATTAAAAAAATTAAAGAATGGCCATTTGGCAAAAAAGAAAAAGCAATAGAAGAAGAGTTTTGTTTTGTTAGAGATAAAGAGCTTTTAGAAAAAGAACTGAAAGAAGCAATTAAAAATTGGGATTTTGAAAGAGCAGCCAAAATAAGAGATTTATTAAAAACTCAAGAAAACTCAGGAACAGCCTCTGAAAAATTAAGCGAAAAAGCCGCATAAATAAAAGATTTTTTGCTCCAATTTTTCAATTTGGCACAAATTGAATAATTTTAAACTCTAAATTCTAAACTCTAAATTCCAAATTTCAAATTCCAAAATTGTCCTAGGTCAGACCTAGATACTTCTAGGTCAGACCTAGGGGTAAATTTGTTTATTTGAAAATTGAAAATTAAAAATTGAAAATTATTGTTGTTTCCCCAGGTTAAGCAAAAGAGCCCGTTGCTTACCCAGGAGAAGCAACAGAGCTCATTGCTTACCCAGGAGAAGCAACAAACCGAAATTCGTTAGATTTTATGTCACCTCTTCGGCGACCCGCCGTAGAGGCGGGTTTTTGGTCTTTGGTTTTTGATTTTTGATTTTCAATCACTCCTAGGTCAGACCTAGGAATAAATTCTTTGTTTTAAACTGACCTTTATTCCATTTTACTTCAAATTATTTCGGTGTCATTTTATATTGCAGAACCAATATCCTTTCGGTGTCATTTTACACTGCACAATTTGCGATCATTTTATTTTTTTAAATTTGTATTAAAATAATTTTATTTCTGCATTTTTTATTGGCTTTAAAAAATAACAATTTTTAGCCATAATTAAATAAAAATATGCCACCTAAATTAGTGTTTGTTTCTTTTTTCACATTATTTCTTTTATTAAGTTTTTTAAGTGCTGCCATTTTTGGTTTAATGTACATTTTTAAATTTATTGATATTTATTTACTTTTCGGTTCTGTTTTAACAATAAATTTTCTTTTTTGGCTTTTAGGTCCATTAATTTTAGATTTTATTCATAAAATCTTTTATCGAATGCGATTTTACTCCCGCCTAGATTTTCAAAATCTTTATCCAGAATTAGATAAATTTATTGAAAATATTACCTCATCTTACTACATTCCGTTTCCTAAAATTGGAATTATTGAAGATGATAACCCCATTGCTTATACTTATGGCTCAACTACTTTTAATGCCAGAATAATTTTAAGCCGAGGAATTTTTACTTATTTAGAAGAAGAAGAAAGAGAAGCTGTTGTTGCTCATGAATTAGGTCATATTGTTCATAAAGATTTCATAATAATGACAATTGCTAATACAATTTTACAAATATTATATGAAACATCTCAGATTTTCTTCAGAACAAAATCTGGAAGAAAAAAAGAAAAAACTGATATTTTATATATTTTTGGTTTAATAACTTATATTTTTTACCAGCTTAGTTTTTATACTGTTCTTTTTCTCAGTAGAGTAAGAGAAAGATATGCCGATGAGTTTTCAGCAAGAGTTACTAAAAACCCAAATCTTCTTTCAAAAGCTTTAATTAAGATTGCCTATGGAATTATAGCAAAAGAAGAAAACCAAAAATCAATGAAATTATTAGAAAGCACTCGGGCTTTGGGAATTATGGGTTTTAGAACGGCAAAAGAAATTGGTTTGATAGCTAAAGTAACAAATCTTGATTATCAAAAAATTGTTAAAGTTTTATCTTATGATTTTATTAATCCTTGGGCAAAAATCAGCGAATTAAAATCAACTCACCCTTTAACCGGAAAAAGATTGCTTTGGCTTGATGAAATTGCAAAAGGAATGGGCTTAGAACCTTTATTTAATATCCAAAAAATCATTAAAGAAACTCAGATTAACCAAAAACAAATTTGGTCAAATTTTATATTAGGAGTTATTATCAATTTTTTACCTTCAATTACCATTTTAATTTTATTAATTTTGCCACTTTTTGGAGTTAATTATCATCCAATTTTTCTTTTTCCTCCTTTTTGGATAACTTTTTTGGGAATAAGTTTAATTTTTAGAACCATTTATCGTTTTCCTTCTTTTGATAATACAGAAACAAAAAATATTTTGTCTTTAATGGAAGATCTTTACGCAGATCCTATTAAAGGAAAACCAATTATATTAAGAGGAACCATTGTTGGCAGAGGAATGTCAGGTTATTACTTTTCAGAAGATTTAATGTTGCAAGATGAAACTGGTTTAATTTATCTTAATTATCAATCTGGTATTCCTCTTGTTGGCAATATTCTTTTCGCCCTTAAAAAAGTAGAAAAAATTATAGGTAAAGAAGTTGAAATTAGGGGTTGGTTTTTTCGCTCAAAATTTCATTATGTAACATTAGATTATGTAAAATATAATTCTTCTCAAATTAAAAGCTATACCAAATTTTGGAATCTTTTCTTTGGAATTATATTTTTAATTCTTGGAATTATTTTAACCTTGTAAATTTAATTTTAGATAGCTTTTAACTAAGCACCCGTTGCTTACTTAAGAAAAAGCCATACCCTTAATTAGGCCTAAAAGAAAATTCATAAAATTCATATTCAAATTTGTATAAATTTGTTTATTTGAAAATTGTTGTTGTTTACCTAGGAAAAGCAACAGAGCCCACGAGTCGCTTCGGTAGTAATAAAGGAAACCTGCCTCGACGGCGGGTTGCCAATGAGGTGACCTAGGTTAGACCTAGGATTTTTTTAAATTCAATTAGAATCCAATTTTTCTATCAGCCTATTCTGAAAGATCTATTTCAAGATATTCAAATGGTTCATCAAAATCATGCCAGTTTTCTATTTTGCGGAGAGCTTTAGCACCATAGCGCTTCTGAAGTATCGAAGATAGTCCGCTAGCAACACGAGCGTGCATTGTAATTTTTTTATAACCTCTTTTCTTTGCCTCTTCAATAAATGCTCTGCCTAATTTAAGAAAAGTTTGAAGATCTCTTGCTTCTGGTTCAATCGCAATAGATTCGACATACAAAGTTTGATCTTCTTGATCAATTTCTGGATCCCAATTTTTTAATTCTTCATAGGCTTCTTTTTGTGGTTTTGAAGAGAGATAGCCAATAACTTTACCTTCTTGAGATCGAACTACAATCTGTATTCCGTTGGGATTTTCAAGAGTTTCTCTTAAGTCTTCTAAATTAGATTGCATTTGATCTGGAAAGCTAGCTTTTTCAACTGAAAGAATATCTTGAAGAATACTTTTATCAAGTTGAGAGATAATCTCTATGTTACCCCCTCTTTTAAGTTTTGGTTTTTCTATAGATTTCTCTTTTGATCGAAGATTATCTAAAGCCACAAAAAACTTTTTTGAGGTAAATTGAGAAGGATCAACCCAAGCTGAACCAAAGGAATCGAGATATTGGGTGCCTAAAATACCTGGCCCACCTATTTTTCGGACCACCTCAGTTCGAGTAGGAAGATCATTTGTTTCCACATCGTTGTAAGCTGTACCCAAAAGAACTGTGTTAATTTTTTTATTTGGATCTTTAACAAGTACATCTACAAAATTAGAAATATAAGTAAATAGTTGTTGACGTATTTTATCTGTCAGTCCTCGATAGTCATTGTTTATTTCAATATTATCTAAAATGGCAATAATTTCTTTTTCTTGATTCTCGCCCATAAGAATAAAAGTTTGAGCAATGGTCTGATTTGTATTTATGTCTTTAACTTCAATAATATTTATGCCGGTATCAACTAAATAATCCAAAATAGCAGCCCGATTAAAATTCTCTAGTGCAATACAGCAATGAGTATAATTTCCTTGGAAGATGTCGTATCCTGGTTGACGGTCCCAGAGTTTAATCTGAAATTGATATCCTTTCTGCTTTGTTTCCTTTTGAAGATCAGGAAGTAATTTAAGAAGATTTTTTAGGTGGTCAAGGCTTGTACCTAATGCTTCTTGGGGATTAGATTCCATTTCTTTTTCAAGAAATTTAATAATTTCTTCAAGAGGGTTTTGAAGGTCGAGAGGGCTTAGCTTACCTTTATCAGTTACCAATTCTCCTTCTTGGAATTTAATACCATATTTTTTAAATACACGCTTCCAAAGATCTTTTGCTGTTTCTTTTGGAAGGATACCTGGTTTTCCTTCCTTGGAGCTACCTAAAAGATTTGTAATTACTTCAGATAGTTCTTTTGTAAATGATCTGAAACGGTTTTCTTGTTCTTGAGGAGAAACACCAACATTAAATTCTTGAGTTTTTAGATAAGAAAGCCAGGTGTCATAATCAATACCAGCATCTTGAAAGGCTTTTTTAACTTTTTGATTATGTTTTTGAATTTCATCAATAATTTCAAGTTCATCTTTGGTGTAGCGTGATCTGTCAAACTCCTGATTTAAAATAATTGGCTGGAAATCGCCTTGAAGTGTAGTTTTGACGATAATTTTTAAGAGGTCTCTAGATTCTTCTTCAAAATTTTTTTCAGCAAAGAAAAGTTTTGAGAGATATTCTAGATTCCATTGATTAATGGCTTCTGGAGTAATTTTTGATTCAATACCAATTTTCTTAGAAAATTCTTTAAGAAGTTCAGAACTTATCTCTTGAATAATGTTCTTTGAAGTAAGACTTTCTTTTTGATAAAATGCTTTGGTAATTTCAAGAAATTTTGATTCTAAGCCCATGCGATGATAAGCATCTGAAAGCTCAAGAAGTTTTTCAAGATAAACAGAATCTTTTTCAGGGGTTCTTTTGATTAATAAACTGATTGCAGAAATGCTGTCTGAACTTAATGTGTCAACTAGTGTTAAAGTTCGTTCCAGGCGTGGGAAGCCTAATTGTTGTATTTTTTGGATAATCATTTTTTGAGCAAGATCGCGATCGATTTCAAAAAGTTTAGCAAGGCGAATTTGATTTTGTTCAAAGAAAGCATCAGGATTAATTGTTTGTTTGTTTTCTGGAAGCTGGGGGTTTATAGTTCTTGCATATTCTTTAACGACACGTAAACTCGGAATATCATTTAAAATGATATTGCCGAGATCTTTATTACGGTGTAATAATTGATTTATTCGAGCATAAACAAAAATTTTCTCGTCTTCAGAAATCTGGTGTTTCTGCAAGATTGGTTCAATAAAAGCAAGTTTTGAAAAATCTATGTTTTTAATAAAAGTTGAAAAAGATTTGGCGGTGGCGCGACGCACTTCTGGATCAATATCTTTTAAACCTTGTTCATAAAGTTTAGTATAAAGTTCTGGATTAATTGGAGCTAAAGCTGAAAGAGATTCAGTAGTAGCGCGACGCACCTCTGGATCTTTATCTTCTAAACTTTTTTTATAAAGCTCAACATAAAATTCAGGATTAATTGGAGCTAAAGCTGAAAGAGATTCAGTAGTAGCGCGACGCACACTTGGCTCATTATCTTCTAAACTTTTTTTATAAAGCTCAACATATAGTTCTGGATTAATTGGAGCTAAAGCTGAAAGAGATTCAGCAGTAGCGCGACGCACCTCTGGATCTTTATCTTCTAAACTTTTTTTATAAAGCTCAACATATAGTTCTGGATTAATTGGAGCTAAAGCTGAAAGAGATTCAGCAGTAGCGCGACGCACCTCTGGATCTTTATCTTCTAAACTTTTTTTATAAAGCTCAACATATAGTTCTGGATTAATTGGAGCTAAAGCTGAAAGAGATTTAGCAGTGGCACGACCTACCCCAAAATCACTATTTTCTAAACCTTGCTTATAAAGCTGAGCAGCTAATTCAGGATTAATTGGAGCTAAAGCTGAAAGAGATTTAGCAGTGGCACGACGTACCCCAAAATCACTATTTTCTAAACCTTGCTTATAAAGCTGAGCAGCTAATTCAGGATTAATTGGAGCTAAAGCTGAAAGAGATTCAGCAGTAGTGCGACGCACCTCTGGATCTTTATCTTCTAAACTTTTTTTATAAAGCTGAGCAGCTAATTCAGGATTAATTGGAGCTAAAGCTGAAAGAGATTCAGCAGTAGTGCGACGCACTTCTGGATCTTTATCTTCTAAACTTTTTTTATAAAGCTGACTAGCTAATTCAGGATTAATTGGAGCTAAGGCTGAAAGAGATTTGGCAGTAGCGCGACGCACCTCTGGATCTTTATCTTCTAAACTTTTTTTATAAAGCTCAACATATAGTTCTGGATTAATTGGAGCTAAGGCTGAAAGAGATTTGGCAGTAGCGCGACGCACCTCTGGATCTTTATCTTCTAAACTTTTTTTATAAAGCTCAACATATAGTTCTGGATTAATTGGAGCTAAAGCTGAAAGAGATTTGGCAGTAGTGCGACGCACTTCTGGATCTTTATCTTCTAAACTTTTTTTATAAAGCTCAACATATAGTTCTGGATTAATTGGAGCTAAAGCTGAAAGAGATTTGGCAGTGCCAAGACGTACCGCCAAATCACTATTTTCTAAACCTTGTTTATAAAGCTGACCAGTTAATTCAGGATTAATTGGAGCTAAAGCTGAAAGAGATTTGGCAATAACACTACGTACTTCCCAATCAGTATCTTTTAAACCTTGTTCATAAATTTTAGTATAAAGTTCTGGCTTGATTGGAGCTAAAGTTGAAAGAGATTCGGCAGTGGCAAGACGTACCCCCCAGTCAATATCTTTTAAACCTTTTTTATAAAGCTGAGCAGCTAATTCAGGATTAATTGGAGCCAAAGTTGAAAGAGATTTGACAGTGCCAAGACGTACTGACCAGTCACTATCTTCTAAACCTTGTTTATAAAGCTGACTAGCTAATTCAGGATTAATTGGAACTAAAGATGAAAGAGATTCGGCGGTACCAAGACGTACTGCCCAATCATTATCTTTTAGACATTGTTCATAAAGCCTAGCAGTTAATTCTGGCTTGATTGGAGCCAAAGCTGAAAGAGATTTGACAGTGGTAAGGCGGACTCCCCAATCACTATCTTTTAGGCCTTGTTCAAAAGCTAAAAAAGTAAAGGTTACATATTCGATATTTTTACGTTCTTTCTCAGCAAGCTTCCGTAAGTTTTCTAATTTTTGTAATTCTTCTTCAGAGACTTCTTTTTTTAATCTTTCTTTTATTTTTATACGTAAGGTTTCAATAAAAAGTCTATCTTCTAATTGTTGAGAAGAACGTAACTTCAAAAGTTCCTTAGCTGGCACTCCAATATCTACTTCTGGCCTCTCAGTTGGATATTCAAGTTTTTTTAAGGAAGGCAAAGATTCTCGCATCTCGCGATGGTGTTCTCTACGTTCTTCATAAAAATTATAAGAGTCGGGTGTTCTTTTGGTCATAGTAATTATTTTTTTCAAAAAATAAATTGATTGTAATAAATATACCAAACCATTTGCTTTTATCTACTTTTATATTATCTTAACTACAATATAATTTACACATAAGTAAGATTGATTCTTCTTTTAAAAATAAAAATTTCTTAAATGCAAGGTAAGAGTTGCGCCAAAAATTAAAGTTGAAATATCTTTAACTAAATTTAAAATGATCGCCTCTTACAATAATAATTTTATCACAAACTTATTTGATGTTCAAAAAAAAGTAATGGCAGAATTTGTAAAAAAATCTATTAGAAAATCTAAAGTAGAATAGAGAAATATTCAAAAAAACAGCTAAAGAAATGTGATATTCAAAAAACACAATTTCTTCGGCTTTAGTAAAAGAAAGGAAAGATTATTTATTTTAAAAACCTCATATATCAAAAATCTCCATATCTTAAAATCATTCTTTGGATAATTCTTTTTTCTCATCATTTTTGATAAACGCATTGCAAATAGGCAGCATAATTGTTTTTATCAAAAGTTATAGTTTTACCAATATCACCATCTGAAACCACTACAGGGTTTTTATCTAAAAAAGTAGCTGTCCAATAAAAATATGCCCAGCCACTTTTCCACTTAATAATAGGAGACGTTGAAACAAAATCGCTTGGTCGATTGATAATATTAATTATTTCTAAAACATTAGGTAATCTCCAATTTTTATAGCCTTGAAAATTTAAATTTTGACAAATTTTTAGGCCTTCTTGCCAAGGAATGGTATTAGGAGTAATATTAAATCCCAAAAGCAAAGTTGTGTCTCCTTTAACCCAAAAAAGATTATTACAATTTTCAAAAATAGTTTTATCGTTCTCTTGATAACTAATTTGACAAAAACTCGCCATTTCTTCTCCTAATAAACCACTTTTAGCAATTATTTTTTGATTATTAGTATTTCTTACTGGTAAGAAATAAAAAGTAGGTTTTGGTTTATCAAGAGTTGAATCATAATAAGCTAAATCACTAGCACCGCCAGAAAAATCAACATATCGATATTTATAAAGATTATATCCCCAACCGCCTTGATGTTCATAAGAAGAAGACCAATATTTATCAGCTTTTATATTTTGAAAAACTTCATCTATTAGAGGATTTTGGCCATCTGGAACTTTACTATAATCAATAAGCGTAATTAACTCTTTAATAGTTGGTAAACGCCAATCATTATAGCCAAGAAAATTCTTGTTATTAAGTTGGCTAATAAGAAGTTGAGCATCTTTATATGTTTTTTTAGTAATATTTCCTTCTTGGCTATTACCATCTTTTAGCCACATTAAACCAGTATATAAATCAGTAACCGTGCCATCTTTATTATCTTGAAAGCCTGGAATGGGCTTTGCTTTAGCAATATTGGAAATTTCAGAAAGAGCACCATTTTGGTTAATTGTTTTTATGGCAAAATAATAAGTTTTTTCAGGATCTAAATTTTTAATGGTTAAATTTTCTATTGCTCCTTTCTCTTTTGGAATTAGAGACTGGTCAAATGAAGTTGCTTCTTCCCAAGAAATCTGATTTTCATTTTCAGGCATTTCAACAATTTCTTTTTCAGAGTATTTAATAATGTAGCCCTTTCCCCCTTGAGAAGACCAAAAAAGATCAATTGCCTTTCTAATAGCCGAAGGCCCGGCAACTAAATCTTGAATTGGAGGTAGCGGGGTAAAAAACGGAGTAGTTGTTGTTAGCAATGAGTAATTATTACCATCGAAAGCCCGAATAGCAAAATAGTAAGTTGAATCATAATCAAGCAAAAAACTAATTGTGGTTGTAATAGTAGTTGTTGAAAAAAGAAAATTGTTAG
>Ga0207433_10012511_pt1 | contig 12677 bp, 14 predicted proteins | sample YelNatPaOPGAMG01_FD_187559 | JGI IMG/M metagenome (GOLD analysis project Ga0207433, IMG submission 187559) | Hot spring thermophilic microbial communities from Obsidian Pool, Yellowstone National Park, USA - OP-RAMG-01 (SPAdes) (version 3) | ecosystem: Environmental > Aquatic > Thermal springs... | reverse complement strand
CTGGTGCTCAAACATTGATTAAAGATTTAAAGGAACCCTTGGATCAATATTCTCAAAAAGTCCATCAAATTTATGATAAGATTTGGGAAGAGGTAGAGGCTACTTTTGGAGAAAAATTGAAAAAGGATAAAAAATTATGAATCTTTTTGTCTCTTGGTTTTGCAAAATTTTTATCAAGCCAATAGTTGGCTTTCTTTTTATCAAAGAGATTAAGGGGTTAGAAAACATTCCTAAAGGAAATTTTATTTTAGCCTCAAACCATCAAAGCCATTTGGATTGGATAGTTTGTGGTTGTCTTTGCGTTCCAAGAAGGTTTACTTATATAGGTCAAATTGACAGATATAGTGGTCTTTTGGCTTTTGGAAGAAATCTTTTATATTTTGTAGCCGGAGTAATTCCGGTAAACAGGAAAGATGAAAATTCAAAAAAGTTGGCAGTTAAAAAAGCAATCGAGGCTTTAAAAAAAGGAAAAATTTTAGTGATTTATCCAGAAGGAACTCGCTCAAGAAGCGGAGAAATTCAAAAAGGAAAATTTGGGACGGCGAAAATTTTTTTGAAAACAGAAATTCCAATTTTACCAGTGGCGATTAAAGGAACTTTTGAAATTTTTCCTCCAGAAAAAGGATTCCCAAAAATAAAGAAAATTGTCAAGGTTAACATCGGAAAACCTTTATACTTCAAAGAAGAATTAAAAATCGCCAAAAATTTGAATTGCGATTCCAAAGACTATAAAAATCTTTTAGAAAAAATTACTGATAAAACAATGAAAGAAATCTTTATGCTTTACGATGAAATTTTAAAATGAGGTTTTAACTGGTTTTTTTACGAAATAAACTTAAATAACCAAGATACTTTTTAACATGGGTCCAATTTTTCTGTTCTAAAAAAGAACCTCTCTTTCAATCAAAGCTTTAAATGTTGGTTTTTAGCTTGCGTATCCATCATTCATTTCACTTACCTTTTAGATGACCCAATACGAAAACTTGAAATTGTTACTTTGGTATGCTATACTTTTCGCTAAGCAAAAATTGTTAAAGAACCAGGAAAATATCAATTCAAACCACATTATTGTAAAGAAAATTTTTATAAAGGTCGAGAAAATTTTAATTAAAATTATTTAGCATGGATCAAAAAAGATATATTAATATAATAATTTTAATCGTTTTGGTTGTAATTCTCGCTGTAGGAGTGGGATATTTAACATTAAGCAAAAAACGGACACTGCCCCCAGTGTCCCCTATCACAAATCAAACACCTGAAAACACATCAACACAAAATCAAATGTCTCTTACGAACACATCAACGCAGCAAACTCCGTCGACAACTTCATCATCGTCTTCCTTGCCGACTACTTGCAAAGATGAACCAGAGGGTGTGCCAGTTATTACTTCTTTATCCGCTTATTCTGGTCCGGTCGGAACAAAACTTGAAATTAGGGGTTGTAACTTTAAAGGATTTGAGGGGGACGTTGATGCTTGGATTGAAAATAGTAAAGGCGAAAGAGGGTTTCTTCATGGAGAACCAGGATCAACTAATAACATTATAAAAGTTACTTTAAACTCTCCTCTTTGCCAAGAAAATACTTCTTATTCTGGCCTGCCATGTTCTAAATGGCTTACATTAACTCCTGGGAAATACAAAATTTACACGTTACCTTGGGGCGAAGAGAGCAATAAGGTTGAGTTTACTATATTACCGTCTTCCTTGCCGACTACTTGCAAAGATGAACCAGAGGGTGTGCCAGTTATTACTTCTTTATCCGCTTATTCTGGTCCGGTCGGAACAAAACTTGAAATTAGGGGTTGTAACTTTAAAGGATTTGAGGGGGACGTTGATGCTTGGATTGAAAATAGTAAAGGCGAAAGAGGGTTTCTTCATGGAGAACCAGGATCAACTAATAACATTATAAAAGTTACTTTAAACTCTCCTCTTTGCCAAGAAAATACTTCTTATTCTGGCCTGCCATGTTCTAAATGGCTTACATTAACTCCTGGGAAATACAAAATTTACACGTTACCTTGGGGCGAAGAGAGCAATAAGGTTGAGTTTACTATTGTCAACCCATAGAGTTAACACCAAGTTATAAATTTAAGTTTCCGCAAAGAAAAACTTGAAATTGTTAAAGCACCCGACGGGCTCCAGGGCCGAGCAGCGCCAGAATTAAGAAGGGAGAGGCAAATTATAAGATTGCCTTTTTCGCTTTTGGCAACAAAAAATGTTTAAACCTTCAATATAGATCATTTTTAAAGAAAATTGATCAAAGATTTTTAGAGTTGATTTTTTTTGAGTCATTTTGTAAAATTTCTCAATGGAAATAATCAACGGATTTTTCTACAATCCAACAAAGGGAAAATTGAGTTTTGATGAGGTAATTTCTGAAATAGAAAAATACATTATTCAAGAGCCTGAAAAAGAATACGAGTTAATTGTAGGATGCGATTCTTCTTCTGGTCAAGAACCCTTTTTTCCTTTATGTATAGTTTTATTAAGAAAAGGAGAGGGGGGAAGGTTTTTTTTAAAAAGAATTCAATATCCCCAAAAAAAATTTTATTCTTTCAAGGAACGGGTTTTGCAAGAAGTTTTTTTGTCTTGTGAATTAGCTTTGGATTTAAGAGAGGTTTTAGAAAGAAAATTTGGACAAAAAAGTTATAAATTTTCATTCAAATACATTCATGCTGACGTAGGAGAAAATGGAGCTACGAAAGAAATGGTAAAGGAAGTGATTAATCTTATCAAAAGTAATGGTTTTGAACCCAAAATTAAACCCGAAGCTTTTGCAGCTTCGGTAGTCGCGGATAAATATAGTTAAAACTCAAAAACCAAAAGTCAAAAAGAAAAATACTATGAAAAAAGTAAAAACAATAGTAAAAGTACAAATTCCTGCAGGAAAGGCAACGCCCGCTCCGCCGGTAGGGCCTGCTTTGGCTCCTCACGGAATAAACCTTAAGGACTTTTGCGACAAATTTAATAACTTAACTAAAGGCAAGGGTGATTTTATTATTCCGGCAAGAGTGATAGTTTATGAAGACAGAAGTTTTGATATTGAAATTAAAACTCCTTTAACTTCAGAGTTATTGAAAAAAGCTGCCGGAATTGATAAAGGTTCGGGTCAACCGAAAACAAAAAAAGTTGGAAAAATTACTAGAGAAAAAATAAGAGAGATTGCGAAAATAAAACTTCCAGATTTAAACACAGAAGACATTGAAACAGCAATGAAAATTATAGAAGCTCAAGCAAAGAATATGGGAATTGAAGTGGTAGATTAAATCAAAAAATCAACCTCGCACCAGAGACCCTGTACCAGAGTATAGCACGGTATAGGGTAGTTCTGAACCGCATGCTGGTTCAGGATAAAGCACGGTGCGGGGTTGCTCTGAATCGTGTTCGCACTGGTTCAGGGCAAAAATTAAAAAGAAAAAATATCCTTTTTTGCAGTTTGAATTAAATTTATGAGGATTTCAAAAGATAAATATTATTTGGAAATTGCAAAAGCAGTTGCTCTAAGGTCCCCTTGCTTGAGAAGGAAATACGGCGCGGTAATAGTAAAAGAAGATGCAATTTTGTCTACTGGTTATAACGGTCCGGCACGAGGTGTTATAAATTGTTTTGAAGTAGGTTGTATAAAAGATATTTTAAATTTACCACACGGAAAAGCTTACGATGAATGTCCGGCGGTGCACGCAGAAGAAAACGCAATTTTAAATGCAGCCCGTTCTGGAAGTTGTGTTTTTTCTGGGACTTTGTATTTGGCAGGTTTTGATGGTAACCAAAAAATTGTTTCTGCGATTCCTTGTCAAAGATGCAAAAGAGCAATTATTAACGCTGGAATTTCAAAAGTAGTTATTTTGAAAGATACAGAAGAAATTGAAGAAATTGAAGTTAAAAAATGGGTGAAAGAGGACACGCAAAATTATTTAGAGAAAATAAAGAATCAAAAAATTTAAATTTTTTCAATTTCAAAATTTTCAGGATTGATGGTAATTTTTTCCCCTCTTTTAATTTTGTCTTCCAAAAAAGCCCTAGCCAAAACATTTCCAACTTTATCATCGATTACTCTTTGCATTTCTCGTGCTCCAAATCGAGGGTCGTAAGATAGTTTAACTATTTTTTCTTTCAATTTTTCTGAAATTAAAAGTTCAATTCCCTTTTCTGCCAAGCTTTTTTGAATTTTTTTGAGCAATAACGCTGCAATATCCATTAAATTTTCTTTTGATAAAGGAGAAAACAAAATTACGCCATCAAACCTGTTTAAAAGTTCTGGTTTAAAAACTCTGTTTTCTATCAAAGAATTTATCAATTCCTCTTTCATTTTCTGCCAATCTTTTTTGGTCTCAAGAGCTTTAAAAATTAATTCTGCACCAGCGTTGGAAGTGGCAATGATTAAAGTATTTTTAAAAAAGACTTTTTTACCTCTTCCGTCTGTCAAATGGCCTTCATCAAAAACCTGCAAAAACAAATTCAAAATGTTAGGATGAGCCTTTTCGAATTCATCCAATAAAATTAAAGAAAAAGGCTTTTCTGAAACAGGAGTAGTAAGCAAGCCTTCTTGGCCTTCTTTTCCGATTAATCTTTCGATATCTTCTAAATTTTGAAATTCTGACATATCCAACCTTATCATTTCTTTTTCAGAACCAAAATAAATTTCAGACAAAGCTTTTGCCGTTTCCGTTTTCCCAACTCCCGTTGGACCCAAAAACAAGAAAGACCCTATCGGCCCTTTTCTTGCTTTAATTTCAGCTCGAGCCCTTCTTAAGGCCCCTGAAATTTCTTTTACCGCCATTTCTTGGTTTATTATTCTTTGGTGAAGTAATTCTTCCAATTTCAAAAGTTTTTCTCTTTCTGTTTTTTCAACTTCACCCACGGGAATTTTTGTTTTTTCTGTGATCAATTTTGTAACATCTTCTGGAAGGACAACTTTTTGGGGCCTTCTTGCTACTTTTACCGCCAAACCATCCAAAATCTCCATTGCTTTTTCCGGGAAGGGTTCTTGTGGGATGTATTTTTCACAAAGTTCAACTATTTCAAAGAGAGACTGAAAAGAAAAGAAAACTTTATACTTTTGTTCTAATCTCAAAGCCCTATCTTCTAAAATTTGTAAAGTTTCTTCTTTGCTCACCTCTGGAATTTCTACAATTTCAAAATTTTCCAAAAACCCAGGGATGGTTTCGATGCACTTGTGCAAACCCTCTGGCGTTGTAATTCCAACCATTTTAAACTGAGGCGAAGGCAAAAAAGAACTCAAAACAAAAGAAATATCCATCGTTCCCACTTCCTTTTCTTTTTTTGTTCCTACAAACTTGTGTAAATCATCGATAATCAAAATTACTTTTCCTCTAATTACTTCAGTAAAAATTTGGCTCAGGTAAACTTCCAAAGTTTCTTGAGACTGGATGGCTGAAAACAAATTTTGCAAATTCAAAAGCACCACTCTATTAAAATTTATCTCCTTTGGTCCTGATTCTAACGCCAAATCTCTTGCCAAAGCCAAAACAATCGACCTTCTTGCAGAGCCAGCTTTACCCACAATTAAAACATCGTTTTTTTCAGGTTGAGTTAAAATTCTTTCGACTTCTTTTAACTTTTCCTGATGGACAAAAATTTTTTTAAATTTTTCTTTTTTTACAAAAGTTAAAAAATCTGTAGAAAACCTATCTAACAAGGGAGTGTAAGCGCTTGCCCATTCCCTTCCTATCGTGCCCAGCCTCAATAAATTTTCGTATTTGTACCATTTTTTAGTTTCTAAAAATTCTTTTTCCAAAATTTCGGCCCATCTAACGACTTCCTTAAATTCTTCAGCTTTTAATTTTTTTTCAATCAAAAAATCTTTTAAAACCTTATTTTTTTCAACCAAAAAAGAAATTACATCCACTCCTTCAATTTTTGCTTTTTCTTTTTCAACCGCCTTTTCGCCAACTTCGATTAAAATTTCAGAAATTTCTTCTTTACTTTCATCTTTTAACAATCTTTCTCTTAATTCATTTCTGTCAATCAAAAGCCTCAAAAAAACAAAATTCAATTTGGGTTCTTTTTCTTGCAAAAGAAAGTATAAAAACAAAGAGCTGTTAACTTGAGGAATTTTTTTGTTTTTTGCGAATTTAAAGGCAGAATACAAAGCTTGAGCCACTTCAAAGCTTAAGAAATCGACTAATTTTTCTTTTTTTTCGGGCAAGCTTTTTAACTTGGTTTCAAGAAAAATTTCTCGCCAAAAAGAAAACCAAAACAAAGACAAAAAAACAAAAAAGAAACCTAAAAATCTTGAAGATTTAAAAGAGAGTAAAAGAGAGGCCAGGGTCAAAATTAAAAAAATTTTTCTTTCGATTTTAACAAATTTAAAAAGCAAACTTCTTTGAGCTCTTATTTTCTCTAAAATTTTTGATTTTTTCAATTCAGTGTAAAATTCTAAAGATTCCATAAAAAATTAAAAAAATTAAAATTGGAAGAAGAAAAATCCACAAAAAAAGAGCCAAAATTCCAAAAATTAAAATCAAAAAACTAAAAAACAACCCCACAAAAATTATAAAAATTCTAGCTATAGCTCCCAAAATTCTTGAGATTAAATTTGAGGCAAAAACTTCTAAAGTTTCTCCCAAGTCAAAGCCTCTTTTTGTTTTTATCCAAACATAACCTCGCCAAGGTGCAAAGAGAGTTTTTAAAAGGTCAATGATTGAAAAATGATAAAACGAAAATTTCAAAAAATCTTTTGTGGCTTGGATGATTCTTTTTGGAAATTCAAAAAAATGCCACCAAAAAAATTCAGCGATTAATTTTATTTCAAAGATCATACGCTTCTTAAATTTTAAAAAATTAAAAAAATTTTTTCCAGAGATTTTTCAATTGACATTTAAAAAATTTTTTTGTAAAATTTAAAAATGTCGTTTTCAGTTGGAATTTGTGGTTTGCCCAACGTTGGTAAATCTACTTTATTTAAAGTACTTACCAAGAGGGAAGTTAAAATTTCACCCAGACCTTTCACGACTATTTCTCCCAACGTAGGAAAGATTGAAGTTCCTGACGAAAGGTTAAAAAAAATTGCAGAAATAGTAAAGCCAGAAAAAGTAACCCCGACCCAAATTGAATTTATCGATGTTGCAGGGCTAATAAAAGGAGCGCACAAAGGAGAAGGTTTGGGAAACCAATTTTTAGCTCAACTAAGAGATTGTGACGCCATTTTGGAGGTAATAAGATGTTTTGAGGGAGAGGGAGTAGAGAACGTTTTGGGTGAAGTTAATCCTCAAAAAGAAATTGAAATTTTAGAAACCGAACTTTTAATGAAAGATTTGGAAACTTTGGAAAAAATGATAAAAGAGAAAAAAAGTAAAGAAACTGAAATTTTGAAAAAAGCATTAGAGGAGGTTTCAAAAGGGAAAAAACTGGTCGATTTTTTAGAAAAAGATTTTTTAAAGAAACATCAGTTTTTAACTGGAAAAAAATTTTTATATTTGCTAAATATTAATGGAAAGACAAAGTTTGAAAAACCAAGAGTTGATTTTATAGAAATTAATTTGAAAGAAGAAGAGGAAATGACAGAGCTTTCAGAGAGAGAAAGGGAAGAGTTAAATTTTAAATCTAAAATTGAAGATTTAATTGAGAAGTGCTACAAAACTTTAGATTTGGTTACATTCTATACTATTGCCAAAGGAAAAGAAGCCAAAGCCTGGACACTAAAGAAAGAAAGTTCGATCGTAGAAGCTGCAGAGAAAATACATTCTGATTTTAAAAAATTTGTTAAAGCCGAAGTTTTGGATTTTGAAACTTTTTTAAAAGAAGGCGGATGGCACAGAGCAAAAGCAGAAGGTAAAATAAAAATTGTGGGCAAAGATTACAAAGTCCAAGACGGGGATATCATTGAATTTAAAATTTAAAAAAACCATGAATTTTTACGAAATTGCTTATTTAATTTCAACCAAAATTGATCCAGAAAAAATAAAAGAGGTTCAAAAAGAAATAATAGGAATTTTAAGAAAGCACGAGGGCGAAATTGAAGAAGAAGTTCCTCCTTTAAAGAGGAGTTTGGCTTATCCGATTAAAAAAGAAAGAGAAGCTTTTTTGGTAAGCTTAACTTTTTGGATGCCAGCTTCAAAAATAAAAGAGTGCAAAAAAGAGATTGAAAAAACGGAAGGAATTTTGAGATATCTCATCGTGAAAAAGAATCCGCCCAAAAAAGTTGTCGAAGCAGAGAAGAAAAAGCCGACCAAAAAGCCAGAAAAAGTTGAACTTGAAAAATTAGAAGAGAAATTAGAAGAAATTTTAGGAACAAAATTATGAATTTGAATAAAGTTTTTTTAGCTGGAAGATTAACCAAAGATCCAGAAAAGAAACAGCTTCCTTCAGGAACGACCCTTTGTTATTTCAACTTGGCCACCGATAGATTTTGGACAGACAAAACGGGAAGGAAAAAACAAGAAACAGAATTTCACAACATCGTCCTTTATGGAAAATTGGCAGAAATAGCCCAAAATTATTTAAAAAAGGGAGCTTTAGTGTTGATCGAAGGAAGGTTGAGGACAAGGAATTGGAGCGGGGAGGGAGATCAAAAATTTCAAAAAACAGAAATTGTAGTAGAAAGGTTGCAGTTGGGTCCCAGAGTAAAAAAGGAAACCTTACCGCCCTTGGAAGAAAAAAAAGAAGAAATTCCAGTGATCGAAGAAGAAATTGACTTTGAACAAATTGAGATTTAAAAATAAAATATTATGAATTGTTATTTTTGCCAAAGAAACATAGAAGAAATTGATTTTAAAAATACCACTTTGTTGGAAAGATTTTTGTCGTTGTCTGGAAAAATTAAACCCAGAAAAAAAACAGGAGTTTGTGCTTTCCATCAAAGAAAATTAAAAAAGGCAATAAAGAGAGCAAGGTATCTTGGACTTTTGCCTTATATTACTCTTTAAAGAAATTTTATTTTTCGCAAATTTCAACGATTGCTAATTCTAGAGGTAAAGAAGGAAAGGAGGTAAATTTTATTTTTTGTTGAGCATCTAAAAAAAGCTCTAAAATTTTCTTTAAAGAATTTAAATCTAATTTTTGAGCTTGATTTTTTAAAATTTCTTTTTCCTGGCTTGCCATTCCATCTAAAAAGGGATTATCTTTTTCGCCCAAAATTTTAAAAGTCATTAATTGGTGCAAATATTTTATTAGCTGTTTTAAAAATTCAGATAAATTTATTCCTTCATCGATCAAATAATTTAAATATTCTATGGCTCCTTTTGCGTTTTTCTCTATTAAAAAATCAACCATTTTGATAAAAAGATTCGATTCTAAAATTCCTAAAATTTCTTTAATCTCTTTTGTTTTAATTCCATTTTTACCGAAAATAATTACCATTTGGTCTAACAAACTTTCTGCATCTCTTAAGGCCCCTTCAGAATTTAAAGCAATAATTTCTAAAGCTTCATTTTCAATGTTTATTCCTTCTTCTTTTGCGATTCTTTTTAACTTTTCTAAAATCTCTTCTTTTTTTAATTTTTTAAAATAAAATCTTTGACATCTCGAAGAAATAGTAGGAATGATTTTTTCTGGTTCGGTGGTCGCCAAAATAAAAATGATATAACTTGGAGGTTCTTCTAAGGTTTTCAAAAGCGCGTTAGCCGCTTCTTTTGTTAACTGGTGAGCTTCGTCAATGAGATAAATTTTATATTTTGATTTTGTTGGCACAAACTTTATACTTTCTTTGATCGCTCTTATTTCTTCAATTCCTCGATGGGATGCGGCGTCAATTTCTATTAAATCTACCGCCCTTCCTTCTTGAATTTCGACGCAATTTTCGCATTGACCACAAGGTTCAAACTCTCCTTTTTTTCTGTTTTTACAATTCACTGCCTTTGCAAAAATTCTCGCTAAGGTTGTATTATGCACGATAAAATCATTGGCAACAAAATTATGAGTTTCGGGTACAACCAAATCATATACTGGATATTTTCCTGTATATTCGATTTGGATGATTTTATCCCAATAAAGGTCGGAGGTAGCAAGATTTAATATTTCTTGAGAGTTGAAAACTTCGCCACAAATTCGCAATTTATTTCGAGAAGGTCTATATTTCAAAGAAGTTGAGAACTTTTTAGGCGTTTTATAATTTAATTTTCTCCCTATGTCACTCCAAGTTTTCTTACAAAGGTCTTTTTCTTTTCTGTCCCATACTTCCAAAGGAATCAAATCACAATTTGGATTAATTTCTCGGGCAGATAAATAAGAGGTTAATTTTTGAATCTTTTTTTCTTTCTCTCCTATTAGTCCTATTTCATTAATAAAAGTCAATAAACTTTCATGATGAGTTATTTCTAGTGCCCAATGTGAATGAGTTTTCCCTTTATATTTTACTGGTGTGTCTCTAATTCGAGAGATAATTCCAAAGCGAAGTAATAGATGTTGAACTTGTGAAACAAGTTTTTTTGAAGAAGAAAAATAATAAATCGTAGGGGTATTCGAATAATCAACTCCACCATCACCGCTAAAAAGAGTTCGCAAAAATAAAGCGAGTAACGGTTTAGTTAATTTAAATACTACTGAAGGAATTTTTTTATCTCGCGACTTTTGAATTAATCCTAAACTTTTAAGAAATTTCATTACAGAATTTTTTGATTGTCCAGGTTTATTGATCCAGTTTTGACGAATCGTTTGAACCGCTCTATATGTAGGTGTTCGTGCGCCACCAGAATCGTATTTTACTACTTTTATATTCTCAAATTTTTTTACAGCTGAAATAAAATCATTTACAAGTACAGGGTCTGAGTTAGTAAACCCGGGAGAATGATAAGGGTTTGAAACTGATCCTTCGGAGAGAAAATGAGCAATTAATCGAACTTGATGCTCTAGCATTTCTTTTTTTCCAAAAACTGGTAAAATTCGTGGAAGTGCAATAAAATCTCCTCCATTCAGTTCAGATAATCTTTTCCATCCTTGAATAGTTAAAAATGGATGAGCAAGAGTAACTTCAATCTCTTTACCTAATGCTGTTTTTACTTTGTAACAGGGTTTAATTCCATCATAAATATATCTACTTGGTTGAACTCTTTTTAGTTTATAATTGGAACATAGTGTTAAAAGAGTGATTCGTTTTCTTTTACATATTTCTTCGATGGAAGAGATTTCGCCTGTTGCAGCATTTACGATTTCAGTGTCAAATTTTACACATTTTCCCGTTCCTTTAGGTCCGGCAAACAAATAAGCGTGGGAAATTAAGCCCATCGAAATGGCATTAGTTAAAGTTTGAACGACGTGAGTTTGGCCTATGAATTCTGAGAATCTTTGGGGTCTGTATTTTCGATAAAAAACTTTTTCCATGTCTCATTTTTTGAAAACTAAAAATTTGTATCCTAAAAAATTCCAAATCGAAGCGATAAAAATTCCTCCGATTTTTGCAAAGTTTCCCGCTAAAAACGGATTAAAGGACGAGAATGCTTTAAAAAGAAAGCTTGCAGTTCCAACTTGAATTACCCCACTTACTAAAGTAATGATGAAAAAAAGAGTAAATTCAACTTCCATTTTTTCTTTTTCTGTTTTTTCAAAAGCCCAGTATTTGTCTCCAAAATATTTCAAAATTGTGGCGATCAAAAAAGAAATGGTGGCAAAAAGAGTGTATTTCAATTGAGCCTCTCTTGTAATTTTTAACCACTCCATCAAAAAATTCAAAACTGTCAAATCGATTAAGGCGAAAAAGGCTCCAATCAAAGCAAACTTTGCCAATTGATAAAGAAACAAAAACTTTTTTCCAATCAAAAAAGAAATGTAAATTCCCAAAACGGTTAAAATCGGAAACAAAAAAATAACAAAAAAATCTAAAAAAGGAATTTTAAAACTACTCTTTTTCAAAAGCCACAAAAACAACAAAGCTATTCCTTCGCCCACCAAAAAACCCAAAATTAAATCTATTTTTTTCATGATTCAAAATTATATCAAAAAATTTTTCTTTTTGAAATTAAATTCTTGACTTTGAAAAAAATCTCTTTTTTGCTAAAATATTTTTGGCCCGGGATGAACCTTCTGGATACTTTACTCTTGGGGACGGGATATGATTGACGGACCGTGTGTCTGTCACTTCTGTCCCCACTTAAAACCTTGCCGGAATTATGTTCTTTCCCGGGCCATTCCGCGGTAGCTCAACTGGTAGTAGCACCTGGCTGTTAACCAGGGGGTTGCAGGTTCGATCCCTGCCCGCGGAGCCACGAAAAATGGCTACGCCATCTCGTGGCAAGCTACGAAAAGTATTTCATTATTCGTGGTAAGCCATTTTGAGGGGTCCCGCGATGACGAAGTCATTTTGCGGGACATTTCATTATGTCATTTTATTATGTTTACATTTTAGAAAATCAAAATGATAAAAGTTTTTACATTGGAATGACTTCTGATTTAAAGAGAAGAATTAAAGAACATCTAATGGGATATGGTTCGAGAACCACTAGTTTAAAGAAAAATTGGAAATTAATTTATTTCGAAGCTTATTTAAATAAAAAAGATGCAATAGGTCGAGAGAAATTTCTTAAAGGGGGCTCTGGCCGAAAATATCTGAAGAAACAATTAAAACATTATCTTAAACTTATTACTTGATCAAACCGCCCATCGCTGGGCATTTTTTATTTTAGTGTTGTTTAAATGATGTTTTTTCCTTATAATAAAAAATAAAAATTGCTAAGATGCAAATAATCAAATATCAAGAATCTTATAGTTCGCAAATGATAAAG
>Ga0207433_10012505_pt1 | contig 12681 bp, 8 predicted proteins | sample YelNatPaOPGAMG01_FD_187559 | JGI IMG/M metagenome (GOLD analysis project Ga0207433, IMG submission 187559) | Hot spring thermophilic microbial communities from Obsidian Pool, Yellowstone National Park, USA - OP-RAMG-01 (SPAdes) (version 3) | ecosystem: Environmental > Aquatic > Thermal springs >... | reverse complement strand
ATCACTGGCGGCATTACATGGCGTGGCTGGGTCCGCTGGCATCCGCACTGGGGCCGGTGCTGGAGAGCTACCCGGATGCGCCGGAGGGGTGGTAGCGGTTCGATACCGATCGATGGTCGTGGACTACTGGGGAGGGGTCATGCACACGAAGAAATTCAAGCGTACGGGTGGGGCGTACGGGAGCGGAATGGCCAGGCTGCCGCTGGCGGCGGCGATCTGCCTGGCCATCGCCGCACCGGCGCTGGCGCAGGGCGCGGGACAGGCGACCACCGCGGCCGCTCCGCCGGCGGCGAAGACGAAGCCGAAGACCACCACGCTGGGGGTGGTGAACGTGACGGCGCAGAAGCGCACCGAGAACCTGCAGAAAGTGCCGATCAGCATCAACGTGCTGGAGAACGACCAGCTCGAAGCGCTGCACGTGCAGAACTTCAACGACTACGTGAAATACCTGCCCAGCGTCACCTTCCAGCAGGGCGGCGGCGGCATCGCCACCGGCCCGGGCTTCGCCACCATCTACATGCGCGGCGTGGCCAGCGGCGGCAACACCAACCATTCCGGCTCGCAGCCGAGCGTCGGCGTGTACCTCGACGACCAGCCCATCACCACGATCCAGGGGCCGCTCGACATCCACATGTACGACATCGCCCGCATCGAGGTGCTGGCCGGGCCGCAAGGCACGCTGTACGGCGCCAGCGCCGAGGCGGGTGCGCTGCGCATCATCACCAACAAGCCGGATCCCCGCCGTTTCGCGGCGAGCTACCAGCTCGGCGTCGACGACGTGGCGCATGGCGGCGTGGGCTATACCGGCGACGGCATGCTCAACATCCCCCTCAGCCCGGCCGCGGCGGTGCGCGTCGTGGGCTGGCGCGAGCACGACGCTGGCTACATCGACAACAAGGCCGGCACGCGTACCTTCCCGGTGTCCGGCATCACCATCAGCAACGCCGACAACTGCACGCCGGGCCCGATGCTGGAGTGCCACGGGCATGCCCGCAAGCACTACAACGACGTCAACACCCAGGGTGCCCGCGCCGCGCTGAAGGTGGATCTCAACGACGACTGGTCGATCAGTCCGACCCTGATGGGCCAGCAGACGATCTCGAACGGCACGTTCGCCAGCGATCCCGCCGTCGGCAACCTGGCGGTCACCCACTTCTATCCCGAGCGCGTCGACGACCGCTGGTGGCAGGGCGCGCTGACCGTGCAGGGCAAGATCGGCAACTTCGATCTCACTTACGCCTATGCGCACCTGAAGCGCGACCAGGAGGAGGCGACCGACTACAACGACTACTCGTTCTGGTACGACACGCTGCTTTCCTATGGCGCCTACATCCACGACAACAGTGGCGCCCTGATCAACCCGTCCGAGTACATCAACGACCGCGACCACTACCGGAACGACAGCCACGAACTGCGCATCGTCTCGCCCAGCGACGACCGCCTGCGCCTGGTCGCCGGCGTGTTCTGGCAGAAGCAGAAGCACGACATCATGCAGGACTACCAGATCGCCAACCTGGCCACCTCGTTGTCGGTGGCCGGCTGGCCCAACACGATCTGGCTGACCCGGCAGGTGCGTTACGACTACGACAAGGCCGTGTTCGGCGAGCTGTCCTACGACATCATTCCCGACACGCTCACCGCCACCGTCGGCGGGCGCTACTTCCGCAGCGAGAACCAACTCTACGGCTTCTACGGCTTCAGCAAGGGCTTCTCGCCGAATTCGAGCTATGGCGAGGCCGGCTGCATCTCGAACCAGCCCTTCCTCGGCGCGCCGTGCCTGGATTTCAACAAGCAGGTGCGGCAGAGCGGCTCGCTGGGCAAGGTCAACCTCACCTGGAACATCTCGCCCAACGCGATGGTCTACGCGACCCGTTCCGAAGGCTACCGCCCGGGCGGCGTCAACCGCGCCGGTGCGCTGCCGCCCTACCAGGCCGACTACCTCACCAACCTGGAGTTCGGCTGGAAGACCTCGTGGTTCGGCAACCGGCTGTCGTTCAACGGCGCGGTGTTCCGCGAGGACTGGAACAACTTCCAGTTCAACATCCTCGGCCCCAACGGACTGACCATCATCAAGAACGCCAACGCGGCGCGCATCAACGGCCTGGAGTCGCAGCTGGTCTGGCAGGCCACCTACAACCTCAACCTCAGCGCGGGGGTCGCCTTCTACGACGCCAAGCTGACCGCCAATTACTGCGGCTTCACGGGCGCCGACGGCAATCCGGTCACCTACTGCCCCGCCGGCTCGATCAATCCCTCCAACGGCTCGGTGGTGAGCGGGCCGCAGGCGCCCAAGGGCACCCGGCTGCCGATCACGCCGCGCTTCAAGGGGAACCTGATCGCCCGCTACAGCTTCGACATGGGCGAAAACGAGGGCTACGTGCAAGCGGCACTGGTGCACGTGGGCAAGCGCACCAGCGACCTGCGACTGCAGGAGCGCAGCCTGCTTGGCGACATGCCCGCGTACAACACGGTCGACCTGTCCGCGGGCTTCCAGAAGGACAACTGGTCGCTGGACGTCTACGTCGACAACGCGTTCGACGAGCGCGCTGTGCTGTACAAGTTCACCGAATGCGGGGTGACGATCTGCGGCGCGCACGGCGTGGTGCCGCAGTATCCGAATGGACAGGTCTATACCGGCGTCAGCCAGCCGCGCACCATCGGCATCCGCTTCAAGCAGGACTTCTGATCTGACGGCCCAATGGCCGTCAGATCAGGGCGAACCACGGACGGTGCGATCCATGGACATGACGATCCATGGACGGATCGCACGCTGGCCAAGCGCAAGCGCTCGGCCAGCGGAGCGGAGTCCGGACGAAGTCCGGACACAGCGAACCGGGAAAGTGCAGGAAAGCACTTTCCCGGTATCAATACAGGCTGTTGCCGGACTAGCAGGAAGCCCACAAGCCCCGGCCCCCGCCGGGGCTCTTCGCATGTGCGCCCGCCATGCCCCCTGTCCGTTGTCCGCGCAGTGTCCGCGGACACCGATCGCCTGTGGCTTGCCGATCCCAACTTGCGGAAATTCGGACCGTTTTTCCTTCGTTCCGGCTTGGCACGCCGATTGCTGAGTACGGTTCGGGGCCGCACTGTCCGCGGCAAGGGAACCGACGATGATCCGCGACACTTCCGCACAAGACCGCATGGTCGAGGTCAAGCCGAACCGTAAGCGCCGCTTGCTGCTCATCGGCGGCGCAGTGGCCTTGCTGGCAGTGCTGGCATTCGCCATGCCGGGCATCCTGCGCCTGTTTTCCGCCGACGCCTCGGTGAGCGCGTCGCGGCTGGCCTTCGCCACCGTCGAGCGCGGGCCGTTCGTGCGCGACATCGCCGCCGAGGGCAAGGTGGTGGCGGCGAACAGCCCCACGCTCTACGCGACCTACCGCGGTGCGGCGGTGCTGAAGGTGCGCGCCGGCGACGTGGTGAAGAAGGGCCAGGTGCTGGCCGTGATCGACAGCCCCGAGCTGCGCAACAAGCTGGCGCAGGAGCAATCCAAGGCCGACGCGATGAAGGTGGACTACCTGCAGGCGCAGGTGGACGCGCGCACCAAGCGCGGCGCGCTGCAGAAGGCCTTCGACGATGCGCAGATCGACGCCAAGAGCGCGGAAACCAACCTTGACCGCGAGCAGAAGGCGTTCGCCGCCGGCGCGGCCACCGGGGTGGAAGTGGACCAGGCCAAGGATGCGCTGGAGAAGGCGCGCATCACGCTGGCGCATGCCAAGGCGGACCTCGGCATGAACAACGACAGCCTCAACTTCAACATCCAGGCGAAGAAGCTGGCGTATGACAACCAGATGCTGGTGGTGCAGGACCTGCAGCGCCAGGTGGACGACCTCAACGTGAGGTCGCCGGTGGACGGCCAGGTCGGCCAGCTGTTCATCGCTCCGGTGGCCACCGTGGCCAAGGATGCGCAGCTGCTGAGCGTGATCGACCTCACCGCGCTGGAAGTGGAAGTGAAGGTGCCCGAGAGCTTCGCCCGCGATCTGGCCATCGGCATGACCGGCGAAATCAGCGGCAACGGCAGCACCTGGAAGGGCCTGGTCAGCGCGATCTCGCCCGAAGTGGTGAATGGCGAAGTGGCTGCCCGCGTGCGCTTCGAAGGCAGCACGCCGAAGGAGCTGCGCCAGAACCAGCGCCTGTCCGTGCGCATCCTGCTCGAGAAGCGCGACAACGTGCTCACCGTGCAGCGCGGTTCCTTCGTCGACGAATCCGGCGGCAGCTACGCCTATGTGGTCAAGGACGGCATTGCCACCAAGACGCCGATCCGCGTGGGCGTGAGCAGCATCGACAAGGTGGAGATCCTGCAGGGACTGAAGGAAGGCGACCGCATTGTGATCTCCGGTACCGACAGCTTCAAGGGCGCGCAGCGCGTGGCGATCAGCAGGTAACCAGTGCGCTCATCCGTGAGCGCGAAAGTCGACAAGCGGCCATCCATGGCCGTCCTCTTCAGAAAAGCCCTTGTTCCATGAGGGTTCGTAAAAAGCCCCAAGAACCATCCACCACCACCGAGGAACGTGAACATGCTCAAGATGACCCATCTGTCCAAGGTCTACCGCACCGAAGTGGTGGAGACCTACGCGTTGCGCGACTTCAACATCGACGTGAAGGAGGGCGAGTTCGTGGCCGTCACCGGACCGTCGGGCTCGGGCAAGACCACCTTCCTCACCATCGCCGGCCTGCTGGAGACCTTCACCGGCGGTGAGTACCACCTCGACGGCATCGAGGTGAGCCAGCTCAACGACAACGCGCGCTCGAAGATCCGCAACGAGAAGATCGGCTTCATCTTCCAGGCGTTCAACCTGATCCCCGACCTCAACGTGTTCGACAACGTGGAAGTGCCGCTGCGCTACCGCGGCATGAAGGCGCCCGAGCGCAAGCAGCGCATCATGGACGCGCTGGAACGCGTGGGCCTGGCCTCGCGCTTCAAGCACTACCCGGCCGAACTCTCCGGCGGCCAGCAGCAGCGCGTGGCGATCGCCCGTGCGCTGGCCGGCTCGCCGCGCCTGCTGCTCGCCGACGAACCCACCGGCAACCTCGACACGCAGATGGCCCGCGGCGTGATGGAGCTGCTGGAAGAGATCCACCGCGACGGCGCCACCATCGTGATGGTGACCCACGATCCCGAACTGGCCGCGCGTGCGCAGCGCAACGTGCACATCATCGACGGCCAGGTGGTGGACCTGTCCGAAGATCCGCGCTTCCACGCCAGCGTGTCCGCTGCGCGCGGCAACGCCGGCCAGGCCTGAGCGCGCATGGCCGCCCCCGTGTCCGTCAACCGCGAGTTCCGTCCATGCGCCTGAAGTTGCTGCCCGTGCTGCTGCTGCTCGCCGTCGCCCCCATCGCGGGGCACGCCGAGGACCTGATGGATGCCTATCGGCAGGCCGTCGCCAACGACCCCGTGCTGGCCACCGCCGACGCGCAACGGCTGCTGGTAGCCGAAGGCGTGCCGGCCGCCCGCGCGGCGCTGCTGCCGCGATTGTCCGCCGGGCTCGAACTGGACCAGATCCACAGCGGCGGCAATGCGCAGACCACCGACGCCAACGGCAACATCGTCAACACGGGGGGCGGCGGCCACACCCGCGACCGCAGCCTCAGCGGCACGCTGAGCCAGCCGATCATCGACCTGTCCGCGATCGCCAACCTGCGTGCCGCACATGCGGCACGCGACGCGCAGGACCAGACCTATCGGGCGGCGCTGCAGAACCTGTACGTGCGCGTGGCGCAGGCCTACTTCAACGTGCTGGTGGCGCAGGACATGGTCGGCATCGACCACGACTACGAGGACGCCTACAAGCAGGAGTACGACCAGACCTCCACGCGCTTCAAGAACGGCCTGTCGATGTCGGCGGACGTCAACCAGTCCAAGGCGTTCTACCTGTACATCAAGGCGCAGCGCATCAGTGCGGAGGACAACCTCAAGGACGCCCGCCGCGCGTTGCAGCAGATCACCGGCAATCCGGTGGGTACGCTGAAGAAGCTGCGCGACGACCTGCCGATGCAGCCGCCGAAGCCCGACGACGAGAAGGCGTGGATGGACGCGGCGAGCGAGACCAACCCCACCGTGCTTGCCGCGCGCTATGCGGTGAGCGCCGACCAGCACCGGGTGTCGGCCGCGCGCGCCGGTCACCTGCCCACGCTGGTCGCGGGCGCGGGTTACAACAAGTTCGGCCAGTGGTCGAACACGATGCCGGGCACGGCCGCGTACGGGCCGGCGACCACCACGGTGGGTCTCACGCTCAGCATCCCGTTGTTCAGTGGCGGCCTCACCCATGCCAAGGTCCGGCAGGCGCTGTACCAGCGCGACGCCGACCAGGGCGTGCTGGAGAGCCAGCGTCGCCAGGCAGCGCGCGACGCCGCCAATTATTTCAACCTGGTGCAGGACGGCATCGAGCAGGTCGACAGCGCGCGCAACTCGGTCGACGCGGCGCAGAAGACGCTGGCCTCGATGCGCGCGGGCTATTCCATCGGCACCCAATCGCTCACCAACGTGGTGTTCGCCATCGAGATGCTCGCCAACGTGAAGAGCGAATACACCGTGGTGCGTCACCAGTTCATCCTGGACAAGCTGCTGCTCAAGCAGGCCGCCGGCACCATCGACGTGCACGACCTGGAAGCGGTCAACGGCTTGCTGCAATAGCGCCACATCGCCCTCCCGCCGCAAGGGAGGACGCACCAACGGCCCTCTCCCGCAGGAGAGGACGACCCACCACGGAGTGACGGCATGTTTGCCTACTACTTCCAGCTCGGCCTGCGCAGCCTGCGCCGCAACCCGGCGCTCACGGCGCTGATGGTGATGGCGATCGGCTTCGGCGTGGCCGCGTCGATGACCACCTACTCCGTGTTCCGCGCGGTGTCGGGCAACCCCATCCCGGACAAGTCTGCGCGGTTGTTCACGCCGCAGGTCGATGCCTGGGGCCCGCAGCAGAATCTCAAGGGCGGCGAGCCGGCGGAGGCACTGAGCTACATCGACGCGACGGCGCTGATGCGTGCGCATGAGGCGAAGCGCCAGACATTGCTGTACCAGGTGCTACTGTCGGCGATACCGACCGGCAGCCGCGACATGCCGCTGAGTCTCATCAGTTACGCTGTCACCAGCGATTTCTTCAGCATGTTCGAGGTGCCGTTCCGCTACGGCAGCGGCTGGAGTGCCCAGGACGACGATGCGCGCGCCGCGGATGTCGTCATCAGCGACGCGCTCAACCAGAAGCTGTTCGGCGGAGCCAACAGCGTGGGGCGGACGCTGGATCTGAGCGGCCACGACTACCGCATCGTCGGCGTCGCCAGCCACTGGAATCCGCGCCCCCGCTTCTACGACCTGTTCAGCACCGACGGTTTCGACGAGGAACCGGATGTCTACATGCTGTTCAACCGCGCGATCGACCTGAAGATGCGTCCCAGTGGACGCAACAGCTGCCGCGGCTCGCTCAGCTTCACCACTTGGCAGGGTTACCTGCAAAGCAACTGCGTGTGGATCACGCCGTGGGTGGAGCTGGACAGCCCGGCCGAAGTCGCCGGCTACCGCCGCTTCCTCACCAACTACGCCGCCGATCAGCAGCGCGCAGGCCGCTTCAACTGGGCGCCGAACGTGCGCCTGCGCGACGTGATGCAGTGGATGGATTACGAGAAGGTGGTGCCGCCGGAAAGCCGCATCTCGCTCGCCGTGGCACTGGGCTTCTTCCTGATCTGCCTGGTCAACACCATCGGCCTGCTGCTGGCGAAGTTCATGCGGCGTGCCGGCGAGATTGGCGTGCGCCGCGCCCTCGGCGCGACGCGCGGCGAAATCTACACGCAATACCTGATCGAGGCCGGCACGGTGGGCCTGGCGGGCGGTTTGCTGGGCCTGTTGCTCACCGCGGTGGGCGTGGGCGGCATCGGCCTGCTGTTCCGTCCGCAAATCGCCAAGCTGGCCACGCTCGATCCGTCACTGGTGACGCTCACGTTTGCGGTGGCGATCGTCGCCACGGTGCTCGCGGCGTTCTATCCGGCATGGCGTGCGGCTCATGTGCAGCCGGCCTGGCAACTGAAGTCGAGCTGAGGAGCACGCCATGAGTATCCAGATCAGGCCCATCCTCGTCGCCTTGCGCCGGCACAAGGCGGGCACCTTGCTGATTGCGCTGCAGATCGCGCTGACGCTGGCCATCGTGTGCAATGCGCTATTCATCATCCACCAGCGGCTGGCCAACATGAGCCAGGCCAGCGGCGTGGACGAGGCCGATGTGTTCGTCATCACCAATCGGTGGGCCAACTCCGATCAGACGACATCGCAGATCGATGCACAGGTGCGCGCCGACCTGCTCGCGTTGCGGCAGTTGCCTGCCGTGCGCGACGCCACGCCGGGCAGCGGATACCCGCTGAAGGGCGGCGGCTGGGACAACTACGTCATGCTGACGCCCGAACAGGTGCAGCCGACCACGGATGCGGCGGTGTACACGGGGGACGAGCATTTCATCGATACGCTGGGCCTGAAGCTCGTCGCGGGACGCAATTTCCGTCCCGACGAGGTGATGGTGATGGGTACCCAGCAGGCCATCACGCCGCCGTCGGTGATCGTCAGCAAGGCGCTGGCCGATCGCCTGTTCCCGGGTGGCCATGCACTGGGCAAGAGCTTCTACTCGATGGGCCCGGTGCCGACCACCATCGTCGGCATCGTCGACACCCTGCAGCGACAGGGTGTGGATCGCTACGCCCAATCCCACGCGGGGCAGTCGCTGATCTGGCCGCTTCGCGCGGACGACGCGCGCGGCATCTACTACATCGTGCGTGCCAAGCCGGGCCAGCTTGCCGCGGCGATGCGCGAGGCACCCAAGGCGCTGCTTGCGCAGAACCGCATGCGCATCATCGATCCGAAGGACGGGGTCCAGGACTACGCCACCATCCACCACAAGGTGTACGACAACGACCGTGGCATGGCGATCCTGATGGGCATCATCTGCGTGGTGCTGCTGGCAATCACCGCGGCGGGCATCGTCGGCCTCACCAGCTTCTGGGTTGGCCAGCGCCGCAAGCAGATCGGCGTGCGTCGCGCGCTGGGCGCCAGGCAGCGCGACATCCTCACCTACTTCCTCACCGAGAACTTCCTGATCAGCGCCGCAGGCGTGGCGTTGGGCACCGTGCTGGCCATCGTCTTCAACCTGTGGACGGTGACGCGTTTCTCGATGGCACCGATCTCGATGGCCTACGTGGGCGTGGGTGTGCTGGTGCTGTTGCTGCTGGGGCAGGGCGCCGTATTGGCGCCGGCGCTGCGCGCCTCGCGCGTGTCGCCGGTGGAAGCGACGCGGGGCGGTTGACCTTCCACTCCTGCCTGGATGCGGGCGATACCCGGAGAGTCTGGACATGTTCGGCTACTACATCGATCTCGCCATGCGCAGCCTCAGGCGCAACAAGGCGCTCACGACGCTGATGGTGCTGGCCATCGCGCTGGGCATCGGCGCGTCGATGACCACGCTGACCGTGTTGCACGTGCTGTCGGGCGATCCGCTGCCGGGGCGCAGCGGCACGCTGTACTACCCGCAGATCGACCCGCGCGACAACAGCGGCCTCATGCCGGGCAAGGAGCCGCCCCTGCAGCTCACCGAGATCGACGGCTTCAACCTGCTGCGTGCGAAGCGGGCGGATCGCCAGGCGCTGATGACCGGTGGCTCGGTGCCGATCCAGCCGGATTCCGCCGCGATCGATCCGTTCTACGTGGAGGCGCGCTACACCACGGCGGACTTCTTCGCGATGTTCGGGGCACCCTTCCGTTATGGCGGCGGCTGGGACGCGGCCGACGACGAGGCGAAGGCCCGCGACGTGGTGATCAACAGCGGGTTGAACGAGCGCCTGTTCGGCGGGGCCAACAGCGTGGGGCACACGCTGCACATGGCCGGCAGCCTGTTCCGCATCGTGGGCGTGCTCGACCACTGGGCGCCGAGCCCGCACTTCTACGACCTCTATACCGGCTCCTATGGCTACACGGAACAGGTGTTCCTTCCGCTGCAGACCGCACTGGACATGCACCTGGCCCACAACGGCTCCAACGACTGCTGGGGCAACGGCACCGGCGGCGTAGGCAGCATCTACCCGTCGTCCAGCTGCGTGTGGATGCAGTTCTGGGTGCAACTGGATACGCCGGCCAAGGCCGCCGACTACAAGCAGTTCCTGATCCATTACTCGGAGCAGCAGAAGGCGCTGGGCCGTTTCGTGAGGGCGCCGAACGTGCGCCTGCGCAACCTGATGCAGTGGCTGGCCTACTGGCAGGTGGTGCCGGACGACGTGCGCCTGCAGGCCGGGCTGGCGTTCGGGTTCCTGCTGGTGTGCCTGGTCAACACGGTGGGCCTGATGCTGGCGAAGTTCCTGCGCCGCGCCGGTGAACTCAGCGTGCGGCGCGCGCTGGGCGCCTCGCGGCGCGCGCTGTTCGCGCAGTTGTTGGTCGAATCGGGCGTGGTCGGCCTGGTGGGTGGCGTGGGCGGCCTGCTGCTAGCCCTGCTCGGCCTGTGGGTGGTGCGGCACCGCCCTTCCGACTATGCCGCGCTGGCGCGTCTCGACCCCGCGATGCTGCTGACCACCTTCCTGCTGGCGCTTGTCGCAAGCCTGCTGGCCGGCCTGCTGCCGGCGTGGCGCGCCTGCCAGGTGGCGCCCGCCCTCCAGTTGAAGAGCAACTGACATGGAACTGCGGCCCATCCTCTCGACCCTGCGGCGACACAAGACCACCGCCTGGCTGTTGGTCCTGGAGATCGCGCTGACCTGCGCGATCGTGTGCAACGCGGTGTTCATGATCGGCAACCGCCTGCAGCGCATCCATATGACCACGGGCATCGACGAGCACGCGCTGGTGCAGATCCAGCTGGCCCAGATCGATCCCACGCCCGACATCTTCGCCCGGGCCCGCGAAGACCTTGCGGTGCTGCGGCAGGTGCCAGGCGTGCAGGCAGTGGCGCTGACCAACCAGCTGCCGCTGGGCGGCTCTTCATCGAATGCCAGCATCAAGCTGGATCCGACACAGCGCGCGCCCACGCTCAGCGCCGGCACCTATTTCGGCGAGGACATTCCGCAGACCCTGGGCGCGCGGCTGGTGGCGGGGCGCAACCTGCGGCCGGACGAGACGCTCAACGCGGACGTGGTGGTCAAGGCGCTGGCTACCGGCAAGACCAAGGGATTACCCGCAGTCACGGTGATCACGAAGGCGCTGGCCGACCGGCTGTGGCCGGGGCAGGATCCGCTGGGCAAGACGATCTACCTGACCGACCGGGTGGGCGTACGGGTGGTCGGCGTGCTGGCCGACCTGGTGCGCGCCAATGCCTACAACGATGCCACCGCGCACTACTCGGTCGTGCTGCCGCTGTTCATGGGTGCGGGCAAGGACCAGAGCTACATCATCCGCACCCGCCCGCAGGATCGCGCAGCCGTGCTCAGGGCCGCGGTGGCTGCATTGAAGAAGGCCGACCCGGATCGGGTGGTGACCCGGCAGCGCACCTACGACCAGGTGCGCGAGAAGTTCTTCGCCAACGACCGCGCGATGGCCGGCATCCTGGTCGGCGTGATCGTGGCGCTGCTCACGGTGACCGCGCTGGGCATCGTCGGCCTCGCCAGCTTCTGGGTGGGGCAGCGTCGCCGCACCATCGGCGTACGCCGGGCGCTGGGCGCCACGCGCGGCGACATCCTGCGCTACTTCCTCACCGAGAACTTCGTGCTCGCCAGCTTCGGCATCGTGCTGGGCATGGCGCTGGCCTACGGCATGAACCTGTTCCTGATGCTGCACTACGAATTGCCGCGGCTGCCCGGCATCTATTTCCCGGTAGGTGCGGTGCTGCTGTGGATCATCGGCCAGGCCGCCGTGCTCGGCCCCGCGCTGCGGGCGGCGAGCGTGCCGCCGGTGGTGGCGACAAGAAGCGTTTGAACGTTTTCCTCCCTTCTCCCGCACACGGGAAGGGGAGCCGCGATTGGCCTCTCCCGCCGGGAGGGGCGAGATCCATGAAGGAGTACGAGATGTTCGGCTACTACCTCGACCTGGCCCTGCGCAGCCTCAAGCGCAGTCCCGGCCTCACCGTGCTGATGGTGCTCGCCATCGGTTTCGGCGTGGCTGCCTCGATGACTACCTGGTCGGTGTTCCGCGCCGTGTCGGGCGACCCGATTCCGTGGAAGTCGTCCAGGCTGTTCGTGCCGCAGCTCGACATCTGGGGGCCGGACAGCCGCAAGAAGAGCGGCTACGACGACCTGCCGGAGGCCCTGGACTACACCGATGCGATGGCGCTGATGCGCGACCACCGCGCGAAGCTGCAATCGGCGATGTACCAGATCTCGCCGTCGGTGGTGCCGGCGGATGCCGCCAAGCATCCGATCAACATCAGCGGTCACGCGGTCTACAGCGAGTTCTTCCCGATGCTCGACGTGCCGTTCCAGTACGGCAGCGGCTGGAGCGCAAAGGACGACCACGAGCGTGCGCACGTGGTGGTGATCAGCAGCAAGCTCAACCAGAAGCTGTTCGGTGGTGCCAACAGCGTCGGCAAGACGGTCGACATCGAGGGCAAGGACTACCGCGTGGTCGGTGTGGCCAACCACTGGAACCCGCAGCCGCGCTTCTACGACCTGGTCAACTCTGGCGGCTTCCATACCGATGCAGAGGACCTGTTCGTGCCGTTCCAGACGGCCATCGACATGGGCATGCCCAACGACGGCAACACCAACTGCAGCGAGATTCCGAAGGAGGCGGGT
>Ga0207433_10012501_pt1 | contig 12683 bp, 9 predicted proteins | sample YelNatPaOPGAMG01_FD_187559 | JGI IMG/M metagenome (GOLD analysis project Ga0207433, IMG submission 187559) | Hot spring thermophilic microbial communities from Obsidian Pool, Yellowstone National Park, USA - OP-RAMG-01 (SPAdes) (version 3) | ecosystem: Environmental > Aquatic > Thermal springs >... | reverse complement strand
TCAAAATGAAACATATGAAAAGTTTGAAGAAGAAATGAAAATTTTTGATAAAGCACTTTTTGAGGTTTATTTGGAAGGCGACAAGAATCAAAGAGTTTTTACTTTTCCAATCCCAACAATTAATATTGTTAAAGATTTTCCCTGGGATGAGCCAGCTTTTGATGGAATTTTCGAAGCCTCAGCAAAATACGGAATAAATTATTTTGCCAATTATATAAATTCGGAAATGAAACCGGAAGATGTGCGCTCGATGTGCCTCGATGGAAAAGAAGAAGTTTTAATTAGAAATTCAAAGAAAATAAGAAGAGCATCAATTCGAGAAATTGCCGAAAATTATAAGACGAGAGATTTTGATAGAGAGGGCTGGGCGGATTGTAAAAAAGAAGGAAACTTGGAAGCCTTATCATTAAATCCTCAAACTCTAAAATTAGAATGGTCGCCAGTAAAGAGATTTTTAAAGATCGTAGATAGTAAAGGAGTGGAAATTATTACTGAAGATGGTAAAAAAGCTATATTCTCCATGAAACATCCAATGGCAATTTACACATCTAATGGAATTCAGATGAAATTTGCCAAAGATGTAAAAATTGGAGAAAAAATTTTAGTAACTAATTCACTGCAAAAGCTTCAGAAAATAGGTAACTCAAAAGATAAACTGAAATTACAAAAGGTTCAACCAGTATCGGTCAGAAAAATAAAAATCAGAAATTATAAAGAGCTGAAAGAATTTTATGATCTGGAATTAGAAAAGAATCATCTTTTTATTCATTCTTTGGGACAAATTTCTTTCAATTGTTGTCGTTTACGTTTGGATCTTACAGAGCTTTACAACAGAGGGGGAGGGGGATTGTTTGGCAGTGGTTCTAACACAGGCAGTATTGGGGTGGTAACCATTGGTATGGCTCGCATCGGTTATTTATCAAAAACAAAGAGGGAGTTTTTGGAAAGATTGGCAAAGATAATGGATTTGGCAAAAGAAAGTTTGGAAATCAAAAGAAAGGTTATTGAGAATTTTATGGAAAAAGGATTGTATCCCTATTCGCGCTTTTATTTGCAGGGCATAAAAAAAGCCAGAGGCCAATATTATGCTAATCATTTTTCCACTATTGGGTTGGTGGGAATGAACGAGGCTCTTTTGAACTTTATGGGCAAGGATATTGGCTCGCCCGAAGGAAGGTCTTTTACCTTGGAGGTATTGGATTTTATGCGAGAAAAATTAGTGCTTTATCAGGAACAAACAGGCAATATTTACAATTTAGAAGCCACGCCCGCCGAATCAACCGCGACGCGTTTGGCGCGCAAAGACAAAGCGCTTTATCCTGATATTATCACCGCAGGCACAGCCCGTGATCCTTATTATACCAATTCCACAATGTTGCCGGTAAATTACACAGATGATATCTGGGAGGCTTTACAGTTGCAGGACGAAATTCAATGCAAGTACACGGGGGGGGTGGTGATGCATTTGTTTTTGGGCGAACAAATTTCCGATGTGAACACTTTAAAAATACTGCTCAAAAAAATTTTCCAAAATTTCCATTTGCCTTATTTAACTTTCACCCCCACCTTTTCTATTTGCCCCGTGCATGGTTATTTATCAGGCGAGCACTTTTTCTGCTACAAATGTACTATTGAGCAGCCTTGCGAGGTTTATTCAAGGGTGGTGGGATATTACAGGCCCGTGCAGCAATTTAATTCTGCCAAGCAAGTAGAATATAAAGAACGGAAAAACTTTCAGATTAAAACGGATTTAATCGATCAAAACACTCCACCATCAAGTTAATTTTTCCTTCTTTTTATTTATCGCTTTATTTTTATGCGCATCGGAGGATTGCAAAAATTAACACTGATTGATTTTCCTGATACCTTGGCTTGCACTGTTTTTTTGTCTGGCTGTAATTTTCGCTGTCCGTGGTGCTATTCCCCGGAACTGGTTTTGCCCCAATATATTCAAGAGCAGCCTGGCATTGAAGAAAAAGAATTTTTTCATTTCTTAAACAGTAAAAAGGGTTTGATAGACGGTGTGGTGATTTGCGGAGGCGAACCTACTTTGCAGGAGGGTTTGCCTCTTTTTTGTTCCAAGATTAAAAATTTAGGCTATAAAGTAAAGTTGGATACCAATGGTTCTAATCCTGCTATGCTGGAAAAATTATTGCAATTAAAATTAGTGGATTATGTGGCAATGGATGTGAAAGCGCCCAAAGCGCGCTATGTGCAGGCAGTGGGTTTTGCCAATGATTCAGGATATTATTTGGCAGAGAAAATTGAAAAATCTATTTCTTTGCTCAAAAACAGCTCCATTGATTATGAATTTAGAACCACGGTGGTGCCAGGCGTGCACAGCAAGAAAGATATTGTGGAAATTGCTCTTTGGCTAAAACCTGCCAAACGTTATTTTTTGCAGAATTTTCGGCCCGAAAAAACCCTCAATCCTCTTTTTGAAAGATACGTACCCTTTGAAAAAGAAGAAATGTATCAAATGCGGGAAGCCATTATGCCCTTTTTTGATATGGTGGGCGTGCGCTGAAATTATTAGTTCAAATTTTTCTTTTGGCGGCGATTTTTTATTTTTCGTTTTGCTTGTCAATAGCAAATTGTCACCTCCTCCTTCTAAAATTTTGTTTTTTGCGCTGCTTGCTTTTATTGTTGGTGTTGGTGTGAGTTCTTTTTGGGCAATTCCTTCATTTATTATAGGAGAACTTTTTGTTTTAGGATTTTTTTATTTTTTGCTTTTTTTGTTGTGGGGTATATATGATATTGGGCACCATAAAACCCCTCGTTATTTTTTAGCGGGTATTGCCTTGGGTTTGTGTCTTCTTGCTTTGGGTTTTGGTTGTTGGAGAGCTAAGGGTGTTTCTACTGCAAAGATTACTGATACGCACAAGGACGATATTTCTTCTTTTTTTGCTTTGGGCGCGGTTAAGGAAAAGTTCAGGGAAGTGATTAAAAATAATTTACCCAGCCCCCAGTCAGCCATTTTAGGGGGTATTTTATTAGGAGACAAATTAAATATCAGTAGAGAATGGAAGCAAAAATTATCCTATACAGCCACCAGTCATATTGTAGCAGTTTCCGGAATGCATATTATTATTTTAACCCAAATAATAGTTGGCTTGGGTATTATAATGGGATTATATCGTCAGCAGGCTTTATGGCTTTCTTTGAATATAATCTGGCTTTTTACTGCTTTAATAGGATTTCCTGCTTCAGCTGTGCGAGCAGCCGTTATGGGTTCTTTTTTATTACTCTGCCAGATATTGGGCCGGCAGTCAGCTGGTTTGCGCGCCCTGATTTTGGCTGTGGCTTTAATGCTGGCAATTCAGCCTCATCTTTTAAGATATAATTTAGGATTTCAACTTTCTGTTTTAGCCACCTTGGGTTTAATTCATTTTGGAGGACTGGTGGAAAAAGCACTGGAGAGAATAAAAATATTTTATGTTCTTGGATTGCCTGCTGTGATGTCGCCCTTTTTATCAGCCCAGGTTTTTGTGCTGCCTCTTTTGATATATAATTTTGGTTATATTTCTTTGGTGGGTTTTGTGGTAAATATCTTCATTGCGCCCTTGATACTTCCTATTATGGTGTTGGGTTTTATTTTTTTGCTTTTTGGTGCTTTAAGCAGTGCTTTGGCAATAGTTTTGGCTTGGCCTGTTGGCGTTTTGCTTTCTTTAATGGTGGATATTGTTGATATTTTTTCTAAAATGCCCTGGGCAGTGTGGCGTTTTTAAGATATTGGCAATTTCAAGCAAAGAAAATCGTCCGGGGTCTGACCCCGGACAGACCTCGTTAGGGTTTTATTTTGCTCTTTTTTGTGCTATAATACCAATGATGAAATCATATTAAACAACCACAAGATTATGGGTATAAAAATCAAAAAGTTTATAGATGTTAGAAAACAAGCAGGTAGTTTTCAAAACGCCTTTCGCGGGCTCAAAACCGCATTTTGCGAAGAACAGAGTTTTAAAATTCAGGTTATTACTGCTTTATTGGTGCTGGTTTTAATGTTTTATTTTCCCCTGCACTACATTGAAAGAGCCATTATTTTATTAGCTATTATTTTTGTTTTGGGGCTGGAACTAATTAACTCGCAAGTGGAGAGAATAATGGATGTGGTGCAATTTGACCATAACCCTAAAATAAAAGCCATTAAAGACCTTTCAGCGTCTGCTGTTTTGATTGCCGCATTAGGCGCTTTGGCAATCGGCTTTTTTATCTTTTTACCCTATTTACTGTAATTGGCTCAATGTTTTGCCATTTTCTGCGCTCAAAGCAGTGTTTTTATTAACAGCACAAATATACGTTTTTTAGCGAGTTGTTTTTTGTGATTTTGGAGTGTTTCCGTTTTCTTTTTATTTTCAATATTCAATGAAATAATTTTCCAGAACAGTTCTTGAAAATCAAAAATATGCCATATTTTTATTCGCTTGCAAAAATAAATGAGCAGATAAAAAAGTTGCGCGTTGGTGTAAAAAACAAATGGTTGCGCTGCCAAAATTATTTTGTTGATTTGGCGCACAAAAAAATCAGCCTTCTTTTTTTGGCCGGCGGTATTTTAGGAATAATCATTTTGAGTTTTTGCGTGGGGGTGGCAATGACACAAGGATTTTTGGGAGAAAATTCTTTTGCCTCCCGTTATCTGCCGGTTTTTTTCATTAAAGAAAAACAAAACACGCTTTCTGCGCCCTCTAATAATCCCTTTTCTTCTTTGCGGGAAAGCCCGGTATCTCAGGAACAGGCGGTGGTGAGCGCGGTGCAAAAGGCTTTGCCCGCGGTGGTGAGTATTATTATTACAAAAGATGTGCCTGTGTATGAGCAATATATGGAACGTCAGTCTTTTGGCGATTTTTTTGGTATGCCCTTTTTTGAAATTCAGATTCCGCGCACCAGGCAAAAAGGCACGCAAAAACAAATTGTGGGCTCGGGCACCGGATTTTTGGTTTCTGATGATGGTATGATTTTAACCAATAAGCATGTGGTAAACGACAAACAAGCCGAGTATACAATTGTAACTTACGAAGGTAAAAAGCATAATGCCAAGGTATTGGCAAGAGATCCCTTGCAGGATTTGGCGATATTAATGGTGCAAAACAATAGCGCAGAAAAGTTCCCTGTGTTAAGGTTTGGCGATTCTGATAAAATACAAATCGGCCAGTCTGTGATTGCGATTGGCAATGCCTTGGGAGAGTTTAGCAATTCTGTGTCAGTGGGGGTTATTTCAGGCAAGGGCAGAAGAATTACTGCTTCAGGGGGAGGTATATCAGAAACATTAGAAGATATTTTACAAACCGATGCGGCTATTAACAAAGGAAATTCCGGCGGCCCTCTTTTAAATCTACAAGGAGAAGTGATTGGTATTAATGTGGCTATGTCAGAGGGCGCGCAAAATATTGCTTTTGCCATTCCGATTAATAAAGCCAAAAGAGATGTTTATCAGGTAAAAACACAAGGCAGAATTGTTTATCCGTTTTTGGGCATAAGATATGTTTTGATTACCCCGGAAATTCAACAAGCCAACCAGTTAAGTGTTGATTATGGTGTTTTGGTGGTGGGCGATCCAAAAGCCCAAGAGCCTGCGGTGGTGCCCGGCTCCGCCGCAGACAAAGCGGGTATTAGAGAAGGTGATATTATTTTGGAAATTGACGGTATGAAAATTACAGCGCAAAGACCGCTTTCCAAAATACTGCAGGAGCGCTATATGCCCCAAGATAAAGTGTTGTTAAAATTATTGCGCGATAAAAAAGAAATTAACACAGAAGTTATTTTAGGAGAAAAAGCAGGGGAGTAGACAAAATTTGCCTTTTGCGTTAAAATATAAACAGAAGAGAACTCGGTTCCTTCCTATTCCCCTCTCATTTCCTTCTAAGGAACTTTGGTTCTTTGGAAGAAAAACATATGCCAATTGATTGGACAAAAATTTATAAAAAATATAAAGGAGTATGGGTTGCAATGGAAGATGACGAACAAACAGTTATTGCATTTGGGAAAACAGCCAAAGAAGCGTGGGAGCGAGCTAAACTTAAAGGTTGTAAGAAACCGATTTTGGCTTATATGCCAAAAAAATTAGTCACATACGTTGGTTTTGGGTTATGAAATTCCATTATAAAAAATATAGTCCAGAAATTTTACGCCCCGTAATTCCTGTTGTTATAAAATATAAAAATAAAGAGGTGGCTTACGAAGGCGCTTGTTGATTCGGGGTCCGATGTAAATATTTTTCCAGCCCAAATCGCGGAAATTTTAGGCATTGATATTAAATCTGGAGAGAAAAAAGAAGTTTGGGGAATTACCGGGGTTGGCGAGGATTATTATATTCATTCTGTGGAACTTATAGTAGGCACTTGGAGTTATGACGTTAAAGTGGGATTTCTGCCCCATATCGCTTATTTGGGTTATGGTATTTTGGGGCAGAAAGGATTTTTTGATGTTTTTGTAGTAAAATTTGACTTTTTAAAAGGCGAAATTGAATTAAAAACAAGGTATAAATTAACAGAAAATTTAAATAATTTTCAAAATTAATTTTTAGCATTTTGCTTGTTTTTTCCCAAAATAAAACATATGCCATTTGCACAAGGAGGAGATTTTACTTATAAAGCTCAAGAGGCAATTATGAAAGCTCATAGTTTTGCCCGAGAGCGCAACCAATCGCAGGTAGATGCCCTGCATCTTTTGCTTGCTTTGCTTGTTCAGCAAGAAAGTGTGGTAGTGGGCATCTTAAAGTCTTTGCAGGTTAATATTGATGATTTGAAAAAGCGCACAGAAATGGCTTTGGCTCGTTTGGGCACGGCGCGTGGTGGCCCTAATGTGATTGGCCAGTTTTATTTAACACAGGATATGGCGCAGGTTTTAGACAGTGCCAGAGAAGAAGCATTATCAATGGGCGATGAATTTATTTCTGTGGAGCATCTTTTGCTTAGCTTGCTTTCTGTGCCTACCAGAGCGCAGGAAATTTTAAAAACAGCGCGTTTTACTTCCCAATTATTGCAAGCGCCTTTGGACCGAGAAACAGTATTAAGAAAATTAGCAGAAATCAGGGGCGGCGAGCGCATTAGCGATCCCAATCCCGAAAGCAAGTTTGAGGTTATTAAAAAATATTCCCGCAACCTGACGGCTTTGGCTGTGGAGGGCAAATTAGATCCGGTGGTGGGCAGGGAAGCGGAAATCAGGAGATTAATGCAGGTGTTATCAAGGCGCACAAAAAACAATCCTGTTTTAATTGGCGAAGCGGGCGTGGGCAAAACGGCAATTGTGGAAGGCTTGGCAAAAAAAATTGTTAGTTTGGATGTGCCCGAAAGCCTAAAAGGCAAAGAAATTATTGCTTTGGATTTGGGCGCGTTGGTGGCTGGCACAAAATATCGCGGAGAGTTTGAGGCGCGTTTGAAAGCTTTTATCAACGAAATTGAACGCGCGCAGGACCACTATATTCTTTTTATTGATGAACTGCACACATTAGTGGGAGCGGGAGCAGCAGAGGGTTCTATTGACGCTTCCAATCTTTTAAAACCTGCTTTAGCCAGAGGCGAATTACGGGCTATTGGCGCCACTACCTTGAAGGAGTATCAAAAATATATTGAGCGCGATCCAGCTTTGGAAAGACGTTTTCAGCCTATTTTGGTGCAAGAGCCCTCTGTGGAGGACACCATTGCGATTTTGCGGGGTATTAAAGAAAAATACGAATTGCATCACGGGGTAAAAATAAAAGATTCCGCTTTAAGAGCAGCAGCAGAATTAAGCAGCCGCTATATTACTGATAGATTTTTGCCCGATAAGGCTGTGGATTTAATGGATGAGGCTGCTTCTGCTTTGAGGTTAGAATTGGAGTCAGAGCCAACCGAATTGGAAGAACTCAAAGAAGAAATTACAAAATTAGAAATTGAAAAAAGGGTTTTAAGCAAAGAACAAAACAATCCCCTGCGCTTAAAAGCAGTGGAACGTTCTCTGGCTGACTTAAACGAAAAAGTGCAAGCCATTAAAATGAAATGGGCTTCGGAAAAATCCCTTATTGGGGAAATTAAAAACCTAAAAAAAGAAATGGATCAGGTGTCTTTTCAAATAGAAGTGGCGCACAGAGAAGCGGATTTGCAAAAGGTGGCAGAATTAAAATACGGCAGAATGCCGGAATTAAAAAAACAATTAGCAGAAGCAGAAAAAAGATTGCAAAATCTGCAATCTCAAAACTCTATTTTAAAAGAAGAGGTCACAGAAGAAGATGTGGCTGCTGTGGTTTCCAAGTGGACGGGTATTCCGGTGGTGCGTTTGGTGGAAAGCGAAGCAAAAAAATTGGAAAAAATGGAAGAGGAATTAAAAAAGCGGGTGATTGGTCAGGACCAAGCCATCAGAGCTGTTTCTAATGCTATCAGGAGAGGAAGGGCTGGTATTGCTGATGAATCAAGGCCAATGGGTGTTTTTCTCTTTTTGGGTCCCACGGGCGTGGGCAAAACCGAAACAGCGCGCGCTTTAGCAGAGTTTTTGTTTAACACAGAAAAAGCGCTTATTACAGTGGATATGTCCGAGTATATGGAAAAGTACAGCGTGAGCAAAATTTTAGGTTCGCCCCCCGGCTATGTGGGATACGAGGAAGGAGGCCAATTAACAGAAAAGGTGCGCCACAGGCCTTACAGCGTTATTTTGCTTGATGAGATAGAAAAAGCGCATCCAGAGGTTTTTAATATCCTGTTGCAGATTTTTGAAGAGGGTCGTTTAACGGATTCCAAGGGCAGAGTGGTTTCTTTTAAAAACTGTATTATTATTATGACCTCTAATGTGGGTTCTGATTTTGTGGCGCAGATGAAGCCATTGGGTTTTGAAGTAAAAAAAGAAGACAGAGTGTTATTGAAAAAAGAAGACATTGAAAAGAAAATCCACGAAGCGTTAAAAGAAACATTTAAGCCGGAATTTCTCAACCGCATAGATGAGATTATTATCTTTAATTATTTGGGCCAAGAAGAGATTCGTCGTATTGTGGATCTGGAGTTGAAAAAAATTGAACAAAGATTGGAAAAAGCAAAAGGCATTAAAGTTCGTTTTTCCAAAGCGCTTTGTAATGTGGTGGCGCAAAAGGGTTTTAATCCTGATTTGGGAGCTCGGCCCTTAAAGCGGGTGGTCCAAAAACTTATTTTAGATCCCTTGGCTTTGAAAATCATTATTGGCGAGATTAAAGATAGGGACAGTGTTTTGGTGGATTTTCAAAATGAAAAAGTTGTTTTTAGGGTCAGTTCTGGCGTTTCTCGTTCTTCTGTGAGAAAAAAAGCCCCGGTGGCATAAAACCGGGATCAGACCCTCGGACATTGACTTTTTTTACAGATGCGCTATAATAAGAGCAATAAAAGTGAGGTATCTTCAGATATCGGCAAAAAGCCCCTTGCGGGGCTTTTTGTTTTCTGAAAAATATGCTATACTATTTTTGGATAGGAGCGGTCCTCACTTTTTAGATATCTGGAGGCTTAACCCTCCTATCCATTTTTTTTGTATATGTTTGAGCAAAAAATCCAAAAAGATGTTGTGCTGGCTCCTTATAGCACATTGAAGATAGGGGGCAAGGCAAGATATTTTTGCACAGTCACCAATAATCAGGAATTGGTTGAGGCAATTCAATGGGCAAAAGAAAAAGGAGTGCCCTTTTTTATTTTGGGGGCTGCCAGCAATATTTTAATTAGTGATAAAGGGTGGAATGGTTTAGTGATAAAAATGCAAAACCTAAATTACAAATTGCAAAGTAGTTCTATTGAAGAAAAAACATTGCCAAACATTCAATCAGAACAAATTATAGAGGCTGAGGCTGGTGTGCCTTTGGCTAAAATTGTTGGTTTAGCTTTTCAGCATAGTTTAACAGGAATGGAATGGGCCATAGGAATTCCCGGCACCGTGGGCGGGGCAATTTATGGAAATGCCGGAGCATTTGGCAGCTCAATGTCTGAGGTGGTGAAAACAGTGTGCGTGTTAGATGTTTCCCAAAACAGTTATGCGATGTTAGATATAACAAAACAAGGGTGCGATTTTTCTTACCGCAGCAGTTTGTTTAAACACAATAAACAATTTATTATTATTTCAGCGCATATTCATTTGCAAAAAGGCATTCAAGAACAAATTGCAAAAAAAATGAAAGAGTGCTTTGAGCGCAAAAAGCAAAGCCAGCCCCTTGATTATTTTTCCGCAGGCAGCATATTTAAGAATTTTTATTTTGAGCATTGTTCGGTTTTTTCTCTTGGCACCAGAAAATTTTTGGAAAATTTTTCTGAATGGGAGCAATTTCAAAAACAGGGATTTATTCCCGCTGCCTGGCTTATTGAGAAATGTGGCTTGAAGGGCAAAAAAATTGGTCGTGTGGAGCTTTCCCTAAAACACGCCAATTTTATTGTGCACCGCGGCGGCGGTTCTGCCAAAAATGTAAAAAAATTGATAAACTTAATAAAAAAACAAATTAAAGAAAAATTTGGTATTGAACTGCAAGAAGAAATAGAGTATCTGGGGTTTTAGTTTTTTCAAAATATAATGCAGCATTGCAAATGCGACTATGGCAAATAAAAAATAATTTTCAATTATCAATTTTCAAACAATTTTCAAATGAGTTCAGCAAAAACCCTGCTCTCTTTTTATTTCAATTTTGATGCGATCGCATCAAAATTGAAATAGTTTGAAAGTGTGGATAAACTTGGTGAATGTGCTTTAATGTTTTCAAGCCGCGCCAACACTGCAAAAACCGCTTAATTGATATTTTTGTCTTATTACAATTTTATTACAACTTTGATGCGATCGCATTAAAATTGTAATAAGAGAGAAATAGAAAATATTTTAAACTAATTTTAATTAAACTAATTTTAATATAAAGTGTTTTTGTGTTGAGCGTATTGTGTTTGGTTCAATTGTTAAGCGGATGGGATCGTTAATTTGTATTTTGTCATTGAAAGCAAGAATGTAGTCCTACTAAGCTGGCGCGTTCGCAAAACACAACGCGCCACACCTGTGGGTGTGGCGCGTTGTGTTTTTTGCTTTCTGGGAGGGCAAGATTTATACCAACGGCACTTTTGTTATTTTTGATGTTAAAATATCCAGAGAGCGTAAATGTTTTTTGTTTAAACGATGAATATCGTTTTCACCGCAAGCTCCTGCAATCATTTTTATCTCTTCTGTGGAATTTTTAATAAAATTAACAATTTGGGAAATATTTTTAGCGCTATCAAATTTTTCTCTTAATTGTTCATCTTGTGTGGCAATACCCACGGGGCATTGACCTGTCCAACATCTGCCGCAATAAATACATCCCATTGCAATCATAAAAGCAGTAGCGCAGAACACCGCATCTGCTCCCAAAGCCAAGGCTTTAGCAAAGTCAGCAGCAGTGTTTAGCCCTCCGCCAATCCATAATTCTTGGGGCGCTTTATGTTTATCCAATATCATTCTTGCTTTAGATAAAACTGATAGGGTGGGCAGCCCTACTTCGTTTAAAATAATTTCCGGGGCCGCGCCCGTGCCTCCTGCCTTGCCATCAATAGCAATAATATCTGGATTGGCTTGGATAGCCAGTTCAATATCTTTTTCGCTGCACGCTCCTAATTTTAAGATAATAGGTGCGCCTTTGGTAATTTTTTTGAGCCATTTAATCTTTTGTTTTAAATCATTTATATTTTTAATATCCGGGTGGCTGGCAGGGGAATGCACATCTTTATCTTTTGATACATTTCTGATGCGGGCTATTTCTTCGGTAATTTTTTCTTTGGGCAAAAGACCGCCTTGGCCTGGTTTGGCTGATTGGCCAATTTTAATTTCCACCGCGTGTGCTTTTTGCAGAACTTCCTCATTAATGCCAAATCTGCCGGTGGAATACTGCACAATAAGATATTTTGCATTTTCTTGTTCTTCTTTTAATACGCCTCCTTCGCCCGTATTGGCTATGGTTCCGGCGAGAGTGGAGGCTTTTGCTAAAGCAATTTTTGCTTCTTTGGAAAGAGCGCCAAAACTCATTGCGCCAATGAGAATAGGAGTTTGCAGGACAATGGGTTTTGCAGACCTTTTCCCAATAATAGTTTGAGAAGAAATTTTTTCTGTGTAATAATCCACCGGTTTTTTTGCCAATTGAGCAGGCACAAACACTAAATTATCAAAAGAAATTTTGCCCCATTGCTTTCCTCTATTGCTGGCAATGGGCGGTTTTTCGTTGAATCTTTTTTTAACATCTAAAATAAATTCTGCGCTCATATTTTTTTATTTAAAATTTATAATTTAAAAACCTTTATGAATGTTTATGATGCTATTTTACCACTTTTAAAAAGAAAGGGAAGTGTTTTAAGCAACTATTTTTTAGTTTACGCTTTTTAGAAAAACCAATAACCAAAAGAGATAGAGCCGGATAAATCCCAGACAAGCCCCAAACAGACCCCAGACAAACTTATTTTTAAATTATTACAATTTTGATGCGATCGCATCAAAATTGTAATAAAAGAAAAATAGAAAATTTTTTGTGGCTCCGGATTAATGATGAATTGCAAAAGATGAGATACATTTTTGACATCCCTAAGATGCCAAAAATTGGTAAAATGAGAGAAAAGAAAGGTCAAAAATCTAATCAAAATGTATCTCATCGATATGGCAAAAAGATTATTCTTTGATAGTCAGGGAAGATTAAGGATTCTTCCCTGGGGTTTTCATTTGGTAGAGGATTTAGTTCCCCTCTATCAGATGGCAAATGA
>Ga0207433_10012493_pt1 | contig 12688 bp, 14 predicted proteins | sample YelNatPaOPGAMG01_FD_187559 | JGI IMG/M metagenome (GOLD analysis project Ga0207433, IMG submission 187559) | Hot spring thermophilic microbial communities from Obsidian Pool, Yellowstone National Park, USA - OP-RAMG-01 (SPAdes) (version 3) | ecosystem: Environmental > Aquatic > Thermal springs... | reverse complement strand
TAATATTAGCAAGTTATTGATTGTCCTCTCATTGCTCAACAATGGCTTGACTAAACCCTGGACCTTTCAGGCCCAGAAAGGTGTTACCCGTCGTTTTTGAGTATAGAGGTTAAACTCTCCGCCACGCCTCGACCGGCCATGGCCCACAACCTCACGGTATTCCAGAAGGACTTGAGGCTGCCGCCTCGCCCGGATACGTCATCCACCCCGGCGAAGTCCGCCTGCCCCCGGCGCCGGGAGTAACCGCACTGCCTTTCAGCGAACTTTAATTTGAGCACCTTTTACTAACGATTGGATATCAAAATCAATTCGGGATAAAGTCGAAGCTGGCATATTGGCAAGATAGTGCGCATAAGCCCATCAGCCCACTTCAAGCTCTTTGGCCGATAGAGATCTCACGATTCTGGGAGGGCGTGGAGGTGGGATTCCCCCACGCTACTCGACTTTGCCGTAAAAAATTCCGCTTTCTTATCTATCGCCCATTTCTCTCGCGTTCACTGGCCTGTTTAAATGACCATGAGCCCCCCAACCTGCCTTCTGGCCCCCTGATTTAAAGCTAATTGGGTCAAAAACTTGTGGGCCTTTACATTCCCGGTGAAAAAATTATAAGAAACTCTTTATTTGAGTCATAATTTTTCATATTAGAGCCGGTTTATGTCTTTGGCTGACCCCTGGTTAGACGTCTGAATTTTCCTAAGAGCTTGCTTATGCGGATATTGCTTGTCGAAGATGACCCCAAAATCGCCGATTTTGTCCGGAAGGGTCTGGAACAGGCCGGTTTTGCTTTGGATCATGCGGGCAATGGCGAGGACGGCCTCCATTTGGCTCTGAGTGAACCTTACGATGTGGCCATCATTGACATCATGTTGCCCAAGCTGAATGGGCTGAAACTGATTGCTGAATTACGGCGGCACAAAAAAGATCTTCCGGTAATCATCTTGAGCGCCAAACACTCGGTGGCCGACCGGGTTAAAGGACTGCAAACCGGCAGCGACGATTACCTGGTGAAACCCTTTGCCTTTGCAGAGTTGCTGGCCCGGGTGCAAGCCCTCATCCGAAGGTCCAGCGGCGCAGCTTCCCCCACCCGGCTGGAGGTGGGGGAACTGGTCATGGACCTGCTTGCCCGGGAAGTGTCCAGAGGGGGAAAGAAGATCGACTTGCAGGCCCGGGAGTTCGCTCTGTTGGAATATCTCCTGCGGCATGCCGGTAAGGTGGTTTCCAAGACCATGATTCTGGAGCACGTGTGGAATTATGACTTTGACCCGCAGACCAATGTGGTTGATGTCTTAATCTGCCGACTGCGCCATAAGGTCGACCGGGATTTTCAAAGCAAGATGATCCACACCCTTCGGGGAATCGGTTATGCCCTTAAAAGTTCTTAACCGGGTGCGCCGCACCACCGGTCTCCGATTGACCCTCTGGTATTCAGCGATTTTTATCCTCAGCTCGGTAGTCCTTTTTGTCATCACCTATTTCTTTCTCTCGGCGTCCTTGCGACAAAAAGACCAGGAAGTTGTACAGAGCAGACTCAATGACCTCAAGGCCCAGTATCGGGCCGGAGGGATCATCGCCCTCCGCAATGATCTGAAATTTCAAACCTATGCCGGCAAACCGCATATCTTTTTGGTCCGGGTGGCCGGGCCTAATAACCGGACGCTTTTTCTAAATCTTCCCGAGGGCAGAGGTGATTTCAATCTCATATCCCTCGAAGGCCAGACGGTGACTGAGGGATCATGGTCCCGGCTCGAGGCCCGAGACCATGCAGGGGTCCTGGAGATCGTCACTGCCAAGTTGCCTGACGGCTTCATTCTGCAAGTAGGCAAGAACACGGAGAACCGGGCCGAAGTTCTGGGGAGTTTCAGGAATGTCTTTATCGCCGTCATGCTCCCGATGGTGGTACTCGCCTTTGTAGGCGGACATTTGCTGGCGGCGCGGGCCCTGCGGCCGGTTCGCCGCCTTATTCACACGGTTCGTTCCATAACTGATACGGGCGATGTCCAAGCCCGCATGCCTGTGGGTCAGACGGCGGATGAGCTCGATGTTTTGGCCAGGCTTTTCAATCAAATGCTGGATAGAATCGAAACCCTGATACAGGGTATGAGAGAGTCTCTGGATAACGTGGCCCATGATCTACGAACCCCCATGACCCGGTGGCGCGGTCTGGCCGAAATGGCCTTGCAGGCCAAGCCGGAGGAAGGGGCCTGCCAGGAAGTGCTGGCTGACTGTCTGGAAGAGTCCGAACGTATCCTTACCATGTTAAAAACCTTGATGGACATCTCTGAGGCGGAGACCGGGGCCATGCTCCTGGAGCTGGAGCCGGTGAATCTGGCGGAATTGATGGCCAGGGTTGAGGAACTCTATCGTTATGTGGCTGAAGAAAAACAAATCGCCCTCTCCAGCACTTGCCCTTCGGACCTGGCGGCCAACATTGACCGACCCCGGATTCAGCAAGCCCTGGCGAACCTGCTGGATAATGCCATCAAATATACTCCTGCGGGAGGCAAGGTGGAGGTGGAGGCTTATCGGCAACCGCCCTATTTGGTCGTGGCAGTCAAGGACAGCGGCGTCGGCATTCCCCCGGAGGAAATCCCCCGGATTTGGGACCGTCTCTATCGCGGCGATAAAAGCCGGTCCACCAGCGGCCTGGGGTTAGGCCTGAGCCTGGTTAAGGCCGTGGTTGAGGCCCATGGCGGCCGGGTGGAAGTGACCAGCGAAGTGGGAATCGGCTCTCTCTTCACCGTCTATCTGCCCGCCTAGCCTCTCCTCTCCAGACACCTTTTTCCCTCCTGACCGCAACCTTGCCAATTTGTAATGTTCCGGAAAGGTTCCGGTAATGTTCCCTCATTGATTATGCACAAGTGGCGGATCAACAATGTTTGCCCAGAATCCAGGAGCACGTTCTCATGGGAAATAAATTAGCCGGAATGCGACCTACGTGCGATATTTCCAAAACTGCGGCGCTGAAATTTGTCGTCTTGCTGGGTACGGTAAGCCTCTTCGCTGACGTCACCTACGAAGGGGCCCAGGAGTCGGTCGTGCGAGCCGCGGTTGCGGATATGGTACCCGTCCACAAGCTAGGACTGGCGTTTGGAGTATTGAATACCGTCTATGGCCTTTTCTGGTTCGGGGGGAGCGTCCTCATGGGGGTATTGTACGATTTCTCTCTGGTAACCCTCATTGGGTTTTCTGTGGTGATTCAGCTCGCTGCGGTTCCGATGCTGATCCTGGCAAAGCTGCATTGGCTACCGTCTAAGACGGCGCCAGGGGAAAAGGAAGGGGCTTAGAAGGCTATCACTTACTTTGACTGGAGCGAGCGCCAGGCCCGTTCCGTGCGGGAGGCTCCGGTAGCGAGATTACCTAAGGAATACCTATGAACCCGGCAACGCTGATTTTTCTTCTCACCTATGTCCTGGTGGCTCTGGGGGAAAACAGTCCTCGCAAGCTGGACCGTCCCACCGCGACGCTCTTGGGGGCGGTGCTGATGGTGGCCACCGGCGCCTTGACTCGCGCCGAAGCCAGGGCCGCCATTGACATCAGCACCCTTGCGGTTTTATTCGGATTGATGCTGCTTTTGATCATCCTTTTGCAAAGCGGCTTCCCGACTTGGCTGGCGTTCAAAGCACTAGGCCGCTGCCGGGGCCCCCGAACCCTCCTGGCCCTGGTAGTCTTCAGCTCCGGCCTCACCTCCGCCCTGATGCTCAATGATACGGTCTGCCTGATAGGTACCCCCCTCTTGTTGGAGATGACCGCTCAGGTGGGACTGCCCGCCACTCCCTATCTTCTGGCCCTGGCCACCAGCGCCAATATCGGCAGCGTTATGACCTTAACCGGCAACCCTCAGAATATCATCATCGGACAGGCCTCAGGGTGGAGTTGGGCCGGATTCGCCTTCCGCATGGCGCCGGTGGGGCTCATTTGCTTGGCGGCCAACTGGCTGTTGCTTTCACTACTCTTTCATCGGCATCTAGCCGGAGTGCGATTTACAGAATCCCCCTACGCCCCTCCCGACCTGAAGGTGGATAGTCGGCTGGCAATAAAGAGCGTCCTAGTGTTCGTGGGTCTGATCATTGCCTTTCTCTGGGGCCAGCCAATGGACTTTGCGGCGGTGGCTGCGGGCACGCTGCTCCTAGTCTGGTCAAACCGTTCCCCCCGGGAAGCCTTAGTCAAGGTAGACTGGACTCTCCTCCTATTCTTTGCCGGGCTCTTTGTAGTGGTGCAGGGCTTCCTTAAAGCCGATACTTCGATGCTGCTCCGCTTGGAAGGATTGGCTAAGCCGCTGAGCGACCATCTGGGTTGGCGGAATATCGGTTTACTAAGCACCGCCGTCGTCGCCGGGAGCAACCTCTTTTCCAACGTCCCCCTGGTGCTCCTCGTCAGCCACTGGATCGAGAACATGGCCCATCCGCAATTCCTTTGGCTACTCCTGGCCCTGACCAGCACTCTGGCCGGCAACCTGACGCTGTTCGGCAGTGTGGCCAACGTGATCGTGGCCCAGGGAGCCCAGAGCCGATCTCCTTTAAAATTCAGCGACTTCCTCTGGGTTGGCCTCCCCATCACCTTGGTCACTACCGCTTTGGGCGTACTCATATTATGGGTTTTCTTTAGGTGGGGTTGGATATAGGTCAAGCCGAGGTTGAGGTGGGCACTAGAAACATTCAACTATTCCAGTCCGCAAGAGAATCCGGTAACTGCTATCCAAGCCGCGAGTTGGCAGGAGCGCACCCCCACTGAGATCCGTAAGCGGAGAGCATGTCTCTATACCTCGGGGAAGAAAAACAGCCGAGCCAGCAAAGTCTGCGAGCCCTCGATTATCTTAATTTCTTCCTGGCGAATGTGCAGGCCGGCGTTGGACCATTTCTGGCGACTTATCTCATGGCCAGTCACCACTGGAATCCTGCGGATATCGGGGTGGCCATGTCCGTCATGGGAATTGCCACCCTGCTGGCGCAAACCCCCTGTGGAGCATTGGTCGATTTCGTCAAAGAAAAACGCCGGTTAATCGTCATAGCCGCAACGGCGATGGGCCTGAGCTGCACTGCCATAACGCTCTTCCCGAACTCCTTCATCAACATCGCCCAGGGCATTAACGGGGTCGCCGCGGCTATTTTCCCTCCGGCCATCGCGGCTATTACCTTAGGCATGGTGGGTCAAAAATGGTTGGCGGTTCGCACCGGGCGCAACATGGTTTTCAACCATGCGGGAAAGGTTGCGGCTGCTGCCCTAACCGGCATAGCAGGACATTTTTGGGGACATGAATGGTTTTTTTATCTGGTGGCGATCAGTGGAGGAGCCGGCATTGTTGCGACGCTGTTGATTAGAAAGGATGACATTGATTACCTCCAGGCGCGGGCGGCGGCACCAATAAAGACACCAGATAAGGTAATTGCTTCGAGTATCAGAGCCTTACTCACTGATCGCCATATTCTGGTTTTTGCCGCGATTGTGACTCTGTTTCATTTCGCCAATGCGGCCATGCTTCCTTTAGCCGGGCAATTGGTGACACAGAGCGACAAAACCTTTGCTTCCCTCGGTATGGCGGCCTGCGTCATCGCCGCGCAAATGGTTATGATTCCCGTGGCTGCTTTGTCCGGTAAATCAGCCAATAGTTGGGGCCGAAAGCGCCTTTTCCTAATAGGTCTCACCGCGCTAACCATCCGAGGCTTGCTCTATACCTTGAGCGACAATCCGTTCTTCATCGTTTTCGTCCAATTTTTTGACGGGATCGGGCAAGGAATTTTTGGGGTGGTATCGGTCCTCGTGGTTGCTGACCTGACGCAGGGAACTGGACGATACAATCTCGTACTGGGAGGAATTGGGACCGCCAAAAGCATCGGCGCGGCGCTCAGCAACCTGGTGGCAGGGTATATTGTACATGCCTGGGGCTTTAATACAGGATTTCTGGTGCTATCTTCCATCGCGGCATCGGGATTCGTGGTCTATTACTGGTTTTTGCCTGAGACAAAGAGTTTCAGCGATTGCCCATCACCCTCCTGACCGCAACCTTGCCGATTTGTAATGTTCCGGCAAGGTTCCGGTAATCTTGACTATTTATACTGATGACTAACAATCACCAGACTTGAGAAATTAGGAGGATAACCAGATGAAAAGTTTCATGAGAGCAGCGGTTGTTGTGTTGGCGGGTGCTATCCTGGCCGCCGGTCCGGCGTATGCCAAAAAGGATAAAGGAGGCGGGGGGCCGCAGATCCCGCCGGTCATCACTGCGGATCAGGCGAAAGCTACGGTAACGGCGGCGGTGCCCAAACTGAGTCTGGGCAAACCATATACCAAACAGGGAAAGCAGGGAGATATCAAGCTGGAGATACCTCTCCTGGTCGAGGGCAAAGTTGTCGGCAGGGTGCACCTGAATCCGCTGACCGGGGAAATTTTGACCAAGGGGCAGAAAATTCAGGCCCCAAAGCTTTCGGTTTCTCCTGATGAAGCAGTCAAAACGGTCCAGACGGTTCTGCCGAAACTGCAGGTCGGCGCGGCCTGGCTGGGGAAGGGTGGCGAATGGAAGGTTCCCTTGCTTTACCAGGGGGCCATCATCGCGGAGATGAGCGTGCATGGCCAGAATGGCTCACTTCTGCCCGACTGGAAGGCCTCCAAAGATGCCACCATGTTTGGGAAATAAATCTTGGAAGGAAATATGACAAAGAGAACCCACTTATCTGGGATTGGTTCTCTGGCCCTATTGACGCTGTTCGTCATGATGCTGTCGGGGCCGCGCGCTATCGCAGGCCAAAGTCCCAATAACCCTTGCAGTATCAGGGTTCCCCAACCAGCGCCAACGAACCTATCGTCCTTGGCCAAAATCACTGCGGACCAAGCCATGGCCGCAGCCCGGGCTGCCTATCCCGGTTCCCGGGTGCAAAGGGTGGAGTTGGAAAACGAGAACGGCTGCCTGGTTTACTGCGTGAGCCTGAGCAACGGCCTGGAGGTAAAGGTGGATGCGGGTACCGGCATCGTGCTCCATCAGGAACAAGAAGATCCCGAAGACGAGGACCAAGAACATCTCCAGGGGAAATAATCAATGAGCTGATGCACCGGGGGCCAGTTTGGCCATCAGGCCCCCCGGCACTTTGCAGTATTGTTAACTGCCCTATATTAGCAACAGGATGAATTTTAACCATATTTCCGATATGATCCTCATATATTCTTCATGGATACGTTTTTATAAGTTCGTTGGCCTTACCCACTGCCACCTGTCCCTTTTTGATCTCTGCTATAAGGTCTTCCCGATATTTGGCTTCCTTGCCGGTGTCTTCCAGGGAGAACCACACGCCGGGCTTGCCGGTCTGAGGATGATTCAGAGGCTCGGTCTTTAGGCTCGGGGGCGACGGAATCTCCGGACGGGGGAGGTTAATCTTTATCCCCTGGCTGCATCCCGCGATTAAAATATGCAGACATACCAGCAGTATCGCCATTTTGAACCATTTCATCGATCTTCTCCTTTTTGGCTTGGGTTTCGGTTTGGATTGATTCCTGGGCTTGGGAGATTTCTACCTGGGCCACTAGGCCGTCTCGCTCCCGTCGAGCATTGTTAGCCTGGCGTTTGTACCACCAGCCCCTGGCCCAGAGGCCGCCCAGGAGGGCAAGCACTCCCCCCACGGCGCCCAGCTTCGAGAAAATTAGCGACATAATGAATTCCATCAGTCTCCTGCTTTACATGATGCCGTTAATGATCCTATTGGCTCAAGGCCCACGCCTGATCTTGGTGATTTCTGTGGCCGCGAAACCACCGAAGCCGGCAGCCAGGATAGTCTGGGCCAGGGCGGTGAGGTTGTCCCCCAGGTCCTTCTTCAGATAAAAGGCATAGTAGCCATAGACCACCATAACCAATACGGTGGCCACCACCGCCAGGACCGCCCCGGTGCTCACCCGTTCCTGGTTCCCGGACAAAAATTCTCCCCACCAGGCACCGGCTCCTGCCCCCAGATCGTTTATCCAGCGCATGCCCCTCTTTAACCATCCCTGCGGCTGGGACCCGGCAGATTCCGTTGTCTGTGGCTCTGCCTGCCAAGGTTCAACGCTCATTTCCGTTTCGGGTGCAGTGGTAAGAGGAGCCTTGGGGGAAGTTTCGGCTCTTCCCCCTGGTAGGCTTCTACTGCCTTCGGCCTGAAAATCACGGGTATCTTTTCTTTGTCCATGGCTTACTCCGGGAACTGGTCCAGGAGCCACAAGTAGCGCCGGAAGACGTCTTTGGCGTAGTCGCGGCCCGTGGTGCAAGAGTCGCAGATTTCCCAAAAGCGGGGGTTCCAGATGTCCAGGGTTGCAAGCTCTTCCCGGTGCGCCCGCCAGACCTTGGTCATGGTCCCTTCCCCGCAGTTGTAGGCGGAAACCGCGAACCAGAACAGCATGGGACCGGCCAGGTCGGTGTTGGTGCCCAGGTAGTCGAACTTGTCCTGCCAACACTGCGCGCCGCAGGGGATATTGATGCTCGGCTCTTTCCAAAGCCAGACGGGCATTCCGGGCTGAAACAGGCCGCCGAAGCTGCCGGTGTCCAATTGCATAATGCCATGGCCGCGGCCGCCGTCTCCGAGGATGTTCTGAAACCGCGTCTCCCGGTAGCCGATGGCGGCGAACAGGTGCGGCTGCGCCTCCACTGCGGCTCCGGCCACCTTGAAGATAGGCCAGTACAGCCTGGCCCGTTCCAGTGCCCCGGCATCCTCAAAAGGAAGCGGCGCAAGTCCCGGGGGAAAATTCATCTTTTGTGCGGGTAAACCCATGTCACGAATCCTCCTGTGAACGTTGTTTTTGCACCATTACCAGCATCCGGGCGGTGGCGCACTTGCCGTCCCGGCAGGCTTCCATGAAGCACTCCACCCGGTCCACGAAGGCCATCCCCACCTCCTTCAGGGCGGCGACCACGGCTTCCATGTCGTTCTTGGTGAGCAGCTGGGGCAGCGTTTTATCTCGCAGGTCCTCTTGGCGCTGCTCGATCTTGTTCAGGCGGCGCCAGGCAATGGTGGCCAGGGCGCCGATGCAGATGCCGATGATGGTACCCATCACCCCGACAAGGGTCGTCAAACCCGCGGTGTGCGCCTTCATCTCGGCGATCAGAGTCGGATCAGGTCCCATTAACCACCTCCTAACTGTTGATTTCCCGGCCAGCAACCGGAGTGGTCTACCGACCGGGTTTCCGACTTCCCTCCATCAAAGGCATCGATGCTCATCGGGTTTCCGCAGGCCGCACAAAGCCAGTTCATGCAGGTATCGTTCACCTGCCGGCCGACCACTACCGGCAAAATACAACCCCTGGGCCGGTCTCCGGATTCTTCTGAAAGTTGTAACAATGGTCGCAGGTTTGAACTTCTGCCATTGGTACAATCCTCCTGTTATGGAGCCACCGGGACCTTGCGGCAGCCGAATTGAGTCTGGTAGCGCAGCCTCGGGTTAGGCAGGGGGAACTTTCGCTTCCCGGGTAGCTGGTCGCTCCACAGAACCAGGGCGTGCGTTTCTGACAAGCGCAGGTTCGCCTGGTTTTCATAGACAGCCTGCCCGATGCCATTGGCCACATACAAGTGCCCGTTCGGGGAAACGTCGTTCCACAGGACGATGGCCTGACAGCCGGCAGCCCTTAGAGCGGGCTGGTCTGCATATAATGGAAACGCAAACCCATCTGCCACCCTGACAGCTGGGACGATATTGGGATAGGTCCCATTTCTGATGGCGGTAGTCTCGGCAGGTTCCAGAAGCCGGTTAAAGACCACGACCTCATCTATTTTCCCGTCAAAAGTGTAGTTCGCATCGTTATCGGTGTATGCCCCGATGCGCCACTCGGTAGAGCCGATGTTCATCTGGGCAGACGGGGTATAGCTCCAGGTTTGAGTAGATCCGTCGCTATCCTTGACCACCAGGAGAGTGACCGCTTTGTTGATGCCATCGATGCCCAGTGCGATGTGATAGAAGTTGTTGATTGCCAGGGTAAGGCCGGTATTTATATCGGCCCCGTTATACTTGAGATATAGAGTGGCGCCGTTCATATGCAGACCCACGGCGGTGCTCACGCCACCATAGGATGGCTTGCCCACCAAGCCCCGCCAGCCGGACAGCGACGTGGGCCTCACCCAAAGGCAGGCGGTGATTAGCTTGAGGGTATCGCCGCTCTTGAGCGGAAAACCGGCCGAGAGGCCGGCGTCGGCGATTTTGAAAAACTGGTGACTGGCAGTGGCCAAGTTGATTGATGCGTCGCCCTCTTTGTAAAGAGACGTATCCGCAGTTGGACCGTTCACCGTGGTGAGGGTGTTGGTCCCTTTAGAGTCAGCGGTTAAGGCGCCGTTCTCGAATCTCCATAGCGCTTTGCAGCTTGGATCGGCTGAAAAATCGTTGGCCATCTCTTAGCCCCTGGACTTGATGAGCAGCTTGGCCCCGTTGATGTCCGCGACCGAGAGAGTTCCGCTGCCGCTGGGATGCCCGACCCATTGTTTTGTGGCCCCTGCCGCGCTCGTCAACAGAATCAAGTCCCCGGAATAGTACGGGGTGCCACCGATCTCCAAGCCAACCGCGATCTTGTCGGGGGCGTTGGCGCTTTCTTTTCTGGCCGTGGCGATTACCTTCACGGCGTGTACCACCTGGGCGGTCACGGGCAGGTCGGAGAGTCCGAACCTTTCCTCCAGGTCAACCGCCGTGGCCAGAAGATAGTCCACTTCCGAGGGCGGTTTCTCGTCAATGGCAGTATAGTGGGTGGGCCCTGGAGTAGGAGTCCACTGGTTCAAACCATCATCGCTATTGGGCGTTAGGCAGGCGATCCGCAAACCACCAGGCCAAGAGTTCATCGGCGCTGGCCCGGTAGGATCGTTCAGTACAAAATCGTCCAGGTAATGGAAGTTGGCCTCGGAGCTGCCCATGGCTGCACTTATCTCGAATTTGTTTACTCCGGTGTCGGCCCCCGGCTTGGTGTCGCCGGCGAAGGTGAACACCAGGTTCATGTCCCGGCGAATCTCGATCAAGCCGGAGTCGCCCACCACGAGATGAATCTCGAACACCCAATAAATGCTGTTCCCGGGGGGTGCCGGAAAACTACCGACCAAGGTGGCGAAGTCTCCGGTATACACTTCCATAATGTCCAAGCCGGCCCTATACCAGATTCCTCCAAGAACGGTCGTGTCCTTCAGCCAGCGCAAGACCTTGACGTCCGAGGTGGCATATTTGCCCACATGGGTCTGGGCCAACGCCGCCTGAAAGAAAAGCTCCGGCATTACCGAAGGGAAATTGATGGCAGTCCTGTCGGCAAACTCTGAGGAAGTGTTGCGGCTTATTCTATTGTAAAACAGACCCGACCGGCCGCCGGCCTGAATGCTGTTTGATCCATTGCCGGAATATGGGACGATTACCGGCACGTCCACCCCGTTAAACTCGCCGTTGTGGGTACCCATCTCAAACCCGCCGAAAAGAATTAGAGCCATAAAGATTTACTCCTAAGCGAACTGCTCTGCTTTGATGGTCAGAGCATACACGCCCTGCTGGGCTGCATCGTGGTTGATGATCCGCACCCGCAACCGCCGGCCGCCCTCGGCGTCATACACCCAGAACGGTAGGAAGTCCTCGAACGGCGTGCCGGGGATAACTCCCTCGATTTTGTAGAGCAGGACCGAAAACCCGGCGTCGGCATACAGGTGGACGTCAAAAACATTGGTCGCCAGTCCTCCGGATTTTTCCACTTTGAAGTAGTGCACCAAGCCCCGGTTGCAGAAGGCGTCAAAGGTGCTGTTCAAAGTGGCTCCGGCCGCCACCTGGATATTGGTCTGCTGGATGGTCTTCTCCTGGGTGCCCACTCCCGCGACCTCTTCAAAGAAGCCCAGCAGGTACACAGCAATATTGGCGGTGTTGGGGCCGGAGGCGAACAGGAAGAACTCCACCGTGTTGTCGGGTCCCAGGGGCACGATCAGGTCGGCGGCCTTTTGCTCGATGTCCGACTCGTCGGACCAGGCGGTGTAGGCGGTGACCGGCGCGGCGCCGCTGCCCCCTTTCTTGAACATGACCTTGGTGCCGATACCGGGGGCAGTGTCCCGGAAGAAGACCCGCAGGACCACGGCGGACACCCCGAACTGCGGGGCCCCGAGATACGGGGTCAGGTCAATGGGCTCGTATTCTACCGAAGGGCCGCGCTCGGCCTCGGAGTAGACCAGAGGCGGATCGTCCTGGGGCACGTATTTGGTAAACTGCTGAGCGGCGAGCGACAGGTCCACCTCCCCCAGGGCCCACCAGGAGTCGCCGCCGTCATTGGAGTATTCCCAGCGGTTCGCGTCCCGGTTGTATTTCAGGTAGGCGGCGGGATCGTCACCGTTGTTCACCTTGAACCCGGCATAGCCGCTGGGACTGCCGGCGGCATCCCGGTCGATCTCGAACTCCGCAACCGTGGTGCCCACATCGGTGTTTTGCGTATGCCCGGCACCCCCGCCGCCCCCGGTCCCGGCTACCGCCCAGGTGCGGGCGTCGGTGATGGTGGTCACAGCCCCGTTGGCCGTGGCCACTTGGAAAAGGGGAATGCGGCCGGAGTTGAAGCCGTCCACGGTCTTGTGGATGATGCCGGTGGCGGGATCGACCTCCAGGTAATTGGTGGCGTTGTCGGACAATAGAATATGGCCGTCCCCGGTGGTGCCGATAACCGAGTCGTTTCGGACCTTGCCGCCCTTGAAATAGAAGTTGAGGCCATCGGCGTGATCGTAAGCGTAGTAGCCCATCATGG
>Ga0207433_10012488_pt1 | contig 12690 bp, 10 predicted proteins | sample YelNatPaOPGAMG01_FD_187559 | JGI IMG/M metagenome (GOLD analysis project Ga0207433, IMG submission 187559) | Hot spring thermophilic microbial communities from Obsidian Pool, Yellowstone National Park, USA - OP-RAMG-01 (SPAdes) (version 3) | ecosystem: Environmental > Aquatic > Thermal springs... | reverse complement strand
CCTATGGTTAGTCTCACTGAGACCCCACTGACTGGAGAGCCGGATGCGGGAAATCCGCCAGTCCGGTTCGGAGGGAGGGGTGGCGCTAACCCCGCCATCCCTACCTCTATCAAGCCGGTGCGGTTTGTATCACGGGGTGAGCGCGGTGTACGCGGGGCTTCACTGCGACCCGCGGCGAAGGAGTTGGTCAACGAAACCGGTCGAATAGACGCCGCGTCGGAAATCGGGATCTTGCAGAATGTTTTGTTCGAATTGGACGGTGGTCTTGATGCCTGCGATCAAGTATTCGCCCAGAGCACGGCTCATGCGGTCAATGGCTTCACGCCTGTCGCGCCCGTAGCTGATCAATTTGCCGATGAGTGAATCGTACATGGCGGGGATGCTATAACCACTATAGACATGGCTGTCCACACGCACGCCCCGACCGCCGGGCTGATAATACATTTCAATTCGGCCCGGCGACGGTCTGAAATCGTCGTAGGGGTCTTCAGCGTTGATTCTGCACTCGATTGCATGGCCGCGCGGGTGCACATCCCCCTGTGAAATCTTGAGCGGCTCGCCCATCGCAATCAGGATTTGCTGCTTGATGATGTCTATTCCCGTGACCTCCTCGGTAATTGGGTGCTCGACCTGGATACGCTTGTTAACTTCGAGGAAATAGAAGTTACCATTGTCGTCCACGATGAACTCGACAGTACCGGCACTGTTGTACTGGGCCAGCTCGATGATTTTGATGGCTGCGCGCCCCATTTTCTTGCGCAAGTCTTTGTATTTGTTCTCGATAAGCGGGGACGGGGTTTCTTCAATTAACTTTTGATGGCGCCGTTGGATCGAGCAATCGCGCTCGCCCAGATGAATGATGTTCCCGCGTGTATCGGCAATGATTTGGAACTCGATGTGGTGCGGGTTTTCGAAGTAGCGCTCAACGTACACGCCGGAGTTACCGAAACACGTTTCAGCCTCTGTCCGGGCCGTGTGATAGCATTTCTTGAGTGAAATGTCGTTGTGGGCAATCCTCATGCCGCGTCCGCCGCCACCGGCCACGGCTTTGATCAATACCGGGTACCCGATCTTTTTTGCAACGCTCAGGGCTTCCTCTTCGGATTCGACCGTGCCTTCAGAGCCCGGGGGGACAGGAACTCCGGCTTTTCTGGCAAGGGCGCGGCTTACGGCCTTGTCGCGAAGCGCTTCCATGGCGCGCGAACTTGGTCCAATGAACCTGATGTTGCATTTCTCGCATATTTCGGAGAAATGGCTGTTTTCCGACAAGAATCCGTACCCTGGATGTATTGCATCGACATCTGCGATTTCAGCGGCGCTTATCAACCGGTCAATTCGGAGATAACTTTCGCTGCTGGGTGGCGGGCCGATGCATATTGCCTCGTCAGCCATCTGCACGTGCATTGAGTCGGCATCGGCTTCGGAATAGACCGCAACGGTCTTGATACCCATCTCTTTGCAAGTGCGGATGATGCGCACTGCAATCTCCCCGCGGTTGGCAATCAGAATCTTCTCGAACATCAGGGTGTCAGAGCTGGACGGGGCATTTCGGAAAGTCCATGGCATGTTTCGCAGGCAACCGTGACACCTTACTCAGCAGGGCGAATCTTGAAAAGCGGCTGGCCGAACTCGACCGGCTTACCATTCTCGACCAAAACCTGGGTGACGACTCCACGGACTTCGGCCCTGATCTCATTCATAACCTTCATTGCTTCGATTATGCAGACCACCGTGTCAGGATTCACTTCGCTGCCCACATCAACATAGGGCTCAGCTTCGGGTGAAGGCGCCCGGTAAAAAGTGCCGATCATTGGCGATTTGATGTCAATTTCCGGTGGTTGTGATGGTTTTGGCGGCTGAACCATCGGTTGCACGGGCTGAGAAGGCGTGAACAGGCCAGGGCCGGCGTTAGCGCCGACTTGTTCATCGGGCTGGGCGCCTGCGTTCTGGCCGTTTGGGCCCCGCTTCAGCCGGATTTTGAACCCCTCTTTCTCCAGCTCGAACTCACAAATCGAGTTCTTCCGCATCAGGTCGATGATCGCCTTGATGTCTTTGAGGTCCACAGCAGCCTCCGCGTTGGTTGGTTTGGCCTAGACTTGCTAGTATTCACATTCATTAAGCAAAAGAGCAGAGGCCGAAAACCGACCCTGCTCCAAACCCTAACTGTATGAATCGGCCAAGAAACTAGGCAAATCCCGGGTCCCCGTCAAGTAAACATTCCGTTCTCGGGCAAAATCGGTCAAGCCGCCTGCTATGTTCGCAATTCAATGGCCGGTTCTGTTCTGCCCGGCAACCATTATCGCGGCCTCAAGCCCCAGGAGATAGCTCCCAGCCCCAAAACCAAGCACCTGCCCGCAGCACACCGGCGCAATCAGCGATTCCCGCCTGAACGGTTCACGCGCGTGAATGTTCGACAAATGGATTTCAATGGTCGGTATCCCGCATGCCGCGATCGCGTCCCGCAAAGCAACGCTTGTATGTGTGTAACCCGCTGGATTGAAAACAATTACGTCGAATCTACCCCGCGCTTGCTGGATCAAATCCACCAAAACACCCTCGGAATTCGATTGCGCAAATTCCACTTCCGCCCCGCGTTCGGTAGCACGCTTCCGCACCTCGGATTCTATTTCCCGCAAGCTAAGCCGTCCGTAAATTTCCGGTTCACGGCTCCCCAACAGATTCAAATTCGGTCCATTCAGGAACAGTATCTTCATAAAAGTTGCACGCCATGCTCATACCCAGACCAACAGGCCGACCGCGGTCTGATGATAGCAAGAATTACGGCTGCGGTGCGCATCGTCAAAGCGATATCTCAAGTCGCAGACCTGAAAAATCGTGACTGTCTCACGCGCCGGTTGCTCGAGCGCACTTGATACTACCCGAATCGCCTATTCTGTCGATTCCGATTTGCCCATCAGCCATCCAAACAGAAAAAAAGCCGTCCAACTCGATGCGGGCACATAAAGCCCAAACTCGGTCAACCCTTGGAGCGACCATCCCAGCAACCCAAGCCACACGGCGTGGGACATTTTGTCGCTCAAAGAAATTCGCCTGCACCGGTGCAAAGTGCCCCAGATGAAAACAGCATATGCCATCGCACCGGGCAACCCGGAATCACAGGCTTGCTGTAAATAGTCGTTATGGGTCAATCGCGCCATTTCAGCTTCGCGTGGTTTGAGCCTTTGATAGTTCGTCTTAAACGTGCCGGGCCCGGTGCCAGTTATCGGGTAATCAAGGAAAACACGCACCGCGACCCGCCAATACTCGATTCTTGCACTGGCGCTGGGAGCGCCTTTTTGGAAGTACTCAGAGAACCTGAAGGCGAATACAATCAGCCCCACAAACACCACGGCAGCAACGACCATGATCTTCCAGCGTTTCTGCAGACGCGTGCCGAGCAACAAGACCACCCCTTGAACGAGCGCAAAGAGCCAGCCGGCTTTCGAACCGGACCAGAAAAGACAGGCCAAACCAACGATCAATACAAGTCCTGCAAGAACCAGACGTGTTGGTTTGGTGAGGAAGTGGGCGATTTGCCACGCTGCGATTGTCATTGCCGGCAGCAGCAGAAGCAGTGCTCCTGCAAGAGCGTTCGGGTAGATCATCGTGGCGAAGATTCTATTGCTCGCGAGCCGTTTCAGGTATTCCGGTGAGAGGTTTTCCCAGCCCGGCTGAGAATAAATGAACCTTCTGGTGGCTTCGAGGCCGCCGAAATGCTGTTCGAACCCGATGTAGATCATCAGCAGGAAACCCAGCAAGATCGGCGTCCAGAACAGCCTTATTGTTTCCACCTTGGACAGCACGAAAAGGCCGAGGCAGTAACACAAGACCACCGCCGTCAAATGAACCATCGTAAGCCGGGTCAATACAGGATCGATCGTATCGACAGCGCTCACGAACAGCCAGACCAACCAAATCAATGGCGTTGCAGCCAGCCATGCGGGCTTTGGCAATCGCCAACGGGCCGCGCAAACTCCGAGGCAGGCCAATGCCCCGATCATCCAGTACCCCCAGTGAATCGGCCATGCTTGAAACAACAACTCATAGATGTCGTCGGGGCCTTTCGTATTTCTGCCGATGAGGATTTCTGCGAGCCCGACGTTGGCTGGCGGCGGCTGGCCCCCTAACTGTGCCATCTGCACTGCATGTTCAAGGATTGCGGGATTCCCGAACTTCAGAAGGGAAACAGCAAGGAACAATCCCGCGCACAGCGCGAACGCGCTGGCAGTGCGGCTTTTGCCGGACTGATTCATGGCGGGCTGACTTGGCATTCAACCTGAACGGTCTTCTGACCGGGCAATCCGGATGCGGCGATCAGAGATCGAGCTTCAAGAGGCTGGTTTCCAATGCGAGCGTTTCCTGGACATTCGAGCGGGCCAGCATCAGGTGTGTTTGTTCGACAATTCTCAGATTATCGAGGGCTTGCTTTGGGGAAATCCGGCGTGCAATTGCAACGGACTTTTCTTGGAGGTTGGGGAATCCAAGAGCCGAGCTGCTTGTGCCAGAGGCCAGCAACCACACATCGCGCAGCCACCAAAGCAAAGCGCCCAGCACTTCTCCGCGTTGCTGGCGGTATTCGGCCTCGATTGACGCGTTCAGTTCGCTTTCGAATTTCTCTTCTGTTTCAGCTTCCATGTCCGTGTACTTCTGCAAGGGCGAATCTGCTGAGAGCTGTTTTTCGATTGCTTTTCTGCGGTTGGCGAGCTCGGTGAGCAGCAGGCTCAAAAGCCGGTATCGAGCCAGCGGTTGGGCCTTTGATTGTGCGGCGGTCTCGACAAAACTTTCGAGCCATGCCACGACACCGGGGTCATGCGGTGCGGCGTGGCCTTCGCCGAAAGCAAGGTGCAGGCATCTGGATCGGATGGTATCGAGGAGCGCGGAGGGCTCCGTGGTTAGCAGGAGCAGGAGCGACGTTGGCGGCGGTTCTTCGAGTGTCTTGAGAAAAGCGTTGGAGGCCTGGTCGTTTAGTCTGTCGGCCCATGAAACGATGGCGACCTTGAACCGCGCCTCGTGTGATTTGAGATGAACAGCGCGGATAAGCTCTCGGATTTGTTCGATTCTGATCTGTCTGAGCTTTGATTCCGGGCGCAGTTCGTGGACGTCCGGGTGTTCGTGGGCATCGATTCGCTTGCACGATGAGCAGGTGTCGCAGCAGTCAAGCGGCAGGCCTGAACGCCCGACTGCTGGCGGGTTTTGGCAGTTGAGAACTTTGGCAAGGGCGCACGCGACCGATTCAAGGGCCGACACGCTGTCCCCGCTGAAAAGATAGGCGTGCCCCAACCGTCCTGCATCGAGGCTGGACTGGAGCAGGGCTATCTGCGGTCGGTGCTCTGCAAAACTGGATAGTGACATGCGGTTAAGCTGATGCGGTCGATCGCCAACGCCAAAGATGACGCTCGTTACCGCGATGTGGCCAGCAAATCTTCGAAGCGTCGATACGCCGTTTCCCACGCGGGTTTGTCGGCTGGCTGGACGACGCCCATTTCGAACGAGGCGCGCACCACCTCACGTGCCCGGGCGAGAGAATCGAGTTCACCCAAGCCAATCGCCTGCACCAGAATATTGCCGGCGGCGGTTGCTTCCACCGGGCCGGTGTAAACCGGGATTTGAAGTGCGTTGGCGGCAAACTGATTGAGAAGAGCGTTTTTGCTGCCGCCTCCGACGATGTGGAGCCGGGCGATTTTCCTGTCGATCAACTTCTCGATCTGCATGAGAGTTCGCTTGTAGAGCAAGGCAAGGCTCTCGAGAGCGCATCTGACATAGGCGCCGGGGGTTGACGGGACCGGTTGACCGTATTCACGGCAGAAAGCAGCGATTTTCCCCGGCATATCGCCCGGGCTTATGAACCGCGGATCAGCCGGGTTGATCAGCGACACAAACGGCTCGGCTTTCGCCGCAAGATTGGTCAGCGTTGAATAATCGTATTCCGTGCCCTGGCGCGCCCATTCGCGTCGGCACTCTTGGACGAGCCAGAGGCCGATGATGTTCTTGAGGAACCTTACCGAACCGGCAAACCCGATTTCATTCGTGAAATTCAAGGACAAACAGGCGTCATTGATTATGGGCGACGCCAGTTCCACTCCCATGAGCGACCATGTGCCCGAGCTCAGATATGCCCAGTCACGGCCTTCAGCAGGAACAGCCGCGACAGCCGCTCCGGTGTCATGGGAACAACTGGCAACGACCTCGACGTCGTTCAGTCCGGTTTCTTTTGCCAGATCGGCACGCAATGGGCCGAGGCGTGTTCCTGACGGCACAATCTTGGGGAAAATGGACGGCGGCAGGCCGAGGGCCGAAAGCAGTTTTGGGGACCAGTTGCGAGTGCGGGGGTTGTAGAGTTGGGTTGTGCTGGCGAGGGATTCCTCGAAACGCGCCACGCCGCTGAGCCAATGGTTGAAACCGTCTCCAATACCGAGAATCAATCGTGCCCGGGCGAGCCGTTCTGGCGTTTCCGCGGCGAGCTGGAAAATTGTGTTGAACTGGAGGAACTGGAGGCCTGTTTCTGCGAATATCTCTTCCCATGGGATTTTGGCAAAAGCGTTTTTGACGCCCACGGGACACCGCGAATCCCTGTAATGGAAAGTCGGCTCGATCAGCTTCCCCTGGTCGTCGTACAGAAGATAGTCCACGCCCCATGAATCGGTGCTGATGCTCGCGATTGGCACATTGCGTTTAGAAGCGACGCGCAGTCCGTCGCGCAACTGGTTGAAGAGTCTGGCAATGTCCCAATGAAGCGAATTCCCGGACTGAACCGGGCCGTTTGGGAAACGGTGGAGTTCCTCGAGCCGGAGTTTTCCGTTCTCGAGTGTGCCGAGGATCAGGCGCCCGCTTTCGGCGCCGAGGTCGCAAGCAAGGTATCGTGTTGTCATGTTGTCTGATGAGTTTTGGGTTAACGGAAGCCGATCAATGATGCCGGCGACTGGCCGGGCTCACAAGCTGTCAACGTATTTTTGCATTTCTTCTTCCTGTTCCATTATCGAGCGGACGAGTTTGAACTGGGTACGGCACCTGTCGAGGTTGTGATGTGGTCTGTGCACGCGGAAATACGTGTCGCCCATGAGATAGTCTGTGAGGAACCGGATACCGATTGTGAAAGTTATGAGCCGCCCTGAAAAGGCGAGGTACTGTTTCTCGGTGGGGGTGAGGAAAGCGCGTGTAGCGTCGATGTATCCCCTTGCCAATTCTTTGAACATTGGCATCTGCATCTGCACTTTCGAGAGGTCGGTTTCGTCTTCGAGAGTCGGGCTGGTCGTGGTGCGCACCATGTCACCGAAATCGTAATGCACCAGTCCGGGCATCACGGTATCAAGATCGACAACGCACACTGCTCTGCCGGTTTCCCAATCGAGCATGACATTATTGAACTTGGTGTCGTTGTGGGTGATTCGTTCAGGGAGATCGCCGCGCGCGTGAGCGTCGAGGAGGGTCCCGATCCATGGTTCCTGTGCCAATGCGAACTCGATTTCCGGCCTGGCGAACTGGGCGCGATCGTGGCTGTCTTCCTGGATTGCTTGTTTCAGTGCGGCGAATCGCATTCGGGTGTCGTGGAAATGGGGGATTGTTTCGTGGAGCCGTTCACCGGGCAAATCGGCCAGCAACGCTTGAAATTCGCCGAATGCGCGGCCTGCTTCGTAGGCCTGGGCCGGGCTCTGCACGCTTTCGAATGACTGGACGCGCTCGACAAAAACGTAGGTTCGCCAGAAATCGCCGTTGCCATCGCAGTAGTAGGATTTGCCGTCGCGAGTGGGGACAACCGTGAGCGCTCTGCGGGTGATTTGTCTTGCGCCTGTGGTCTCGAGCTTCTTTCGCAAGTGGCTGGTTACGCGGACGACGTTGTCCATGACAGCGGCCGGGTCCTGAAAAACGGCGCGGTTGATCTTCTGGTGGATGTATCTGACGGAGATGCCACCCTGGTCGTAGGTGGCGGTATATGTCTCGTTGATATGGCCGATCTTACAGGGTTCGGCGTGCAGAATCTGACCGTAAATCTGAAACTGCTGGGATATCGCCTGCAAGTGTTGTTGGCGGTACAATGGCATAGAACGTTGCTCCGTTTCAAAAAGACCGCATCCAGCAGCGTTCCTCACGCCCGGACGTCTTGAGTATGATGAAGCTTTCAATTGCGAACAACAAGCCAATTTTGCCGAGCCGCAACCGAATGCTCGGTTCCTGACAACCGCGCTGGATTTTATCGCCGTCTTCGTGTATGGAATGTCAGGACAACCGATGCAAGACTCAAAATGTGTCATACTTGGCGTTACAGGCTCGATCGCCGCGCACCGCGCAATCGACCTTGCCAGCTCACTCACAAAGGCAGGTGCGGATGTACGGGTGGTGATGACCGCAGACGCGCAGAAGTTTGTTAACCCATTGCCGTTCAAGGTACTGTCAAGGAACGAGGTGATCACCGACCTGTACGACGATGTGGATGACTGGCAACCGGCGCACATCAAATTGGCAGATCAGGCCCGGTTGTTACTTGTGGCGCCGGCCACGGCAAACTTCATAGCCAAAATGGCGGCTGGCCTTGCAAATGACGCATTAAGTTGCATTGCCCTTGCGCTCAATCCGCAGGCGCGTGTCCTTGTGGCACCGGCCATGAACGGCAAAATGTGGTTGCACCCGGCCACACAACAGAACGTTGCCACATTGCAACAACGGGGAGTGGAATTCATTGGTCCTGAGGCGGGTGCTCTGGCTTGCGGATACGAAGGTGTTGGGAGACTGTATGACGTGAACAAGATTGCGGCAAGAACTCTCGAGTTGCTGGGATTGCCGGCCGAGGCCGTGTAGTTGAGCGAAAATGCACCAAGCCCGGGCACAACCTGTACGGTCGCTGGGAGATTTACGGGCGCTGGTTTCGTCAGAGCCCGCGCAGATGGAGCGCAGGATCGTCCTTGTCGAGCGCGATGTGGGTCTTGTGGTCAAGGGCCTGGTGTTGGTCATCCTTTTCTACTTCCTGTACTGGAGCAAGTGGGCGCCGGATTATTCACTCAACCCAAACCTTGTTCCTGAGAACCCGACATGGGTTTTTGCGCAGCGGGTTTTGCAGCATGCTTTTCTGGTTTACCTTGCGTTCAACATTGGCGCTGCTTTTGTGTTTCTGGGGATAGCGCAGGTTTCTTTTCCGGTTGTACCGTGGACCGTTTTCATCATTGCTTTGGTGGACGGTCTGTTTCTCGCGGGTTTGATTGCAATGACCGGCGGGTTGCAAAGTCCGCTGTATCTGCTGTACGTGCTCCTGATTATCCGCAATTGCGCTAGCATGAGCACGGCTCTGCCCCAGTATGTGCTCAATGCTTCGATGGTTCTGTTCTATTTGGCGGGTGTATTGACCGACATCGCGATCACCAAGCTTGATGCGATCCCGCCCGGCACCGAGATCGAGGGCCCGGTAATTACTTCGGATGACATCCGGCAAATGGGCACAACAATGTGGCTCAGGCTGGCTCTTTTGGTTGGCGTGGCCGCATGGTGCCGCGGCTTGCAGATTCTGCTCGAGAAACAGCAGCGAGAGTCGGCGTTGAAAGCCGAACTCGAACTGCGACGCCAACAACTCGAAGCCGCTGCGAGGCTTGCCGCTGAAATCGCGCACCAGTTGAAGAACCCGCTCGCGGTCATCAACAACGCCTCCTACACGTTGCAAAAGACCGTTCGCGAGGGCAAAACCATAACCCAGCAAATACAGATCATTCGCGAAGAAGTCGAAAAATCGGACCGGCTCATAACCGATCTGATGGGTTACGCAAAACTCAACGAGGGGCTCGTCGAGGCAGTCGATCTCCAGGAAGAACTTGAGAGAGCAATCAGAAACATTTTCCCGCCTGCGGTCAAATACGAGGTCCAAATTCACCGCGACTATGCTCCCGGCATTCCGCCGCTGTTGGCGCATCGGAACAACATCCAGGAAGCTTTCGCGAACGTTCTTCAAAACGCGCGAGAAGCAATGAACGGTCGCGGCAATGTCTGGGTTAAGATTGCTCACGGACCCAACCGGTCTGTGGAAGTCAGCATCGCGGATGACGGCCCCGGCATTCCCCCGGAGAACATGGAAAAGATATTCCAGCCCTATTTTACGACGCGGGAAAAGGGGACCGGGCTGGGCCTGCCAATAGTCAAACACAACGTCGAGACCTATGGCGGAACAATTAATGTTGAATCCGAGCTTGGAAAAGGAGCGCGATTCACCATAATCTTTCCCGCCAGGACACTGTTGACGATCCGAAAATGAAAATGCCTTTGCCACCGTTGTTGATCGTTGACGACGAGCGCAATATGCGCGCGTCGCTGCGCACGATCATGGAAGGCGAGGGATTCGAGGTCGAAGCCGCCGAGTCCGCGGAACAAGCACTCCAGCTTCTGACCCAGGAAGAGTTCTTTCTTGTGATAACAGATGCGCGGCTCGGCGGAATGAGCGGATACGATCTGCTGAAGGAAATCAAAAGCCGGCGCCAAAACCTCCCGGTTCTGGTCATCACCGCTTATGCCACCCCGAAACTCGCCGTCGAAGCCATCAAAGCCGGTGCCGAGGATTATCTGGCCAAACCGTTCGCTCCGGAAGAGCTCGTTCACGCAGTCCAGCGCTGCGCCCGTGAGTACCAGCAAAGACAGGAAATCGCCACCCTCAGAGCCAAGGCAGGAGAAAACTACGGCCTCGAACAGATAATCGGCGAATCACCCAAAATGCGGTCTTTGAGGCAATTGATCCAGACCGTGGCGCCAACGAACGCGACTGTTCTTATTTTGGGTGAAAGCGGGACAGGCAAAGAGCTGATTGCAGGTGCTCTGCACACGCTCAGCCATCGACGTGACCGGCCGTACGTGCGGATCAATTGCGCTGCGATCCCAGACACATTGCTCGAGAGCGAGTTGTTCGGCCACGAAAAGGGCGCGTTCACAGGCGCACTGCGTCAGAAAATCGGGCGCGTCGAAGAAGCCGACGGCGGAACGATATTTCTTGACGAGATCGGCGACATGAGCCGGCCGTTGCAGGCCAAGCTGCTGCGGTTTCTGGAGGACGGCACGTTTACCCGGGTGGGCGGAAACCAGGAACTGCGCGTTGACGTGCGGCTCATAGCAGCCACAAACCGGGATATCGTGCAGGCAATTCGAAACGACCAGTTCCGAGAGGACCTTTTCCACCGGTTGAATGTTGTGCAGTTTCAACCCCCGCCATTGCGGGAGCGCGGCAACGACGTTCTGTTGCTGGCAGAACATTTCCTTTCGCTCTACGCGAGCTCGATGAACAAGCACATCACCGGAATCAGTCCCGCCGCCCAACGCAAATTGCTCGCCCATCACTGGCCGGGCAACGTACGCGAATTGCGGAACGTCATCGAACGCGCTGTGATTCTCGAGACCTCCAACACCATCCAGCCCGAAAACCTCCCGGATTTCATTGTTGAAAACCGGCTCCATAAAGAGCCCTCCATACCCGGCCCCGGACGGCTTTCATTGGATGAAATGGTGGATCGCTACCAGCGTGAGCTGATCCTTGCTGCGCTTCGCGAAAACAACAACAATCTTGCCAGAACTTCTGAGTACCTCAATATCAGTCGCAACCAACTCCGGTACCGCATGGTCAGTCTCGGTATCAGCATGAAGGATTTGTCCGAGGACGAGCCCGGTCCGGCAACCCGCAGGTCATCGTCATGAAGCTCTTGGCGCAATCGTCGCTTGACCAGCTACCCGTCCCACCATCAGGCGGGGGCGGAGGATTCCGTCTGCCGGCGTTTTTGCAGGATGTGCCGGTATTGATCGGGATCGCGTTGGTGCTGCTTTTGGTTTTGCTGCTGTGGGCGCGGTTTTTCCGGCGCCGTTCCCGCAGGCGTGCTGACCTCAGAGTTGCCTCACATGTTCTTGTCGAGACCGGCATGGCCGAGTCCTCCGAGCACAAGCACCATCATCATCGGCGGCGCCATCGGCGAGAACACCGACCGCGCAACCCTACTCTTGCTGAAACGGGCGGATTGCCTCCGCCCCGGCAAACGGACGAACTGCCTCCGTCACTTTGAGCCGGTCCGTCAGCCAAACCATTACGCGCCGGAGCGAATCCAATCTCGCTCTGGGTTTCATTTTGTTGCCTCCGGCCAAACGAGCAGCGATGGCTGCCTTGTACGCGTTCTGCCGCCAGGTGGACGACATCGCCGACGAGACAAACCAGTCCGTTGAGGAAAGAAAGAAAGCCCTGGCCGAGTGGCGGAATGACATCGCAACGATTTACTCCGGCGGCAAACCGCGTTTCGCGGTCAATCGCGAGCTTCAACGCGTCGTCCACCAGTTCGCCCTCCCGAAGGAGCTTTTCGATGAACTGCTCAACGGTGTCGGCATGGACCTTGATCAGCAGCGGTACCAAACACAGCAGGACCTCGAATTGTATTGTTACAGAGTTGCGTCGGTCGTGGGACTGCTGAGCATCGAGATTTTCGGCTACCGCAATTCGGTCTGCAAAGAATACGCCGTGTTTCTGGGCAAGGCTCTCCAGCTAACAAACATACTCAGAGACGTCAGAATCGACGCCGACCGGGGTCGCATTTATTTCCCCACTGAATCTCTGCGCCGGTTCGACGTCGCGCCCGAGGAGATTCTCGAACACAAGTACACAGACCGTTTTCGCGCCCTTGCCGCTGAAACAGCGCGGCGCGCCCGCGAGTTCTACCGCAAGGCAAACGATTGCCTTCCAACAACAGA
>Ga0207433_10012483_pt1 | contig 12693 bp, 14 predicted proteins | sample YelNatPaOPGAMG01_FD_187559 | JGI IMG/M metagenome (GOLD analysis project Ga0207433, IMG submission 187559) | Hot spring thermophilic microbial communities from Obsidian Pool, Yellowstone National Park, USA - OP-RAMG-01 (SPAdes) (version 3) | ecosystem: Environmental > Aquatic > Thermal springs... | reverse complement strand
TACGCGGACACTAACTGTAATCGTTTATAACATCAAGTCGGCAACCGGTAAATATTTGGGGATGAACGAGAAAATTAGGATAATGTTTAAAATGGAATACGCGTTGAAGGGGCAACAGTTACCCGCAGGCTATGCGTCCAATCCGCCCACATATGTTAATTTTGCAGCCGCCACGGCTTGGATTAACGGCTGGTCAAGCAGCTCCGTGACAGCTTCCGCGTCCTTCAAAACTGAAATTAACTGGGTTGGGTAAAGCTGACGCTTCAAGGTTGGAGCATAACTTATTAATTGTCTGAACGTTGTAAACCGTATGGAAAGGGCGGTTTAGCATGAAAAAAACCACCATTTTGGTCTTAATGTTTATTTTCGCCTTGTTAAGCTTAATCTCCCTAATCGGCGTCTACTTTGCCCATCAGCTTCCAACAGAAGAGGAAAAAATCATCCCTTTATGCACATATGAACATAGGGGCGAATACGATTACACGGCGCAGCTTAAACCCAACAACCTCTACAACAAAACAGTCCTAAAAGCAGGCGAAGGCGTCCTCTACACAAAGATAACTGAACTCGTAAACGTAACCTTCACATACACGTTTAACTCCAGCCTCCCAGCCAACATCACGCTGATGTACAGCTTCAACATGAACTTGGAATCCTCCAGATGGCCCAAAAGAACCTTGTCTGCAGCTTCGCCCACAATTTTAAACTTCACAAAAGAATCAACGGCGCAACTTCAAATAGCCCAATCCATAAACGTGACAGAATTAGACATGCTTAAAAACGCAATAGATAAGGAAACTGGGACATATACATCTGAATACTCGCTTGTCCTTGAACCGATCATAAACGTCATTGCAAAAACAGTTGTTGGAGAAATAAATGAACCTTTCACTCCAGTTATGAACATGAGCCTTAGGTATGGAACCCCTGAAGGAGACTACATAGCCATTGAAGGCTTAACTCAAGCACGGCAGGGCTACATCGCACGGAAAGAAGTAACCTATCACCCTGAAGTGGCAATTCAGCGATATACTTCCTATGCTTTATCCACAGCTTTTGTTGCATTCCTTCTAATCACGGTATTAGCATATGTAAGAGTTAAACCCAAGAAAACGGCAGCTCCTGAAAAAGCAATAGAGGAAATAATCGCTCCGTACGAGGAAACAATCTTCAGAATAGATGAGGAACCATCTTATGGAAAAAATTTGGTAACAACTGTAAAGCTTAGAAGCTTGCAGGAGCTGATTAGCATAGGTGACGGATTAGCCAAGCCTGTGCTTTATCTGAAGAAGGTTTCAAGTAAGCCTGGAGAAAAAGCGACGCACGTGTTCTACGTGCTGGACGGCTCAGTTATATATGAATATGAGGTAACTGAGCTGGAGAAAGGCGAATCGGCTGGTGAAAAAGTTGAGTAAAGCGCAGGTAAAACAGGTTATTTTTTCCATCCTGTTATTTCTCGTGGTCTTCAGCTTATGGCAAGCTTACTTCCTCGTCAATACCGCATTCCCACAAACACCAGTCTTGTACATTTATGTTCTATACTTCACTGTAAATCTCGCGGGTCTTGTGGTATTCTTCACCTTTGTTAAACTTGGAAAATCAAAACTAAGCGAACATGGCTTTAAAGAACCTATAAACATGAGGCTTTGCTTGGCTCTAAGCATTTTCTCAATCATACTTTTCTTAACCATAACGTTGATTCCAGGCATCATTTGGGGTTTCAGTTCCTCACCGTTCCCACACACTTTCTTCCACTTCGTATTCAGCATTCTGAACGCCATAATCGTCAGCCTAACAACGGAATCCATCTTTCGAGGATACATTTTCAAAAACATGATAGACAAATACGGATTCTTCGCTTCGCTATACGCATCCTCCATCATGTTTAGCTTATATCAGATTCCAATCCCAACCCTAACAACGATGAGTGCCAACGACATAATCACCTACATATTCACAGGTGTCCTACCGCTTTTCGCTGCAGGACTATTCCTCGGCTTCTTCTTCTACAAAACAGGCTGGAGCCTAATGGGACCCATAATATTCCAAGCGGGAATTCTGCTCTACCTATTTTTGCCACCGTTAATGGCGACACCACCATGGTGGATGAAGTTGACGTCCGAGGTAACCGCCTACGCACTTCTCATAATCCTCTTAGAGGCAACAATCCGCGAGCCGAAATTCCTACGCAAAAGATATAGATTAGAAAGTTGATGTGGCACGTGCACCTATGAGGATAAAGTATAAGCACTGGAAACTCCTCAAAGACGCATTAACCATAGTCACCCTAATACTCGCAGTTGTCAGCGTTTACTTTGGGTTAAGACTTATGCTCTCCACAGACATGCCGCTGGTGGCTGTTGCCTCCGGAAGCATGAAGCCAACCCTCCAAGTTGGAGACCTAATTGTCGTTCAAGGTGCGCCAGCCTCAAAAATAAAGGTGGGAGACATAATCGTCTTCAACCCACCGAACGAAAAAACCTTAATAATCCACAGAGTGACAGCAATAGAAACCCTGGCAAACGGCACAACCACCTTCAAAACAAAGGGGGATGCAAACCCTACAGAAGATCCCTGGACAATAACGCAGCAAAACATACATGGAAAAGCCCTGTATCGGATACCATACGTGGGTTACATGGCGCTATCACCAGCAACACCAATAGCCATAATCATAACCATAATAATCATAATACTGCTTTGGCCAGAAAAAACCAAAAGATTTCACCATAAGCCTATTCATGCAATAGACAACAACAAACAACATTTTACATATAGACAAATACGAAGTTTTAGCCTATTTGAACAAGAGAAAGGACATAGAAATAGTTAAGCTTGAAACAAAATACAGGTCATTAGAAGCGCAAACGAATAAACTCTTGTGATGGTTGCAGCTGACGTTTGATTTCGACCTTAACTGGGGAAGGCTTAATGGTTAGAATGCAGATTAAAAGGAAAATTGGACCGAAATGGCAAATAGTCATACCTAAAATTGTAAGAGAATTTTTAGGATTAAAGTCCGGAGACGAGGTTATATTAGAAGTCAGGGACAAGGAAGTTTTGATCAGGCGCTGGGTTAACCCGACAAACTTTGTAGATGACTTCTGTTCTTTAATTGACAAGAAGTTAAAGGAGAAAGTTGACTTGGAAAAGCTTTTGGAGGGAGAGGTTCGAGAGAGAACTATTCTACATCAACTCAAACATCTTCATAAACCCTCGTAATCTACGATGAAAACGCCCTTGAGGCCATAAGAGCTAGGAAGCCACACCATGTTTATTAACGTGAACATTAACCTTGCAATGGGAGGAAGCATCAACGTATGCGGTAGGCCACTTCGCCGTCGGATACATCCTCGCAAAGCTAACGTCTAAGATGACGAAAACCAAATTCAACGTTGCTCTAATTTTGACGCTTTCAGTAATCCCAGACGTTGACATATTAATCCCCCCTATTGTTCACAGAGGCCCCACCCACTCAATACTAATGGCATTTGCAGCATTTATTCCAATATTCGCCCTATACCATAAAAACGCCCTCCCATACTTCGCAGCCCTAATCCAGCATTCTCTTATAAGCGACTACGTTGCAGGCGGAAAGGTGCAGCTTCTCTGGCCACTAACAACGCAAACCTTCGGCCTAGAATTAAGCATTAAAAGCCCAGCCAACATAACCATAGAATGGCTCTCATTCCTAACAGCCACACTCATCATGATAAAAACCAAAGACGCATATCCACTACTTCAACCCCACAACTCAAACCTAATCCTAACCATACCAACATTCACAGTACTCCTACCAACACTCCTAGCCTTCCCACTAGAAGTGCCAATAGCACTAATTCCACCCCACATCGTATTCATAGCCCTTTTCACAGCATCGCTCTCGATAGATTTAAAGAACATAATCGAAAAAGTATCCATAAAACGAAAATAGATGGCTGACGGTGAAAACGACATGGTTGAAGTTTGGCTCCCCTACGGAAAAACCGAAGTATGCCTAAGGGTTCCAACAAAAAACTTTCTTGGAACCATAGAGCCCAAAGAAAAGCCGGGAGTTGCCGACGCCAGGGCGGAAGTTGAGAGGGCTTTAAAGGAGCCTATAGGCTCCAAGAAGCTTTGCGATATCGCCAAGCCAGGGGATAAGGTTGCCATAGTTGTTGACGACGCCACGAGGCCTGCCCCAAGCCACATTATGGTGCCTCCAATCCTAGACGAGTTAAACAGCGCCGGCGTTAGAGACGAAGACATAAGGGTTATTTTTGGATGCGGCACCCATAGGGCTGTTTCCAGCGAAGAAGCTGTTAGGCTATTAGGTGAGGCTGTTTTGAAGCGCGTGAAAGTGATAAGCCACGACTGCAAAGCTCCTGACCTCGTGTATTTTGGCATGACAAAGTATGGAACAAAAGTTTACCTAAACCGCGTTTTCGCAGAGGCAGATGTGAAAATACTAACGGGCGACGTCTGCTTCCACTACTATGCCGGTTACGGCGGAGGGAGGAAAAGCGTCCTCCCAGGCGTTGCAGGAGAGGAAACTATAAAGGCGAACCACGCCATGCTTCTGCATCCAAACGCGAAAACAGGGGTTTTGGAGGGTAACCCCGTCCACGAGGACATGGTTGAAGCCGCCAAAATGGCGAAGGTGGATTTCATCCTAAACGTTGTAATAAACACAAAGGGCGAGGTTGTCCAAGCCTTCGCCGGCGACATGGAGAAAGCCTTCCATGAAGGGGTTAAACTCGTTGACGAAATGTACCGTGTGCCCGTGGACAGGAAAGCCGAAATAGTTGTGGTGAGCCCCGGCGGGCACCCGGCGGACGTAAACCTTTATCAAGCCTATAAGGGTGTCGACAGCGCCCAAGAGGTGGTTAAGCGGGGAGGCGTGATCGTACTGGTTGCTGAATGTCCAGAGGGCTATGGAAACCAAGCCTTTTACGACTGGATGGCTAAATATAAGGATTTGAAGGCCGTTGAGCGGGAGATTAAACGCAACTTCGTCTTAGGCGGACACAAAGCCTACTACCTAATGAAGACCCTGCAGAAGGCCCAAATAATCCTTGTTTCAATTCTGCCTGAATACTACGCCTCAAACGTTTTTAGATTGAAAACCGCCAGGACGGTGAACGAAGCCCTCAACCAAGCCTTCAGAATAGTCGGCGAGAACGCAAAGGTTTGGGTTATGCCCCATGGAAACTACACCCTTCCAGAGGTTAAAGCCGAACAGCCTTGAGAAAACCTTTAAAGTTCAATTGTAAACAGACATGCCTCGAAAAGCATATGGTGGAAAGCCTTTGCAGCAAACCTTCACCCTCAGAAAGTTCACACCCAGAGACCTGCAGCGGGTCATGTACATAAACCGCGCCTGCCTCCCAGAAAACTACGGCGACTACTTCTTCATGGACCTCTACAACCGTTTTCCAGAAACCTTCATAGTTGCCGAGGTGGACGGTGAAATAGTGGGATATATCATGTGCCGCATAGAGCTAGGCCTGTCAGACTTCAGCTTCAGCGGCTTCATAAAGAAGGGACACATAGTCTCCATAGCCGTAATGCCCGAACACAGACGAAAGGGAATAGGCTACGCCTTAATATGCAAAGCAATGGAGGGAATGCGCCTATACAACGCCAAACAAGCCTTCCTAGAGGTTAGGGTTTCAAACAAGCCGGCCATAAGCCTCTACGAAAAGCTCGGCTTCAAAGTTTTAAGAGTCATAAGGGGCTATTATTCAGACGGAGAAGACGCCTACGTAATGGGCAGACAACTATAAACTTTCAAGGCTAAAAAATGGAGGTTAAGGCTGTAAACCGAGTTTCTCGTAAATCCTCCTCCTGTTTTCCTCAACGTTTTTCGCCACGTCGAGGTAGAGGTTGTTGCCGTGGGAGTCTATAGCCACAGTTAAAGGCCCGAAGTTTTCAACTTCGAAAATCCAAAGGGCTTCAGGTGTTCCAAGGTCAAGCCACTCCACACCCCGAACACCCTTTATGGCTTTAGCAGCCAATATGGCGGCTCCACCCGTGAAGGCGCCGTAAACCGCCCCATACTTCGCCATGGCCTCCGTTGTCCTCCTGCCCATGCCCCCTTTACCTATCACAACACGGACTTTGAAGTTTTTAATGAACTCGTCTTCGAAAAGGTCCATGCGGGTGCTTGTTGTCGGGCCAGCGGCCACAGCAACCCACCTGTCACCCTCCCTACTCACAACTGGACCGCAGTGGTAAACCGCTAAGCCTTCAAGCTTTAATGGTAAGGGCTTCCCCTCCCTTAGGTATTCCAAAGCCCGCCTGTGGGCTTGGTCCCTAGCCGTCACTATGATCCCAGTTATGTATAGGACGTCGTTAACCCTAAGTTTGCGGATTTCCTCTTCAGATATGGGTGTTTTTAAATGGTAAACCGCCATAACCCCTCACCTCAAACCTTCCCTTTATGGGTTAAATACTCAACGGATCCATCAGCGCGAATCCTCGCGGAAGCCCTCCTAGCAGCCCAACAGTTGAAGGCAACAGCAGCCGGGAAAGACGCTGGATGTCTAAAGGCATACTCGACGTGCACACCTAAAACCGTTGTCTTCCCTCCGAGGCCCATTGGGCCTATCCCAGTCATGTTCGCTGCCTCGTAAAGCTCCCTTTCAAGCTTGGCTATCTCAGGGTTCGGGTTAGGCTCGTTTAAAGGTCTCAAAAGCGCTTTTTTAGCAAGCTTCATAGCGATGTCAGCCCCTCCACCCATGGCGACACCCACTATCGTCGGTGGACAGGGCTGGGCGCCCGCCTTAATAATGGACTCTATGACAAACTTCTTCAAGCCGTTTATGCCCTCACCAGGCACAAGCATTCCCGTAAGGCAAACGTTCTCGGAACCCCCTCCCTTAGGCATAACTGTTAACTCCAACGTGTCGCCGGGCACAACCTCCCAATGTATGTATGGTATGAACCGCCCAGTGTTGTCACCGCTGTTCTTTTGGGTGAAGGGGTCAACGGCGTTAGGCCTCAAAGGAACCTCCTTCGTAGCCCTCCGGGTAGCGTTGATTAGGGCGCCTTCAATCTTGTCCAACCCCTTAACCTCGGCGCCTGCTAAAACATAGAAGATTATGGTTCCCGTATCCTGGCATATTGGAGCCTGGTTTTTCTCTGCAAGCTCTATGTTTTCCAGGATGGCTTTAAGCTGGGTTTTCCCAGCCTCGCTTGTCTCCTCATCGTAAGCTTTCCTTAAGGCTTGCTTGACGTCCTCTGGAAGGTATATCACAGCCTGTTTAATGAGGTTAAAAGCCACGTTTTCAACGATTTCCGTTTTCAAAGGCTTTCCCTCGACAATCGCCCGGAAACCCTACTGTCTAACGTAAAGTTTAAAAAAGTTTCTAGCCACTTTAACCCATCTCTCCGTGAATTAATCGTTCCAGTTCCTCGTTTTCTTTAAATATGGCCTGAGCCAACTGTCTCGTGGGAAGCCTATGTCCGAAAAGGAGGAAGAGACGAGCCCAACAAAACAACGGTATGAAAGCATCGAAGACCTTCCAGGCGTAGGCCCATCCACAGCCCAGAAGCTTAGAGAGCTTGGATTCCACACCGTTGAATCCATAGCCATGGCCACAGTCAAGGAGCTGGAGCCCGCGGGGATCGGCGAGAAGAAAGCCCAAGCCATAATTAACGCCGCCCGCGCCTCCATCAGTATAACCTTCATACGCGCCGACGAGCTTCTGAAAATGCGCCAGAACGTTTTGCGGCTCACCACCGGAAGCACCGCCTTAGACAAGCTTTTAGATGGAGGGCTGGAAACCCAAACCATAACCGAGTTTTACGGCGAATATGGAAGCGGGAAAAGCCAAATATGCCACCAGCTCTGCGTGAACGTGCAGCTCCCACCTGAAAGGGGAGGCTTAAACGGTGCAGCCTTATACATCGACACAGAAAACACGTTCAGAACCGAACGCATCGCCCAAATGGCCAAACATCTAGGCCTTGACCCCGAAAAAGTTTTAAAAAACGTCATCTACGCTGAAGCCTACACCTCGGACCACCAGATGTTCCTTCTGGAAAACGCTGACGAGGTGATAAAAGAAAACAACGTTAAACTGATCATAATCGACTCTTTAACAGCCCACTTCAGAAGCGAATACCTTGGAAGGGAAATGCTTGCCATAAGACAACAAAAACTGAACAAACACATGCACAAACTCATACGTCTGGCAAGGGCCTTCAACGCCGTAGCCGTGGTGACAAACCAGGTTATGGCAAAGCCAGACATGTACCTTGGAGATGCAGTCCACCCCGTGGGCGGCCACATAGTTGGCCACACAAGCCATACACGTATATTTCTCAGAAAAACAGTCCACGGCCCAACCAGAGTAGCCAGACTTGTTTCAAGCCCATATCTGCCCGAAGGCGAAGTAGTCTTTAAAATCACGGAGAACGGCATAGAAGACGTCTCAGAAGAGGACAAAGCTAAAACAAGCGGGCGTTAAAATGCCCATCCCCTTAGCCCTCGTAACCCGATTCTTCCAGCTTATCCTAAACAAACAGTTCGCCGAGGCTGAGAGGGAACTGGAGAGGCTTAAGCAGAAAATGCACAAAACGGAGTGGAACAGGGGCTATTTTAGGGCTTTATACGGAATGCTCCTAGTCAGAAAATCCAACAGCGACCCCTACGCCTTCCTCGCAAAGCTAGACTTGAACGATAAGGAAAAACTCCTAGCCCACAGGCGGGAGTTTCTAGAACACGTGAAAAACAAGCTTCACGGCGACTTCGACAGAGGCTACTTCGCCGCTTGGGCTGACTTTACAAGGGTGGCGAGCAAACTAAACCTCAACGAAATCCAAGCCAGAGACGTGCCCGGCGAAGCGGGGGATGAAAAAGACCAAGCGACAATAGATGAGTTCCCCGAGTAGGTTTTTAATAGCTTATGATTATGGTGTATAGAAGCGCCCAGAAAACAAGCCAGGACAAAATGTAGATGCCGACGCCAGTCGTTAGGATTTTCTGCGGATTATCCACCTTCAAAAGGAATTTGGGTTTCACCACATAGTAGGACAGCATGTAGATGATGAACGCGAAAGCCATGCCCGTCGTTAAAACACGGATATTGTTTCCAATAATGTTCGCGGCCAAATCATAGCCCACACAAACCAAGGCGGCAACAACGCCTAAGGCGAACCTAAGCCAATACAAGACTTCAAGGGGCTTCATAACTTCCACTTCTGCATAGTAGGCGCACACCAAATTTAAAGTTGACTGCTAAAACTTAGCGATAAAACGATACTCTTATAAACTAGAACAGCCCCTTTAAAAGAAAGGTCCTAGAAATGTTCCGGAGCCCTATGCGTGCCAAACCATCCATTAGGTATATTGGCACCAGCATAGGGCATCTCCGGTGAAGGAAACGCTTCTGTTTTGCCTTGTGCCCCGCGTTTCCGGAGGTTTTGGCCATGAAAAACGGGGATGCCGTCACCATGCATGTTGGATGATGGGCTGAATAAGTCTGGAGAGTGGTTAAGCGTGTTGTTGGTGCACCTTTCAGACCTCCACTGTGGTCCAAAACTTAAGGAGGACGCCCTTCTAGAGGCTATCGACGAAATAAACGATTTGGGACCAGACGTTGTGATCGTGACAGGCGACCTGACGGAGGATGGTTTGATAAACGAGTTTAGGGAGGCGAAACGCTACCTTTCGCTTGTTAAATGTAAACATTTGATAGTTGGAAGCGGGAACCATGACGCGCGGACGACGGGCTACCTTCTGTTCCCAAAATTCTTCGGAAACCCCTCATCCTTCACGTGGACAGGAAACGTTGCAGTCATAATGTTAAACTCTTCCAGACCGGACAGGGATGACGGCGAAATAGGCTACAATCAAGGTTTATGGATGAAAAGCCAGCTTGAAAACTGCCGAGAAGCCTTCAAAATTGTAGCTTTACACCACCACTTGATCCCGGTTCCAGACACAGGCATGGAGCGGAACATAGTTTCAGATGCAGGCGACCTTCTATGGACCCTTACAAGGTACGGTGTCAACCTAGTCCTATGTGGGCATCGTCATAGACCTTGGATTTGGACTCTCAGCGGCCTCACGGTGATTCACGCCGGCACGGTTTCAACGGATAGGCTGAGGGGTTTCTATCAGAACACATACAACATCATAAGAATCGAGAATGGAAAGGTTTCGGCAAGCTTGAAGGTTGTAGGCGGACAGGAATGCACCCTCGACCAGGACGCCATTGAAGCTGCAAGCTCCATGGTTTAGATGGCTATTTATACGCAGACCGCCTAAATTCCTCAACGTCAAAGTGGTGAAATTTGCAGAGGGAAGAGTTTAGAAGCTTCGATGTGGCGGCTGTTGTCCGCGAGCTAAGGGAAACGGTCCTTGAAGCCAGGGTAAGCAACATTTATCAGCTGGACGATGTGACGCTGCTTTTTAAGCTGCGGAAAGGCGAAAACGTTTATAGGCTCATATTAGAGGCGGGAAGACGGCTAAACCTGACTTCCTACGCCTTGGAAAAACCACTCGTTCCGCCGGCTTTCTGCATGGCTTTAAGGAAATACCTACGAAACAGTACTTTGACAAGCGTTGAGCAGCACAAGTTTGAACGTATAGCCATCCTATTGTTCACAGGCAAGGCTGGCAAATTCAAGCTTGTTGCCGAGTTCTTCGGAGATGGAAACATAATCCTTGTGGACGGCGCTGGAAGAATTGTACATGCTTTACGGTATAAGCGGATGCGGGACAGAAACATTCTTCGCGGAGAGATCTTCATCTTTCCACCATCCAGCGGGCAAAACCCTTTAGAGATGAGTTTTCAAGCGTTCCATGAAGGTCTGAAAGCCTTTGGAAAAATGGAGGTTGTCCGCGCCCTTGCCCGCTCGCTCGGCATAGGCGGCATATACGCCGAAGAAATCCTCTTAAGGCTTGGAATAAACAAAACCACGCCATGCAGCGACCTCAACACCTCCCAGGTGGAAGAGATCTACAACTGCCTTAAAGGGCTCATCAGCCAAGTCTTATGGGGCAAACTTGAACCATGCATAGTTTTCGGCGATAAAGGCGAAATGCTTGAAGTTGCACCTTTAAGGCTTAAACTCTATGAAGGTTTCAAACACCAGTTTTACAACAGTTTCAACGAAGCCTTAGACGAATTTTACATCAGAGTTAAAGCTTTGGAGAAGGCGAAAACCGGGAAAGCGGAGGAATCCTTAAGGCGTGAAATTGAACGCTTAAAGAGGATTTTGGCTGACCAGGAGAAGGCCCTAAAAGAGGCTGAGCAAAAAGCCGAAAAATACAGGCGCATCGGCGACTTGATATACATCTACTCTGGACAGCTTCAAGCGCTTCTCGACAAAATTTGGGAGAAGAAAAGGCTTGGAGCAACTTGGGAAGCCGTGGCCTCCGAAGTTTCGGCTGAAAAAAAGGCTGGCTTAAAACCATCAACGCTTTTCGAATCCCTCGACGGCAAAAGGCTTGTTTTGAACGTCCGCTTAGAAGACGCCCTTTTCAGTTTAGACATACGGAAGGACTTGTTTGCAAACGCCGCCGAATACTACGAGAAGGCTAAGGCTGCTGGGCATAAAGTGGAGGGCGCTAGGGCTGCCATTGAAGAAACGCGGAGGCGGCTTTTTGAGGCGGAGGCTAGGCTTAAAGAGGTTTTGGAGAAGGCAGCCACAGCCACCTTAACTGTTGAGGGTGAACTCGCTAAGCGTCGGATAAGACAGAAACGCTGGTTTGAAAAGTTTAGGTGGTTCATAACCTCAGACGGCTTCCTCGTGGTGGCCGGCAAGGACGCGGCTAGCAACGAAACACTGATAAAAAAGTATACGGCCCAAGAGGACCTGGTTTTCCACGCTGACATAGCAGGCGCCCCCTTCGTAGTCGTAAAGACTGAAGGAAAAACACCGGGTGAACAGTGCATCCGCGAAGCCGCAGAGTTCGCAGCCTCCCATTCAAGGGGTTGGCGGGAAGGCTTCGCCTCCCTAGACGTATACTGGGTTAAACCGAACCAACTTAGCAAGGCTGGGGCTTCAGGCGAATACGTTCCCCGAGGATCCTTCGTTGTCCATGGAAGCAGAAACTGGATGCGGAACACACCCCTCAAAATAGCGGTGGGCGTTGTTTTCAACCAAGAAACTGGAGAACCGACATTCATGGGTGGGGCTGTTGAAGCCGTGAAAGCAAAAACAAACGTCTACGTCGTCCTAGTGCCGGGGGAAGACGAGGGAAAAACCCTTCTACAGAAGGTTTTGAGAGCTCTGGCGGAAAAAGTCTCTACGGAAAAACGGGAAAAACTTTTGAAGGCTAACATAGAAGCCCTCAGAGAGCTAATCCCATACACGCGTGGAAGGATTTTACAAGAGGGATAAATCTAAACCTAAATGCTTCTTCATCGAAGATAGTATGACAGCACGACTTTAGCGTAGATCCACCAAAAGTTCTCCACTTATGCGGCAAAATAGTAGGTAGTCTAAGGGCTTTGGCTATGTGGTCTCGGTCGCCATTCTCCTCCAGTCGGCTTTTCGGCTCGTGGCATAGGAGGTGATCCGGCCGCAGGTTCCCCTACGGCCACCTTGTTACGACTTCTCCCCCCTCACGGAGCTTGGGTTCGACGCAGCCAACTTGACCACGCCTCACCCAAGCCCCGCTCGGGTGGAGCGACGGGCGGTGTGTGCAAGGAGCAGGGACGTATTCACCGCGCGATGGTGACGCGCGATTACTAGGGA
>Ga0207433_10012480_pt1 | contig 12696 bp, 16 predicted proteins | sample YelNatPaOPGAMG01_FD_187559 | JGI IMG/M metagenome (GOLD analysis project Ga0207433, IMG submission 187559) | Hot spring thermophilic microbial communities from Obsidian Pool, Yellowstone National Park, USA - OP-RAMG-01 (SPAdes) (version 3) | ecosystem: Environmental > Aquatic > Thermal springs... | reverse complement strand
GCGGTGCTATCTGTTCTATCCTTCTAAGAACGAATCCAGATGGGAGAGAAAAGGATAGCGCCAAGATGTTCAAGATTGCATCCCCTGATCTCGTACTTCTTCACCCACCCAGTGTCTACGATTTCAGAAAGGTGCCCATAATGTTTGGGCCCATAAGCGATGTTGTGCCATCTACGGCCATATTCGAGATGTACCCCATAGGATTTACAACCATTGCCGAGTACCTTGGGAGGCACGGTTTCCGGGTCAGGATCGTGAATCTCGCCCTTCGCATGCTCAAGAGCAAGGTCTACGACCCCGAGAAGACGATCTCCAGGATGAGGCCCCTGGCCTTTGGCATAGACCTCCACTGGATGCCTCATGTGCAGGGCAGTCTCGAGGTGGCATCCATTTGCAAGAGGATTCATCCCGACATTCCCGTGATAATGGGCGGGTTCTCAGCCTCCTATTTCCACAAGGATCTTCTCGAGGGTTTTCCTGTTGACTACGTGGTAAGGGGCGATTCCACCGAGGAGCCCCTCCGCATCCTCATGGAGGCACTGAAAAGGGGCCGGAGGGATGACCTCCATCACGTTCCCAACCTCTCTTGGAAGGACAAAGAGGGAAGGATATTCGTTAACCCCCTGAGTCACGTTCCCCAAGTCTTGGACCATTACGAGGACAACTACGGCCACATGATAAGGACAGCCCTCAAGTATCTGGATGTAAAGAGCATGCTGCCCATACACGATTGGTGGTCTTATCCCATAACAGCTGTGATGACCTGCAGAGGGTGCGTCCACAGTTGCTCCTTCTGTGGGGGAGGAAGGGAATCCATCGGCATTTTCGGCTCAAGAAATGGTCCAGCCTTCAGACCCCCCGAGAGGATAGTCGAGGATGTGAGGAGGATATCATCCTTCACCTCCGCCCCCATCTTCATAGTGGGAGACCTGAGACAGGCTGGGGAGGAATACGCTGGCAGGGTTCTCAAGGGGCTGTCCTCCCTGAGGGTCAAAAACCAGGTTGTCCTGGAACTCTTCTCCACTGCACCCAAGAGCTACTTCAAGGAAGTGGCCAGGGCATTGCCTCGATTCAACCTGGAGATGTCCCCTGAAAGCCATGACCCAGAGGTGAGAAGGAGGAGCGGGAAGTTTTACTCCAATGAGGAGATGGAACAAACCATAGCCCATGCCCTCCAAGCTGGATGCAGGAAGTTCGATCTGTTTTTCATGATAGGCCTGCCTGGACAGACCCATGATTCGGTTCTTGAGACAGTGGATTACTGCGAGAGGCTTCTCAAGAAATTTGGGCCCAGGCTCGTCCCTTTCATATCTCCCTTGGCTCCCTTCATAGACCCAGCAAGCCCAATATACGAGAACCCGGAGAAGTTCGGCTACCGTCTCTTTTTCAGGACCCTCGAGGAATATCGAACAGCCCTCCTGCAGCCGAGCTGGAAGCATTCCCTGGGGTACGAGACCCTGTGGATGTCGAGGGATGAGATAGTAGATGTTACGTACGAGGCGGCCCTAAGGCTCACAGAACTGAAGGCAGAGTTCGGCCTCCTGGACAGGGAAAGCGCTAGAAAGGTGAGAGATAGGATCAATCTGGCAAGGAAGCTTCTTGTCGAGATGGACAAGATAGCTGAGCTCCGAGAAGAGGAAAGAACCAGGGCCCTCAAGGGACTCGAAGAGGAAATCCATTTGGTGAACTCCAATACCCTCTGCGAGTCCAGGGAGATCAAGTGGCCCTCACCCAGAAACTTCCATTTCCTGAAGATCCTCTTGCATGTTCTCTTGGGTAGAGGCTGACCCTTCTGGGGATGAGCTCTCAGGAAAAGGCCTGAGGAAAAGATGGGCCCCCATATTTTTTCGCGAAACGAGGCTAAAAGACGTTCTTGGCCAAAATGGTCGAGAAACAAGCATCCGATTTTGGGTTTGGCATCTGGTCGAACCTGGATTCGGGACGTGCTTGGCCGCAAAAGGAGCTCCGGTTTTTTGGGGACGAAAACCAATGGATTTGTGGAAAAATCCCGTTGGGTGAGGACAGGTGGGACGAGATGGAGGTCTTTTCCCTTCAGCCCCCCGCTATGGGTGGGAAGATACTGACCCTGTCTCCCTCAGCTAGCTCCTTGTCCCTTTCGGCATGGAGACCGTTTACGAGCACGATCTTGGGGTCGCTTGGCGGGATCTTCAGGTGCTTGATCAAATCATCCAGAGTGAACCCATCGGGGACACTGATCCATACCCCAGGATCTCCTCGCTCTGGCAAGTAATCCCTCAGGTGGCCGAAAAGGCGAAGTTCAATCTTGGGCATTTCCTTTCTCCTTCGCTCCCTTTTGGCCTCTTGCCCTCACCCTTTCCTCCCTGAAGGACAGAGAGACGAAGGTGTTGAAGGAAAGCTCGGGCGGGAACAATGCTATTCTATCACCTGGCTCGAGGAAAGAGGAGCTCGTAGCTCCCCTTCCGTTTACGAGGATGAGCTTGACCCTCGAGGCCTGGATGCCGAGCCCTCGAAGGAGTTCCTCCACTGTGGGAGGATCGGGAAGGGGAAGCTCCATCTCCATGGATCTCTTTTCCACCTCTTCCCTCAAGTGCCCCCCTAGGAGCACAGTGATCCGTTTCATCTCCCCTTTCATAGCAGCCCCTTGCAATAACCCCCGTCTATTGCGATGGAAGTCCCGGTGATGTAACTCGCTCTCTCTGAGGCCAGAAACACTACCAAATCGGCAAGCTCCTCTGGTCTTCCAAGTCTTCCCATGGGAATTTGGGCCTCCCAATTCCCGATGATCTCCTCTTTGTCTACCCCTTTTGCCTCCGCCATGTCCTTGGCCAGGTTCTCCACCCTCTCTGTCCTCATGAAACCCGTGCAGACGCAGTTGACCAAGATGCCTCTTGAGGCTAGCTCGTTGGAGAGGCTCTTGGCCCAGCCGTGGACCGCGGCCCTCACAGCATTGGAGAGGATGAGCCCCTCTATGGGTTGCTTCACAGCTACAGAGGTCAGGTTCACTATCCTGCCCCACCCTTGCTCGAGCATACTGGGGATGACCTCCTTGGTGAGGATCACCGCGCTCATGAAATTGAGATAGAAGGCATCCAGCCACTCCCCCTCCTCGAGTTCCATGAACGAGGAGGAGGGGGGCCCGCCAGCATTGTTCACCAAAATATGGGCAGTTCCAAATCTCTCGAGGGCCCCCCTCGCAAATCTCCTGGCCTCCTCAGGCCGCGACAAATCCGTTGGGAGAAACCAGACCTCGGCCTCGAATCTTTCCGAGATCTCCCGAGCAGCCTTCTCCAGGGCCGAACCTTCTCTGGCACAAAGGGCCACCTTTGCTCCCTCTCGGGCCAAAGCCATCGCTACCTGCTTCCCGAGCCCCTTGCTCGCACCACAAACCAAGGCCACTTTACCTCGAATCCCAAGATCCATACCTCTGCCCTCCTCCAACCTCCCATTATCCATGTTCGGTACGCCCTTGGAGGCGCTCCCTCACCCAATAACCCTCTCTGCGAAGCACCTCGCGGTTCAAAATAGAAGGGGGCTTTCGCCCCCTTTTCGAAAGACTCCTCCTCGGACGCCTCCATCAGAAGTTGAAGAGCTGATCCAGCTCCTTGTCAGGGACGTCAAAGACCACATTGTGGGGTGGAAGGGCTTCCTTCTTGAAGAACTCGGGCAATCTGTCGTCAGCCGCAGTGAACCCAGCTGCCAGATTGAATGCCCTCTCCGCTCTCAAGACCTCCTTTCCGTAGTTCAGGAGATCCTCCAGCTCGAATTTCCACCCATACTGAGCACTGATCATCTTGGGAAGAGCCTCCATCCCAGAGGGTATGTCCATGATGGCGAAGGCCACAAAGACGCAGAGCCCTAGGGAGTCGATGGCAGCTGTCGCGATCTGGAGATTGCGGGAGAGATCCACCTGACCCTCCGGCTTCAGGGGATCCACGAATCCGCCCACCCTCATTATGTTGGTCGCCACAGCGTAGCCAGAGGTGTGATCAGCTCCCATGGGACTTGTGGCGTACGTGACTCCTATCCCCTTGATTGCCCTCGGGTCATAGGCAGGAAGCCCCTGCCTCTTCACAACGGGGACGTGGGAGACACCATACGCCTGCCCCACAACTGCAGCCCCACTGCCGATGATCCTGCCAAGGGGCGTCCCCCTGCCCACCTCCTTGATGAGTTCTATGGCACCTTGGGCATCTCCGAACTTCTTGACCCCCGCATACATGGCCACAGCAACAGCACAGCCCGTCTCGATGGTATCCAGCCCATACTCGTCACACAACCTGTCTATCTGTGCTATGGCATCGAGGTCGTCTATGCCACAATTGGCCCCGTTTGCCCATATGGTCTCGTATTCGAATCCAGATGTGAGGTAATTTCCGTCCTTGTCGTTGTAGACGTTCGAGCACTGAATGATGCAGGTAGAACAGCCAGAATGGGTCGTGCTGCCTCCTCTTTGCTTTATAATGTCGTGCATCGTCTCGCCACTTATCTTGTGGGCACCCTCGAATCTTCCCTCGGTGAAATTTCTCGTGGGAAAGGCCCCCGCTTCGTTTATGACATTGACCAGCACATTGGTTCCATAGACAGCGAGCCCTCCTCCTGGCTTGGTTACAGGATGCTGTCTCAGGGCATCCCTGAAGGCCGATGCGGCTGCCTTGAACGCCTCCTGGTCCTTGTACGAGACCCCGGGAGCCTCCTTGTCATCCACGACTATTGCCTTGAGTCCTTTGGAGCCCATCACAGCCCCCATCCCGCCCCTTCCTGCGTGGCGAGAAGGTTTCCCCTGGGTGCTGGTCACCGCAACAGACGCAGCAGAGAGCCTCATCTCCCCAGCTGGGCCTATGGAAATTATCCCCACTTTGTCTCCGTATTTTGCCTGCAACCTTTCGCAAAGCTGATAGTTGGTCAGTCCCACAAGGTCGTCTGCGGGCAAAAGCTGGGAGCCATCCTTTGTGACGAGGAGATAGTACCACTTTCCACTGGGGGGAAGGTTCTCCACCACTATACCTGCCAGACCCAGCCTGCCCAGTTTCACGGCCGCATTCCCCCCGACATTGCTCTCCTTTATTCCCCCTGTCAATGGACTCTTGCCTCCCACAGAGAGGCGACCCGAGTTGGGGCAAGTCGTGCCAGCCAAGAGCCCAGGGGCCACAACGAGCTTATTGGCAGGTCCTAGGGGATGACACAGGGGGTCCACCTCCTTGGCCACAATGGTGGAGGTGAGAGCCCTTCCACCGAGTCTCTCGTACTCGGCGGGAAGCTCCTCGTACTTGACCGTTTCTCTGGACATATCTACCCTGACGAGCTTTCTCATGGCGCCCCTCCTCCTTTTTGCGAGTGTTCGATGGTGAAAGTCGCCCCTCGAGCCCGACCCACCCTTTACGGGGAGAGCATAGAGACTCCCCAAGAGGATTGTCAAGACGGAAATTCACCCAATGGGAGATGGGACCTTTAGGGGCTTCCGTCCCTTCCCCAAAAGCCTCTCGATCCAGGCGAGGGGTCCCTTTTTCCTTTTTCTCAGCCACTCTCCCAGCACTGCCAATGCCCTCTCGACTTCTTCCTCTGTCGTGAACCTACCCAAGCTGAATCTCACGGCCCCCATCGCCCTCTTGGGCTCCAGGCCCATGGCCATGAGCACTCGGGAAGGCTCCCTCGACCCTCCGTGGCATGCTGAGCCCAAAGACGCGCAGACCTCGGGGACCTCTTGGAGGAGACAAGAAGCTTCTATGCCCGGGAAAGATACGTTGAGGGTGTTGGGAAGGGAGTTGTGGGGGTGACCGTTGAGAGCCAGCTTCGGGCACACAGAGAGAAGGCCCTGGAGGAATCTCTCCTTGAGGGCCCTCACCCTATCCATCTCCGGTTCGAGGCATTCCTGGACTATGGCGCATGCCTCCCCAAGCCCCACTATCAAAGGGACATTCTCCGTGCCAGCCCTTAGGCCCCTTTCTTGGGATCCACCCAGGATCATGGGCTCTATCTCCAAATCCTCTCTCAAAAACAGAGCCCCCACCCCTTTTGGGCCATAGAGTTTGTGACCAGCTATGGTCAACAAATCCACTGCCAGCTCCTTGACGGAGACGGGTATCTTCCCCACTGCCTGAGCAGCGTCCGTGTGAAAGACAACCCCTCTCTCCCTGGCCAGTTTCGCCATTTGGGCTATTGGCTGGATAGTGCCCACCTCGTTGTTCGCCAGCATCACCGTGACGAGGATTGTATCATCCCTGAGGGCCCGCTCCATGTCGCCCGGGTCCACGAGGCAATGCTCATCAACGGGGAGGTATGTGACCTCGAAGCCTTCCCTCTCCAATCTTCTGCAAGGCTCCAAAACAGAGGGGTGTTCCACAGCGGAGGCTATTATGTGTCTTCCCCTCGCCTTTCTGCTTCTGCCAACCCCGAATATGGCCATGTTACTGGACTCGCTCCCCCCGCTCGTGAACACGATCTCTGAAGGGGCCGCATCGATGAGGGAGGCCACTTTTCCCCTCGCCTCCTCCACTGCCTCTCTCGCCTGACTTCCCAGTGGGTGAGAGCTATTGGGATTCCCGAATTGCTCGCGAAAATATGGGATCATGGCCTCCCAGACCCGAGGGTCAATAGGGGTTGTGGCATTGTAATCGAGATAGACCATCTCCTCCTCCTCAACTGGTCTCACAATCCGACACGGGGAAGTATACTCCATTTTGCGCCGAATATTGAGGAGGACTCCTCCGCCTCTGGGACCATCCGTGGGGGATTCATGGGAGGACTGCCCACTTGGGGATTTACAGGGATTCTTGGCGAGGGTTACCCTAGGGAACTATGAAAAAAGGAAGGGGATCTTCGGATAGTAGTTCCGTCTTTTGCCTGTGGGTAGAGGCATCAACTCAGGCTGCTTGCCTTTTAGGGACATCTCTCGCGCGGGAGACGGGGAAAGGATTTGTGGTTGAGAGCGCGGGGGAGGGGAGGTGGAGGCTCAGGTTGTCTCTCGAGACAGAGCGGATCCCCCACAGACTCCTGTCCAGGATCAGGGACCAAGCGAGAAGGCTGATGGTACATTTGGGACCCATAGACATGGGATGGGAGCCCTGGTCAAAGGAGGAGAAGAAGGTCAAGGTGGAGAAAAGATTCTTCAGGGAGTTTGCCGTCTCACCCAGCCTCAAGGTCGTTCCTTTGGGAAGGGGGGGCTCGAGCGGAGAGGAAGGGGGAGTTCTCGAATTGGATCCTGGAAAGGATTTCAACTGTGGCCTCGAGCCATGGACACAGATCGCCTTGATTGCCTTGGAAGAGGTCGCAGGCAGCGAGAGAGTGGAGTCAGCCCTTGATGCCAAAGCTGGCTCTGGGATAATGGCCCTCTCTGCAGCGATCTTGGGTGTGGAGAGGGTGGTTGCATTGGATACCAATCCACAGGCAGTGAGACTCATCCGGAAAAATGCCAAGAGAAACCGCCTAGCAGATCGTGTGAAGGCCAAATGCGCTGAGCTCAAAGAAGAAGGAAGGGCCTATCCCCTGGTCATGGCCCTTGAGTCCCACAAGTTCCTCCTGAGAGAGAAAGACTCGCTCTCGAGAAGAGTGATCCCAGGGGGCATACTTCTCCTTGGAGGATTCTGGCACAAGTGGACCCAAAAGATCGTGGAGGGATTGGAGGACGAATTCCAGGTCTTGGAGAGCAAGAGGGCGCTATGGTGGGAGGCCCTCGTCCTGAGAAAGAGAAAGTGATAGGGCATGAGACTAACTCGGATTATATCCCAAGGCCTTTGAATTGAGGGACCAAGGCCCTGCACGGGGTTTCTGATATCGAGGGTGGAGCCAGGGGCCATTTGGAAACCCATAGTCAGGGTGTTTTTATCGGGAACCCATCTCTCCTAAGATGTGACTGAGATGGCCAGGACTGTCCAGTTCATCCTGAACAAATCCGGCTAGAGGGGAGGAAAGATGCCTGTGGACATGCTAGTTGACCTCTCGAGGCTACCCGATCCCACAGGGGCCCTGGCCAAAGTCTCCTCCATGGGAATAGAGACCAGGAGGGCCAGACCGAGGGAGATGGAAGGCCTGGTCCGATGGGTTGCCGAGAACTTCTCCCAAGGATGGGCTTCCGAGTGTCGGGTTGCCCTCTCCAGGATGCCTCCCTCTTGCTTTGTAGCCGCAGCCCCAATGGAATTTGTCGGATTCGCCTGTTTCGATGTGGCCCAAAGGGGAGTATTTGGCCCTATGGGAGTCCAAGAATCCTGGAGAAGGAAGGGAATAGGATCGGCCCTGCTCCTCTTGTCCCTCAAATCCATGGCCGAGATGGGCTACAGGTATGCTGTCATAGGGGAGGTTGGCCCTGTTGAGTTTTATCGAAAGGTCGTCCTGGCGAGGGTCATAGATGAAGGTTCAGCCTAGGCGAAGAATGGATTTGGCTTCAGTCCTCGAGCTCGAAGGCATTGGGTATGATCGCCACTTTGGGCTCCTGGGAGGGATCCTCAAAGTTCACCTCCACCACATCGAACCTTGCACTTACGCCCTCTAAGCCTTTTTCCCTCATGAAGAAATGGGCAAGCTGCGAGAGCTTCAATTTCTTTCTCCTGTCCACCCTCTGCCTTGGGGGAAAACCATGAATGAGACCGCTTTTGACCTCCACAAAGACCAGCGAATTCCCGTCTCTGGCAATGAGATCCACCTCCCCGAGAGGACAGCGGTAGTTCCTCTCCAGGATCCTGTACCCGGCCTTCTTGAGGGCCCTCAGGGCTGCTTCCTCTCCCCTTGGACCCAGGTTTTGGACATCTATGGTTGCCGTATCCATCCGAGGCCGCCTTCCTCTCCACTCCCACAGCCCGGAAGCCTGAAACTCTTCCTGTGAATGGGACAAGGACCGTATCTGACAATGGCCTCCAGATGTTCCTTGGTAGCGTATCCTTTGTGTCTGTGGAAACCGTAATGGGGGTACATCTCGTGGTACCGGGTCATGAGCCTGTCCCTTGTCACCTTCGCTATGACGGAGGCAGCTGCCACACAGTGGCTCCTCCTGTCTCCCTTGACCATGGGAAATTGAACTATGGCCTTTCCTATCCCCATCGGTCCATCTATGACGACGGCCATTGGGGCCACTTCCAGCTCCCCCACTGCCCTTTCCATGGCCTTCCTGGTAGCTCGGGTCATACCCAAGGAATCCAGCTCCTCTGGCTCCACAACTCCCAAGCCAACTGCCACGGCCCTACTCGATATTTCCTCGAATACACGTTCCCTTTCCTCGGGGCTCATTAGCTTCGAGTCCCTGAGTCCGTCTATCCTCTCGCCCCTTCGGAGTATGACTGCGGCTGCGACAAGGGGCCCAGCCAGGGGCCCCCTTCCTGCCTCGTCCACACCCGCCAGAGGGTCATAACCCCAGCTTCGAATCCTCTCATCGAGCGCCCAGGGAAGGAGGTCTCCCTCCAGTTCCTGGAGGAGATAGGGCTGAAGGGCTTTGCCCCTGGAGGAGCGAACATTCAAATCCTCTTCTCCTCTATCCTCGCTGCCTTTCCCTGTAGCTTTCTCAAGTAATAGAGCCTCGCCCTTCTCACCTTCCCCCTCTGGACCAACTCTATGAACTCGATCATGGGCGAATGAAGGGGAAAGGTCCTCTCCACCCCCACCCCATAGGAGACCTTTCTCACCGTGAAGGTTTCCCTGGCCCCTCCTCCTCTTCTCCTTATCACGACTCCCTCGAAGACCTGGACCCTCTCCTTGCCGGCCTCCCTTATCTTCACGTGAACCCTCACTGTGTCACCCGGCCGGAAATCCGGCATGTCAAATCGCATCTGTTCCTTCTCTATCTTCTCCAAGACTGACATGGCTCGCCTCTCCCGCCAAAGATTTTTTCCAGTCTACCACGCACATCCCATGGGTGGAAAGGCCATATACCATTCACCCACTCCTTCCCAACAACCTGTCCAATATTATTCCAGCAGCTGATCTCACAGACAGATGGTTGTAATGGGTCCTGCCCCATATGGGTTCCAAGACGAAGTCGCACGCACTCAGAGTCTCATCCGTCAAGCCCCAGCCTGTTCCCAAGAGGATCATGTATGCCCCACCGAGGGAAAAAACCCGCCTCATCTCCTCGTAACTGACGGCCCCTGGCCAGTTCCTGGCAGTTGTGCCTATGAGGACTGGCCTCGCCCCGCAGATATCTCTGGCCCTTTCCATCGCCTCTTCGATAGTCCCAACAGGGACCACCAAGGAGAGGGCCTCCTTTCTGTTGGGATGAGTCATAGCTCCATGTCCCACTTGCCAGTGTCTCACTATCCTCTCGAGAAGCCATATCTGCCGCTCCAGGGGATTGACCACGAAAAAACACTCTCCTCCGTAGGCCCTCGTGAGCCTGGCAATGTCGTGAATATCCAGGTTCGTGATGGCTGTCGCCACAACCTCCCTTCTCTTGTTGTATATGGGATAGTGGACAAGGGCGATATAGAGTCTCAGGGGCTCGCCAGGCATGAGATCTAGTCCTTCTTTTCCCCCCCAGTCCAGCCCAGCTCCATGAGTATCTCTCTCTCTTCATCGGCGAGGGGGGTCTTGGACAGAAGATCAGGCCTCTTGAGGAGGGTTTGTCTCAGGGCCTCTTTTCTCCTCCATCTCTTTATGGCCTCATGGTCTCCCGAAAGGAGGACTTCCGGCACAGCCATTCCCCTGAACACGGCCGGTCTAGTATAGTGTGGACAATCCAGGATCCTCATCTCGAACGATTCCTGGAGAAGGGATTCCTCTTTTCCGACCACTCCCTTGAGGAGTCTCCCCACAGCGTCCACGAGGACCATTGCTGGAAGTTCCCCACCCGTGAGTATGTAATCTCCTATGGAGATCTCCCTGTCCACCAAGACCTCCCTGACCCTCTGGTCCACACCCTCATACCTCCCGCAGATGATTATCATCGACTCGAGCCCACTGAACTCCCTTACCAGGGCCTGAGTGAGGACTTCCCCCTGGGGGCTCATGAGAATCACCGGTCCCGAAACCCCCATCTCCCGAAGGTGATCCACGGCCTCGAATATGGGCTCGGGCTTCATGACCATTCCCGGCCCGCCTCCGTAAGGATAATCGTCCGTGATTCTGTGCGGGCCGCAGCCATAATCCCTTAGGTCGTGAACAGCCAAGCGGATCAGTCCTTTGGCGAGGGCCCTCCCCAAAACCCCCCAACGGAACGGAGAATGGAACATCCCAGGGAAGAGGGTCAGGATGTGGAACTCCATTGCTCCTAAAGCCCTTCGGGAAGGTCTACCACTATTCTCCCTTCGTTTTCGTCCACATGAAGAACTATGCCCTCGACAAAGGGGATCAGGACCTCTCCCCTGGCTCCACGGCAGACGAGCACTTGGGACTCACCTGTCTCCAAGAGTGCCCTCACCTCCCCCAATCTCTTGCCAGATTGGTCCCTCACCTCCATCCCCACGAGATCTTGCCAATAGTATTCCCCTTCCTCCAGAGGAGGTAGATCCTCTCTCCTCGCCCAGAGGAAGCTACCCTTGGCCTCGACTGCTCCTTGGAGATCGAGGCCTCCAAGCTGGATCAACACAGCTCCCTTCAAGAACTGGACCCTCTCCACTTGGTAGGGCCTTCCTTGGGAAGGATCCCTTCCCAACAGGATCTCCTTCAAGCTCGCGAAGAGCCCTAGGTCTTGGGCGAGGGGGGTGACCAGAAGCTTACCCTTCACGCCGTGGGGTCTTCTCACTACGCCCACGGCGAGCCATTGGGCCCTCCTCATGGGATGAGGCTCACTCTATTATTTCCAGGACTGCCCTCTTTCTTATCTTGGTCGAAGCAGCGCTCAGGATTGTCCTCATGGCCCGAGCGGTGCGGCCCTGCTTCCCTATCACCTTTCCCAAATCCTCTTTGGCCACCCTGAGTTCTATGACCGAGGTGCTGCTACCCTCCACCTCGTTCACCTGAACCCTTTCCGGGTAGTCCACCAAGGCCTCCGCCATATAGCGAACCAGCTCTTTCAGGTTGACATCCATGGGAGCCTCCGCGCCTTCGTGGAACTCACAACCCTGGACTCACTCTCATTTCCCAGAGGCAGATACCGAGGAGCGGGCCTTCTTTATGAGTTGAGCCACTATCTCGCTGGGCTGCGCTCCCCGGCTGAGCCAAAAATCGACCCTCTCCATCTTCAGATGAACGAGCGCGGGGTCTTGCTTGGGATCGTAGTAGCCTATTTGCTCTATGAAACGCCCATCCCTCGGGGCTTCAGAATCAGCCACGACTACTCTGTAGAAAGGCTTTTTCTTGGCACCCATTCTGGCCAATCTTATCCTCACAGCCATGAGATCTTCATCCACCTCCCAATGATCTCCTGATTGCCTCCTGCTCAGAGCTCATCAAACCAGCCCATAGATGGGTCTCAACTTTTCCCATTTGGCGATCAGGGAAAATCGCCTCCACTTCGATAGCTCAAAGAGCGACGAACAGTGACGATCTCAGAGTTCCTTTTCCGTGAGCTTCTTCCTGTGCGCTGAAAGGATTGCCTCTATGCGGTCCTTACCCGCAAGCTTGAGTTTCTGGATTCTCTTTTTCTCCATCTCCTCCTCAGGGGTCAGGTACCTTTTTTCCTGGAAGGCACGAAGCTGCCTCTTGAAGGACTCGTGCTCCTCCATGAGTCTCCTGAGTTCCTCGTTGTGCGGGAGAAGCTCCTCTATAAGCTTCAGATCTCTCTCTTCCATGAATGGTCCTCTGTGGGCCGAGTTTTTCAAATATAAGCCGGCAAAGACCCCATTGTCAATGGTC
>Ga0207433_10012472_pt1 | contig 12699 bp, 12 predicted proteins | sample YelNatPaOPGAMG01_FD_187559 | JGI IMG/M metagenome (GOLD analysis project Ga0207433, IMG submission 187559) | Hot spring thermophilic microbial communities from Obsidian Pool, Yellowstone National Park, USA - OP-RAMG-01 (SPAdes) (version 3) | ecosystem: Environmental > Aquatic > Thermal springs... | reverse complement strand
GAAAACTTCTCGGAAGCAAAACCTTGTTGTTCATTTTATCTCAAAATTCTAACCTGAGAAAGACGGAGGTGCCAATCAAATTCAGGAAAAGATTATACGGTAAAAGTAAACTTCTAAATATTTCCTACGCAATCAACTTTCCACTGGAAATATTGAAAATTAGGAAAATCTATCTCTATTCTTTAAAATTTAAAATTCGCGCTAATACTTTCAGGCTCAAGGGCTGATAAAATCTTTCTGCAATTCATTTCCATCATTAAGGTGAGGCCTATCTTGCTAGCATCCCCGTAAAAAGATTGTTTGGTGTAACTGCAACGTTGCCATTATTGCGGGCTATCTGGAAAGAAGTAGAACAGTGGAAATTATTTTTAGGAACTATGCCCTGTTTATTAACTTTTAAATCTTTTTATGGTATAGGAAAAATTAATGGATGCCTCGTCTGGGTCCTCACTTAGAGACAGCAATCTTATACCAAACATATGGACTTCCACCTTCTCATTCTTTCTCAACTCTACGGTAAGATTTTTCGTGCCTGTGCTTCTACCATTCATCATATCCACATTGGATATTTCGGTTTATGAGGGCTCACTCCTTGTAACCGCCTATTGGATTGGTTACACCCTATTTCAAATACCTGGCGGATACCTATCAGATAAGGTGGGCACAGCAAGAATATCAAAGATTTCTTTTGTTCTCCTCTCAATTTGTTTCTTTTTTATTCCTGTTGTGATAAGAAATTATTACTTACTTGCTCTGGTTCAGCTTTTACTTGGTTCAGTCTCTTCAGTTGTGTACGTGTCAGGCATGTCTTTGGTGCAACGGGCATCTTCCGTATCGAATAGACCCCTTTTCATAGGGATATTTCAGACTGGGTTTTTCCTCGGCTCCTCTATAGGCGAATACATCGTTCTCAGAACATTTGACCTCTCTTTCACTTGGTCTTTTATCTCTATTTCGGTTCTGTTGATTTCAGCTTCCGTTCTGAATATAATATTCCAGAAGGAGCCTAAGAAATTAGAAGCAAAAAAGAGAATTGTGCCGAAGGGAATACTGTACGTTTCAATGATAAGATTCTCTGCTGGATTTCTCTACTTAGGCTTCTTGTCCCTTTTCACGACTTTTCTTGTTTACGATAAGATCTCACCATTTTCGCTTTCATATCTCTACGACTGGATACCTGCTGTTGGAGGGATAATTGGATCGCCACTCGGTGGCCTACTCTCTAGGAAGATGGGTACAGATAAGGCCATAGCGGCTATTGTTCCTATCATGGGTTTCAGTGTGCTCATATCTGTTATTGCTTTGCTTCCAGCTGATTGGATACTGGCATTCTCTTTCCTAACTGGTTTTTTCTACGGGCTCTATGCGGGGCCGTCTATGGGAATGATATTTCATGTGTCGAGCGAAGAGACTCTAGGTGCTTCCACCGGGATACTTAATTTTAGCAGTCAATTTGGTGGGATAGTTTCACCTCTTCTGATAGGTGCCCTATTCTCAATATACGGAAACTTTCGTATCCCTTTCCTATTGATTGGTTTGGTGTCAGCAGTAATGGTTATCCCTCCCCTTGTGATTTTCATTAGGATTCATTCTCAGCAGAACAGGGGTATCTCTGTCTAGAGAGGTTGAACCTTGCGCTAATACTGATATTACATCTATAACCTTACTGTGCCGGTCAATACTAGTACACTTCCCTATTTTAACGCCGCGCGTCTTTGTATATCCTTTAAAAGGGCGAGATTGTTTGGACGAATAGCTTTGGCGACGAAATGGCCTTCGGGGCCTTCCATAATGTATGTAACATTTTTCCAATATTTTAAGAGGAGGCACATTCCTGAGAATCTTTAGGGATGGACTTTCTTTAGGACCTTGTCACCTGAAGAAGAGTTATTATGAATGATGCCTGATGTGTGAGACCCTCACTTAGGGATTCCTGCTTCTGTGAAACGTGATTTCATGCAGGTTGCTCTAGTGATTATGCAACATCCCCTTGCTAAGCATTGATAATGGCATTTTACCCTGCTGAACGTTCACCAAACCTCTCAGCAGAAATACTTATTCGCGAGAAAAGAGGAGCGATGCTATAAGATGAAGCCCAGTTAAAGAGTTGAAAAAAGAGAGAATTTTACGCTGAGATTTTGATTTTATAGGAATAAAGAGTTTTCAGTGCACCTGGCAGATCCTGAGAAGATTGCATTGGTGTTCCACTCCCCTAAAAAGAATGACAGGGAGGATTCATACAAGCTTGCTAAGTTGCTTAGATTGGGAGAACTACCTGAGGTTCATCTTCCATCTGAATATTCAGATGAAGTGAAGTCTCTTGTCAGGTACAGGAAGTCCTTAGGTGAGGAAGTCACAGCTGTAAAGAATAAAATTCATGCCATCCTCTCCCTGCATGGCATCACTGTGGATGCCACTGACATATTCGGGAGAAAAGGAATGAGGGAGATTGAGGAATCGTTACCCGAGATGAACGAGAATGAGAAGATCATCATGGACGATATGTTAAAGAGAATAGCTGACCTTTTAAACAGGGAGAGGGAAATTGAGAACAGGATAGCCTTAGCTGTGAAGGACGACAAAAGGGTGAATATTCTAATGACCATCCCTGGAATAAATGTGTATTCAGCTGCAGTGATAATATCGGAGATAGATGACATATCAAGATTTCAAACAAAGGAGAAGTTCGCTTCCTATGCAGGTCTTGTTCCAAGACAGGATCAGTCCGGTAACAGAGATATAAGAGGTCATATAACAAAGAGAGGCCCTTCTATGCTGAGATTCATCCTTGTAAATGCATCACACATCTCTGTTGATAAATAAAAGAATCTCAGGTCTAAATATCTCAGTATAGTTAGGAGGGTTGGAAGGAATAGGGCAATAGTTGCAATTGCAATGATGTTCGAGGAAATTATATTCACAATGCTAAAAAACAATTCAGAATTCATGGACAGGATTGATTCCCTTACTGAGAGGAAGATGAAATCCATGAATCAGAAGGTCATGGATGCTAGGGCATCATATAACATAGCGCAGTCATAGAAATTAAGGGAGAGATTGCTCACAAAATCGTCAGAACAACTTTTTCCATAGGAGTCGGATATTAGAAATCCTCTTTATTGCACCGAAAGGATTATAAACGCTCTTTACCATTGACAAAGTTGGTGTTCAAAATGACTCAAGGAAGTCAACCACCACAAGAATCAACGCCACCGAAGAAAAGATCGCGAGGTGCGCTAATCGCGGTTGTCGTGATTGTTGTGATTGTGGTTATAGTAGCAGGCTTCTATGTCGCAAGCTACTACGCCAAAAAACCATCACAGGTCCCCTCAGACATAACAATCGGAACTCTTTATGCATCAACTGGGGCCTATGCGTCAACTTCGATTCCTGAATATGACGGCTTACTGCTATGGGCCAACCAGGTGAACTCCCAGGGCGGTATCTACGTCTCTTCTCTTGGGGCAAAGCTCAAGGTGAAGATAATTTCCTATGACGACAGTAGTGATACGAGCACCGCTACTAACCTTTACACGCAGCTTATCACTGTGAATCACGTGGATTTTCTAGTGGCTGATTTTGGGTCCGTTCTTACTGCGCCTGCAGTGTCAATTGCGGAAGAGCACCATGTTCTGCTCTTTGATGTCACTGGGTCATCTGCGTCATTCTTCAACGTTTCGAGTCCATACATCGTTCTCACCTCCATTCCTGGAAGCCCTGCATATGCTAAATATGGTGCGGCTCAGCTCCTGAGTTTGAATATAACAAAGGTGGCGGTGGCGTATGCTGAAAACGACTTCACAACCCCTCTTTCCCAGATATTCGTAAGCCAGCTTGAAAGCCACAATGTTACGCCTGTTTATTACCAAGGCTTTTCGACTAGCCAAACTGATTTTTCATCCATGATAACAACCATCCAGTCTTATAACCCTCAGGCAGTAGTTTTCTACGGATACCCAACCAATGACATACCCTTCATCAATGAGCTCCATTCCATGGGTGTTACCTTCCCGTACCTGTTTACTATATTCCCAGGACAGCTCTTCGACCTAATGCAGTCTGCAGTTGGTACGAATATGACGTATACATTCACCTATGCATTCCCCCCTGAAACTGTTTACAATGACGTCAACTACGGGATGAATCTCTCCTCTCTTGAAAGCACGTGGAATTCTACCTACCCTAGCGTCCCCTTCGGATACCTCAGTATCGCTGGGTATACCGCTGGTCTAATAATACAGGACGGTATATCTACGGCCGGATCCCTCAATGCCACGGCAGTCAGGAATGCAATTAATTCTTTTTCTGGCAAGATAACAACTGTTGATGGCCTGTTCCAGGTAGATCCCACTACCGGAATGCAGACAGGTGAATCCCCGCCTATAGGCCAGGTAGTTCCAAATGGATCGGGAGGATTGAAGGTCATAATCGTCTACCCAGCCTCAATGGCCACTGGCACACCAATATACCCGGCGCCCTGACCTCATAAACTGAAAAATTTTTTTCTAATTTCATCATTTTTTCTTAAGTCTTCATATTTTCCCTTGGAGATTATCTTTCCCAATTCTAGAATTATGAGCTCGTCGGAAATCTCTGAAAAACTTGGATTCTGTTCAGCGACGAGAAGAGTAATACCTTCCTCTTTAAGTTGCTTGAGGATATCAAGAACTCTATCAACGAATGAGGGTGAGAGACCGGATGAGGGCTCATCAAGCAGAAGCATCTTTGAGCCTGATGCAACAGCCATAGCAAGCATGAGAATTTTCCTTTGCCCTCCAGAGAGAGATGCTGCTCTTTCCGATAGTCGTCCATTTATGTCAGGAAACAGTTCAGATATTTCCGAAAAATCCAGGTTTGATTTTCCTTTGCTTATGGAGGATGCAAGTATGAGATTCTCCCTCACTGTAAGGGTAGGGAATACACCCCATTCTGGAACATACAGCATCCCGCTTCTAACCCTTTCCCTCGGTGATTCATTTGTGATATCTTTCCCGTCAAATACTATTCTTCCTGATCGAACTGGAATTATGCCGGATAGTGATTTCAAAAGAGTTGTTTTTCCGCTTCCATTAAGTGACAGCAGGACCTTTGTTTGTCCATCCTCTACATCAAATGATATCCCCTTTATTATATCGAGATCTCCGTATCCACAGACAATATCAATGACTTTTAGCATATCTTTCCCCCAGATAAATATTCACGACATTTTCATTTGAGATCACTTCATCGTATGTACCTGTGAATATGGGCGACCCCTCAGAGAAAACAACTATGGGGCTTTCCAGCTCCTTCACAAGCCTCATAACATGCCCAACGTAGATAATTGATATCTCCTTTTCTTTATGAATTCCCTTGATTAGTTTCGAAAGGGAAATGATCTCAGCTTCCGCGAGGCCGGCCCCCATCTCATCCATGAAAAGGTATCTAGGTTTTGAGGCAAGAGCTCTACCTAAGTCAACCAGTTTTCTTTCCTCGGTGTTCAGCTCTCCTGCTAATTTTCCCTCGATAGATTTCAGTCCTAGGAGATGCATGATCTCATCTACCTCTTCCTCAATTTCGTGCTTCTTTATCCTTTTTGAAAAGAGGCATCCCACTTCCACATTTTCCCTTACAGTTAGATTCGGAAAGGGTTTAGGTATCTGAAAGGTCCTTCCGATCCCGAGCTTAACCCTGTCGTTGGGTGAAAGCTTGTTTATTTGTTTGGCATCAAGCATTATAACACCTGAATCCTCCCGAAATACGCCTGTTGTGACGTTCACAAGGGTTGTTTTGCCGGCACCATTGGGTCCAATTATGGCAGTTAAATTGTTTTCCCCGAAATCAAGCGAGACATCTCTAAGGGCAGCAAGCCTTCCGAAATTCTTCCAGACTTTTCTTAAGGCGAGCAATTTACAACATCTCCCATTTTAGATATCTGCGAAACACCTTCTTCAGTCCCTCTGGAAGGAATAATATGAGGAGGATCACAAGTATTCCAAAGATCAACGTGAAATAAAGGGGGTACAGTAGCCCAACCGCATCATAGATTGTGTACAGTACTCCAGCTCCTATTACCGGACCGATGAGTGTTCCTGGCCCTCCGAAGATGGTAAAAACGATTGCAAATAGGGAATAGTTTATAGAGAAGACGGAGGAAGGATAGAAAAAGCTGATGTACCAGCCAAAAAGCCCACCTGAAAATCCTGCTAAAATAGAGCTTGTCAACCAGGCTATACTTCTGTATAGTACCACATTTATCCCAGAAAGCGAGGCAACCGTTGGATCGTCCCTGATGGCTCTCAGGGCGAGACCAAAGTTTGAAGTTCTTACGACATATGTGATTAAAACAGTGGCCAAAAGTGCAGCAAAGGATACCCAATAGGTCAGCGTAGGATTGAATACCGCAGAAGTGGATATCCCGTATGGACCCCTGGTTATCGGAGTAAGAGACTGATTAGAAATTATATAGTATACGCCCTCAAATGCTGCCAGATTTGCAATAGCAAAATACGCTCCGCGGAGCTTCAGCATGGGAGAGAATACGAGTCCGAGGACCAGGGAAAAGAGAATGGCAAGCAAGAGAGAAGGAACTAGACCGAAATTCCTTACTACGCCTATGCCGAAACCGTAGGCTCCTATCGCGAAGAAGGCCGCGTATCCGAAAGGAAGGTATCCTGTGAAACCATAGATAAGATTGAAAGAAAGAGAAAGCATCATAAATACAATTAAACTCTCAAAAAAGGCTTGGTTGACGTAGAATATGGGTCCCGCAACATAAATGACAATAAGCGTTATAATTAAAATCAGGAGTGTTCTCAGTCCCTTTCTATATTTCACGTATTTTCGCCCCCACAAGTCCATTAGGTCTTATCAGAATTATGACAACAAGTATAACGAAGGTAACTGCATATCCCCATCCCGGTGCATAAACATCCATGACGTTTATTATAACTCCGTAAACAAGCCCCCCTATAACAGTTGCAGCTGGATTTCCGAGTGCACCGATGATTATTATGGAAAACGCTATTATTGTGATCAGCCCGCCCTCACTTGGATATATCGCGCCAAGGAGAAAAGGCGAAAAGACGCCAGCAACCGCAGTAATTGCAATCCCTATCCCTATAGTGGTTGCATATATCACCTTAGTGTTTAGACCGAATGCCCTCGCCGTTTCCTCGTCGGACATCATAGCCCTAACAGACATTCCAAATCTTGTTCTGTTAAGATAATAGAAAACCAAGGAGAGCACCACTATTGATATCAAAGCTATGAACAAGGTGACAAATGAAACAGAAAATCCCGCTATATTCACATGTGCGATGGGCAAGAAATTCAATGGAAGCGTTCTGTATGAGTTTCCGAAAGCGAGGGAGGTTCCCGACTCAATCATGATGGATAACCCGAAAAAAGCGACAATGGATGTCATCTCGATATCTCTCTTCTTTGAGAGCGGTTTTACCATTGAATAGTAAATGAGAATTCCCACGAGGAAGAAAACAGGAACCACAACTATTAGAGAAAAAAGGGGAGAGATCCCTGTAAAAAAATAAAGCCAGAAGGCCATATAGGCTGAAAGCATTATGAAGTCTCCATGCGCGAGGTTCACGACCTTCGTTACCCCAAAAACCAGGTTCAGTCCAAGCGCCATCATTGCATAATATATTCCTGTAGTAAGGCCCATAATAATGGCGAACAAAATAAGTGAGCCCATTCACTGTGTCAATATTTAGATTATATTTAACGGTTGTGATTTCAGTGCTGCATTGAATAAATCTGACTAATATCCTCTCTTTGTAATTTGTTTTTTTATACTTCTTATTATTTTCATTTTTATGAGTAGTTCAAATAATAAAGATAGTGTCACGAATCTTATGTAATTCCTTTGGAGCAAGAGAACTAAAACATTGCTCTCCTCATACGACCCTAGACATATAGACGTCATGGATTCATGGCGGTCAGTGTAGATTAGGGAGAATAAAAGCAAAAGTTAAGCATTTCTAACTATTATTCCCATTTAATTTTGAAATAATTGTCAATATATGTCATATGTTGTACGGGCCCGCCGGTCTTTGAATACATTTACATTCAAAACCTTTATTTACTACCATTATATACATATGTATGGCAAAGGAGAAATATGCTTCTCTGAAAAACAACCCTGAGATTAAAAGATGGTTCTTAAACATGTCCAGGGGATCAATGATAACTGGGGAAGTATATCTGAGAAGACTGGGTCAGTTCTGTGAGATAAACAACACGGATCCTATAGCTATTACGAAGATGACTGAGAAGGAGATAGCAAATATGTTAATGGATACAGTGAGTTTACTTGAATCTCAGGGGAAAGCAGGATCATTTATCGCTGGGATAATGAAGAGTGTGAAGTCATGGCTTTCATTCAACGGTATCTCTATAAAACAGAAAATAAAGGTGAAGGGTGTGGATTCCACGCCTTCTCTCAAGGATGAGAGAATCCCTTCCCGGGAGGAATTGAAAAAAATATTCTTATCTGGGGACAAGAAATCGAGGGTTGCTTCCTCACTCATGGCATTCTCAGGAATAAGACCCGAAGTATTGGGAAATTACAATGGAAGTGATGGTCTCAAGGTAATGGATTTTCCTGAGTTGGAAATAAAGGATAACGAGGTAACGTTTACCAAAGTTCCAACAATGATAATCATAAGACCTGAACTGTCAAAGACGAGAAAGAGGTATTTCACATTCCTTGGACCGGAGGGTTGCCAGTATCTTAAAGACTATTTAGAAGAGAGGATGAGGAAGGGGGAAGTCCTGAAACCTGAAAGTCCAGTAATAACGCCAGTAAGGGAAAAGGACAGATCCAGAAGAGATCATATAAGGACCATAAATATAGGGGACATGATACGCAAGGCAATCAGGAAATCCGGAATAAATCAGAGGCCCTATGTCCTGAGAGCATATTTTGATACTCAATTGATGATGGCCGAGTCCAAAGGATTGATATTGAGGGATTTCAGGCAGTTTTTCATGGGGCATAGGGGAGATATTGAACACAGATATACCTTGAATAAAGGGAAATTGCCTGAGAATACCATAGAGGAGATGAGGAATTCTTATCAGAAATCTCTGAAATTCTTGGAAACCGAGAACAAGGGGATATCTGAATCTGAAATGAACAAGACCATAAGGGAGCTCAAGACCTCAATGCTGATACTCGCTGGATTCTCCGAGGAAGAGATTGAGAAGGAGAAGTTGCTTGAGTTATCCAATGAAGACCTGATAAAGAAGATAGATGAGAAGAGAATTAAACACCTAAACAACGGAAACAGTCAGAAGGTAGTTTCAATGAGGGAACTCAAGCAATACATTGAACAGGGCTGGGAATTCGTTGCAAACATAAACTCAAGGGAGGCAATAATCAGGGTTCCGGGGAGATAAGCTTTCGGGATCTAGCCTTCATGTCAGGCCTGCACAATCTAAAATTCTATTTGAAAACCCCTGAAAAGCTAGGTCTTTCTTATTCTTTGGAAATTACTCATTCCGAGACGCGGGCTGGCTTAAGTTATATAGATAATTACCCTTCTCAAATATATCTTCCTTCACATGCAAATTATGAATGGAAAACCCTGAAAGTTCTAAGTATCTCAGAACACAACTAATATTCTTGCCGGCGTTGATAAATCATCAAAATAAATTTCACTTGTTTTATTTGCTGAAAGCGCATTAAACTTCTTATTTTTATTCGTTCCTGAGTCCGAAACACTTATCCACACAATGTTGTTTATATAGTCGGAAATAGAGAGAATAACTTGGCTTAGTAGTTCATCTTTTCGTGTTTCTTTATAAGGAAGCACTTCCACGGTCGTTTCAGTTAATATAGTGGACATCAAATATAAGCTTATTTCATTATTGCAATAATTAACGGAATTTATTTTCTTATTATCCAGCCATTCACAGGGATAGATCTTCCCGCTAAGGCTTACCTTATTGCCATTTTTATCATAAAAAATAAGTGTGCTAAGGTCAATTGACTTTCCTGCTCTTAATGCATCGACAATTGCGATTATTGATTTCTTTATTTCTATTTGTTTTACATTGGTGGATTTCATCCAAACCCCATCTAAAAAGTCCTTTTCAGCATTTATCAAGAGGTCTGTTAGATATTGGTCTGCACCCACGAATATTAAAAGGGCCCACATTTCAGGTTCTCGCATTAATATTAGGAACTCGTCTGCCATACCATATGTCAGCTGAAAAGAAGAAACATCGTTTACTATCTGTTTTATAGCTTTTTTGAAATTTGGCTTACTCAAGCGAATCCCAGTCTTTGGAGAGAACGTCATGCCTCCCTTTAAGTTCGTTTCGACCTTAATCTGCCCCATGTTGATTTTTAGTGTTCTAGGGGTGGTGTATATTTCCTTTGCGTGATTGTAAACATATGCCAGTTGATTTCTTATCGAGTCTATGAGATATGATTGGTGTTGGCGAAATAGTTCAGACGTTACGGCTACAGGCTTTCCGTCTTGGTCGTATATTGTTATATGGGGTTTTAGATTCTTCTTTTGAGACACTGTTTCCCCCTCAAGTTTAACAGTTTACTTGATATTATACTTTCTATGTCCACTCTATGTCTCGAATACAGTCCTAATACAACCTCGAGAAAACTCTGGTAGTTGGACCCAAAAATTATTATTAATCCATCTAGTAATCTTTGATGCAGACGAGACACGAGAAAATAAAAAGTGATTGCATAGACATACTAGAGTACTATTACGTTACTCCTGAACCCGAATTCCCTCGACCAACCGGGGAAAGAATCGACGTCGTTGGTTATTCGCCTGGCAAAAATGAACCCGATATAGGAATAGAAGTAGAGCTTACCAGCAATTTGAGTAAAGATGCTCAGAAGCTCTTAAATATGAAAAGTCTCCAGCTCAGAATTATCGTGACTGAAAATCGCGATGCCCTCAGTATACCACAAAATTCTTTAGGAGGCATAATTATAATGCAACCTCCTGATAAAGATACAGGTTTTGAAGATTTAATACGTGAATACACGAAACAAGAAAACAAACCGTGGTTCTCGAAGTATTTGAATGATAAAAGGTCTTATATTATATCTGTGTCATCTTTTCTTAAAAATTTTGAAAATGAGATAAGAGAACAACAGCTTGACGTTGAACTTGCCAAGGATATAATATTCAAAAGCGCCTTGGGGGGCATATACTACGGTTATTACCAATGGGGAAGGGGCAAGGGAACTGGATATTTCGGAAGGCAAAAGGAAAGAGAAGTTCTGTACTTACACGCACGCCATTTTCTTTACGAGGATAGGAGGGGAAGAAATTACGAAACGGGGAAGACATCGATATATTATATTTCATCCGAACAAGAAGCATATGATCACGCTAAGGCCATTATAGATGAAAGGTTGGACAAAAATAAAGACAGCCTACAAGAAATAGCCGAGAAATATGGCACACATTACATAGTGATGATGCTATTGGGCATGGATGGGATTTACGAACATCCTTATGGACTAGCTGGAGAGGTCAACGATAATTCAAGCAATGTTAATTATTATTGGATTTCTTTGCCCAATGAAATACCAAGACAATTGATAGAGCAATATAATATTGAAAGAGAAATCGTCAATCTGTTTCATATTTATGTAAACTCCCCTCTTGTAAAACCAGAAGCGATCAAAATTTATAAGGAAATCGTAAACGCAAAGCTCGGAAATATAACGGATTATTATAATTCAAATGGAGAGCGCTCTGGGAATTTGTATGTTATCCCATTAACACAGGTTCTGGATAAATTAAACACTGACGAAATTGTCAATATAAACATAGAAAACTTAAGGCAGTATGCCTACTGGTTTATTATAAGGTCTCATAATCCACTGGTTCCAGAGACTCTTTTCGATTCGGTTAAAGCTACTGGTGGCCAAATTAACGAGATAGAAATGAAAATAGACGAGCTCTTTAAACTTGGAATTACTTCTCAGCTTATAAAAGATGGGCCTTCTACAATAGCTATTTATGATGAAAATCGCTTCCATGTATTCTGCGAGCAAAAGATGAAAGATATCTTGGAAAATACTTAAGATATTGGCACCACGAATAAAGAATTCATAAATGATTTCACTATCCTGTTATAGAACTCCTTTAACCTATCTTCGCCCACTTGTAACACTACAGTTTCAGTTTGAGTTTCTCCAGGATCTCTTTCTGTTCCTTTGTATATTCCACAGGAGCATGAGCTCCAGATGAGTATACGACTTCCCTCATTCCAGATATTGTATTCAGAGCCTGATTGTATGATATTCCAAGTTTGAACGAGATTATTGCAACAAGGGTGTATCCGAGTATTGTCAGGAACATTCTTGCCCTTGTTCCCTCTTCTGATCTCGGGAAGAAAGGCTCAAGATGGGGTTTGATGTGTGAGAAAGATTTCTCAACAGCATCCTTCTCCCTGTATATCTTAAGGAGCTCATTAGCAGCTATGCCTGTGTTTGTTATCAGGACAGTGTAACCGAACCTGTTTGTCTTGCGCTGTATAGCTTTATGCTTCAACTCATATGAGAATTTCATATCGTTGAAATCGTATTTCAATTCCGTAAAAGTCGGTTTATTTTTCCCCATTTTCGGCGGTTAAGAATTCCCCAAAATCGCCGGTTTAAAATTCCCCACCTTCCTTCACAGGATGGTGGGGGATTGTGTACAGTGATGAGGTGTG
>Ga0207433_10012464_pt1 | contig 12705 bp, 10 predicted proteins | sample YelNatPaOPGAMG01_FD_187559 | JGI IMG/M metagenome (GOLD analysis project Ga0207433, IMG submission 187559) | Hot spring thermophilic microbial communities from Obsidian Pool, Yellowstone National Park, USA - OP-RAMG-01 (SPAdes) (version 3) | ecosystem: Environmental > Aquatic > Thermal springs... | reverse complement strand
AGGCGTCCGTAGAAGATTTGCATAAATAATCCAATGACCACACCTAGGCTGGGCGCGATATTCACATCGGTTCTACTCCATCCGCGAAGCTCGCATATGGGCTGAAGCCATGCGTTAAAGCTATAAAAGGATATGCCAGTTGCCATTAGATTCGCCATAAAACAGGCGAGCACAACCAGCCATCCTGGGAAAATAGTAGCTTTTTTCTTCACCAGTTTAGCGCCTGAACTTAATTTTAAGCGCAACTATCTCGCCATAATTTCTAGTAAATGTCAAAGAAACGCCTCATCCAGAACCTTCCAGTGTTCTGGTCTATGCGTAAGTTGTGAAACCGCTTTTATTAACATATTTGTTTCTTCAAATTTGAACTGCTTTTTGCATTAGGAAGTGTTAGGGATAAAATGAAAAATGTATCGCAGGCAAGAGCGCCTGCTCCCCAGGGAGGATAGTTTGAAGCGGATAAAATTAGTGATCAGCGATTTTCATATTGGGAGAGGCAGATGGCTGGAGGATGGGAGTTTGAATCCGCTGGAGCAGTTTATTTATGACGAGAAGTTTATACAGTTTCTGGAGTATTATTCCACAGGGGATTTCCATAAGGCAGAGGTTGAGCTGATTATTAACGGCGATTTTCTAAATACCATTCAGGTGGATTATGACGAGGTTTTGCCAGACGCGCTTACGGAGCGGGGCTCTATGGAAAAGGTTAAGCGGATCGTGCGTGGTCATCCAGAGATTTTTGAGTCGCTCAGGAAATTTGTCAAGGCGCCTCATCACACAATAACCTATATTTACGGGAATCATGAGCCGGGTCTTTTATGGCAGAGTGTTCGGAAGTATTTTGAGTCAGTTCTTGAGGAGCGGATAAATTGGCCCGGGTTCAACTACAGCTTTGACGGGATTTATATAGAGCACGGGAACCAGTATCATACCTTGAACCGGTTTGATCCGGACCAGCTTTTTTTGAGCAGGGGAATGAAGGAGCCTATTGTGAATATTCCCTGGGGAACTTATTTTGTGATCAAGTTTTTAAACAGGCTGAAATTGAAAAGACCGCATATTGACAGGGTCCAGCCTTTTGGCAGGTATTTGCTTGCGGCGATTTTTTTTGACACAGGCTTTGCTATTTCAGCTTTGTTCCGGCTGGCTAATTTTGTGCTTCACAGGCATATAGAATGGTATCCTGGGCAGGAAAATCCTCTCATCACCTCTGTGAATATACTTCGCGACACGACGATCATTCCGGATATGGGGACTTATGCCCAGCAGGTTTTGAAAAAGGGTCAGTATCATACGGTGATTTTCGGACATAGCCATCAAGCCGCGTTCCGAAAGATAGGTCAGGCTCAGCTTTATGTGAACACAGGCACCTGGAATGATATTATTCATCTGGACATACAAAACCTTGGCAGACAGCGCAGAATGACCTATGCGTATATAGAGTATGACAGCAAAGGCAGACCACAGACAAGACTTAAAATATGGAAGGGAACCAGACTTGTGGAGGAGGATGTGATCTTCTGATTGGCTAAGGCAGGATAAAAAAGAAAAGCGCCCCGGGGTAAAGGGCGCTTTTTTGAAGAAGGGAGAAACAAGGGGTTATTGTTTCGGTTAATAAGACAACCAGTTCTTCAAAAAGTTCCCGCTTATTTACAAAAAAAATCAGCCGGGAACTCTTTAATCCCCGGCTGATTTCTACATTATTGATTTTATTTAAGTAATTCTTGCGAAAGGGACTTCAGCTCGTTTATGACCATCTCGGATTCGCTTTCTCCAAACATAGTATTGCCCGCCTCGTATCCTCCTTTTTTGAACTCCTCAGGAGTGGTCAGATAAAGGTAATGGTCGTTAACCATTCCCACATAAATGGGATATTTATATCCGAGCTCTGATGCATTTTTCTTTATGGCTTGTCCGATCTCTGAAATTGCCTCCAGAGGTGCTCCGAGCAATATCAAATCTCCGAGTCTGAGCGCGCTAAATGGCATTTCCTTAAACCAGATTTTAGTTAGCCATTCAGGAAAATGAACTCCAAAAGCCTGTGCGCCTCTGTCCACCTTCCATATGCTGATCTTCATTTCTAATGGCTCTGTTTTTATTGGAACGGTTTTTTCAATCAAAGGCAATGCCACCTCTGCAACGCGTTTGCCAAAAATTTCCATTGCCTCAAAATCATCAGGGATGTCAGCCTCATCAGGCGCCTGGTCCCCCTCTGCGCCGTTAATATACATCACAACCGCTCCCGGATATTTCGCTTCAATCTCCCTCCTCATCACTCCGGGCCAATCCGCGCTGATTACAACATTGTCCTCGCCAAGAGTAGCAGGTCCCAAAGTGGTGGCGTGAGTTGCAAAATGTACAATAATCACTATTGGTTTTCCATTTTTATCGTCAGCGCGTAAAACCGTGATGGTATCATCAGTTATAGGCTCTGTTTCTGGATTGCAAGGCTTGCTGAACCTGCGAGTGTCATAATTATAATATGGCACCCTCCGGTTTCTGGTCAGGCAGGACTTTTCTCCTTGAGCAATGCTTAAAGTTGCTGGCTTGAGATTAGCATTAGCGTCTTTTATTGCTTTCACAATTGCATCCGCAATCATATCAACGATCTTCTGGTTATAAGGACCAAAAGCAAAGTCCGCAACAATGATATTTTCAACCGCGCCCGGAGCAGAGTGAGTATGCGTGGCTGAGACAAATAAATTTTCCCTGCCAAATTCAGTCCCTTTCAAGCGCGCATAAACCGCATCCATAATCTCGTTGCTGACCTCAACCAGATCAATCGCAACCAGCGCCACCTTTTTCCCCTCGCTCTCAAATACAACTGCCTTTGCATAAACAGGATCGTGAACCCGCTTGGCGCTGTGTCCTAAAAACTTACCATAACCGCCTGTAGTGACCCTCATTTTGTTAACATCCGGAGTAAAATCCGCGCTTGATGCTCCAATGTTCAACTCTGCCCTAGCGCTCAGGGAAAGGATAAAGACCAAAACCAGAAATAAAATTGCCCTTTTCATTTGGAATGTCCTCCTGTTCTATTGGCTTCTTAATTTAATATATAACTTATGTTCTGAGAATTCAATACCCTTTATGAGGGAACCGCTAATGACATAATTTTTTCCTGCGAAAACTCAGCACGGGAAAGCTCGCCCCGAATTTTTCCCTCAGATAACACCAGGATGCGGTCGCAAACTCCGATCAATTCCGGCAACTCGGAGCTGATCAGGACCACTGCTTTTCCCTTGCTAACAAACTCGCCAATCAGTTTATGAATCTCAACCTTAGCTCCAACATCAATCCCTCTCGTGGGCTCGTCCAGGATCAAAATGTCCGGCTCCATACCCCACCATTTTGCAAGAACGATTTTCTGCTGATTGCCTCCGGAAAAACTCTGCGCATCCTGCTCAGGCGCAAACGGATGTATTCGTAGCCTCGCCATCAATTCTCTTATCACTCTGTTTTCTTTCTCCGAGCTGAGCAGTTTCAATCTGGTTAATTTTTCAAGCTGAGAAATCGTCAGATTAAACCCCGCGCTTTTATCCAGAAATAATCCATCCTCTTTTCTGTCCTCTGTCAGATAGCAGATTCCCATCTTAATCGCTGAAATAGGACCCCTGATTTTTACTGGCTTGCCTTTAAATTTAATCTCTCCTTTTTCAATCGGAATAAGACCAAAGAGCGCCCTTGCCAGTTCTGTTCTTCCAGCGCCAATCAAGCCTGCTAACCCGAGAATCTCTCCTCGCCTGAGCTCAAAGCTCAAGTCCTGAATCCTGCCTTTTAGAGCAGAAACATTTTTCACCTCAAGCAAAATTTCTCCAAGCTCCACCAAGCTTTTGGGATAAAACTCCTTTAAGGGCCTTCCAACCATCAACCGGATCAATTCATCCTGACTAATATCTTTTAGCGAGAAAGTCCCAACCTTTTCTCCATCCCGCAAAACCGTTACCCTGTCTCCTATACGATAAATCTCCTCCAGGCGATGCGATATATAAACTATTCCAATGCCCTGCTTCTTAAGCCCGGCAATAATCCTGAACAGCCTTTCCACTTCCTCGTCCGCAAGCGCAGAGGTTGGCTCGTCAAGGATTAAAACCCTGGCTTCAAAGCTGAGCGCCTTTGCAATTTCAACCAGTTGCTTCTCTGCCACAGACAGGTCCCGAACATATCTATCACAGGAAATAGAAATTCCCAGTCTGGAAAAAATCTTTTGAGCCTCTTGCACAAGTTTCTTGCGAGAAATTAGCCCCGCGAGATTGCCTTCTGGACGATTAAGTAAAATCAGGTTTTCCGCAACTGTAAGATCAGGGATAAGATTGAACTCCTGAAGCACAATGCTTATGCCAAGCCTCTGCGCAGAGAGCAAACTTTTTGGCTCAATTTTTTTCCCTTCAAGAAAAATCTCTCCAGCATCCGGGACCAGAATGCCAGCAAGGACCTTCATAAGGGTGCTCTTGCCAGCGCCATTCTCTCCAAGAAGAATATGAACCTCTCCGGGGCTCAGTTCAAAGCTGACCTTCTTGAGCGCCATTACTCCGGAGAAGCTCCTGGAGATATTTTGCATCTGGACAAGCATCATTTGAGAATTTTAATAGACCAAAACTTCCTTTGTCCTATCTCGCTCTTGTTCTCATATCTAGCATAGATGCCAGTATTTATTTAAGTTCCTTCCAGATTCCGAGTTTATTCTTCTTCGCGTGTTCTTCCAGCTTCCTGTACAGGCTCATATACTCCATATTTGGCGGAACTGTTTTTCTCTGGCAATAACCCTTGAGCACCAAATCCGCATTTACAAAAATATCGTGTCCAAGAAAAACCTCTCCCAATAGCCTTCCTTTTTCATCCTGCTTTTTCTGGTCAAACAAAATTTTTATAGTTTTTCCTTCTAGTAATTTTTTCTGGTATGCTATTGCCTCCTGGTAGATTGCGCTGTCCTTTTTTATCTCAGCAGGAAATTCTATTCCAGAATACTTGAGAGTTTCTCCACTATCCAGAAGAATCTCATCAGGGCTTAAAATTTTCGCAACTGTCTTTGTCCACACCTCAGGGTTGGGCTTGCCTCTCCAGCTATCATCCATCAGAGGGTTATAACCGGGCTTGGGACCAGATGGCTGGACCCCAGGCTTATTCACAACAGGCTGAACCACTTTGTAAAAATGGATATTGCCCTTGTTATCCCGCCAGTACCCTACCCCGCTGGATTCCTTCTTGTCCTCCAGCTTGTCTCCAACCAAAGCCTGATACTCTTTAGGAACCTGATTGAGTTTATCGGTAAGATGATACCCCTTCTCATCCTGCCAGGTGTAAAAAATCGCCTTGAGAGAGAGCGCATAGAACAGGCAGGATAAACCCAGCGCCGTAATAATTATTTTCTTCATAAATATAATTTTACCATAAGGTAGCTTTTAAAGACAAGCACTGGCAAGATAGCAAAATCCGCGGTTGGATTTTAAAGGAGCCACGAGATTTTTAGATTTTGCCCATAATCAAGCGGAAATTCAGAGCAGACTCAAAAAACACATTCTCTTTCCAAAATTATATTCTCTATCAGCTCAACAATCACCCCGAGCCAGGAGAACCGCATTCGCTCTAAAATCCCCGCATGGCATCCGAGCCATCCCTAACCCAAAGCTTCAATTCCTTATCAACGAGGTTTTGTTATCTACCTAAAAAATCAATCGCGGATTTAGGGTGGGAACTGTGCCCAATACTTTATTTCTGACGCAAAAAAATTTTTACACTGCCTATCAATCTCTCTCAATCGGCTTCAGCATCTCCAGATAAGCGTCCAGGCGGTTGCGAATAATTTCTGACTGATATAACCGCGGGTCTCCGTGGTCTGTGTCCAGAAGCAAGCCTGGCACTCCGGAGATTTCGTGCACCTTCTTAAGAGTATCCATCAAGCCGAGCGATAAAAATCTGCAGGAGTGGTCTGAATGGAGAAGATAGCCGTTTAGATGAAATTCCTTGATGGCAATTGCAATGTCAAAGGACCGCTCGCGAATCATGGGGTCAAAATACCTGACCAGGTTTGTGGCGTATTGCTCAAGCATAGCATCCAGGTCGTCTTTTGGCTCAAAGCTCAACTGACACCAGGCGCGGGTGTAATTATTCGCAACTAAATTGATCTTTCTCTCCATCAGGATATTATAGAAATCCCTCAAAGCCATCCAGAGCGGAAGGCCATCCCACCAGAATCTATATTTCTCGCCCGGAACACCTTCAATGCCTTTTGCTATTCGCTCTTTCAACTCATCCACAAGCTCTTTATAAAAATCCACTGTAACCTGTCTTCCGCGCTGGTCAACAATAGGCGCCATTGCAAGGTATTGATCAAAAAGCGTAAGCGGCGCAGGAACATTCTGCGCGGATAGCAGGACCAGATAAAATAATTTTGCGGCTTCGTTGCTCAGCCTAACGGTTTCCTGAAAACGCTTGAAATCAAATTTCTGATTGAGCTTGTCTTCCAGCCACTGGATCAAATTGTAAAGCTGTTCCTTTACATACAGGACCGCATATCTCTCCGGCTCCGCGCGCAGTCCCCTGCCCTGCCCCGGCACATCCAGCACAAAGAGCGGAACATTATACATCCTTGACAATTCCTCAAACCACTTGAACAAAGTAAAGCACTGCGCGCTGGAATAAACAATCAAATCCGGAGTAGGGATTCCTCCAATCGGGCTTTTTCCAGAGAATCGGTATCCCAGGTCGCATCTGGCATAAGAGCATATATCAGGCGCATATCCTTTAGCCTCAGCAGATTGAGCAGTGTCCAGCGCCATCCGCTTTGCTTGAATTACAACCGAGTGGTTCTCCGGATATGCTGGAAGCGCATCAAATGCGTAAATAAATTCAATGGGACCAAGCGCGTTCAAATACGCAATCTTTGTCCCCTTGTCCTTTGCCTGCTTCAAGCCAACATAATAAAAGAAGTTTATCTCCTTTAACTTATTCAGGGTTTCTATATTTTTTATTTCAGCCATAGGCTTTCAGTTTAATTAGAATTCTATATTTTTCAAATGCGAGCCAAAAATTTTGAGTTTAGAACCAAGAATCTCTCAAATAATAAATTCTTCTTCCTGAGTTTTTGCGCGTTTCCGATGAATGTTTTAAAGTATTATTTATGAAACTGGACAGGCTGTTTCGCACAGACCAGAACTGGTTCTGGGTTTTTGGCTTTTGCTGGTTCTTAATGATGGAGCTGATTTTGCGGGTCAAGCTGGGTGTAATCTTCTGGCTATGCTTCGGATGGTTCCTGGTTCTGGAATGGGAATCCCAGAAAATTTTCGGAGCAGGCTTTGGCAAAAATCCAGCTGAAAAAATCTTAAAAAGCCTGTATTACGCGTTTCTGGTCTCACTCCTCATCTTCCTTACTTTCACCCTCTTTAACTTTCTCCTCCGCAGTTTCAATAATGATATTAGATTTTTTCAGCTCCCCTGATATTAGCCGATCAGCAGATTTTGAATCAGGCGCAAGAGTGTGATAAATTGAGTTCAAACCTTGTTAAGGAGGAAAAAAATGAAAAAAGTCTTGATGTTATTTACGGTCATAGCGGGATGTTTTCTGGTTTATGATTTAGCGCTTGCTCAGGAGCTGTGCTCAACTCCGATTTCAACAAGCTATGGACTGATTAGCGGGGTTATGGATAAAAAAGAGCCTGTATGCGTTTATAAAGGCATTCCATTTGCAGAACCGCCTGTTGGCGAGCTTCGTTTCAAACCGCCTCAACCGCCTAAAAAATGGAGCGGGGTTTTCAAGGCTGATAAATTTTCTCCTGAATGTAACCAGCCCGGGGGCCCTATGCCAGGTGTTAAGGCTGAGCCCAGGTCTGAGGATTGCCTGTATCTTAATATCTGGAAGCCAGCAAAACCAAAGACTGAGGGACCTCTTCCAGTAATGTTCTGGATTCACGGAGGCTCTCTCACCACAGGCTCAGGCATCATCTCTCTTTACTGGGGAGACAGGCTTTCTGCACAAAAAGATGTGATTGTGGTCACCATCAATTACCGGCTTGGCGCGCTCGGTTTTCTTGCTCATAAGGATTTGAGCGCGGAGGACCCGCGCGGAAGCTCTGGCAATTATGGTCTTTTAGACCAGATTGCGGCTTTGCAATGGGTCAGGGACAACATCTCTGGCTTTGGCGGAGACCCAAACCGGGTGATGATTTTTGGAGAATCAGCTGGTGGATGGAGTGTGTGCTATCTTCTGGCGTCTCCACTTGCTCAGGGCTTGTTCCAGCGAGCAGTGATTGAGAGCGGAGGTTGCGATACTGTGAACAGTATGGAGGTCGGATTCTCGGACGGGGAAGAGTTTGCGAAAAAAGTTGGGTGTCAGGGCAAAACTGGCAAAGAGATGCTTTCCTGCCTGCGCTCATTTCCAGTTGAGAAGATGCTGGAGAAAGAGCCTCCTGCCTCAGAGGAAAAAAAGAAAAAGGACCGGGGGCTTTTCAGCAAGGAGGATTTGAAATTTGTCTGGGTGCCTCATATTGATGGCTGGGCGCTAAAACAAAGTCCAATAGAAGCTCTAAAGAGCGGAAATTATAATAAAGTTCCTTTGATAGTCGGTTCTAACAGAGACGAGTTCAAGCTGTTCTCTGTCACCACTCCAGGAGCGCGATTGATTCCAAAATCTTTGATTGAAAAAATTATGACAGACTTCCTGGGCAGAGAAGTCACAGATGGATTTAAGAAATTGTATCCTTATAAAAATTATAGGCGACCAGCTGATGCCGCGCTGGACGCAATGGGAGACATTGGCTTGGGATGCAGATGTTATTGGGCAGTAGAGGCTCTGGCGGATAAACAACCGGTTTATTATTACAGGTTTGATTATGATGAGCATCTTGCTCCACATATGGTCGGTGCGGCGCACGCTGTAGAAATACCATTTGTATTTGGGAATCTTGACCGTGCTCCAGCGACCATTTTCCTCAATAAGCGCCTCAGAAAAAAGGCAGAGCCCTTGAAAGAGGCGATGATGAGCTACTGGACTAATTTCGCAAAAACCGGTGACCCGAATGGAGAGGGTTTAGTCCAGTGGCAACAATATGATTCTGTAAAGAGACAGAGGATTTATTTTGACATTCCCATTACGCTTAAAGAGACGGACAATGTAGAAAAATGTGAGTTCTGGAGCAAGAATGACCCGATGAAGCAATAGAGAAAATGATTTACTCTGATAAAAAAATCCTGATTAGAGCAATAATTTTTATGCTCCTGCTCTCCGCGTGCGCAATGCGTTCCGCGCAGGTGTTCCCAAGCGCGGATAATTCTATCTATGACATTCCATACGCTAAAGGCGTTCCAGGAGAGGAATTTTTGAAGCTGGATGTGCACTTTCCGAACAATGCTAAAAATCTGCCTGTTATTGTTTACATTCACGGCGGAGGATGGACTAAAAGCGATAAAAAGGATATGGACTTATGGTGCAAGAGGATAAGTCAGCGAGGTTATGTGGTCTTCAATGTCAACTACAGGCTTGCGCCCAATTATCAATTCCCGGTGCAGATAAATGACTGCCTTGGAGCAATGGCTTGGATTCAGGAGCATGCAAAAGACTATGGCGGGGACCCATCCCGCATCGGCATCACAGGCGGTTCTGCTGGGGGGCATCTGGTCGCGATGGTATCAACTGCCTGGAGCGACCCGCATTTTCAGCCAACTGGATTTGAAAGTAAAAAATTTAAGCTGGAAATAAAGGCGCAGGCGCCCTTTTTCGGAGTGTTTGACTTCAATCATTCTGGCTTGATCAGGCTTTCTGGTCTGGACAAAAAATTCCTAGGTGGCTCAAAAAAACAGGTTCCTGAAAACTACTGGCTGGCTTCGCCAGTAAATTTTGTTAGCAAGGACAGCCCGGCAACTCTGCTTGTTGTTGGAAGGCTTGACCCTATATACAATCAGACCATTCTTTATTATAACGCACTGAAATCCTCAGGAGCGCAGGTTGAGCTTGTGGTCTATCCTTTTGAGACCCACGGGTTTGACATCCAATTTAACCGCAAAGCATCCATTGACGCGTTTGAAAAAATGATGAGATTTTTTGACCAGCATCTTAAATAGGATTTAGACCAGCTATCCCCTTATAGAGTGAAAGGAAAAAAACGCTCTGCGCCAGAGTTTGCGCTCAATCTCTTTAATTCTCTAATAACTCTTACGCCAAAATTTATTCTGGCTTATAGTTGTCTGTCCTGTTTTTATATCCAGTCAAGCCAACAGAGGTTGAATGTATTTGAAATTAAATAATTTTGTGATAGAAATATAGGGTTTGCAGGCAGGAGCGTCTGCGGGGTAAATTAAGCCTGAAGGCGCTTGCGCATTAAAGGAATGAAGAAGATGAAGGCTAAGTTGAACAAGTTGAGAGAACAGATCAACCGGATTGACGAGCGGATTCTTGTCTTGCTCAATCAGCGTGCTGAGGTTGCAAAGAAGATAGGAATGATCAAGCGGGAGTTCACAGACCAGATTTATTTTCCAGGCAGGGAGGAGCAGATTTTAGAGCGGTTGGAGAATTTGAATTCAGGACCTTTTCCGCTTGACTCCATCAAGCCTGTGTTCCGGGAGATAATCAGCGCTTGTCGCTCTCTGGAGCGACCTCTCAAGGTGTCTTACCTGGGACCTGAGGCGACCTTCACGCATCTGGCAAGTATCCGACAGTTCGGGCACAAGACCAAATTCCTTCCAGAGCCAAGCATTCGGGATGTGTTTGAGCGTGTGGAAAAAGGAGAAACGGATTATGGAGTGATTCCAGTTGAGAACTCCACTGAGGGAGTGGTGAGTCATACATTAGATATGTTTTTGAGTTCCAATTTGAAAATCTGCGCGGAGATAATCCTGGAGATTCATCATTGCCTGCTTGGAAAAGGGAAAAGTCTGGATGATATAAAGAAGATTTATTCGCATTCTCAGGCACTGGCGCAATGCAGAACATGGCTACGCAAGAACCTTCCGCGTGTGCCAATTCTGGATGCGGCAAGCACAGCAGAAGCCGCAAGGCTTGCGTCCAGAGACAAAAACGCAGGCGCAATTGCGAGTGCGTATGCAGGAGAGTATTACGGGTTGAAAATTCTTGCGGACAGGATTGAGGACTTGCGAAATAACTACACGCGATTCCTTGTGATCGGCAAGCAATCAGTGGAGCGGACTGGAAGGGATTTGACTATGGTGATGTTCTCTCTCAAAGACCGTCCTGGCGCGCTTTTCAATTCTCTACGCGCGTTTGCCCGGAGAAAAATCAATCTGACAAAGATAGAGTCCAGACCTCTCAAGGGTAAAGCCTGGGAGTATGTGTTCTTTGCAGAGATGGAGGGTCATATTCAGGATAAAAAGGTTAGAGAGGCTCTTTCGGATCTGGAAAAGAGAAGTGTGTTTGTGAGAGTGCTGGGAGCTTTTCCAAAAACCCGGCGAAGCTCGGAGGTTGAATAGGAATGAGTCTGGATAAAAAGAAAAATCCAGCGGCAGATGCTCCGGAGTATGTCCGGAATCTTGTGCCTTATGTTCCTGGCAAGCCGATTGAGGAGCTTGAGAGAGAGCTTGGAGTAAAGAACTCAATTAAGATCGCATCCAATGAAAATCCGCTTGGTCCTTCGCCAAAGGCTCTGGTTGCGATCAGAAAAGCCCTGAGGAATCTGCATCGGTATCCTGATGGGAACGGGACTTACCTTAAGGAAAAGCTCGCGAAGAAGCTGGGAGTGTCTCCTGATAATATTATTCTTGGAAACGGGTCAAATGAGGTTCTGGAGCTATTAACAGCGACTTTTATGATGCCCGGAGATGAAGCAGTGATGAGCGAGCATGCGTTTGTGGTGTATAGTCTCGCAGTGGACAGCCGGGGATATACGAAAAGAGTGGCAAAGCCCGGGGAAAATTTCGGGCACAATCTTGAGGCTATGGCGGAGTTGATCAATGAGCGCACTAGGATGGTCTTCATTGCCAACCCGAACAATCCAACTGGAACCTATGTCACAAAAGCGGAATTAGAAAATTTTCTTAAAAAAGTTCCTGACCGCGTTATCGTGGCAATGGATGAGGCGTATTTTGAGTTTGTGGAAAAGAAGGACTATCCGGATACACTCAAGCTGATCAAGCAGGGAAAACGGAATCTGGTTACGATTCGCACTTTTTCTAAAATCTACGGTCTTGCCGGGTTAAGGATCGGGTATGGTATTGCTGACGAGGAGATAGTGGCTTTGATGAACCGGGTGAGACAGCCATTTAACACTAATAGCCTGGCGCAGGTTGCGGCAATGGCGGCGCTGGATGATAAGGCGCACATCAACAGGACTAAAAAGAACAATCGCCTTGGAATGAAATATCTTGAGAGGGAATTCAATCGGCTGAAAATTAAATACATTCCCTCAGTGACCAATTTCATTCTTTTCAAAACTCCTATTGACGCAGGCAAGTTTTATCACGAGATGCTTTTGCGCGGGGTGATTCTCAGGCCTATGGGAGGATACGGATTGCCTGAATGGATGAGGGTCACGATCGGGACTCCTCTGGAGAATAAGCGTTTCATCAGAACTATGGAGGAGGTTTTAAAGGAGTTTGGCGAATAAATTTCACAAGGTATGCGTCATTGGAGTTGGCTTGATCGGAGGCTCAATGGCGCTTGCGATGCGCAAGAGACATCTTGCGGATGAGATAATTGGAGTTGGGAGGAGTATTGAGAATCTAAAGACGGCACAGAAGCTCGGAGCTATCACAAGCTGG
>Ga0207433_10012457_pt1 | contig 12711 bp, 12 predicted proteins | sample YelNatPaOPGAMG01_FD_187559 | JGI IMG/M metagenome (GOLD analysis project Ga0207433, IMG submission 187559) | Hot spring thermophilic microbial communities from Obsidian Pool, Yellowstone National Park, USA - OP-RAMG-01 (SPAdes) (version 3) | ecosystem: Environmental > Aquatic > Thermal springs... | reverse complement strand
TAATTTCAAATATGAGCGTAAAAGATATTTTTTCTCATAATAAAAAACTTTCGGAAAAAAAATTTGGAAGGTTGTATTCTAAAGATGCAAGAATGAAAGAAGTCTTCAGTGACAAGAAAATTGCCGGGGCTTTGGATAAAACCAGCGAAAGAAATGAATTTTATAACATGCTGAAAAGTAAAAAAGAAAATGGGGTAACAAAGCAAGAAATGAAAGAAGCTCTGGGGGAATGGATGGCTGGCAGAGGGCGGACAATAAGTCGAAAGGAAGCTTATACTATCGCAAAGGAATTTTTTGGCGATGAGAGAGTGAAATATATAATGCCGAAAAAAGGAGCGGGCTCGTCAAGTTCTACTGGAAGCGCTGATTTTTTGAGCGGATCGGGAGAAGCTAGTCAAAATCTTCCTCAACACTTCGGATCTTCCGGAAATATTCGATCAAGGGCTACTGGATCTATTTTGGGCACGCAGAAAAGCGCGGCTTATTCTAAAGCAAGCAATACCGCTGACGCTCAAAACACTAAAAACCCTCAAAAGAGCGCCAAAAAAGAAGACCAATCAAGAGCGAGAATAAAATCAATTTCTGCAGGACTGGCGGCAAGCATCGAAATGATGGGACCTATGAAAAGCAAAGATAATAAAACAAAAAAAAGAGGAGATTTTTTCAGGGCGATAAATGCAACGAGAAGAAATATTCGCGGCTGATTTTTTAATTAAAAGGTAAAAATTAAATTTTAAAAGCGCGTAAATCTTATTTTTCTGCACAGAATACCACGAGCGCCCACCGGCAACGCTTTTAGCTCGGCAGGGAGGATAAGTTCGGGGAGCTTCATTAAAAACTAAAGAATCAAAATTTATGACCATAGGCAATATGCTTTTAATCATTCTGGGTTTAGGCTTATTTGAAATAATAAGCAGTATTGATAACGCAGTCATCAACGCCGAAGTTTTGTCAACTATGTCCCCCAAAGGCCGCCGCTGGTTTCTTGTTTGGGGGCTTTTGTTTGCGGTAGTTGTTGTTCGCGGTCTTTTGCCGTGGGCTATTGTCTGGGCAACAAATTTCTCGCTCGGACCAGTTGGGGCACTCACGGCAACTTTCAGCAATAATCCGCATGTTAAAGAAGCGATTGAAACTTCAGCGCCAATCCTTTTGGCGGGAGGCGGAACTTTTTTGTTGTTTCTTTTCTTCCATTGGCTTTTCATTGAACCAAAAAATTATGGTCTGCGCGGGGAAAGGTTTTTTCACTCCCAAGGAATTTGGTTTTATGCGGTTGTCTCGGTTATTTTGACAATTTTAGTTTGGTTTACGCTCAAAATAAATCCTATGATGGCTTTCGGGACAGTGGTGGGTTCAACTGCCTTTTTCATAACCCACGGTTTCAAGCAAAACGCAGAGCAAAGAGAAAAAGATCTGGCATCTGGAAAAAGCAAGTTGTCTGATATGAGCAAAGTGCTTTATCTTGAAGTGATTGACACCACTTTTTCCATTGATGGGATTTTGGGAGCTTTTGCTTTTACTCTTTCCGTTCCTTTGATTCTCATCGGAAATGGAATTGGAGCTTTGGTTCTTCGCCAGTTGACGGTGGGAAACATTGATCGAATAAAAAAATATATATTTCTTAAAAACGGAGCAATGTATTCTATTTTGTTTTTGGGAATCATTATGCTTTTGGATGGATTTGGATTTCATATCCCCAGCTGGCTTTCGCCGGTGGTTACCTTTGCAGTGGTTGGATACTTTTTGTTGAAATCAACGAAAGTAGTGAACAAAGGAACAACATAAGAACTATTCTTTGATTAAGTCGGTCTTAAAGTAGTCCGTAGATTTTTTGCTAGAAGTCTCTTCTTAATAAGAATTTGTCTCTTAACTGGCGAGAAACTTTCCGAAAGCTAAGCTTTCATCATTGAAGTTTAGTTTCTGATTATTCATTGGGCGGTCTATTGACAAAAAAATAAAGATAACCTAAGATAACAAAAGCTAAAAAAACATCTCGGAAATTCAAGCCCTCGGATAGATTTGCCCCTTATATAAAGGCTGAAAAGCTTGGGGCATTGCCCTTGTTTTTGTTTTTCCTCACGAAACAAATTACATGAATTGCTTGCCCGATCTGTTTGGATTTCTTTGAAATCTATTTCCCTATACAGCAGAATACCACCAGCGCCCATTGGCAATGCTTCTAGCCCGGCGGGCAAATAAGCTCACGGGAAGCTTCATTTCAGGTCAAAGCGGGCAGACGAATCAAATACAAATGCATAAATTGGAATTGGAACGAGAGAAGAATAATCTGTATTTTCACTGAAATTATTAATTCGTAGAAAATGCAAAAAGATAAAGAGATTATAAAATTAAATGGTATTATTAAAGAAGCGCTTCCCAGCACGACATTCAAAGTTGAGCTTGAAAATGGACATGAAATTCTAGCTCATATTTCAGGAAGAATGCGAGTAAATTATATCCGACTCCTACCGGGCGACCGAGTTTTAGTTGAGATGAGTCCCTATGATCTCACTAAAGGACGCATTGTTCAGCGACTATAGACTGCCAAACTGGATCGCTAAATATTAATCGAACACGAATATACAAGTGAACGTGATTAAAAGAAAAGATTGGTGTAAAATATGCACTAAGCTTCAATAAGTCATTGGTTAGTAATTTGCAGAAAAAAAATTACATTATTATGTATCATTATGAAAGTTAGAGCTTCGGTAAAGAAAATTTGCCAAAAATGCAAAATTGTCCGACGAAAAGGAAAAATTTTCGTTATTTGTTCTAATCCTAAGCATAAGCAGAGACAAGGCTAAGATTCACCCAACATAGAATATGGGCATTTTTCCCATGTCATCTATGCTTTCTGATTTATGGCGCGTATAGCAGGGGTAAATATTCCCGATGAAAAAAGAATAGAAATTGCCCTCACCTACATATACGGAATTGGACGTTCAAGAAGCAAGCAAATACTTGCTGATTTGAACATAAATCCAGACACAAGAACAAAAAAGCTTAGTGAAGGTAATATTAACAGATTGAAAGATTATATAGAAAAGAATTTCACAATTGAAGGAGAGCTTAAGCATCAAAAACAAATGAATATAAAACGTCTCAAAGATATTGGCTCTTATAGAGGGATCCGGCATGCCAAGGGTCTTCCCGTTCGGGGACAGAAGACAAGAACAAATACCCGAACAGTGCGGGGCAATGTTCGCAAAACAATGGGGAGTGGACGAAAACCGCCAGCAGAAAAAACATAGAGCGCTAATAGTTGCGAATGATAAAGAACCCTAATTTCCCGCAGAAATAATCTAATGATCCCCAAATATTCATTCGTGTTAATTGACTTTATAATTCGCGAAAATTCTCATGACAACAGAAGAAATAAAGAAAAACGAAAAAAGTGAAGAAAAGCCTGACCAAAAATCAGAAGCTGTTGCTGATAAAAAGAAGACAGTAAAGCTCGGAGAAAAGGAAAAAATAGAAAAGGAAGAAAAGTCGGATCTGCTTTTAGCTGAGAAGCCAGTTGAAGAACTAATTGTCGCTAAAAAGAAAAGAAAGAAAAAGATTCGTCGGCAGGTTCTGCGCGGGCAAGTTCATATTCAGTGTACTTACAATAATACTTTGGTTACTTTTTCTGATTTGGGAGGAAAAGTTTTGGCTTGGTCAAGCGCTGGTTCACTTGGCTTTAAAGGGGCGAAAAAAGCCACTCCTTATGCGGCGACGCAAATTGTAAATGCCGCATCGGAAAAAGTTTCTAAATACGGACTCAAAGAAATTGAAGTTTATGTAAAAGGGGTTGGATCGGGAAGAGAAGCCGCAATTCGAGCGCTTGCCAATAACGATTTTCAAATAACGCTTATCAAGGATATCACTCCAATACCTCACAATGGCTGCCGTCCTCGAAAGCCGCGGAGAGTATAATTTATAGACTATACAAATTAATGATTTTTCAGTGATGAGGTGGAGAAAAATTAATTTTTATATTTGTACGAAATTCGTAATTTGTGAAGAATTCCATGGGACGAGATTTATCCAACAAATGCAAATTATGTCGAAGAGCTGGTGAAAAGCTTTTCTTGAAGGGCGACCGCTGTGGAACGCCAAAATGCGCTATGATAAGAAAGCCTTATGCGCCGGGAGTTCATGGAAAAAAAGGCAAAAGGCCTCAGAGTGAATTTGGTCAGCAGATGGCAATGAAGCAAAGGGCGAAAAGAATATATGGAATAATGGAAAATCAATTTAAGAAATACTTTAGTGAGGTAAAGGATAAGCCCGGCGTTGTTGGCGATCTTTTAGTCCAAAAATTGGAAATGCGGTTTGACAATGTGATTTTTAGAGCCGGATTTGCTCCTAGCCGGCAGACTGCTAGACAGCTTGTCAGCCATTCTCTTTTTTTAATTAACGGAAAAAGAGTCAATATTCCCTCTCGCGAAGTAAAAGTTGGAGATATTATTTCTGTAAAGCCAAGCAAATTGCAAAAAGAATATTTCAAGCAACTTGCTATGAACCTCAAGGAAAAAAAAGGAGAAACATCTCCCAGCTGGCTTGAAGTAGTTCCTGAGAATTTTTCCATAAAGATAAAAGCAAAACCAACTAAAGATAATCTTGATTTACATATTGATGCGCAAGCCATCGTAGAATTTTATTCAAGGTAAATTCTTTTAATATTAACTTGCCTTTCTTTGTCAGCAAAAGGCTTTGAAAGGAGCAAAAAAATGCTAAAGGTAACTCTGCCTCAAAAACCTAAGTATTCGAAATTAGGTGAAAATCTGGGAAAAATTGAGATCGAAGCTTGCTATCCCGGTTTCGGAGCAACGATTGGCAATACTCTGCGAAGAATTCTTTTATCCTCTCTTACCGGTGCGGCAGTAACTTCTATTAGCGTAAAAGGAATCGCTCATGAATTTTCAACCCTTCCGGGTGTCAAGGAAGATTTAATTCAGATTATCCTAAACCTCAAAAAAGTTCGGTTTAGGGTTTATAAAGATGAACCTGTCAAGCTTACTCTCAAAGAAAAAGGAGTTAAGAAAGTAACCGCCGCTCAAATCCAATGTCCGGCGGATGTTGAGGTAGTGAATAAGGACATACTCATTGCTGAAATTACTGATAAAAAAGCGCAAATAGAGATGGAAATTGAAGTTCAAAAAGGGCTGGGTTATGTTCCTGTTGAACAGCAGGAAAGAGAAAAGAAAGAGATTGGGGTTATTGCAATAGACGCTATTTTTACTCCTATAAAAAGGGTGAATTATGTTGTTGAGAATATGCGGGTTGGAAAAAGAACAGATTTTGAAAAAATTACTCTTGAAATAGAGACAGACGGTTCAATTACGCCCGAAGAGGCTTTTAGGCAAGCTGTTAAGATTGCCATTGATCAGTTTGAAGCAGTTAAAGAAATAGATACTGGAAAAGAAAAGGCAAAGAAAGAAGAAGAGGCTTCTGAAAAAGTTCCAGAGGAGAAAACCAAAAAAGAGATTTCTGAGTCTAAGGAAGAAGAGCCCTTGGCTATTGAAATAGCTTCGATTCCATTTTCAACAAGAACCCAAAATGTTTTGGAAAAAGCCAATATCAAAACTGTTGCTGATTTAGCGGCTTTGAGCGAAGAAGAAATTTTGGGTCTTGAAGGAATGGGGGAAAAGGGGATTAAGGAAATTAAAAAAGCTATTGGCAATTTAGGATTGACACTGAGAACATAGTTTTTAGCTTAGAGCTGTAAATATGCCGCGAAGATTTTATTTTTGGAAGAATTTTCGGGCTTCAATAATCTTTCAGTGTTTAACCAGCGGCGTCCGTTATACAATTAGATAATCTATAAAAATCATGAAGCATCTCAAGAAAGGAAGAAAATTTGGCCGAAAAAAGAAACAAAGAGAAGCTCTTCTCAAAATATTAATGGGAGAATTGTTCTTGAAGGGCAGAATAAAGACAACTGAAGCCAAAGCCAAAGAGCTTAAAATTTTAGCAGATGAAGTTTGCGGAAAAATAAAAAGATCTCTTTCCAAAAAAGAGAAAGGGGGGAGGGAAATTTCGTCTGTCTTGAGACAAATAAAGGCTATTTTCCCGAAAAATATTGAATCTAGACTTCTTTTTGAAATTTCAGAGAGTCTTCCCGAGGGGAGAGGCGGTGGGTTTGTGAGAGTTACTAAAATTGGAAGCCGTCGTTCTGATAGCGCAAAAATGGCATTAGTTGAAATAATTAAACAGGAAAAAGTTGAAAAACAATGAAGGAAAATTTAGCAGAAAGAAAATATTATCTTCTTGATTGCGAGAAAGAAAACCTTGGTCGGCTGGCGACTCGGGCTGCTTATTTGCTTCAAGGAAAGCAAAAAGCTTGTTTTGCGCCTCATCTTGATAAAGGGGATTTTGTTGTAATTATTAATGCCGGCAAAATTCGTCTTTCCGGAAAAAAGAAAGAAAATAAAGTCTATCATTCCTTCTCAGGCTATCCCGGAGGCATAAAATCCAGAAATGCGGCCGATATCTTGAAAGTCAACCCTAAAAAAATAATCCAAGAAGCAATCTACGGCATGCTTCCTAAAAATAAGTTAAGAGCCAAAAGAATGAAAAGAATTATGATTTTTCTGGACGCAAACCATAGCTTGAAAGTTGATTTTGAAAAATAAGAAAAGTATATTTGCTGATAAAATCCTAATTTATTCCCCTCCGCAGAATACCCCGCGCCCGCCGGTAGCACTTCTAGTCCGGCGGGGAGGATAAGCTTGGGAAGCTTCATTTATAAGCTAAATCATTTTGCAGAGTATATATATTCAAAATTATTATTTATATCAGCATTTTGATTCTTTAAGAAGAGCCAAAATGCTATCCATTAGCTAAATATGGTAAAAGAAGAAATAGGGGAAAAAAAGAAGATTCAAGGAGAAAAAAAGGATAAGAAAGTCTCTATCAAGCGAGAATATTTTTTTGGTTTAGGACGAAGAAAATCGGCGATTGCGAGTGTAAAAATTATTCCTTCCGAAACCAATTTTAAGATTTCCGAAGGCGTTAAGATAAATAACCGACCGTTGGCAGATTATTTTCCTTTGACTGATCTTCAAAAAATTGTTATTGATCCATTTAAAGCAGTTTCCTTCGAAGGCAATTTTGAAGTGAATGTTGTAGTGAAGGGTGGTGGTTTCCGCGGGCAAGCTGAGGCTGTGCGTCTGGCAGTATCAAGGGCGTTGGTGAAATATAACGAAGCTAGCAAGAAAACCTTGAAAGATCTTGGATACTTAACCCGCGATGCTCGAAAAGTAGAGCGTAAAAAAGCTGGTCTCAAAAAAGCTCGGCGAGCTCCTCAGTGGCAAAAAAGATAATACATATTTTAAGCGGACTAAAAAATAAATTATTTCTACTATTCTAATGAATTACCAAGCCGCAGTAAGCTGCGAGGTGTTGTTATCATAATAAAAATCCCCGACTGTAAACTCAGGGGGAATTTTTTATAAATATTGGGTAAAGTCCAATTATTCGGACCTAAAATATTTAATAATTAGCTTAAATAAAATATTTTTATGCCCTCTAAAGCTTAATCCTCGGTGATTTTTATCTCCAGACATATTCTCTGAGATAGCAGATTATTTTCATGCCAGAAATTTATCATTTCTGGTCCAATATTTCAAACTTTACCCTAATATTCAAACTTTCCCCTATTTCTTAAACACCCAAAATTTATAGCCGATAAAGTTCCATATAAGAGAGATTCCGGTAGCAATAACCTTGGCTAGATTTGCCCAAAGGACACTTTGGATTCCAAATACCGGCGGAATGTAGGTGGTGATTATGAAGACAACAGAACTGTTAATGATAACTCCTCCCAAGCTGACAGCCAGAAATTGAGAGAATTTTTTGCCTTGTTCTTTTTTGGATTTGTCTTGAAACGTCCAATATTTATTGAAAAAGTAACTGTTGATGGTAGCGATAGAAAAAGAAATAGCGTTTTGGGCAAGCATATAAGGTCCTTTTGCGATGCCGGTCAAAAACATTTCCAAATTGAGAATCAAGAAATCGAGGCCCGTATTGATGAAACCTATCACAACAAACTTAGAAAATTGCTTGACAAAAGGATACTTTTTAAGGAGGTTTCCGATAAATTTTTGACACATATTCTTGTTTTTTGTTTATGTTTTAATTATTTTTTTACCCCACGCAGAATACCCTGAGTGTCTGCCAACAAGTACTGTAGTCCTGAGAGCAAGCCCCTGCTAGCGAGGACAGGTAAACTTGAGAAGCTTCATTTTTTCAAAGCTAAATTTCTTTCTCCTGACGTAACGTCGATATTTCCTAAAGCTTATTTACGTAACAGGCTTGCTGGCTTCTTCGCGCAATTTTTCAAACTCCGGTGTCCACTCATCAATGAGATCGCTTTCCAATTTTCCATCTGGACCTAGCTTATCTCCGGTGCTTTTGACAATTTTTTCCTCTTTTTTGTTATCTAAATCTCTACGATCTCTCTGATTTAAAACTTCGGAAATAGACTTTTTCTGGTTTTCTTCTCCAATATTTTCCGAGTTGAAAATTGATTCCTCAGCGCCCTTTTTCACTAAATTTTCAATCGCTCCCCAAACTGATTCGCTATCGCGGGGAACAACTAGAGTGACTTCATCTCCCGGCTCGGCTTTAAAATAAGTTACGGAAGCCAAAAGGACGCGATAGGCTTTTCCTTCAGCAAGAACAACATAATTTCCCAGATCATCCTGGCTGACAATTCCAATCAGTCTTTTTCGTTCTACCGGGCCAATTTGCTTATATATAAAAGAACCGTCCGGAGTGATTGTCAATTTCAGCATATCTCCCTCAACCAATTTCGATTTTGAGGCATAATTGGCTGGAACGGGATATTGCTTGCCGTCGGTTCCTATCATAACTTGACCATCAAAAACTCCTTCTATAATTTCGCCCTCCTCGTCAGGAGAAGGAAGAACTTTTGGCATCGCTTTTTTGGCTGATCTTCCTTCAAGTTGAGCCAGCATTGCCCGAGCAGAGGCAATGGTGCGCTCTGCATTGGCAATCATTTCTCGGATAGCAGCGATTTTTTGGAGCTCTTGATCGTTTTCTTTGGAATTTTTTTTCTTTTTGTTCGGCATTTTAGATTTTGCTCTGGACTGGCAAAGAAAAACCCCCTACCAGCCAATCGCATTTTGTTTCTGTTTTTACTTATCCCTTGCCAAAATATTTATACACTTCTTAATACATCCTAGTCTTTCAGAAAAATTCAGCCTCGGCATCTTGGTTTGGGATATTACGCTTGAATTATAGAATGACTTTCAAAATTGCGCAAGAGGATATATAAGTCCACCCCAAATTGCACTCCTGGGGCAGATTAATGAACTTATGCATTTTTAAAGCGAGCCCACTCTTCGGGCAGACGAGCGAAAAGGTTCTGGAAATTTTAGCCATTTGAGATTTTTTCTCCTTGATTTATAAATTAAATTTGGTAAGATAATAGAGAAGATTTGAGCTGATTTACTTTGAGCGCTCTCAAAGTTTACTTTTCCAAAAAAACTGGAAAATTTGTCTAGCGAAATAACGCTTCGAGGCAATTTATGCTATAATGAGGCAAAATTTCTCTTTACCCTTGAAAATAGAAAAAAATGAATTTTATTGTCTGGTATTATACTGCCGGTTTAGCTAAATTTATCTCAATTTGGAAAGACTTACTGACTTTTTTTCCGTGGTATTTTGCGATTAGTTGGCATTTTCGAACTCTTTTTTCTGCGTGGAAAAGAGATATATCCCGAGTAGAAGGACCTGGTTTTCATCCGGCTCTTTGGTTACAGAATGCTATCGTCAATGGAGCCACCCGCTTTATAGGAGCAATTATCAGAAGCGCTTTAATTTTAGGAGGAATTTTGGTTGAAATTGCGACTCTATTTTTAGGAATCTTTTTGATTTTTGAATGGCTAGTGTGGCCGTTTTTTTTGTTGCTGTTAGCAGGTATGGCTCCTTTTTTCTTTTCAATGTCGCTTTCAGAAAAAATATTTTTTGGAATTCTAGCCTTTTCTTTGTTATGGATTTTTCAGTTTTCCCTCAAGCTTTTTAGGGAAGAAAAAAGAAATTATTCCCAGATGAATCTTGAAGAATTGATGAAACAATCTTGGTTTGGAAGAGTGTGGAAACGGATAGGTGAAGATCCAACAGGACAAACAACTCTTTTTGACGGTTATTTTCCTGAGGCGCTAAACAAATTTTTAGGAAGCTGTCAGATTACTCTTCAAGATTTCCAAGAGATTGTTTCTTTTGAGCTAGCTAATCAGATTGAAGAAGAAAATAAAAAAAGGTGGTGGCTCAAGGAAAATCTTTATTCTCATCCGCCAATTGGGAAAAATTGGGTGTACGCCTATACTGTCACTTTGGATAAATATTCGACTGATCTTTCTGAAAGCGACCCAACGGAATATGAAAAAGCAAGACTAGTTAGCCATGAACGGGAACTTTCTCTTTTGGAACTGATTCTTTCCCGTCCCAACCAAAATAGCGTTTTTATCGTAGGGGAGACAGGGGTGGGGAAACATACCCTTGTTCATACTCTTGCCAAAGAAATAAGGGAAAATTTGGTCGATCCCGCCCTTTACAACAAAAGAGTTTTAGAAATTCATTTAGGAGAGTTCCTTTCGGCGACATCGGGAGGAAAAAATGCCGATTACCTGCTTCGAAAAGTCTTTTTTGAAGCGGCTTATGCTGGAAATATTATTTTGGTGATTGATGACATTGACCAATACCTAAAGGCTTCTCCTCAAAGCTCTCAAGAAGATATTTCGGAGGTGCTTCTTGAATTCCTGAATTTTCCAACTTTTCAAGTGATTGGAATCACTACTCCGGAAAATTTTCACAATGAAATTGAAAAAAAAGAGCGGCTGATCAAATTTTTTGAAAAAATCCAGATGGGAGAGATTAAAAAAGAAGAAGTAATGCCTGTTCTTTTCAATAAGCTGAAAGAAATTGAGAAGGGAGAAGTTATTTTCACTTATCTAGCTCTCAAGGAAATTATCAAACTCTCTGATCGTTATATAATGGATACTCCTTTTCCCGAGAAAGCTCTTGATCTTATGGAGGAGGTTTTCCTTTTCTGGTCTCGGTCTTCGGCTAGCAAGATGATAACTGCACAAGTTGTTGATAGGGTTGTTTCTCAAAAGATTAATATTTCCATTGGTGAAATAAGTAAAGATGAAAAAGAAAAATTAGTTCACCTTGAGGAGATAATGCACCAAAGAGTGATTGGTCAGGATTTAGCCATAAGGCAAATTGCCGAGACTATGCGTCGGGCTCGAGTAGGAATGGCAAGCGAAAACAAACCAATCGGGAGTTTTCTTTTCCTGGGTCCCACGGGAGTGGGGAAAACGGAATCGGCCAAAGCCTTAGCCGAAGTCTACTTTGGCGATGAGAAGAGAATGATTCGTTTGGATATGAGCGAATACCAAAAAGCCGATTCAATTGATCGGCTGATTGGCTCAACGGAAAGCGGAAAACCCGGTATTTTGGAAAATAAAGTCAGAGAAAATCCTTACTCTCTTCTTCTTCTTGATGAAATTGAAAAAGCTTATCCCACTGTTTTAGATTTGTTTTTGCAAATTCTTGACGAAGGCTGGCTTACAGACGCTTTTGGGAAGAAAATAGACTTCAGAAATCAGATTATAATTGCCACTTCCAACGCTGGCTCTGAAATTATCAAGGAAGCGGTCGAAGCAAAAACGAAGCCGGAAGATATCCAGAAAAAGGTTATTGACTATGTTATCAAAGAAGGAATTTTTCGAACCGAATTCCTGAATCGCTTTGAAGGAGTAATCTTTTTTCATCCTCTAGATCAAAATGATCTGAGGGCAGTCACGAAGCTTATTTTGGAAAAATACGCCGCGAGGCTGAAAAAAGAGAAGAATATAACCATCGATTTTGATCCGGAAGTCATTTTGAAAATTATTCAAGAAGCTTATGATCCGATTTTTGGCGCTCGGGCAATAAATCGCTATATTGAAGACAAAATTGGTGACAAAATTGTCAAAAAAATCATCACCGAAGAAATAAAAGAAGGCGAAAAATTGTTTTTTAGCGCAAAAGATCTTTCTTGATCAGCGCCGTTGGAATTTCGGTTTCCCTAACCGAAGATTTGATTTTTTTAGGGGGAAATTTTTAGTCAATAAATATCAAAGGACGTTTAGCTAACAACTGTGGAGTTGTAATTTTTTTACTTTAGGGGATTTATGAAAACAAAACGGCAATAATCTGATCTGATATTTTTGCCGAATCTATTTTTTTGTTGAGGAAGGAATACTCCAGAAGTAGTCCGTAAGGCCAGCCTTCTTCAAGAAAATCCTTTAGCCTAAGGGTATTTTTATTGTTTATATTTCTCTATCTAGAATAACCCTTGCGCCCGCTAGCCACGCTTCTCTAGCCCGGCAGGGAGGATAAGCTTGGAGAGCCCTCATTTATAAAAATATAAATCAGCACAAATTATGCCTCAAAAGATTCTCTCTAAAATAAAAAAATCTCTGTGTGCGGTTCCTTTTGAAGATGATCTTCAGCACACCCGTCATAAAGTCAACGGAAAAAGAAACAAAAAGGATATCCTGATTCACAATATTCCCTTTCTTTTCACTTGCGATGAAACGGAAAAACTGCGGTGTTTTCGAAATTGCTCAATTGTGGTTTCCAATGGAATTATTCAAGAAGTTATTCCAGCCAAAAAAGCCCGCTCCCAAAATTACAGTTTGGTTTATGAAGCCGGAATGC
>Ga0207433_10012451_pt1 | contig 12715 bp, 15 predicted proteins | sample YelNatPaOPGAMG01_FD_187559 | JGI IMG/M metagenome (GOLD analysis project Ga0207433, IMG submission 187559) | Hot spring thermophilic microbial communities from Obsidian Pool, Yellowstone National Park, USA - OP-RAMG-01 (SPAdes) (version 3) | ecosystem: Environmental > Aquatic > Thermal springs... | reverse complement strand
TGTTCCATACAGGCCATGCAAAAAGATTCATGCAAACCATGCTAGTTGCTGCTTTCTGTAAAGATCTTTTGGAGCAAAGCCTTCATACAAGCTTGAGAGATTTGTTTTATGCTTTGAAAAGAACTTTACCAAACTCACAAGAAAACACGTTCACCGATCAAAGTGAATCTATTTGTCCTGACGAACCTATTATAGTCAGAATGAATGATGAATTAAAAATAGTTCCTGCCAGCGAAGTAGTTGAATTTGCTGAAAAAAAAGGTAATATTATAGTTGATGGAAAAAAGAAAGTCATCTCTAATATTAATCTATACGCTTGTGCATTTGATGAGAACCAAAGTATCAAAGAGCATAAAGTAAATTTAGTTATCAAGCATCCTGGCAATCCTGTAAAAAAAATAAAAACTTCTTCAGGAAGGAGTGTAAAAGTTACAAACTCACATAACCTCTTTACAATTTCGAACGGAGATTTAAAAGAAATTAAAACAAGTGAATTGAAAATAGGAGACTGGATAGCATTACCAAGAAAAATAAATATTAAAGTGAACAACAACCCGATAAACGTGATTCAAAAGCTTATAGAGAATGCCCCAGAAAAAATTCTTACTAAAATTTATTTAAAGGGAACGAAAGAAACGATTAAAAAAATACTTAAAAAAATAGGAAAAGAGGAATTGAAAAAGATAACATCTAGGTATAAAAATGTCTGGTCCGATGTGGTAGCAAATTGGGTTCGTCTATCCACAATACCTCTTTTTGTTATTAAAAAAAGCAATACTTCTGTTGACGAATTCTTAGGGCAATTGAAAGTAGGCTGCAAGGGCTCAAGTTATCGTTATAAGACCTTAATAGAGAAAGATGAAAATTTCGGTACAGTATTGGGATACATGCTAAGTGAAGGATGCCATACTATATTTAAAGGTAGAAATTCAGCGTACGTTTATTTGAGTAACTCTAACATCAAGATTTTAAAGGAATTTAAAAAAGCCTTTATAAAGGCGTTTGGTGAAAAGTGTGCTGGTAGAATAAACAACAAAAAGGATGGTACTTATGGATTAAATGTAGGTTACGACATGCTCAGTTACATTCTAACTTATGCTATAGGATATAAACCTCTTAGAGCATGGAAAAAAGAAGTGCCATCATGTTTATTGGATGCTCCGGAAAATTGTGTTAAAGCATTTCTTAGAAGTTTTAGGTTAGGCGATGGCAGTTCATTCGTGCCAAAACTTAGAATAAGATATCATACATCAAGTCAAAAATTAGCAAATGGAGTAGTATTCCTATTGTTAAGGCTTGGAATCTTTCCTAGAATTTATCGGTACAAAAGGGTTAAAAAGAACCACCATGACGCATTTGAAATAAGGATAAATAATAGAGAATATGTGAAAATTCTTTCTAGAATAACTGGTGATTTTAAAGAAATCAATCTTAAGAGGAAACATGAAATTTCAGGTGATAGAATACCATTTGTCGGCAATCTTATAGAGGAAGCTAGAAAATCTTGCAAAAAGAAGTTGTCATGGGAAAGGTTTTGTTGGGAAGAAATAAAGAACCGAGAAAGTATAAGTAGGCCTACCTTATTGAACATAATTAAAGTGTTGAAATCAAACGGTGCAGAAGAGAGATACATTAAAAAACTTGAACAAATTGCAAACAGTGATATTTATTGGGACAAAATTATCTCCATAGAAGAAGATAAGAAGCCACATTATACTGTGGATTTAGCAGTTAATCCTACACAGAATTTTATAGGTGGAAATGGCTTTATAATCTTACATAATTCTGACCCGATAATTGTAGATTTGGAAGTAATGCTAGATGTTTTGAGAGAACAATTACACTTGAACGCAGATGTAAGAGGAAGAGTTGTAGGCGATGTTGTAATTAAAGACAGAGGAGATACAATTGACTGGTCTAAATTGGGTTCAGGAGGGTGGGCCATCCCAAGTAACGTGGAAGATGTAGAATTCAAAAAAGTTAACGCCGATTTCATACTTGCAATAGAAAAAAACGCTGCATTCGAAAGATTGCATGAAGACAAGTTCTGGAAAAAGCACAAGTGTATTTTGATAACAACTCAAGGTCAAGCAGCAAGAGGAACAAGGAGGCTTATTCAAAGGCTAGCTACAGAATATAACTTGCCAGTTTATGTTTTTTCTGATGCTGACAGCTATGGTTGGTATATTTATTCTGTTATAAAATATGGCTCGATGAGTTTAGCTCACGTTTCAGACAGACTAGGAACACCAAACGCTAAATTTTTGGGTTTAACTATAAGCGATATAGATAAGTTTGGTTTGAAAGATTTCACTATAAAGGCAGAAGAGGTTGACATTAAAAGGGCAAAAGAGATGTTAAATTACGAGTGGTTTAAGCATCCGGCTTGGCAAAAAGAGCTCAAACTAATGATTGAAAGAAAAATAAAAGCTGAATTAGAAGCTTTGTCAGGAAAGGGTCTGAAGTTTATAACAGAAAATTACTTGCCCGAAAAAATAGAGAAGAAAGACTTTTTACCTTAACTTAAAAAACTTTTACAATATATATTAGAAGAATTTTTAAGCCCTCGTAGCTCAGTGGTAGAGCACCCGGCTGTTAACCGGTAGGTCGAGGGTTCAAATCCCTCCGAGGGCGTTAAGAAGAGTTAAAAATTTATTTTTAAATTTAGGATTTTAAATAGAATGGAAGAACTGAAAAAATACAATCTTAGTCCAGAAGGATTAAAAAAAATTAAAGAACTATGTCAACATTCTAATGGTTTTAAAATTCTAGCAACAGTTTCAGAAGGTCCTGGAAATCCTGAAATGGGTGAAGTTGGCTACTTAGTTGAACACCGCGAAATTTTTTATGTCCCAACAGAAGAAAAAGTAGTTTATAACCTTCGTATAAGCAGAATTTTAAAGGATTCTACTCAAGAGGAATTAAAACCAAATTCTTCCGAAAAATTTCATCAAGAATTAAATTCTTCAGAAGACCTTTATCAAAAGGGCTCAAAGAAAATCTTAAAGCCAGTTTTCTCAAAAACTTTTTACTCAAAGGAAGATTTAATAACTTTTATTGACTTGCTAGATTTAGCCTCTGTTTCAAGTTTATCCCATTATTGGGTTGTAGAAGCTAAAAAAATTCAACTTTAAAAACTTATTTTTTCTTAACCTATTTATGAAAGTTTTTAGTTTAATTCCAGCTTATAACGAGGAAGAGACAATTTATGAAGTGGTAAGAAGAGTAAAAAAACTGAAAATGATTCCAATAGTTATAGATGACAATTCTTCTGACAGAACGAGCGAGCTAGCAAAAAAAGCAGGGGCAATTGTTTTAAGCCATAAAGTAAATAAAGGAAAAGGAGAAGCCTTAAAAACAGGCTTTGAGTACTTGAAAAAAAGGAAAGATGCGAAAGCAGCAGTACTTCTTGATGCTGATTTGCAATACTCGCCAGAAGAGGCAATAAAAGTTTTAGCCCCTATAGAAGCAAAAGAAGCAGATTTTGTTACTGGTTATAGAGATTTTAAAAACATTCCTTTCAGACACAAGCTAGGAAATTTTGTTTGGAGGAATTCTTTCAACTTACTTTTTGGAAGCAATTTTAAAGATACTAATTGCGGTTTGATGGCTATAGCTGGGAATAAAATTAAAACTTTAAGCAAAGCTGTTTATGGCGGTTATATAATAGAGAATGCCTTGTTTGTAGAAGCTTTGAAAAAAAGACTTAGAATTAAACAAGTTCCTGTTAAAGTTTTCTACAAGAAAAAAAGTGGAATAATAAGAGGAGTAAGAGTTGTTTTAGGAGTTTTGATTTTTATTTTAACTCAGGGAATAAAATTTAGATTTGGTAAAAAATAAATTTATTTAAAAATGCAAATAAACTAAAAATGGGACAGTATAGGGACAGTACCACTTAGGTGCTGTAAGCTCAGCCCGGGAGTTTTAACCGAAAGCAACCGGCTGAAGACCGGTGTGTCAGGGGTTCAAATCCCCTCTGTCCCACAAACTCTTTTAATTAATTTGACCATTATTTAATTATGAAATTGAGGATAATCCCTTTTGGAAAAGTTCCAGAAAAAGTTTTGAATAAGGTAAAAGATGAGTTGAGAGATGCTTTTGGTTTTATTTCAGAAATTCTTCCAGAAAAAGGTTTGCCAAAAGAATATTATAACCCTTACAGGCATCAATATTTAGCACCTCAAATTTTGGATTTTATTTCAAGAAATTTTAAAGGAAGAACTTTGGGAATAACTGATCAGGATTTATACGCCGAAGACTTAAACTTTGTTTTTGGTCAAGCTCAGCTTAATGGGAACGTTGCAATAGTTTCAATAGCTAGGCTTAACCCAGAATTTTACAAACAACCTTTTAACGAAGAACTTTTAATCGAAAGAGCAGTTAAAGAATCAATTCATGAAATGGGGCATGTTTTAGGATTAAGACATTGTCAAAATCCAGAATGTGTGATGAGTTTTTCCAATACTGTTATTGATGTTGATAGAAAGACAAAAAATGTTTGTAGCAAGTGTAGAGCACAATTAAAAATTTAAATCATAAGCTAAATTATAAAGAATAAGTGATGTTATGACAGAAAAAGTTTGGGAAGGTGAGCTTTTAGAGAATAGGGTTATAATTTGGGACCCTGCAGCAGTAATTCTTTATGATGAGTCAGGTTATGGCAAGCCTTTACCAGAGGAAAATCCAAACAGATTGGAATTAGATTTGGTTGAGGCTGCTTACTTACTTGAAAAAGGAAAGATAAAAGTTTTTGTTAAAGAAAACGATAAAAAAAGAAAAATTGAACTTCCTGAATTGATGGAAATCGGAGCAAAAAATGTTAATCAATTTCATCCTCAATTCATAGTTTATCGTGACTTAAGAGAAAGAGGTTATTTGGTCAAAACTGGTTTTAAATTTGGAGCTCATTTTAGGCTTTATGAAAGAGGAGTAAAACTAAAAAGAGGACCAAAAGCTCCACATGAACATACAAAAGCTGTTGTCCATGCTGTTGCTGAAGAAGCTGCATTTTCCTTACCAGAAATGTCTCGCGCAGTTAGGCTTGCTCACAACATAAGAGCTACTATGTGGTGGGCAGTTGTAGATAAGGAAGGAGATGTAACCTATTATTCCTTAACAAGAGTTACGCCTTAGTGATTTTTATGTTTTCTAGGAAAGCGAGTGATTCCTATGGGAAGAATTAAAACTTCTTTCATCAAAAACATAGCTTTAGAGTTGGTCGAAAAGCATCCTGATAAGTTTACAAAAGATTTTTCTCAGAATAAGGAAGCAGTTAAGCAACTAGTTGAGATAAAGTCAAAAAAATTAAGGAATATGATAGCAGGCTATATAACTGCTCTAAAGAAAAGAGCTAGCTAATTTTAAACCTTAGTATTGCTCCAATCCCATATTCTTCAATAAATTTTTTACCCAAATCTTCTTTTTTACTAACAAACTCTATTTCTCCTCCCTTTCTTTCAACCTCTTCCACAACCTCTTCAATTTTTTTGTCAAATTTTTCTAAAGGAACAAAAACTGTTTTTACTGCTCCAATCAAAGCAGAATTCTTTACTTCTTCTATACCATAAACTGCTAACCCATCTTCTTTATTCAAATGAATAAAAAAATCTTTTAAGGAGAAGGCTTTTTTAATTCTTTTTTCTGCTTTTTCAATTTTTTCAATTTGCTCTTTTTCCCACTCTTTTTTTTCAATCAAAATTTTTCCCCCAATTCCTATTTCAATAGTGTGATAGCTTCCTCTCTGAACTTCTTCTGGAGCTTCAACAATTTTTCCTTTTATCCTGAGTTTATTTTCCTCTAACTCAATTTTTTCTACTTCGATAGAAAGGATTAAAGTCTTTTTTCTTGATTTTTCCTTCTTTCCCTCTCTTTCAATAAAAATGTTTCTTACAGTTTTTGCAGTTATTTTGTCTTTAGATTTAATTAGTTTTGAAAGATACCACAAATCCAAAAAATTTTCTGGAATAACCTTAACAAACCCCCTTTCAAACCTTTTTTCAATTATCTTCATAATAATAAATAAAAATTAATTGTTAAAAAACAAACTTAATTTAGGTGTTGATTTGAAGGGGCAAGCAAGAATAGATGAATTTGCCTTTGTTCTTCTTGCAGGTCTTGTTTTAATAATAGTTATGATGGTTGCTTGGACAACAACCGTAACAGAAGTTTTAGATGTTTATCCTCCTTCAATTTCTCTTAAGCTTAAACCAGGAGATTCTGAAACTTTAGAATTAAGCTTGAACGGAACAGCAACAAACGTTACTATTTCTACAACAGGAGATATAAGAACATGGCTAAGTTTTGATAAGCAAAACTTTGATGTTTCTGGCTCAGAAGTTGTTACTGTTTTTGTAACTGTCCCAACTGTAGCGGTTGAAAAAATTTACAGAGGAAGTATTCAAATATTCTTCACAGGAGGAAATAAATCGATTCCAGTAACAATAAACGTAACAAAAACTCCTGTTCAGGACTTATGGAAAAACTTTTACTTTGGAGATTTTTCTGTAAGTTATTCTGTTGGTCAAGAAGTTTTGGCTTCAAAATCATCCTTTGAAGTCTCTAAAGGGTATTTTTCTGAGTATTCAGCATCTCTTACTCATGAATCCTTAAGCCAAGAAAAGTTTGAGATTGTTACAGGTGGCTTTATAAATATTTTAGTGGACGAAACTAACAATGCTGGAAACCTTATAGTTGAATTTAATGGGGAAGAGGTTTACAATAAAAATACAAAACCTGGAGAAGTTTTAATTGAGTTAAACGCTTCTCAAATAAAGAAATCAAATACAGTAACCATAAAGGCAGGTTTGCCTGGATGGAAGTTTTGGATGAATACTGTCTATAAAATCTCAAGCGCAAAGTTTGGTATTTTCTACTATGGAGTTTCTGAGAAAAGCTTTAACTTTGAGTTGGGAGATAAAGAAGTTGATAATTTTAAGTATGCGTTGTTTGTTGCAAGAGTTAAGGATTCTAACCCAACAAAAGATTTGATAGTAAAGGTAAATGATAAAGAAATTTTCAAGGCTAACAGAAAAGCTACAGATTATATACAAAAAGTTTTAAACCCTGGCGAAATTAAGCTAGTAAAAGGAACGAATTTGATTTCATTCTCTACCGAGCCACCAGACGGCTTCTATAATTTAGCTGACGTGGCACTTACAGTTGTTTATAAAGGCTAGGAAGGGGAGCAAGAAGAAAGCAAGCAAGTGAAGTCTCTTGTGCTTGTTCCTCCTGCCAGAATTGCTATGCAAAGCTTAACGAAATTTTTCATTTCCCTATCTTCAAAAAATTTATCGATAAGAATTAGAGCAAGAACTATTGCTATTATTTTGATTAAAGGAAAAGTGAAAGTTCCAAAAGTTTGAATGATAAAACTTGGAAGGACATGTTGCTCGCCATAACCAAAAAAATTTATTGAAGCAAACGTTGTAATTCCGTCAAAAGTTTGTATAAGAGTAACTGCTTTATTTGCCTTACTCCATTTTATAAGAGAAATAAAGACAAGAAATGGAAAGAAAAAAGTTAAAACATAAACTGCTCTTGTCAAATCTATTTCAGGTATTTTTGAGATAGCTATAAAAAAGAGAATAAAACCAGTCAAGAAAACAATTTTAGTGTAAGAAATTCCAAACTTTCTCTCCAAAAGTAAGGAAGTAAGAAGGGTTAAAATAGTAATGAAAGCAACCAAAAAGTAAATGTAAGGAGTGGCAAAAAGAAAAGAAGTTAAAATTCCTAAATCTCTTAAAACTCTTAGAACACCGCCAAAAAGTACAAACGGAAAAATTGCTAAAGAAAATTTTCCGTCGATTTTAACTTTAAGCTTTTTTAACATTTTGAAAATCAAAAAGACTGCTATTAATAGAATTATTCCATAAATCAAAGTTTTATCCCAAGTATAGCCTGTTTCTATAGCTGGCTTTGCAAGAAACTCTAGATATTCTAGGATGTTCATAAATAATAACTTATTTCACAAATTAATAATTATGAGAAAAGTAAATGAAAAGTCTTTTTTTATCCTAATTTTTCTTCTACTTGCTGTATTCCTTTCTGGATGTATTAATCAACCTTCCCAAAATCAAACAACTTACGAAAAGAACATAATAGATATAGAGAATTATGAGCTTTCTGACTCAACAATTTACAACGGTTCTTCAGCTATTTTGAGGTTTGATATTAAAAATAAAGGAAAGGATACTGTTGAAAAAGTAAAAGTAACATTTTTTAACCTTGGAGGATTTGAAAAGTTTGATTTAAATTGTTATAAAGCTGAAAAAAGAGATTCTGAATGTGTTTTTTACAATTTAAAACCAGATGAGGAAAGAGGAATTAAACTTGAAGTTTTTGCTCCTTCGACGGTTCCTAAAGAAATTGGGATAACAATAAACTTCTTTATCGAGTATGATGTTTCAAGGAAAGCGCAGGCAAGAATTCCTATAATTGATAAAACTCTTTTAGATAAACCTTTAACTAGCTTTTCTTCAATACAAATGGGAGACGGCCCTGTAACTTTTGAGTTCAAGCTTCAGGAAACTAACTTTGCAGAAAAAGGTAAGCCCTTTAAAGTTGAGATGGTATTAAAAGATGTTGGAACATATTCAGGAAAGATGACTCCTAAAATTCCAGCCGGAAATATAGTTTTAACAAATTATAATATTTCAAAAACTTCACTTTGTCCTCATTTTGATGATTCCTATAAGTCTACAAGAGAAGTTATACTTAATCCTTCAGATGAGCTTTACTGTTTCTTTATTTCAGAAAATTTTGAAGGTTCTGAGACCGATGCTCTTCTTTTGGCAACTTATAATTATACTTACACGTTTTTCAAAAGCCAAAGCTTTACGATTAAGCCTATGATTAGTTAAAGTTTATATTATTATTTTTCCAAATCTAAATATAGAGAAAATGAAAGAATACATTTTTATCCTAATTTTTCTTCTACTTGCTGTATTCCTTTCTGGATGTATTAATCAACCTTCCCAAAATGTAAGTGTTGCAGGCAAAGTTTCTGTTGATATGAATGTAAGTCCTATTGTTGCTCCTAAGAATACACCTATCTCAGTCAGTTTAAAAGTTTCCAATAAAGCCCTCGTTCCAATAAAAAATGTAGAAGCAAGTCTTTTTGGGCCTGTTGAATGGCAGCTTGGTGAAGTAAAAACTACTCCTAGAATAGAACCCAACGGAGAAAGAGAATACACTTGGAATGTAAGAACATCACTTCCAGGAAAGTATTATATTCATGGAAAAATTAGTTATACAATTGAAAATAACAGAACTGCAACTTATAGAGTTGTAAAATATGGCACGCCAGTAACCGAAACTCCAAGATTAGTTTCACAGTCAGATGATTTAGGAGGTCCTATAAGAATTGATTTTAGTGGAACAGCACCTATGATTTATCCTGATGAAGGTGGAACTTTAAGTATTAAAATAATTCTGACTAACATAGGAGACGGAAGGGCATATAGAATAGGAGGAAGTCCTGAAGAAGGTAAAGGTTTAGATCAGGTTGAAGTTTCTGTATACGCTCCAGGCCTTACATTTGTAGGAAGTAGCGACCCTGTATGTGGAAAAACTGATTATGTTGATTTAATTAATAAAGGGACATCAGCTTCTATATATTGTGACGCATTCATTAATCCTCAAGATGTTGATATGATTAAGGATTATGTAGTTATTGTGAATGTGAGACTTAACTATTTCCATCAAAAAACTACACCTCAAATTACTATAACTGAAAGGTAAAGTATGTTAAGCATTTTAGTAGGATTAATGGCTTTATCTTCTGCTTTATTTTCTGCGTCTTTTTTATTTCTAGCTTTTTTAGCTAAGGGTTACAGAAAAATTTTTCTAATTTTTTCGATTCTTTTTGGTTTCTCAGCTTGGAGTTTGTTTGAATATGGAATTTTTTTAGCAAATTCTGATTTATTTTTCCTTTTGTTAGCTCCAGCAGTTCCTATTCTTCCGTTTTTCTTTTCTTCTATAGCTTTATTCATCTTTTTACTTTATTGTTTGATAAAGAAAAAATAGTTTTTAAGCTAACAACTATTAAATTATTTGAAACCTAAAACTATTTTGTGAAAATTATCGATTGTCACACCCATCCTTTATTCAAAGATAAAGAACTTAAAGAATTTGCGAAAGAAGCTAATGTAAATTTTTCTTTTAAAGGTTTGTTGGAAGAATTAAAAAGAAATGATGTGGAAAGGATTTTAGCGATTTCGATTCATGACGAAAAAAACAATAGGATAATAGAAGAACTAGCAGAAAAAAACAACTTTATAGGACCTATTTACTTTTTTGACGTTGAAAAAATGAATAAAAAAAGTTTAAGAGTTTTTGAAGAGAAGATCGAAAAATTTCTTGGAGTTAAAATAACTCCTGGAAGACAAAGCTTTTACCCAAACGAGAAAAAATGTGAAAAAATTTATAAGATTGCTGAAAAGTACGATAAACCTGTTATAATTCACTCTGGAGACCCTTTTTATCCAAAAGCGAGAATAAAATATTCTCATCCTATTCACATAGATGATGTTGCTGTAGAACATCCAAACCTTAAGATTGTTATTGCTCATTCAGGAAACCCTTGGATAGAAGATGCAGTGGAAATTGCCTACAAGAACGAAAATGTTTTTCTTGATGTTTCAGGCTGGTTTTTAAAGAAATTTCAGGACAATACTTTAAAATAATGAAAGAAAGACTGAATTTCATTCTTTCCTATTTAGAGTCTTGCGACAAGATATTGTTTGGAACTGATTGGCCTTTGATTAAAATAGAAAAATATGTTGATTTCATCAAAAAATGTGAGCTCAGTAAATCAGAGCTAGAAAGAATAATGTATAAAAATGCGCTCAAATTATTCTGGAAAAAATAAAAATGGGCCTGAGGAGAGTCGAACTCCTTTCTCCACCGTGTGAGGGTGGCTTTAGTTTTTCAAGTCCTACCGTTAGACTACAGGCCCTTCTATTATTAATTCTAGAAGTTTATCTTTAAAAGTTAAAAGATTGGGTTTTCAAAAATCTTTCAAAGATTTTTGAGTAGGAAACTTAACTTCTTTTGGAATAAAATTTTCATCAAAAATTGGCCGGCCATATTCTCCATCCGCCCCAGGTTGATATTTCACTTTTCCTTCTCTCACTTTTATTAACGCATCAGCAATTTTTTCATTTGTAACTTTTAACAATTCTTCCTTTGGAACGTTAAGCAAAACATTCAACTCATTCCCAAACTTTTGAATAATTTTATAATACTCTTCCCATACTTTTTTGGAATATACATTTGTTCCAAAAATTTCAGCTATTATTTCCATTAGCGGTATAAGATGTTTAAATGGAACAGCATCTTTTGGTAGATAATTTTCTGGTCTATCAGCAAGTTCTTCAATTCTATGCAGCACACCAATTGTTAATTTTTTTCCACATTTGGGGCATATATTTTTCAACTTTATAGCATCTCTCGGATGTAAGCTTACTCCGCAAAGACGGTGACCATCCCAAAAATATTTCCCTTCTTCTGGGAAGAATTCCCCCGTCATAGCAATTTCTTTCTTTTTGATCGCTTCAAAAAGTTCATTGTAGGTAAGTCTTTTAACAAGAAAACTTGTAAACTCTCTTCCGAGCCTTGATGGTATATAAGTGTGAGAATCTGAAAAGGATACTAATGTATACTTGTCTAGTTTACTTACTCGGTAAGCCATTTTCGGATCGCTAGATAAACCTGTTTCAAGTGCAAAAATATATTTTGATTTTTCTTGAAAACAATCTTCTATACTTTCAAACCCGGATTTTGATCCTAGGACCCCAAACCATGGTGTTAGATAATGAGCAGGAATTATTAAAATATCAGGAGAAATTTTCATTAAGACTTCAACTAATTCTGCGCAAGACATTCCGTTGAATATCGGTCTTCCATCACTTTCCAAATTTCCATATTTTTTTAATGTTTCATTTATTTGTTCTACAATCTCAAAATTTTTAGCAAAAATTAAATTATGTACTTTTCTAACTTTTCCTTCAAATTCATAGATGTTACATACTTCTGTGGAAAGGACGAAATTCATTCTTCCTTTGCTACAAAAGATTCCTGTATCATCCATTTCTGAAAGGTTTTGTTTTAATTGTTCTAACCATCGAGGATGTGTAAAATCAGCACTTCCAAGTAGATTGATTCCTTTTAGTTTTGCATACTTTTCTAAGTTATGAATACTTGTTTCTTTACTTGTTCCACGACTAAATGGCGAGTGTAAATGTAAATCCCCAATGATTAGCATTACTAATCCACTCTATACAGAAAAGTTATGATGTAATTTTCACTCATTTTTTTCAACCTTAGTTATCCTTATAAACTTTTTTCCAAACATCTTTCTTCTCTTTTTGTATACTTGTTAATGTAATAGCTACCTTTAAATTTTTATAAAAACCTTTACTCCCTATTTTCGTGCTCACCAAACTCTTTATCATTATCAAACCTTATTATTAATAAATTTTTGACTAGAAAAAGAAAGATAAAAACAAGCCTATAGCAATAACTATCAAGAAAAACCAGAACCAAGGCTTCCACATTATTACTTTACTTCCGTCTAATGGAGGAATTGGTAAAAGGTTGAAAAATGCAAGGAATGAGTTTATGTAAGAAAGGGCAAAGAAAAAATCAAAATCTTGAATTGAGAATAAACCAACAAAAGGTCTTGAGACTGCAGCAATAAAAATGTTTACAAGAATTC
>Ga0207433_10012450_pt1 | contig 12715 bp, 13 predicted proteins | sample YelNatPaOPGAMG01_FD_187559 | JGI IMG/M metagenome (GOLD analysis project Ga0207433, IMG submission 187559) | Hot spring thermophilic microbial communities from Obsidian Pool, Yellowstone National Park, USA - OP-RAMG-01 (SPAdes) (version 3) | ecosystem: Environmental > Aquatic > Thermal springs... | reverse complement strand
AGACCGTCTTCTCCCATGCGTCGAAGCTGGAGCTGATCCGCTCCGCCCACGATGCGGGCTACGTCGTCGCTTTGCACGTGATGCTGGTCCCCGAGGGTCTCGCCGTCGAACGCGTACGGCGGCGCGTGCGCCACGGAGGTCACGACGTCCCCGAGGCCAAGATCCGTGAACGGCACCGTCGATTATGGCAATTGGTGGCCGATGCGATCGAGATCGCCGACACCGCAACGGTCTACGACAATTCACGCCTTCACGGGCCCCGAATTGTCGCGCAACTGACCGCGGGCACCGTCATCGGCGCACCGACGTGGCCGGCGTGGTTGTCCGAGAAGCTTTTTCGACGCTGGCCGGGCTAGGCGCTTGGCTCAAGCTGCTGACGATCAGCTTCGAAGGAGGCCGATGATCGCCGCGGAGATCGCTTTCAGGGATGCGCTGCACCTGGTGCCGCTGCCCGGATGGCTCAGCCAGGCACGATAACGAGCTTGCCCCGCTTGGCGAATCCGTTTTGCTCGAGTTGCGTCAGGGCGGGGATTGCTTGTGCTAGCGGTACCGTGTGAGAGATCGGCAGCCGCAAGTGACCGTCGCCGGCGGCGCGTGCGACGGCCTCGAGATCGGCTGTGACGAACTTGCCGATCACGACATGGAACGGTCCGGGCAGCGCGCTTCTGAACATGTTCGCCGGACTGGGCTTGACGCTGACGATCCGTCCTCCTCGCGCCAGCATCCTTCGGGCTTTCTTGATGGGCAGAGTGCCGGCGGCATCCAGCACGGTGTCAAAACGCCGGGTAATTGTGGTGGGATTGAAATCGAAGTCGGCGATGGGGTCGATACCGAGTGTGCGTGCCTCGGGCTCGGAGCCGGGACGGCAGCTGCCGGCCACGATGGCCCCGTGGGTCGACGCGAGTTGGACGGCTGAGCGGCCGACCGCGCCGAGGCTGGCATGCACGAACACTGTTTCTCCTGGCTGCAACTTCCCTACCGTGAACAGCGCCTGATAGGCCGTGCCCGCGGCGATCGGGATCGTCGCAGCCGCGTCGAAGGGCAGCCCGGCGGGCTTATGGACGATGCCCGCTTGGTCGGCGACGACTACGTCGGCGAATGCACCTGAGCCTTTGATCGACGCCGCCCCGAGCACTTCGTCACCAACGTGGAGTCGGGTGACGTTTTCGCCGACGGCGTCGACGACGCCGGCGAAGTCGTAGCCCATCCCGCGCGGGAAGCAGCGGCCGGTAACCATTTTCATTTTGCCGCTTCGGATTCCGAAGTCCATCGGATTGGCGGCGGCCGCGCGCACCCGGACGAGAACATCGTCGGGGCCGAGTTGCCTCGGCTCGAAGTCTTCGAGCCGAAGGACCTCCGGTGCGCCGTATTGGTGGTACTGGATTCGTTGCGTAGCTGGCATGTGCGTTCTCCGATCAGCGATATCGTGTGTCAACGGTGCCCGGGAAGGGCTATTGCTCAAGCGGATTCGAGGAATGTCAGCGTGGTCTGCTGCAGCGGCGGTGCGTTGAAGTGAGCAGACCCGTGGTCGCCCCCGGCGATCTCGACCAGATCCGCTCGGGCCCCCTGCGCGGTGAGCGCGCGATGAAGACGTCGACCCTGCTCGATGCCGACTCGGCGGTCGCAGTCACCGTGGGCGATCAGGAACGGGGGCGCGCCTTGGTGTGCGAGGCGGCACAGGTTTCCCTGCTCGACCAACGCTGGGCGGGTGGAGGGCACGAATCCGAAGAAGCGCGCCAGGGTGCTGTCTGGGCCCTGCATTCGTTCGACGGCGTCGGGGTGTGCGTCCTCATCGTGTCGAAGGAAATCGGTGGGCCCGTAGTGCTCCACGACAGCAGCCAACCCGCAGGACACCTGCGACTAGGGTTCGGTGCTGCCGACCAGGTCGCTGCCGTCGCCCGCGAGCGCGACGGCGCTGATGAGGTAAGCGCCTGCGCTGGAACCGAATCCCACGATGCGCTCGGCGTCGAGGCCGTAGCGATCCGCGTTGGCCCGCACCCAGCGCACGGCAGCGGCGACATCGTGGATGGCGTCGGGAAAGACGGCCTCACCGCTGAGCCGGTACTGGACCGACACCACAGCCACCCCAGCCTCGAGCAGAAATCGCCATGGCCCCATTTGTTTGATGCCGGTGAAGAAGCCACCCGGATGTGCGTACACGACCACGGGAACCGGTGTTGCCGCGGGGCGGTGAGGAATGTGCAGATCCATGGCAGGTCGGCGAATTCGGGCCGGATCACCGCAGCGAGCATCTCCTCAGGGATGTCAACTGGCATACCGGGAATATGCAAGAGAAGGCTCCTCTTAAATTTCCAAATAAAATGCGGTGCAATGTATTTCCGTATCAGGTCTTATGCGGTGTGGTCTCGAAGAGAGCACGACCGAATAACCAGCCGAACATCTTGGCCGACAACGATCGCGGAATCACGAGTTTGATCAGAAGATCGACGAGGCGGTTGCTGCCGCCCGGTACGACACGCGCTCGCTTGCCCAGGTTGTTCAACGCGGCCTCGACAACCGGCGCCGCCGCCATCCTTGGGCCGCTGATCTTCTGAAGATCAAGGCCGGAGGATCGCTTGGCGATTTCGGTCTTCGTCATTCCAGGGGACAAGACCAAGACGTCGACGCCGTCTCTTTTCAGTTCGTAGTGCAACGCCTGGCCCAGCAAGGAGACGTACGCCTTGGCCGCGGCGTAGTTGGCCACATACGGCACCGCGCTGGCTTCGAGGCTCGATGCCACCAAGACGATGGCTCCGCGACCCCGCCGGACCAAGGCATTGCCGAAAACGTGCGCCATCTGCAGCGGCACCACCGCATCAAGGGTGAGAACCTCGAGTTCGTAGGCGATCGAACTGTTCACCAGCACCCCCGCCGAAGGGATCCCAGCGTTCGCCACCACGATTCCAACGTCGAGATCACCGACCCGACGGGCCAATTCGTCCACTGCTGCATCGGAGAGCAAGTCCAACGCAATCACGACATTGTCGGTGCCATGTGCGCGGGAGAGCTCACTGGCCAAGGCCTCCAGCCGATCTTTGCGACGCGCCACCAGGACGACGTTGATGCCCGCAGCGCTGAGCTGCCGTGCGAATTGCTCTCCGATGCCCGCGGACGCCCCGGTCACAAGCGCGTACTGCCCGTAGGCGGCGCGAAGATTCTTCATTCCTGTTCCCGTCTTCGCAGAGGCGTGGTCCGGAGCCAACAGCACGGCACCTGGTGTCATCACACTACACCTGGACGGCACGTGGTGTCATCGGCTCGCTGCGCACTTTAGAATGCCGATATGAGTCGGTGGGAACCCAATGCGGCCGAGCGATTGGCAGTCTCGGCGGTGGAGTTGTTCGCCAACCGTGGATACGAGGACGTGACGGTCGTCGAGATCGCTGAGCGTGCGGGATTGACCAAACGCACGTTCTTCCGTCACTTTGCCGACAAACGCGAAATTCTATTCCGTGGCCAGGATGCCTACCGCGGCATGTTCGCCGACGCCATCGCCGGTGCGCCCGCCGAAGCCGGCCCCATTGATGCGATCGGCGCCGCACTGACCGCGTTCGCCGCCGGCTTCGCAGACGACCGTCGCGGATTTCTGGCCAAACGTCAGGCCGTCATCGACGCCAATCCCGAACTCAAAGAGCGAGACCTGCTCAAAGCGGCCGCCCTGACAGCGGCGATGGCCGAGGCGCTGGTCGCGCGCGGGGTAGAACCGCCTGTCGCGAACCTGGCCGCCAACGTCGGCGCACTCGCCCTCGCCGATGCCTTCCAACGCTGGCTGCAACCCGGAAACCGGAAATCCATGAGCACGCTTGCCCAGCAAACGCTCCGTCGCTTCGATGCCGCAATCGAAGCGCTGCGCAAAGACCCTTGACAGTACTGGCGCGGCGACGAGGCGTGTGAGTGCACTCGTGGGCGAATCGGTTCAGGCGCGCTGACGCGCGCACGAGGCAGGGGGCGAAATTCGGCCACCGACCTCAACGCAAGGATGAATATGTGCGAATCGAATACGGCATGTTACTGGTAGGAGGCCCTCACCTGTCAATGAATCAGGACGGCCGTGTGCCGTTTGACAGTCGCTTCCCGCGTGAGCTTTCGAGGCCATAACCGCCGGGTATCCATTTGCAAACGCTAACGCGTTTCGGACAGCCCGGGCCTATCGTGAACGGCAGTCACATCGTTAACATCGCGCGATGCACCATTTGTCCCAGAAGGCCAGCCATGGGCGACTGCGTAAGGTTTCCCGGCGCGACGCGCTCCGCTACGCCACTGCGTTGGCCGGTCTGGGGGCCGCAGCACTCGGCAGCGGCATGCCCACCGCGGCCGCCGCCGCTCCTCAACTGATCGACTTCGCCGCGCGCCAGATTCCGGCGCAGCTGATCCGAGCTGCCGGCTATAGCGGGGTGGTCAACTATGTCTCGCTGTCGCGTCCTGGCTCGTCGTTTGGCGCCAAGCCGATCACTCGCGCCTACGCCGAGTCACTCACCGCCGCGGGCCTGGTGATTGTCAGTAATTACCAGTACGGCAAGCCAGGTGGGACGGCACCGTCGGATTTCAGGCGGGGCTACGCCGGCGGTATCGCGGACGCGCGCACCGCCTGGCAGCTGCACACCGCGGCAGGCGGCGGTCAGAGCGCGCCGATATTCTTCACCATCGACGAGGACATCAACCGTGACACCTGGGATCGCCTCGCGCTGCAGTGGTTTCGCGGAATCAACACGGTTCTTGGAGTTCAACGCACCGGGGTCTACGGAGGCATCAAAGTGTGCCAGTGGGCCGTGGCCGATGGCGTTATCGGGTCTTCGAGCACACCGGGCCGCCGGTGGGCCTGGCAAACTCGAGCCTGGTCCGGCAATCAGGTCTACCCCGCCGCTGTCCTCTACCAGCGCATCGTGAGCACGGCGTCCAATCCCGGCCCGCGGGTCGGCGGACTCGAAGTCGACGTCAACGACGTCCTGGCCCCCGATTGCGGCCAGTGGAACTTGCATCAGTCGAGTCATCCGAATGGCGATGTGAGGTAGGTGCTGCCGACGTGCGCTGTGCCATGCGGACTCGGTGGGACGGTGTGGCACGACGCGCTCTCGGGCGGCCCTATCGGGGCCTGCGTTGAGCACCTGCCACGGCCCGGCGGCGGCCGCGGAAGGTACGGCCGAGTGACAACGGACGGTGATGGTTGGCCCACGCATCGCAACGGCTCTGGGTCTCAGAACCGTCGATCCTCGGTGTGTCGTCGCCTTTAGGTGCATGGATACTGCCCGTTAAGCATGCAATTCTGCGGTGGCGAGTAGGTACCGGCCAGCACGCCTCTCATGCCGCCCGTGGCTGAACCGCCGGGTGCAATGATGCGATTCCAGTTCGCGGGGGTGAGAACATAGTGCGTGCCAGATTGCGCAAGGGTGCTGTTCCACGTGTGCGAGACGGATTCTCCAGCGGGCAGGTCGAATTCGAGCTTCCAATCGCTGAGCGCCGCCGGGGTCGAATTGGTGACGGTGAAGCTGGCGATGAACCCGGTCTGCCACGTCGATGTCACCGACAATCTCGCCGCGGGCGCAGCGGCGTGAGCTGCGGGGGCGATTGCGACCCCGAGGATGGCAACCATCAAGGCCACCATTGCGTGAAGCACTGTGCGCCAGTGCTTCACGTAACCGTTGTGTTCGGCCATGGCAGCCAACGCTAGGCCAGGCAGGTGATCTCGGCCCGCGCCCCGCGGTTGCGCTGCAGTTTGTTTGCCCAACTGAGACCGTCATGAGATTTTGGCCGCACTCCCCCTCGGCGCCGCTCGCGGTCCCAAGGTGCCATCCTCCCTGCCGTTGATGATGTTGCGTCTGGCCGCTGAGGCCCTGATAGCAGGGACTGGGCGGCGCTCAACTCACGCGCGAAGCGGACCTTCGGTGTGCGCTGGCGCTCAGCGCGGCGTCGGCCGCCGTCGTTCCGGTTTCCCGAAGGCTCCAAGATGGCGCTGGAGAAGCTCAACTGCTGCCACGGCCGGGTGAAGCGCACTTGCTCCATGCTGTCGCCACGGAGCAAGTCGTTCGAGACCATCCCGGATGGGCCCGCTGAAATCCCACGGGAGGGGGGATCGCGGCGTGCTGGCCAGACCGGGGTCCCCGCAGTGCCGTCCTGGCCCGGCTCGGTGGCGACGAGTTCGCCTTCTGCATCGTCGATCGCGCCGGCCCGGGCCCGGACGCGGCGGAGCAGTTGGTCGCCGCCGTCCGGCTGCACACCCCCGGCACGAGCGTCGGCGCGGCATCGCACCGCGGCGAGAGTGCCGCCATCGCCGCGTTGCACGCGAACGCCCACGCTCACCTCGATGCCGCCATGCGCAAGGGAGATCTCCCGACATGCGCCTGGAAGCGGTGCGCTGCGTGGCTGTACCGTGACGGCGGTGAAATCCTCTCGCGCGTATTGCTCCGTCGCGCTCGCGGCCTGTGCCGCGGCGATCGTTCTGACGCTCGCCGCTCCGGGCACGGCAACCGCGGCCGGTTCCTGCCCCACCTCGGCTCCGCAGAACGGTGCGGCGCCCGACTGGACGCTGGCCGGGACCACCGGCAGCGTCGCGGTCACCGGGCCCACGGATACGACGGCTCCGCTCGTGAAGGTGACGACACCGTTCAGCGTCACCCAGACCCAGGTGCACACGCTGCAGGCCGGCAATGGACCGGTGGTTCCTGCCACGGCCAGGGTTAGCGTCTGCTACATGGGCGTCGACGGGCGGGACGGGTCGGTGTTCGACAGCAGCTACGAGCGGGGCGCCCCGGTCGACTTCCCGCTGGGCGGAGTCGTCCCGGGCTTCCAGAAGGCCATCGCGGGTCAAAAGGTCGGATCCGCGGTCGCCGTCGCGATGACCTCGGCGGACGGTTACCCCAACGGTCAGCCCAGAGCCGGGATCCGGCCGGGCGACACGCTCGTCTTCGCGATCGAGATCCTCAGCGCCTCGAGCTGAGGTCGGGCGCTGCTAGCCTCCACTTCGTGGCCACTCGCGATCATGGCGACCCCGGGGATGCGCCCTCCGCGCCCCCTCCCCTGCTGCCGCCGACCAACTCCGCCCGTCGGTCCGCGGCGGAGGAGGCCCGCACCATCGCCGCCGCGACCAATGCCGCCACGCTGGCCAGCTTGACCGCCGACGGCGACCCGTGGGCGTCGTTGGTGGCGTACGGACTGCTGGGCGGGGCGCCGGTGCTGTGCGTCTCGGATTTGGCCGAGCACGGCCGCAACCTGGCCGCCGACCCGAGGGCGAGCCTGTCCATCGTGGCGGCGACCAGCGACACCGACCCGCTGGCCGGCAGCCGAATCACCCTGGCGGGGGTGGTCGCCCGGCCCCCGGACGCACAACGGGAGGCGGCCCGCGCCGCGTACCTGCGTGCGGTGCCCGCCGGCCGTTTCTACCTCGACTTCAGCGATTTCACCCTGTGGGTGCTCACGGTTCAGCGGGTCCGCTGGGTGGGCGGATACGGTCGGATGGACTCGGCCACCGGAGAGCAATACGCCGCCGCTTCGCCGGATCCGGTTGCGCCGGCCTCGGCCCGGGCGCTCGCGCATCTCAACGCCGACCACGCCCCCGCCCTGGCCGCGATGGCCCGGGCGTTCGGCGGCTACCCCGACACCGACACCGCGGTGTGCACCGGCGTCGACCGCTACGGCCTGGACCTGCGGGTGCACACGCCGCGCGGGATGGCCTACACCCGGGTCGGTTTCCCGGCACCGCTGGATGCTGCTGACCAGTTGCGTTCGGCCACAGCGGACTTGGCCCGCGCCGCCGAGTCGCGCGCGTAACCGCCGAGCGTGCATTGCGCGACGCTCGCCCCGCATGTCGCGTCGTGAAATGCACTGGCGGCGGGCGGCGGGCGGCGGGGGCGTGGCGGTGAACTCCGTTCGGGTCCGGCCCGTCGCGCTCAGTTCAGGCGGAAACGCTTGAGCCGCGACGTCTTTCCCGAAACCAGTTCGACTCGGCTACGGGGCAGTCGGAGGTGGGTGGCCAGCAACCCGGTCACCGCGTCGTTGGCCTTGCCGTCGACGGCGCGCTCCCGGACGTAGATGGTCAGTTCACCGTCGGGGCCTACCTCGACGAGCGGCCCCTTGCGGCTGCCGGGCTTGACCTTGACGACGACGAAGTCGTTCACGCCGCATTACGCTACCGTCGGCGGCATAGCGTCAGCCCGTCATCGCCCAGCGGATACCGCTGACCAGCGCGCGGCCGGCCGCGCGACCCACGGTGCGCTCGATCGGCGGGAAGTACGGCAGCAGCAGCGGTGTGCGTGCCCACGCGGGAAGCATCCCGACCGACGTCGCCGTCAGCACCGCGTAGGGCGCCCTGGCCGCCAGCGGCAGCGGCGGCGTCAGCAACAGATACCGGGCGGCGTCGCGGGCCGCCGGCGTGCTGCGCAGTTCCGGACGGTAGGCCTCGATGCGGTCGGCCAGCTCACGCTCGGTGCGCGGGGGATCGACAACCCCGAGCCGGCTGGCCACGTAAGCCATGTCCGCCACGTAGGCGTCGCGGCCGCCGCGGTCCAGCGGCGCCGCGCCGTAGAGCTTGTGGGCCAGCAGGAAGCTGTCCACTTCGGTGATGTGAACCCACTCCAACAGATGCGGGTCGGTGGCGGAATAGGGCCTCCCGTCGGCCGCCACCCCTTGCACTCGCCGGTGAATCCCCCGCACCCGATCGACGGCACGCTGCGCGTCGGCGGCCGTCCCGAACGTCGTGACGGCCAGGAAGGTGCTGGTGCGCTGCAGTCGGCCCCACGGGTCGCCCCGGTAATTCGAGTGTTGGGCGACGCCGGCCATGGCCAGTGGGTGCAGCGACTGCAGCAGCAACGCCCGCAGCCCCCCGACGAACATGGACGCGTCCGCGTTCACCCTGCGGATGGGGCGTTCCTCGTCGAACCACCGCGGCCCCGGCGTCTCGTGGATCCGCGTCCGCCGGGCCGGACCGTCGGGGCCGGCAACCATGGCGAACAGGCCGGCGCCCAGCGATTCCCGCACCGCACCCAGCTGACTCAGCACCGACACCCCTCCGACGGTACATCCCGCGCCGACGAGGCCGCGGTGATCACCGTTCTCGTGGGGCCGATGATGCGTCTGGGCGGCTTCGCTCGCGAACCGCTGCCGCCCACCCCGGGCAACGCGTTCAAGCCACGCGGTAGCGGCCTGCGTGACGATCAGGAGTCGGACTCCCACTCCGCGATGCGTTCGGCCAGTCCGAGAATCCGCTCGGCATTGCGCACGTGCAAACTCTCGATCATGCGGCCGTCGACGGTGATCACGCTGTTGCCCGCCGCCTGCGCCCGCTCGTAGGCCGCCACGATCTTGCGGGCATCGGCCAGCTCATCCGGCGACGGCCCGAAGAGCTCATTGGCCGGGGCGATCTGCGAAGGATGAATCAAAGTCTTGCCGTCGAAACCCATTTCGCGGCCCTGGCGGGCATCGGCCCGGAAGCCTCCCGCGTCGGTGATGTCGTTGAACACGCCGTCCAGGACCACCTTCCCGGCCGCCCTCGCCCCCAGCACCGCCATCGCCAACGCGGGCACGACCGGTGCGCGCCCGGGTACGTGCAGCGCGTGCAGATCGTTGACCAGATCGTTGGTTCCGACCACCAGCGCCGCCAATCGCTGGCTGGCCGAGGCGATCTCGTCGGCCTTGAGGAACGACCGCGGCGTTTCGATCATCACCCACAACTGCAACGACTCCGGCGCGTCCAGCCGCTCGAGCGTGGCGGCCAGCGCTCGGACCTGGTCGCCGGTTTCGACCTTCGGCACGAGCACTCCGTGGGCGGGCGACGCGGCCACGGCCGCCAGATCGTCGTCGTGCCAGTCGGTGCCCAGGCCGTTGATGCGCACCACGACCTCGCGGGGCGAGTAGCTCCCGGACGCGACCGCGTCGCACACCTTCGTGCGTGAGTCGGCTTTGGCGTCGGGCCCGACGGCGTCCTCCAGGTCGAAGATGAGCACGTCTGCGGGCAGCGTTTTGCCCTTTTCCAGTGCGCGGGCGTTGTTGCCGGGCAGGTAGAGGGCGGATCGGCGCGGGCGCAGTGTCGATGCCATGGGGCTGGTCCGCTTCCTGTCGTCGAGTGCCGGGCCGCTTTGGCCTGCGGTGGGTGCATGCTGAGCGCAGCATAGGAGAAAGTACGCTTCGACCTCGATGAGGTAAGCGGTGGCGGCGTCACGCCGGGAGGGAGAAACCGATGTCATCCGTAGGCTCGGCGCGCAGCGAGGGCGACAGCTGGGACCTGGCGTCCAGCGTCGGAGCGACCGCCACGATGGTGGCGGCGTCGCGGGCGCTCGCGTCCCGGGAGCCCGATCCGCTGCTCGACGACCGGTTCGCCGAGCCGTTGGTGCGCGCGGTCGGGCACCCGTTCTTCATCCGGATGCTGGACGGGCAACTCCCCCTCGACGACGACGATGCGCCCATGACCCTGCAGCAGCGCCGCGAGCAGATGACGGTGCGGACCAGGTTCTTCGACGACTTCTTCCAGGCCGCGGTCGCCGCCGGGATACGCCAGGCCGTCATCCTGGCGGCCGGCCTGGACGCGCGGGCCTACCGGTTGCCGTGGCCGACCGGCACGGTGGTTTTCGAGGTGGACCAGCCCGAGGTCATCGCCTTCAAGAGCGACACGCTCGCCGGGCTCGGCGCGCAACCGACCGCCGAACGGCGTGCCGTGAGTATCGACCTGCGCGATGACTGGGTAACGGCCCTGCGCGACAACGGCTTTGATGCCACGGCGCCCACCGCGTGGATCGCCGAGGGCCTGCTGCCCTACCTGCCGCCGGAGGCCCAGGACCGGCTCCTGGACAACATCACCGCGCTGAGCGCGCCCGGCAGCCGGTTGGCCACGGAGAACATCACCGACATGAGCGTGTTCACCGACGAGCGAGCGCGGGCGATGCGCAGCACCTGGCGCAAGCACGGACTGGACATCGACGTCGCGGAACTGGTGTGGCTCGGGGAACGCCGTCCGGCGGCCGACCACCTGGGGTCGACCGGCTGGCAGGTCACCCTGCACCCCACCGACCAGGTGTACGGCAGGTACGGCTTCGTCGTCCCCGACAATGAGATCCTGCGCGAGTTCCGCGGTGCGATGAGCTATCTCAGCGCCGAATTGCACTGAAGCAGGCGCAGCAACCTCGCCCAGCGCCGGAAGCTGCCATGCACCGTCATATTCCGTGATGCAGCGGGGTGAACGCCCGCAGCTGGCATGTCCGCATCCGGGCAGTTCAGCAGCGGTTGCGCGCGGCGTCGATCGCCCGATAGATCCGCTGCTCGCTGACCGGTCGCGGGGTGCCGAGCTGCTGGGCCCACAGGCTCACCCGCAGCTCCTCGACCCGGCGGGCGATATCGCGGACGTCGGCCGCCGCCCGCCGTGCCGGCGGCAGCGCGCGCAGCAGTTCGTCGTAGGCGTCCTGCACGGCGTGCACCGTGGCCATCCGCTCCCGATCCGCCCCGGGCGCGTAGGGCAGCCGGTCGAGGCGCCGGCCGATGGCCCTCAGGTAGCGGGTCAGCTCGGCGAGGTGCGCGTATCCGGTGGCGGTGACGAACCCGGGCGGCAGCAGCCGGGCGAGCTGGGCACGGACGTCGGCGACGGCGTCGGCCTGCGGCGGCGTGGGCCGGGCGGGCAGCGCCAGTCGCACCTCCTGGGCGGCGGCCAGCACGGTCTCGACGCGGCCCACGACGTCGGCGGTGGTCGCCGGCAGCGCCCGCGCCACCCGCTCGCTCAGCGCGCCGAACTCGGCGCGGGCCCACACCGGCCCGGGCACCAGCGCGTCCACGGCGGCGTCGGCGCAGTCGTCGAGCAGCGCGGACAGCGAGCCGTCCGGGTTCGTTCCCAGCGCCAGTCGGGTCCGCGGATCCAGCTGGCGCTCAACAGCTTTGACCGGTGACGGCGTGCTCAGCCGCAGCAGCCTCCGGATGCCGGGTCCCAGTGCCTGGTCCTGCTCGACCGGCGTCGCGAACACTCTCAGGTCGACCGAGGATCCGGCATCGACGAAGGCCGGAAAACCCTGCACCGCGCGCCCGCCCACCGTGCGCTCCACGACGCGCGGCAGTTGCTCCAGGTCATCCGGCCAGGCACGCAACCCGGTCCGCTCGAGGTCGCCGGCGACCGCGTCGGCGACGGCGTGCCGGGCCGGCCCCCGCAGTCGCTCCTGCAGCACCCGCAGGTCCTTGCCGCGGGCGACCTCGGTCCCGTCGGGCGACTCCACGGCGAACGTCACCCGCAGATGCGGCGGCAACGTGGTCAGGTCGAAAGCGTCGACGGGCACCAGAATGCCGCTGCGGCGGCGCAATTCGCGCTGCAGCGCCGGCAGCAGCGGCTCTGCGGCCGGGTCGATGCCGGCCAGCACCGCGCGTGCGGTGTCGGGAACGGGAACGAAGTTGCGGCGCAGATCTTTTGGCAGGCCGCGGATGAGCGCGGTCACCAGCTCCTCGCGCAGCGCCGGCACCTGCCAGGCGAACTCCTCGCCGCCCAGTCGGGTGAGCACGTCGAGCGGGACGTGCACCGTCACGCCGTCGTCGGCGGCGCCGGGTTCGAACCGGTAGGTCAACGGCAGCGCGACGTCACCGGCCCGCCAGGTGTCGGGCCGGTCCGCATCGAAAGCGTCGGTGCGTAGCAGGTCGTCGCGGGTCAACGTCAGCAGGCCGGGTGTGGTGTGCCGCTGCTTTTTCCACCACGCGTCGAAATGCCGCGCCGAGACGACCTCCGCGGGGACGCGGGCGTCGTAGAACGCGTAGATGT
>Ga0207433_10012447_pt1 | contig 12716 bp, 5 predicted proteins | sample YelNatPaOPGAMG01_FD_187559 | JGI IMG/M metagenome (GOLD analysis project Ga0207433, IMG submission 187559) | Hot spring thermophilic microbial communities from Obsidian Pool, Yellowstone National Park, USA - OP-RAMG-01 (SPAdes) (version 3) | ecosystem: Environmental > Aquatic > Thermal springs >... | reverse complement strand
TTAATCATATTCTTCCGGTAATTGTATTATTTATCGTTTCAATTTTTCTTATTGTAAAGAAACTAATTACTAGTGATATCAATTTTTCAAAAATAATCGCTAACTAATTTGAAAAAAGTTAAATAAGTGTCTTCGAAAATAAATATTGTGATTCTAAAATTTTAACCGATTTTATTATTCATAGGATTGAACAATGAATTTTGATTGATTATTTAAATAATTTAAATAATCTTTTCTGAAATAACCAACACAACCATATTCAGGAAAGCCTTTATTGATGATTTCAGCTAATTGATACCTTTCCTTAAAGGAATAATCATTGAATATGTTTTTAAATATCATATTATCCCACGTAGTTGGGTTTGTATAATAATCATTAGCTCCTTGTAAATTTATCATGTTCGCCTTGAATGTTTGTGCCATCAAAATTTCAGGTGCTAATTCATAGAAGGTTTCTTTATCAAATGATTCATGTCCTTTTGGACCAACTTTTATGGTATTGGCATGTGCCATAAGTGTATTGTTCAATCCCATCATATCAATTATATTTCCTTTATATCCATAGGCTATTCCACCTGCTGAACCATATCCAATTTTTGGCAATGAATCTTCAAAAATGATAGATAAGATTTTCCCATTTTCTCTTTCATTAGCAGCAATATAAAACTCATTTGAAATACTAAATTGATCATTAGCTACCTGTCCAAACAAATTTTGGCTATTTTTAAAATAATGCCAATTCTGGTAGATGTTTTTGGTAATCCATAATCCACCTACAATCAAAAATAAATAGGTAATATGAAATGAAATTTTTTTTGTATAATAAAATAATGGAATTAAATAAACAAAATAAAGTATTGGATAAATTGGTTGGTACATTCTAAAGCCATGAAAATGGTCCGCCCCTTCTACAATTGGAATTGTTATACCGGATATGGTTATTATGATTATAATGAAACCGAGTAAAAATTCAATACTGGTATTATTTTTTATGAATTCAATTAAAATAAAAATTGTGCTAAGTATCATAAATACAATTAGTACAAAGCCATATACTTGAATAAAATTTTCAAAATAATTCAATCCATCTCTTAATGTTTGTGCAATGGATGCTGAAACCTTTGCATAAAATGTGTTGGGGAAAGGATATTTGAAATAAATGAGCCTAAATATTGTGAGCAGTGTAAAACTGGCTGTATAGCCAATAACTGGCTGTATGATTAGTTTTATTGTTTTATTAACATTTGTTGTTTGCAGGTAAATGATAAATGTAAACAAGGTAATAACAACAATTCCCCAAATAATAGCCTCAGGCCTTGTTAAAATGAGTGTGATAATAAGTAGGGAAAGTAAAATAGCTTTTTTTTCTTTGGAAATATCGCTATCAAATAGTAATTGTATAAAGAAGCAAAAAATGCTTATAAGTATAAAACTATATAAGCCTGTATCCATTAATGAAATGACATTCCACCCAAAATATAATGGATTACTAATTAACCAAGCTAAAAATCCTATTTGTAAACAAATCCTAAGCTTTTTTGAAAAAGCTAATTTTGTAGAAATTAACTGAATTGTATATTGAATAAGCAATATGCTTATTATTGATAAAATTAAATTAAAAAAGAATATTAGAACTTCAGGATTAGGTGTTATTAGATAAAAAGCACTGCAAATTATAAAATACAAGAAGCAAGTAAATCCTTCAACATGTTCTCCACCAACATTGTACACAATACCATTCCCGTGTACAAAATTTTTAGCATAAACAAATAAAATATTCGCATCATCTGTTCCTATTAATGGTTGATTGATAAATGTGAAAGAATAATAACATCCAATTACTGTACATACAACTGAAATAATTGATATGTATATATTTTCCCTTAAAAAATTCATCAATGATTTCTTTGAAAAAATTTCTTGACTTTATTTTAAATTATTCTAGTTTATTATCATTTTTTTCTTGTTGCGCCCATGCTATATTATTTTTAGCTAGTTGATTATTAGGGTCTGCAGCAAGCGCTTTATTAAAATTTTCAATGGCTTTATCATATTCTTTATTGAACACCTGAGCTGTGCCTATATTATTGTAAAATATGGAACTTGCAGAAGGATACTTTTTCAATCCATCACTCCAAATGGTCATACTTTTATTATATTCTCCTACTTGCATGTATAAAAGTCCCAGTTGAATGTAAAAAGCTTGGTCCTGCTTATCGGGTGATGTTGCCAATAAGGTATTAATGATATTAATTGTTTTTTGCTTTTCATCTAAACCCCATTTCAAATTATTTTTTGCTAACTGAAAACTAGTATCAAGGCTAATGGCTTTTTTGCATGCATCAATACCCAACGTATAATTTTTCAACATAATATTGGCTACGCCTAAATTATTAAACGCATTGGCATTATTGGGTTCTTTTTTAATTAATTTTTGTAAAGGTTGAATGGCTTTTCCTGGCATTTTTGCATTAATGTATGCAGCCGATAATGCCAATATGTTGGCAGCACTCGGATTAACATTGACTGCTTTTTCAAGACTAGCCAATAAATTACTAAGACTATCTGTATTTGATTTTTCGGAGGTTTTGTTATTGTTTTTTGGAGCACTTGAAATTAAAATGGCTATTGGTATTGCCAATATAATAATAATGCCTGCAATAATTAAAATTCTTTTTACTAAAGGATTCATGGCATTGTTTTCCATATTGCTGTTCATGTTAGTTTCGTTCATTCGGTATATGTTTAAAAAGTTTAATAATTTTTTTAACAAAAATAAATATTGGGTATTAATTTTTTAGTGCTGTTAATGCCAATTGAAGGTTGTTTTTTGCGATAGTAAAATCTGGCTTTAATTGAATGGCTTTTTCTAGTGCAGGTATAGCTTTTTTGTATTCTTTCAAAGCAATGTAACTAGAACCAATGTTGTTGTAAGCTTCAGCAAAGTTGGGCTTTATTTTTAAGGCTTTTTCTGCAGCTCTAATGCATCCAGTATAGTCGCCTTTTTGATAATAACCTAAACTTAAATCAATGTATTTATTGGCATCAGGTTGTGCATCAATTAAACTTTCCTGCATGTCTAAACCGTTTTTTTGTGCATCAGCCATACTCAAATATTCCTTAACAGATGCATTATCGGGTATCAACTTTTGTGTTTCCAGTGCTAAATTTTTTAAGGCAGACCATTGTCCGGTTTCACTATAAGCACGCATTAAAAGCAGTCTGGCATCTATTTGTGCAGGCGATAATTCCAACGATTTTTGTAAGTAGGGGATTGCTGCTGTATAATGCTGATGGTTCATTAAATATCTTCCATAAAAAAACCAGCTTTCAGGATAAGCAGGACCTAAAACCAATGCTCTTTTAAAATAAGTGATTGCGGCTGTAGTATCACCTTTAATGTCATTTATAATTGCTAAGTTTATTTGTAAGGCATGATAGTTTGGAAGCAATTGTAATGCTTGAATAAAGTACTTCTCTGCAGTGCCATAATCTCCTTTATTCATTTGGGTTAATCCATAATTCATTAATCCTCTTCCATTATTTGGACTATTTTCCGTTACATTCTTCCACAAGCTTTCTTCTGTGTGCCATACCTTATTTCTATTGATAGTTGCATAAGCATATACACCTAATAATAAAAATGCTACAATTGCTAAAGATGTCTTATAGGGTAAAGCATTTTTTGCAAACCAAATTTTCAATGGTTCCAAAAATAACCCTAGTGTCCATACTACACTTATCATTAAGCCAATATACGGGAAGAATATGCGATGGTAGTTTAATACTTCTGCCAAAGGAAAAATGCTAGAAGTTGGAATTAAAGCCAAAAAGAACCAAAAAATTCCAAAACTAATAGGCTGCCATTTTTTATTAAATGACGTGATAATAGCAACAACAAGCAATGCTACTACAAATAAAATACCGGCAATAAATCTAGGGTCTGTTATTCCTGGTAGTAAACCCCAGTCTGTATCAGCACTTAACCCTATGGGTAAAAAGTAAATTCCAAAATAATGTGCAATAATGTAAGGCTGGGTAATTAAATATTGAAATGTAGAAGTTCCACCGGGAATCCAACTGGGTGGAGTCATTTTATCAATGAATACATACATTATTCCGCATACTATAAATACAGGAATTATTTTTTTGATTAGTAGAATAACCTGTTGCCTGTGTTTTGATTGAAATATTTGTTGCAGATTGAGATTGTATTCAAAATATAACAAATAAAAGAAGAAAATGGGGGCAAACATTACAGCAGTGGGTTTGGCCAAACTCCCAATTAAAATGGGTATGAGGTACAAATAATTTTTTCTGAATTTGGGCCAATATTGGTACACAACAAAAGCTAAAACTACAAACATGGTCGATTGCAAGTCACTTCGGGCAATGATATAATTAATGGTTTCCGCATTGGCAGGATGTAATAAATACCAGGCTACTCCAAAAGCTGCCAGCCAAATGTTGCGTTCGGTATTGGGTTGCACCAAGTTGAATAATTGAATAAAAAAATAGAATAGCAATACGCCTTGCAATAAAAAAACAATAAAATCATCTAACTGAAACCAAAATGGATGGTAACCTCCTGCTAACCAATAATCAATGGCTAAAGTTAAACTTACAATTGGTCTGTAAGATTGGTTTTGTGGCAATGTACTAAAAGTGGTGCCGTCCACAAAAAACTTCGGTATATGCTTAAGGCTTCTTATATATACATTGTTTACTATGGTATGGCTATCATCGAAATGGAAAATATTAGAAAAATGGTTCCAATATACCACAGTTGTTACCAACAAAATACCAAGTAAAATAGTATACGTAACTTTTTTTTTCATAATTAGGGTATCAAGGTTGCTGTTAAGTGTGGTGTTAAGATGTAAATATATTGTATGCTTGCTTTTAATAATTCGGCAAATTTCAAAAAAAGTTTGTTTTTTAAAAAAGAAATCTAAAATATGCTCAATTTATTTGAAAGGTTAACTTTAGCAATTGCCAATTGCTTTAAGTATGATTTAAAATCAGGTAGCACACATTTCTTTGTTGTAGTCTATTTTCGAATATAATTTTTAGTTTAATAGAAGATCTATTTTTCTTTTTTTGTGGAAAAAAAAGGCCATTTTTATTTGTATTTTTATTAAAATTTAATTATCTTTAAGCAGTTTACATATTCTGATCAGTTTTAATAGAATTATTCTCGGCCTACTTAAACGGCTATTTAGTAACCGAACATTTGTAGGTACCTGGTTCGAGACAAATTCGAGGCAAGTTCGACCTTTGTTCGAACAAATGCCCATTCTGCTTGCTTTTCATTGGGCTTGTGTCGAACATGGGTCGAACAAATTTCAAAAAAATACCAAAAAAGTTAAGAAAAATAGGCGTTTCACTGCTGTTCCACGGACTTTTTTATTAATTATCAATCTTTTAATGGGCTTAAAATAATTGAAGATTAATAGCTTTTTCGGGGTGGCTTCTATAAAATTAGATGGGTTTCTATCTTCCTCCATATGAATGTAACAATTAAAATAAACTTAGTGTAGTTTTTACATAAATTTGGTACTTTGAAAACTTTTATTACTTTTGTAGTCAAATCACTACAAGCATGTATAGAAATCTACGCAATTTTATCGTTATTCTCGCAGCAGTTTTCGCTGTAAATAACACTGTTTCTGCACAATCTATTCAACGTCAGGTAGTAGCAACAGCAGGCGGTTATACCAACCAAGGTAGTGTGGCCATTTCTTTTACCGTAGGAGAGCCTGTAGCTGATTTATTTCCGAATGTGTTCCAAGGGAAAGCCATTACAGCAGGTTTTCAACAACCCGATCCTGAAATTCAAGAGAATATATATCGTGATTCTAGCAACTATTTTGTGTTATTTCCTAACCCTACCATTGATGGAAAAACGAAATTAGGATTTAGAGATGTACCGAATGGAACTTATACTATTGATATCATTGATGCATTGGGAAGGGTTCTTCAAACTACTACTGTGGAATATTTTAATCACAACTTCTTGTATGTGGATTTAGATGTTACTAACTTGGCACGTGCGGTTTACTTTATCAGAATAAGAAGTGATAAAAACTTCCGTGGAGAGTTGAAGTTAATGCGCTTGTAATTTCATAAAAATGGGTGATTTTAATGTCATATAAAATTTAATACCTGCTGTAACGTTTAACATCTTATTATAATTACATTTATTTTTGTAGTATGAAATGTTAATGTGATTTTAACGTATTGAGATAACAACCTAAACCTCGGAAGTGTGAAGCGTATTTTACTAACCTTGTTTTTATTGACTGGTCTTGTAGTATCATCCTATGCTCAACCACAGTCATTTAAATATCAGGCCGTTGCACGTGGTCTGAATGGCGCTTTGTTAAGTAATCAACAAATCAATGTGCGCCTTAGTATTTTATTGGGAACTAGTCCCAATCGCACTTTAGAATACCAAGAAGTTCAAACCGTAACCACAAATCAGTATGGTCTTTTCTACTTAGATATTGGAAAAGGTACACCAACTACTAGCGCAAAATTTACCGACATTGACTGGGCAAGCCCTTTGCAGCAATATATTCAAACCGAAATTGATTTAGGTCAGGGCTATGTAAATATGGGCGCTTCTGAAATGTTAAGCGTTCCTTACGCTCTTTACGCACTCAATTCCCCTAAAGGCCCAACTGGTGCTACTGGCCCAACGGGTGCCACTGGAACAACTGGAACGCCAGGTACAAATGTTTTAACTGGGTCTGGGGCTCCCTCTAGTTCTTTAGGATTTAATGGAGATAGTTATATTGACGTTACTAACGGAAATGTTTATACAAAAAATGCAGGTGCATGGGTAAATAGTGGAGCTTCTTTAAAAGGGGCTACTGGTGCTACCGGACCAACCGGTCTCACTGGAAACTCGGCACTGAGTGGAAGCGGAGTGCCCAATAATAGTTTGGGAAATAACGGAGATACTTATATAGATTATACAACCGGAATTATTTATTCAAAATCTGGAGGGTCTTGGACTAGTACAGGAAATAGTTTGATGGGAGTAACCGGCGCTACTGGAGCGGCCGGCTTTTCTGTTTTAACAGGTGCAGGAATACCCGCAAATGGCTTAGGCAATAATGGAGACACTTACATTGACAATAATAGTGGTATTTTATATACTAAGATTGCTGGCGTTTGGAACAGTACAGGGAAATCCATTATGGGTGCCACAGGTGTAACTGGCCCGACCGGTGTAGTGGGTGCCACAGGTGCACAGGGTATACAAGGTATTACCGGTAATACAGGTGCCACCGGAGCCTCCGGAGCCTCTGTAATTAGTGGTAATGGTGCACCCTCTAATGGTACAGGCAATAATGGTGATACCTACATTGATATTACCAATGGAAATATTTATCAAAAATCTGGCGGTACTTGGGTAAGCAGCGGTGCATCTTTTATGGGTGTAACCGGTGCTACTGGGGCTATTGGTAATACTGGAGCCACCGGTCCACAAGGCCCACAAGGTACGCAAGGAATACAAGGTATAACCGGTACTACTGGAAATAATGGTATAGATGGTGCAACCGGAGCTACTGGTCCACAAGGAGCCACTGGTCCACAAGGCCCTGCCGGTACAAATGGAACGAATGGCGCAACTGGAGCAACAGGTCCTCAAGGTCCTGCTGGTCCGCAAGGTGCTACTGGAAATAATGGAGTAGATGGTGCCACCGGAGCTACTGGTCCACAAGGAGCCACTGGTCCACAAGGCCCTGCCGGTACAAATGGAACGAATGGAGCTACTGGTGCAACAGGTGCTCAAGGAGCCACTGGCGCTACTGGAAATAATGGTGTAGATGGTGCAACCGGAGCCACTGGTGCTACAGGTGCTCAAGGAGCCACTGGAGCCACTGGAAATAATGGTGTAGATGGTGCGACCGGAGCTACCGGTCCACAAGGTCCTGCCGGTACAAATGGAACGAATGGAGCCACTGGTGCTACAGGTGCAACTGGTCCGCAAGGAGCTACTGGAAATAATGGAGTAGATGGAGCTACAGGCGCAACTGGAGCAACAGGTCCTCAAGGTCCTGCTGGTCCGCAAGGTCCTGCCGGTACTAATGGAACGAATGGAGCCACAGGTGCGACAGGTGCTCAAGGAGCCACTGGTGCTACTGGAAATAACGGTATAGATGGTGCCACCGGAGCTACTGGTCCACAAGGAGCCACTGGAAATAATGGAATAGATGGTGCAACCGGTGCTACTGGTCCACAAGGAGCCACTGGCGCTACTGGAAATAATGGAGTAGATGGTGCAACCGGAGCTACCGGCCCACAAGGAGCCACTGGCGCTACTGGAAATAATGGAATAGATGGTGCAACAGGCGCAACCGGCCCACAAGGCGCTACTGGAAATAATGGAGTAGATGGTGCCACCGGAGCGACTGGTCCACAAGGAGCCACTGGTCCACAAGGCCCTGCCGGTACTAATGGAACGAATGGAGCCACAGGAGCCACCGGAGATATCGGTGCGACAGGTCCACAAGGAGCCACTGGTGCTACTGGAAATAATGGAGTAGATGGTGCCACCGGAGCTACTGGTCCACAAGGAGCCACTGGTCCACAAGGCCCTGCCGGTACAAATGGAACGAATGGAGCTACTGGTGCAACAGGTGCTCAAGGAGCCACTGGCGCTACTGGAAATAATGGTGTAGATGGTGCAACCGGAGCCACTGGTGCTACAGGTGCTCAAGGAGCCACTGGAGCCACTGGAAATAATGGTGTAGATGGTGCGACCGGAGCTACCGGTCCACAAGGTCCTGCCGGTACAAATGGAACGAATGGAGCCACTGGTGCTACAGGTGCAACTGGTCCGCAAGGAGCTACTGGAAATAATGGAGTAGATGGAGCTACAGGCGCAACTGGAGCAACAGGTCCTCAAGGTCCTGCTGGTCCGCAAGGTGCTACTGGAAACAATGGAGTAGATGGAGCTACAGGCGCAACTGGAGCAACAGGTCCTCAAGGTCCTGCTGGTCCGCAAGGTGCTACTGGAAACAATGGAGTAGATGGCGCAACTGGAGCAACAGGTCCTCAAGGTCCTGCTGGTCCGCAAGGTCCTGCCGCTACTAATGGAACGAATGGAGCCACAGGTGCTACAGGTGCTCAAGGAGCCACTGGAGCTACTGGAAATAATGGAATAGATGGTGCCACCGGAGCTACCGGTCCACAAGGTCCTGCCGGTACAAATGGAACGAATGGAGCTACTGGTGCTACAGGTGCTCAAGGAGCCACTGGAGCTACTGGAAATAATGGAGTAGATGGTGCAACTGGAGCAACAGGTCCTCAAGGTCCTGCTGGTCCTCAAGGTGCTACTGGAAATAATGGAGTAGATGGAGCTACGGGAGCAACTGGAGCGACAGGTCCAGCTGGAGCAAATGGAACTAATGGAGCCACAGGTGCTACCGGAGAAACCGGAGCAACAGGTCCCCAAGGTCCTGCTGGTACCAATGGTACAAATGGAATTAATGGTGCGACAGGTGCTACCGGAGAAACCGGAGCAACCGGAGCTCAAGGTATACAAGGTATTCAAGGTGTAACCGGATCTACAGGAGCTACTGGAGCAACTGGAGCCACAGGCCCAGCCGGAGCAAACGGTACAAATGGAACTAATGGTGTAGATGGAGCAACTGGCGCGACAGGTCCTCAAGGTCCTGCTGGTCCCCAGGGTGCTACTGGAAATAATGGAGTAGACGGAGCTACTGGAGCAACTGGCGCGACAGGTCCCCAAGGTGCTACTGGAAATAATGGAGTAGATGGAGCTACTGGGGCAACTGGAGCCACAGGTCCAGCCGGAGCAAACGGTACAAATGGAACTAATGGAGCCACAGGTGCTACCGGAGATATCGGAGCAACAGGTCCCCAAGGTATACAAGGTATTCAGGGTGTAACCGGATCTACAGGTGCTACCGGAGAAACCGGAGCAACAGGTCCCCAAGGTCCTGCCGGTACCAACGGAACAAATGGAACTAATGGAGCCACAGGTGCTACCGGAGATATCGGAGCAACAGGTCCACAAGGTATACAAGGTATTCAGGGTGTAACCGGATCTACAGGAGCTACTGGAGAAACAGGAGCAACAGGTCCCCAAGGCCCTGCTGGTACCAATGGTACAAATGGAATTAATGGTGCGACAGGTGCTACTGGAGAAACTGGAGCGACAGGTCCTCAAGGTCCTGCCGGTACCAACGGTACAAATGGAACAAATGGAGCAACAGGAGCTACCGGAGAAACCGGCGCAACAGGTCCACAAGGAACACAAGGTGTAACAGGAAATACTGGAGCCACTGGTCAAACTGGAGCAACAGGTGCTCAAGGTATACAAGGTATTCAAGGTGTAACAGGCTCTACCGGAGCTACTGGTCAAACCGGAGCCACAGGTCAAACCGGCGCAACCGGCCAAATTGGAGCCACTGGTCAAACTGGTGCAACAGGTGCAACAGGTGCTCAAGGTATCCAAGGTATTCAGGGTGTAACAGGGTCTACTGGAGCTACAGGTCAAACTGGAGCAACAGGTGCAACAGGTGCTCAAGGTATACAAGGTATTCAAGGTGTAACAGGCTCTACCGGCGCAACCGGCCAAATTGGAGCCACTGGTCAAACTGGCGCAACCGGACAAACCGGAGCCACTGGTCAAACAGGTGCTACTGGTCCGCAAGGAGCCACTGGAAATAATGGAGCAGATGGAGCTACTGGTGCAACAGGTGCAACCGGTCCTCAAGGTCCTGCCGGAACCAACGGTACAAATGGAACTAATGGAGCAACAGGAGCTACCGGAGAAACCGGCGCAACAGGTCCACAAGGAACACAAGGTGTAACAGGAAATACTGGAGCCACTGGTCAAACTGGAGCAACAGGTGCTCAAGGTATACAAGGTATTCAAGGTGTAACAGGCTCTACCGGAGCTACTGGTCAAACCGGAGCCACAGGTCAAACCGGCGCAACCGGCCAAATTGGAGCCACTGGTCAAACTGGTGCAACAGGTGCAACAGGTGCTCAAGGTATCCAAGGTATTCAGGGTGTAACAGGGTCTACTGGAGCCACTGGTCAAACTGGAGCAACAGGTGCTCAAGGTATACAAGGTATTCAAGGTGTAACAGGCTCTACCGGAGCTACTGGTCAAACCGGAGCCACAGGTCAAACCGGCGCAACCGGCCAAATTGGAGCCACTGGTCAAACTGGTGCAACAGGTGCAACAGGTGCTCAAGGTATCCAAGGTATTCAGGGTGTAACAGGGTCTACTGGAGCCACTGGTCAAACTGGAGCAACAGGTGCTCAAGGTATACAAGGTATTCAAGGTGTAACAGGCTCTACCGGAGCTACTGGTCAAACCGGAGCCACCGGTCAAACCGGAGCCACTGGTCAAACTGGTGCAACAGGTCAAACTGGAGCAACAGGTGCAACAGGTGCTCAAGGTATACAAGGTATTCAAGGTGTAACAGGGTCTACTGGAGCTACAGGTCAAACTGGAGCAACAGGTGCTCAAGGTATACAAGGTATTCAAGGTGTAACAGGGTCTACTGGAGCTACAGGTCAAACTGGAGCAACAGGTGCAACAGGTGCTCAAGGTATACAAGGTATTCAAGGTGTAACAGGGTCTACTGGAGCTACAGGTCAAACTGGAGCAACAGGAGCAACCGGAGCTCAAGGTATCCAAGGTATTCAGGGTGTAACCGGAGCTACAGGTTCAACTGGCCAAACAGGCGCTACTGGCCAAACTGGTGCTACTGGCTCAACTGGTGCTACTGGTGCAACCGGAGCCACTGGAGCTGTAGGCGCAACTGGAAATACAGGATCTACGGGTACTACCGGCCAAACCGGTGCAACAGGTAGAACTGGAAGTACAGGTGCTACTGGTTCTACAGGAGTAACAGGAAATACCGGCGCTACTGGTGCAACTGGCCAAACAGGAGCAACCGGAGCCACAGGTAATACAGGAGCGCAAGGTGTAACCGGAAATACAGGTTCAACAGGTGCTACCGGCGCCACTGGTCAAACTGGAGCGACCGGCCAAACTGGGGCGACTGGTCAAACTGGCGCTACTGGCCAAACTGGCGCTACTGGCCAAACTGGTGCTACCGGCTCAACTGGTGCAACTGGCTCAACTGGTGCTACTGGTGCAACCGGCCAAACCGGTGCCACTGGCCAAACAGGTGCAACCGGATCTCAAGGTATCCAAGGTATTCAGGGTGTAACAGGGGCTACTGGAGCCACTGGTCAAACAGGAGCGACAGGAGCTCAAGGTATCCAAGGTATTCAGGGTGTAACAGGGGCTACAGGAGCTACTGGCCAAACAGGAGCGACAGGAGCTCAAGGTATCCAAGGTATTCAGGGTGTAACCGGAGCTACAGGTGCCGTTGGAGCAACTGGTCAAACAGGTTCAACTGGTCAAACCGGAGCGACAGGTCCTCAAGGCCCTGCTGGTGTAAATGGTACTAATGGAACCAATGGTGCTACAGGAGCCACTGGTCCACAAGGAGTAACTGGTCCTACTGGTCCTAATAATGGATGGTACCTAACTGGTAATACTGGCACAACTGCGGGAACCAATTTTATTGGAACTATTGATGGTGTTGACTTTGTTGCTAAAACCAATAATTTGGAGAGATTACGAATTTTAAGTAGTGGTAACATAGGCATAGGGACTTCTACCCCTAACTTCCCATTAAAAGTAAATGGAA
>Ga0207433_10012446_pt1 | contig 12717 bp, 20 predicted proteins | sample YelNatPaOPGAMG01_FD_187559 | JGI IMG/M metagenome (GOLD analysis project Ga0207433, IMG submission 187559) | Hot spring thermophilic microbial communities from Obsidian Pool, Yellowstone National Park, USA - OP-RAMG-01 (SPAdes) (version 3) | ecosystem: Environmental > Aquatic > Thermal springs... | reverse complement strand
ACGATACCATTGCCAACTAAACCTCACGAAAAGGCAGGTTCATGGCTTCCATCAAATGTTGAAAGAAAAGAACTGAAGGCGGTGGCAGAAAAATCCGCGTTTGAAAACGCTGTGAAACGTGCAAAAAGGAGAAAACAAATTTGATGATTGAAACGGACATGCTATACGCGTATGTAAAAACCTTTTCACCTCTTCTTATACCTTGACAAGCCATTCGAAGGATGAGTAGCCATGTCGGAAAAAACTCGAAAAACTATGAAGGTCCATGAAAAGGAGGCAAAGAAACATCCTCTAAACAAGAGGTTGCTAGCGATTTCAATAGCTTTGGCAACAACAATGATTCTGGGTGCAGTATTATACCAACTTTTTTGGCATTCCCATGAAAACAGGGTAACGCTTCCAATTAAAGCCGCGATAATAGATCAGTTAAGCAGTAGTCAACTATCTGATATCTCACGCTGGGAAAATGAAACATTTACTGAATATGCGAAAATGTTATTGAGCCAACGATTTCCAAGCGTTGACTACTATTCAGACAATGCCACGGTAGAACAATACAGTAAACTTGCAACCTTAAATTATAAGCTGATAATTTGGAGGGCACATTCAGCATTAGACCCAGAACAATATGTTGCCATATGCTCTTCTGAGAAATACGTTCGCGGAAAATATGAGCAATACTCTAAAGAACAACTTAAGTTATGTAATATCACGGGCGATCCAATCCTTTATTATGCGATAACACCGAAATTTGTTGAGGAATGTATGAGTGGGAAATTTGAAGACACCGTCATTATTCTCATGAGTTGTAATGGACTAAACCCTAATTATTACAAAACTGCTGAGGCCTTCATAAATAAAGGTGCTAAAGTGTTCATTAGCTGGAATGGATGGATTGAAAAAACTGACAATGATAACGCGATCTCACATTTACTTAAACATTTAATTGAAGATAATCTCACAATATCCGAGGCTGTGAGAGGGACACCGTCTTACATAAGTAGGCTAGATTATTATCCACATAGTCCAGAGGTCGCAAACTACCGCGTTCCTAACTACAAGCAATCTAATATTTCATGTAATAGTATGGTGCTTCTGGCAGCGTCAAATTTAAACAAGGTTAAACTAATTTTTAAGTTTCATATGAACTGATATGGCACATCAAATTTTTTACTCTTCTTGAAATTGTTTCATAAAGTTGGTGGCGAAGAGCTTCACCTGTTAAATTAGTTTTTTGCAACTGTCTAACTTCTGCAGCCAACTCTCCATCTTCTAGGATTTCGTTTATCCATTTTTCGAAGTCTCCTCGGTAAAGGTGGAATTCTAAAGATTTTACGTTAACCTCGTTTATTTTTTCCATAAACTCCTTTAGGGATGAGGCACTTTCGCCTGTGTAATTTCCTATTGATGTGAAGAAGTAGAAGGCTTTCTCTTTTGGAACGGTTTTTAGGGCTTTAACTTCTGTTTCATTTTTCACTTTGTTTCTCCCCTTCTTATCTTCTATTTTGGTTCTCTGTTGGTGTTAACCTTTTTCGGGTCATTTATTATTAAAGGTTGGGTTTCCTTAAACTTTTTTGTGACTATGGATGTGCGGATTCTTAAAACTCCAGGAAGGGGGGCGACTGCTGTGGCGATGAACTCGTGGAGGGTTTCTTGGCTTTCAGCGGTTACCTTTGCTATTATTTGGAGTTCTTCAGAAAGCGATGTGTAAACTTCTGTGATTTGAGGCATTTTGCACAGTTTTTCTGCCACATGCTCGCTTTCTTTTGGGTCTGCGATTATTGTCATTATTGCCGTTATAGTTTTGACTCCAGCCTTTTCCGCATCTATCAGCGTTGTGTACTTTTTTATTACACCGTATTTTTCCATACGTTTTATCCTGTCGTAGACTGTTGAGTGGGCTATTCCGAGGCGTTTGCCAATAGTTGTGTAAGTTTGTCTGGCGTCTTCTTGCAGTATTTCCAGGATTTTTATGTCTGTTGAATCCAAGCTGAAGTTGTTACCTTTAACTTTCAATTTAAGTACTTCCAGACGCTTTATTTAAGAGCAAGCCTTACAATATATCGTTTATTGTCGGAAAAATGTAGAAAATTTGTTTAAATTTCGAAAAACATTCGATTAATTAGCGTCGGAAATGTGGATAAAGGTTACGACTTATGCATTTGCGACTTTGTTTCTAAAGTTCAGAATTGGAAGATTGTTCGAAAAATAACATTTTATCTACATTTTTTCAATTTTAAAATTTTAAATCTACAATTTTGCGGATAAACTGACAAATAGGTTTAAATTTGTGGATAGAACATTCTTCTATAGAATTCTTACAAGGGTTTGTGATTAAAGAATGAAAGCCTCAAAGGTTTGGGAGATTCTTAGAAAATTTAAGGAACTATGTAGATTTCATGGTTGGAAAACGTCCGAAAGCGACGACTGGGTTGAAATGGAAAACAGGTACCACAATTTTCTGTTGACAAGAAACATTCACCCTTCATCCTTTAAGAGTATAGCCGCAAGCAGAAAATGTGTTGTTCGAGAAGGCTTATCCTACCGGGTTGTTGAAGCCTCATACATGGCATGGTTGTTCTCTGAAACTCCTCCAGAGGATCTTGTCAACTTTTTTATTGAAAATCCAGAGCTTTCAAAAAGGGTAGCCCTATATGATCTGAGCTCTCTTGCAGAGGGAAAAAACACTTGCGTCAAGCTTAACTACACTGATAGTCCGGTTTTCCATGAGTTTGAGAAATTTCTTGAAAGAGATTTTGGCGTTAAAATTGAGGAATATACCAACTTAAAGCCCCGCATCGAAGACTGCCCACTGGCGGAAATGCTCTAAGCGTTTTAGAATATCAAAGCCTTGATAAGCGGAGCATGGCATAATTACTACACGTGAGCGGGCATGTCAGAAGAGGCTGAAGAGGTTAAAAAGCTTCTTGCATTTAAGAAAAAGCTTGAGAAAAGAGTTGAAAGGCTTGAAACCGAAATTAAAGAGCTCAAATCCATCCTTGAGGCTGTAAACTCGGTTTTGTTGGCTAAAGGTTTTAAACGTGCTGAAATTGTCAAAAAACTTCCAACAGAAGCCATGCCGCCAATGAAGGAGGAAGAGAAAATTCAGCCGCCTACACTAGCGCCAGAGTTTCAAGAAATTATACCATTAAAAACTGCGGCAGGAGAGCCCCTTGCAAAACTCTACGTAGGCGAAAACTTTCTGAAAATTGTTTTAGCAGAGGATAAGGACTTTAATGTGAACACGCCTCCCTTCAACCAGTTTCTCGTCGAAAGAGTGCTTGCCAAAATGCAACAGAAAGACAGTGAGCTGGCTAAGGCTGGAAAGCTTAAGCCAGAAGAAATATTCGCCTACAACATTGTGAGGGAAGGCGATTTTGTCCGCGAAATACACGTGAAGAACTTTGATGCAGAACGTCTAAAAGAGATTAAGTCGAGTGTGAAATGGACTTTAGAGAAAATGTATGAAAAAATGAAAAGCCAACATTAAAAAGCAGAAACAGATTACGGCCACTTTCTGTCAAAGTATATGTTTTTGCCTTTAGCCGAAAGCGGTATCCCCATGGCAACGGTTGCTTCTGGCATGAGGTTTAACTTCAACGCTGCTGTGCCAATTCGGTACATTATTCGGTTATCAACGTTGAGGAGGCCGGCCATTTTTACAGCGGAACCCAAAGCTATTCCGAGGTCTAAAGCCTTAAAAACACACGTGGGACCAGTAAAATCTTGTCCAACGCTTTTTTTGGCTTCTTCAAATTCCTTGCAGTTTTTGTAGCCGCATGCACCGCAGTTTATTCCTATGCTTTTGCTTCCTCTAACACCTATTAGAACTATGGCCTCTGAGTCTTTCACGTTTTTCGCGTCGCGTTTAAAGCCGTCTATGTTTCTTTGTTCGGCTATCTCGTTCATTTTTTCAGCTATAGCGTCTTTTTCTTCTCCATGAACAATTAATGTTAGGATGTCATCTATTCCCGCAGTTTTTGGAGCTGTTCTTGCAGCGGCCAGCATAAGTTTTGCCGCCTCTAAAATTGCCTCTTTTTCGGCTTTTTCGCTTTCAATTTTGGGACTCATAATGTTATCTCCTTTTTAAATGGTGATGCTAAGTTTAGATACCAAATGGAATTAAGTGTTTTGTCTGCTTCGCTATCAAAAAGCTGTGAAGGCTTTCTTTAACAATTCGATTATGGCGTCTAGCTGTCCCGTGTACAAGCCAGCAGCCAATAGAGAGACGCCTAAAAGCAGTAGTAAAGCGCCTATAACTCTCCGTTCTTGGATGTCCATTTTTTCACCCTAAATGTTTTTTGAGGCGGGCTTCAACTTGACCTTTCGGAACAAAACCCACTATTCTGTCCACTTCCTCGCCAGCCTTTAGGATTATGAGAGTTGGAATACTGTAAACTTGGAATCTGTCAGCGGTGGATGGATTCTCGTCCACGTTAATTTTCCCAACCAAAACTTTTCCGGCATACTCTTTTGCCAGCTCCTCCACAACCGGCGCCATCATTCTACATGGCATACACCAATCCGCGAAAAAGTCAACTAAAACCAGCGAGTTTTTGTTTACAATTTCCTTAAAATTTGAATCTGTGATATGGATTACTTGTCCACCCAAACTCTTTTCCTCCTTCCCTTTCATTAATTCGCGCAGTTTCCTTTCTCTGATACGCTTCAGTTCATCGTCCTCGGCGGATATAAACTCTTCGTGCATGTCATGCATAAAGGCCCATCGCTTCTATTTTTTTATAGAAGATTTAGAAGCGCTTTAAGTTTTCTATACGCTTCTTTTGGGCTGTCGATTTCCATAGCAGCCTTCTCGAAGGGGCAAACATCCCTTCCAGAAGCGTCTAAAATCTTTTCCACAATTCTATCCCATTCAAAATAGACGCCATACTCTTCCAAGACTTGTTTGGCTTTAATGCTTAAGACTGATGCATAAACTGCCTCTACTCCAGCATAGACGCAGAGCAGCGCTATGGCTTTTCCAACAACTTTATCCGCAACTGACGCGCCTTTCATCTGGTATCCAAGCTTGTCTAAAGCTTTTAGGAAGGCGGAAACTCCATGGAATGCACTTTCAAAAAGCACCTTAGAATCCTTAACTATTACGAGCGTCAACCCGTTTTCACGCAGTTTTATTTTAGCTATTTTTAGGTCTTCCCTCATTCTGCATCCAGCTTGAAGATTTATCATACGGCAAGGTTTTGCTGATGATTAGATGCAAGTATATCAAATGCTAAAACTAGCTATTAAAATGAAGGCTTTATCTTTTTTCAATCTTGAACAGGTGTTTTTCTGGCGTTACAGCAATTTCCCATGCGAGATCCTCGTTGGGTTTGCCTTTTGAAAGTTGTTCCTTAAGCATTTCTATTACTTGTGGGTTCACGTGGATTGTTAGGGCTTTGTTCTGGTTTTTGATTTTAAAAGTTGCCGTCATTCCTTCTTCGTGATTTTCCACTTTGAGCTTTTGGTTTCCAACGGTGCATTGGGTTGTTGCTTGGATGCCGTCAAGGATGCATGAAAAAGGTGTTGCGAGAGGAAGCTTTGCTGTAACTTGCATATCCCAATTTTTGGCGTTGTCTGGGCACAGAGTTTTCTTCGCTAATCTAGCCATTTTCACACCTATAACTAGAAATGGTCCCAGATGTCCGTGAAGGTTTTCAGCATTCTTAATCTCCAGTTTTAAGGCTTCCTTTTCGTTAAGCACCCTTTATTCCCTTTACTTTTGCCTTTTCTAACACTCTTATCACTGGTATGGCAACTATTAGGCCTATTACTCCGCCTATTAGGTGCCACGGGCCCCAAAATGTTAGCGCCCACTCTAAAGATTTGCCCATGAAAACCTTTCCAATAACGAAGCCTGCAAAATAGGCTGATATCAGCGTTGAAGCGGCTGCCACAGCCATATTATAGGGTTTAAGGCTAATTTCGTGTTTGCAAAAAGCCATTAAAGCGTCGAAGAGGATGGCTGATGCTAGGAAGCCTATCATTTGCGTTGATGCCGGTCTCATTGCCAGCACTATTATGGCGCCTATTATGCCGACCGCCGACGGTATACCCATTTTGCCAGAGGCCCACGTAGCCAAAAGCAACGTGAAATAAACGGAGAAGTCGCAGAATATGGGTAGCTGAAACAACGTAAACCCCACCGGCCCCACTGTTAGGTTTAACACAGCCCACATGGCTGAGAATATGGCTATTATGGCTATGTCTAATGGTTTGAAGTGCAATTATCTATCTCCGTAATACTTTTTATGCGAAAAGTAATACTCTTTTACATAAAAACTTTATGGTTCGAACACACAGAAATAAACCGTGATATGCCATGGCGAAGAAAGCAGGGATAGTGCGGGTAAGCGTAACCTTCCCGCCGGAACTGCTGAAAGATTTCGACGAGGTCATTAATAAAATGGGCTACGAGAACCGTTCAAAGGCTGTTCAAGATGCCGTTAGACTTTTTGTTTCTGAACGTAAATGGCTTCAAGAAGAGAAGGGAGTGCAAGCAGGAGTTTTGATGCTTCTCTACGACCACGAGGTTAGGGGGTTGGAAGACGCCCTAACCGATGTTCAGCATCATTACGCCCATATAATATCGTCAACAATGCACATCCACTTATCCGAAAGAGATTGCCTAGAAGCCATTGCTGTTAAGGGTGATGCTGCGGAAATCCGCAAACTAAGCGACGAACTAGCATCAAAAAGAGGCGTTAAACTCCTAAAAACAATGATTGTTTCCCTTTAACGGGTTATCTCAAACATTTTTTCTAAGGCTTTTCGAGCCTTACTTGCCACTGGCTCCGGCACAGTGACTAAATATTTTTCCTCTTTAAGGGCCAAGTAAATCCTTTCAAGAGTGTTCAGCTTCATGTTTGGACAAACAGCCCCTTCATAGGCTAAAACGAACCTTTTTTCCGGGTTCTCTCTTTTGAGGCGGTGGAGTATTCCCTCTTCTGTTGCTACAATAAAGGTTTTGGCTGGGCTTTCCCTTGCGTATCTGCACATTTGGGATGTACTGCCAATAAAGTCGGCTATTTTTCGCATTTCAGCGTTGCATTCCGGGTGAACCATGACAATGGCTTCTGGATGCTGAGCCTTAAGCACTTGCACTTCCTCTGGCTGGAATAATAGGTGGGTAGGGCAGAAACCCCGTTCCGGAATGGGAATTATGGTTTTCCCAGTCTTTTCTTGGACATACTCTGCCAAGTTGTGGTCCGGCCCAAACAGCACTGTTTCAGCGTTTAAGGCGTTTATAACCTCGACGGCGTTGGCGGATGTGCAGCACACGTCACAGTAAGCCTTAGCTGAAGCCAAAGTGTTAACGTATAAGACTACCGGCACAAGGGGGTATAACACCTTCCACCTCTTGATTTCGTCAACAGTTAACATTTGAGCCATGGGACAGCGGGCGCCGGCGGAAGGCAGCAAAACCTTCTTGTCCGGGTTAAGGATGGCCGCCGACTCGGCCATGAAATCCACAGCTGCGAAGACAATTATTTCCGCGTCTTTCTCCATCATGGCTTTTTTGCTGAGCTCTATGCTGTCGCCAACATAGTCGGCTATGTCTTGTACTTCTGGCCTTTGATAGTTGTGAGCTAAAATAATGGCTTTCTTCTCCTTTTTAAGTTTCAATATCTTTTTAGCCAAGTTCATCCAGTTCGCCTTAAAGGTTTTCAAAAGTACAATGCTGGATATATGCCTTTGCTGCAAAACCGCCTAATCCCAGAATAGCAAATATTAAGGGAATGTTTTCAAGTTTGTTTCTTAGGCTATGAGGGGCCTCCAATTCTTTGCCACTACAGTCATGGGGATAGAGGACATAGCCGCAGAGGAAGTTGAAAACCTTCTAGGGGTTAAAGTTGAAAGGGACGTAGGTAGAATAGCCTTCGAAGGTGAAACAGCTGACATTTACCGTCTAAACCTTAAAGCCAGAACCATCAACAAAGTTTTCATCGAACTTTGCCATTCAACTTTTGAAAGCTTAGATGACATATACCGGCTAACGAAGGCCGTAGACTACTCATGGGTAATTGACTTTCAGCAAACCTTCGCCGTGAGAAGCCAGAGAATCGGCATCCACAACTTTACAAGCATGGATGTTTCAAGGGTAGTAGGCCAAGCAATAATAGACTCTTATATGGAAGCTGCTGGCAAAAGGTTAAAAGTGAACCTTGACGCCCCAGACGTTGAAGTTTACTGTCTTATAAGGGATAGGGAGTTTTTAATGGGGATAAACACCACTGGTGATTCTCTTCATAAACGTCGCTACCGTGTCTACCATCACCCAGCGGCTTTAAAGCCAACCATCGCTTCGGCAATGCTGAAAATGGGTGGATGGTCTACAACAAAGTCTTTGCTTGACCCCATGTGCGGCGGCGCCACAATCCCGATAGAGGCAGCGTTAGAAGCCAAAAACATTCCACCAGGCAAGCTGAGAAACGACTTCGCCTTCCTTAAACTCAAAATCTGTAGCCGGGAGGAATTTCAAGAGCTAAAAGCTAAGGCTCTTGCAGAAGAGTCTCCAAATGCTTCCTTTAACATACATGCCATGGAAAAGCTTGCCAAACACATGCGAGGTGGAATTGAAAATGCTAAAAAAGCTGGAGTTTACGAGACGATAAACTTCAAAATTGGAGATGCAACTAAAACTGAAGACTATCCAAACGTAGATTTCGATTTATTTGTTGTAAATCCGCCATACGGGCTGAGAGCAAACCCGAAGGAAGGGGTGTGTAAACTCTACGGACAGTTTCTGCGAACACTAAAAGGGAAATTCACCGGCGCAACTCTTGTTCTGATTACGGCAGCCTCGAAAAGGTTCAAAGAAACCGCAGAAAAAGCCGGATTAACGGTGATTGATGAACGCAAAATATGGCACGGCGAACTTCTAACAAGCATATTCAAATGCAAAATCTAAACTTTTACCGCTTCACCAAAAGTGGTGCGGCGGGCCGGATTTGAACCGGCGAACCCCTACGGGAGAGGATGGCTCATAGGGGTTTAAAGCTTTTCAACACCAATCTTGAGTCCTCCGCGTTTGACCTGGCTTCGCTACCGCCGCCCAATATTCAAGCTTTCAAAAGCTTTCTTATTAATATTCTCCAAAGGCTTTGTTATCATGAAGCATTATAAATTAAGATTGGTGGAAAAGCGTTAAACGACGGTGAAAAATTTGACAGTCGCAAGTTTTAATAACACGTTTAATCACATTGTTATTTTACCTTTTGATCCGCTGGAATGGTTCAGATATGGGTCGAGGTAGAAGGGGAGAAATGCAGATTCTGACCGATATTCTAACTTTGTCTCTGAAGGGCGTTAAGGCGACCCACCTCATGTATAAAGCCAATTTAAGCTACTCCACCCTTCAAAGATATCTATCTGTGGCCTTAAAACAGGGTTTAATCACCAAAACTCGCAATGATGATGGCTCCATCGTCTACCACATTACGGAAAAGGGTAAACTTGTTCTAGAAAAACTTAAAGACGTCAAGTATGCTCTGCACTTTTAGGGTTAGGTTAACTCGCAGATGGATATCTCCTTAAGCTTAGCCCTCAACCTAACCTTCAACTCCAAGTCTCTGCCAGTGTAATTTCCAATGAGGGTATCCTGAATCTGCACCTCGCCGTATCGGGGCAGAATTATCTCGCCGACCGCTGGTTTCCCCTTTTCAATCTTCCTATCAACCTTCAGCAACCATTTGGGCAGTGTAACCTCTCCCGTTTCAGCGTTGTACTCGATAAGGTTGTGCCGGCTTAAGTCAGTCAATATCAAGTGGAGGCTTTCCTTCGGAATTTCAGTTTCCTTAGCTAATTTTTTAATATCTTTCGCTTTCTGCTCTTTAATAAGCGTTAATATGTCTGCAACTGTTAGCATAACTGTAAATTTGTGCCTCACAGTATTAAGGGTTAGGAACATCTTGTCTATTCAACCCCGCAAAGTTTTGTAGAAAAATAGAAAAATCGTCTAGACAATTATCCTAGATTTTTCATACTTAACTATTTAAATATCTGTTGTTGTACTTGAAATGGAGAGAGGGCGGGGAAAGGCGAGGAACAAAATTAAAGAAGCCTAACCCTTTTCGCGTCCGCTCCCCGTCAGGGAGGGACTTTGAAAGTGGAAACAATTGCCAATAAAGAATTCGTGGAAGAACTCAAAAAAGAATGGAAGACTTTGTGGCGGGAGCGGATAGACGACAAGGTTAGGGCTGAAGCCATAGCCAACAGAGACTACAATGCCTTGTTTGTTGAGAAAGGCACAGTGATTTTCGCCACAAGGAAGTTTAAGCTGTTAAGCCTAAGGGAAATCCTGCAGATGCACGGCGTTTTAGGCGTTGACCGTTTTGTTCCTCCAAACCCTTCCATCGGTGGGTGGGGAAAATTCATAAGGACGGTTATAGCCAATCAGCAGCTTTCAAAGCGGAGTAAAAGGGCTCAACGGTATGTTGAAGGTGAAAGGGAAAAGCAGCAGTTGAAGAAGGGCGGAAGGGGCTGGCTTCACATAATTTAGCTTAAAACAGTCATGAGCCTTTCCCTACTGCTTCTATTTCATTTGCGTTAACATTTAGCGCTTAATGGTGATTGTTTTGGGCAGCTACAGAAGCAGACTAGACATTATAGCAGACATTCTCATGGTGGTTAAGGGCAACGGCAGTGCTAAAAAGACCCAGATAATGTACGGCGCAAACTTAAGCTACACAGTTTTATCCAAGTATTTAGCTGAGGTTTTAAACGCTTGCCTTATAAAATTTGAAAGCGGCAAACGCCATTATGTAATAACGGAAAAAGGCAAAAAGTTTCTCCAGCACTACCGCGAATACTCAAAACGAAACAAACATGTAGAACGCCAATTAGAAACAGTAAACGCCAAAAGAAAAGTTTTGGAAGAACTTTGCTCCGCTTAAACCGCATTGGTGAAAAATTTGCCGCGACATAAAAATTTAACAATTATTTTCCACGCTACAATTCTATTTCTTTATTCTGCAAGCTTCTTTATTTCACCTGCTTTGTGCAGCAGCCGAGAAGAGACTGAATCCGCCATTCAATTAGCTGAAAGCGCGGTTCTAAAATGTTACAATGCTGTTTTTGAGGCGGAGAAAGCTGGCGCCAACGTAAGCAGCCTGCTACGAGTTTTGAATGAGGCTTGTTGGCTGTTGTCTAGGGCTAGGGTGGCTTACAACAATGGCGATTTCAACTCAGCCTATGAATACGCTGCAAAATGCACCCAAAAGCTTGATGGACGCGTCGACGAAGCTAACCGCTTAAAGTTGGAGGCTGAAAATGCGAGACGTATGGATTTTCTGGTTAATTATATAGGTTCTTCTGTGGGCGCTGTGGCGATTGTGGTTGGCGGTTATGCTTTCTGGGTTTTCCTTAAAAGACGCGAAAAAACTTTGGAGGCTTAAAAAGGTTGAGGATTACTGATTATGGGCTTATTTACTGGACGGTTGTAGGCGTCTTAGCATTGCTTGTTGCTTCGCCCTTTCTTAGCAGAGTTTTGGTTTATCCGAGAACAGAATTCTTCACAGAACTTTGGATCTTAGACGAGAATCACAGAGCTGAAAACTACCCATATAATATTACACGCGGCCAAAACTATACCATTTATTTGGGTATTAGCAACCGTTTGGGCTACTGCGCTTACTACATGGTTCAGGTGAAGTTTAGAAATCAATCACAGCCGGCGCCTACAAGCTTTGGTCCGATAGAAAGTCGGCTTCCAAGCAGTTTACCATCATTGTTTAATATGACGGCTTTTGTGGCGGACGAGCAGGTGTTAGAAGTCCCCATCACATTCTCCTTCAATTACACGTGGGATGAACAGTTTTCAAAGGTTGAGCTTTCCGGTTTAAGGTTGAACGGCGTACAGCTAAACATAAGCAACTGCACACTTTCATGGGATGCTGATAAAAGGGCGTTTAGAGGTTTTCTGTTCTTCGAGTTATGGCTTTACAACGCCGACACAAACAGCTTCAAGTATCATGGGCGGTTTGTAGGCTTATGGTTTAACATGACTGTTACTGTTTAAAGTTTATTTCCCCAGCTTTTTCAGCAATGTCTGCGTCAACGTTGACGATTGTGCCTCTATTTTTGATGTAGTTTAGTATGGCGGATGTTTTTTGGCGGGGGAATATTGTGTTGGAGCATGGCCTCTTTTAGTTCGCCGGTGACTGTGGCTGGTGCGCGCGCATTATGTCTTCCTTTATGCGCAAAGTTTATAAGTTATATATTATAACTTATGGTTTGGCGAGTTTATATCTATGTCTACGACTATTCAGGTGAAACGGCGGAATTTGCGGTTGTTGGAGGCTTTGAAGAAGCAGATGGGTTTAAAGAGTTACGACGAGGTTATTGAGTGGCTTCTTGCAGAGAAGGCGAAGTTACCCCTTGACATGTTTGGAATTGACAAGGGGAAGATTTCAAAGTTTACTGAAGAGGATAGGTTGGAAGATAGGGTTTGATTGTCCTTGACAGTTATGCTTGGATTGAATACTTTTTAGGCAGCGATTCCGGAAGGATTGTGAAGGAGTATTTGGATGGCGAGGAGGCATTTACGCCTTCTATTGTTTTGGCTGAAGTTGCCAGAAAATATTTGCGGGAAGGCATGGACGAGGAGGATGTTGCTAGAAGGCTTATTTTCATTGTTTCAAGGAGCAACATTTTGGAGTTGGATGTACAGTTAAGTGTTTTGGCTGCTAAGGCTTATCTTGAGCTTTTAAAAACGGC
>Ga0207433_10012442_pt1 | contig 12718 bp, 10 predicted proteins | sample YelNatPaOPGAMG01_FD_187559 | JGI IMG/M metagenome (GOLD analysis project Ga0207433, IMG submission 187559) | Hot spring thermophilic microbial communities from Obsidian Pool, Yellowstone National Park, USA - OP-RAMG-01 (SPAdes) (version 3) | ecosystem: Environmental > Aquatic > Thermal springs... | reverse complement strand
CAACTTTGTCTACATTCATTAAGGCCTGGCGGAGGAAGTCGAAAAAGGCCTCTCTCCCCTGAGGAGGCATTGTGTGTACTTCGTGGAGTGGGTGATCAAACCATATCCCATGGGAGACTGATATGGCCGGGCGAATAGCGACTGGCCATGCGAAGGGCATAATAAAATAGATGCGTAGGTCGTAACTCCAGGTTATTTCATTGAATGCATCATTGAAGCCTTTTGTAAACTCCGCCAAGTCGTAACGGGTAGGTATACCAACAACTGACATACCTTGATATGTGTTTTTGAAGACCTTCTGCTCAGATGCCTGAAAGACGTCTACTTGGGCCCCTTCATCAGTAAGGACCTTCCATAGCGTGTAAAGGTATCGTTCACCCCCACCGTGAATGATCCGTTGACCGTCTGATGGGTCAAAAAAGTTCGGGGACATGACTGCTATGCGTAGCCCAGTCAAGTTAGGCACGTTCTGCTACCTCCTGTAGGCTAAAGACTCCGTTTTCGTGGTGAACTCTAATCACGTACCCCTGATCTGTCATCACATATGGCTCCTCCAAGAGTTCTTGGGAGGCATCGTCAGAAATATCGGCTAGGATGTGTTGCTTCTTCTCGTCCTTTACTGCTACAGGAGTTCCCCGTAAAGTGTAAAGTGTCTTGTGTTGCAGGGTACCGTTTTTAATGAAATGGATGAGAGGACCCATCGACGGTCCTGTGTCCTTCTTGGTCTTAGTCTCTTTCTCTTTACGCACAATTTCATCCAAGAATGTCAGACGGCCTTCTTCGATGGGTACAAACGGACGGTCACCGCCCTCTACGGGTTCAAGGCCGAGGTCAGTACGTACTTCATTAATAGTGAATACGCCTGACTTGAGGTAAATTTCATGTGTCTTAGCGAGTTGCTCTCTTTCGCCTAGGTCAGGGGGCAACAGTTCGAATTGGAAGTCACTAAAGTGGAAACCGTAGGCACCATGTACTAGCAGACCGTTGATTCGTGACATGAGGAGGTTTTGCCTCGGGATGATCACAGAGTTTTTATAGATCTGCATCTGAGCGAGACCTGTGCCGGCGCCTATATTGCCAGTTTCTACGATACCACCAATCATGGGTGGCACACCGTGTGCACGATACACCTCGTCACGGTTTGAAATTCGGTACTCTTTAAAACTACCGTCCCTGACATCTCTCTGGAGTTCCTTGAACATTATATCAGGAGGTGCCTCATCCGCCTTAGCGGGCGGAAGTTGCAGAATCAGGGTCTTGTGTGCATTCTCCGGCCCTTTGAAGGTACTCGAGAAAAACTCTTCAATCAGGGATCTTGTTTCATCGTCGTAGTCGACATTTTTCATCACTATTGCGTAGGCAGGCACTGCGTATGAGGAAAAGAATGCAAGGTTGTAATCACGCGCAGCTATGTTCCCTACGATGGCGCCAAGCGCGGGTATAAAATCAGGGAGTCCATAAGGGTCCGCCCTTACATGATAGTTCTTTAAGTGAATGACTTCAGTAGCCTGTTTGAAGATTTCTGTCGGCCCTTTGGCTTCTTCACCTGTATCACAGTCTATGGTACGTGTGTCGCCGAACTCTTTAAAGTACCTGAGTTTACTGCCTCGCTTTTGTACAAACATGCTGAGCGAGCTGTGGATTCTCATAAAGCGTGCGGGAAGGTGGTATAGCTTATATGGTATTCCGATCCCGTTATCATTCTGCTTTGTTGGGTGCCGGACAACCTCGATGTAAGCATTACCCAGCGCTTCATAGTCGGTCAATAGAGCTTCGAAGAGTTCCTGTAGTGTTTGGGTCTCGTTTGGGCGGGTGAAAAATGCCTCGAGAATTTCTTTGTGGGAGGCATCACCCTCTGCTTCGCCGGTTGCTCTGATACGCCAGCCCCCACCGACTACATCTCTTGCCTTCGCTTTGACTGCTCGGTAGTGTTCTGTACTCACTTCCAAGAAGTAGCTTAGTTGGTCGGGATCGTATAGAGGTTGAACAATACCACCTGTTCCATAGAGATCCTGGAATTCATCTACGGGTGGTAAAGAGCGAGATTCTGTATGGGGTAATGTAACAGGCCTATTTACGATAAAGCCCTTTACAACCTTCTTTGTATCTGCCATCCTTTCACCACATCCTTATCTTGTCATACCACTTTGACGAGAAGTTTCCGCGGTCGTTGCGTCACAAGGTTGCGCTGACGTGCAGCCCAAACAGCTAGTGCTAGACTGAAGACACAGTCGGTTACTAAGTTACGGTCCTGCAACGAGTAGTACCTTAGCTCTCGGAGTAGCGGCTCAACTTCGGGAATGTCCGGGATCTTCAACTGCTTCCGCTCTAGCGATATGACTAACCCCTCTATGAGGGCATGTTTTCTTTTTTGGTCACTAATTTGATAAGGAATGAAGGGATCTCTTTCCGTTGGGTACTGTTCTTTCCACCCTGCCCGAAGCTCTTCGTATATGGGATCTCCAAGACCGGTTACATCCAACACAATATCGCCTTCGTAGAGGGCGTGACGTGTAAAGATTTGGGCTCTAGTGAATTCCCATGTTGACTTATGGAAACGGTCGAAGGCGACTAGCTGCCATGGCTCTTCGGTAACATCGATTGTTATGCCAACTGTCCAGTCTCTTTTCTGTCCCAAATCCCACCCCGTAATATACTTACGGTCCGGCTCAGGTGATTTAAGTCCTACGGCACCTTCGAAAGCCTCCTGGAGAACCCCTTCACGGAAGACGGGCTTACCGGAGTCAATGAAGTTCGTCTCGAACTCTTGTGCGAAGGCCGACTCTGAATACTGCTTCTTTGTCTCTTCGAGCCAGTTAGGGTCGTTCGCGAACACTGGGCACATATACCATGGCACTCGGTGTTTCGACCATCCCGTACCTTCCTCCCAGATCCGGTAGAACTCACCTTTACGCCCGAAGGGTGTTGAGATCACTGTTAGTGATCCGCCATGTGAGATCGACGGTTGTATGGCTTCGAGCATTGCAGTGTCACTACCCACTTCAAAGTGGGCGAACTCATCGAGGTATACCCCCTGTGCCGTATAACCACGGACTGTACGTGGGTTGTTCGGGAGGCATACGATTTGTGACCTCGTAGCGGCTATAGTTACCTGTGTCTTAGTAGTTGGATGTGTAACTTCTATTCCGTTGTCCTGGATCATTTCCATAATACCAGCGAGTACCTTCTTTGCCTGCCGTTCTGACACTGAGACAATTAGGAAGGTACTCCTAAAAGAAAGAAGCGCTTTCAAAAGCGCATCTATTTGGATTGCTGTGGTGAAACCGACCTGACGAGCCTTATTTACTATTCTAAAACGTGCGAAGTCGGTGAGGAAGGCCTCCTGATAAGGGTAGAGGCATCTAATCTTCTGACCCGTCAGGACCAGCTGAGGACCTTCCATTCTGTTCACCTTCTTCATCACTTACAGGGCTATTTTGTGAAGAGATACCGAAGCTACCAGGTCCGCCCGAGCCCTTGAAGAAAGACCTTGCGAGCTCGAGGTACGCTGCTGGCCTTGACTCAGGCGGTAGTGAGTTGAAAGTGTTGGCAACCAGCAGGTTGATGTTGACTGCAGAGTTGGCCTCGGTAGTTTCGTCTCGGATGAACTCCAGCCAGTCGAGCAAGTCTTTCTTGCTCCAGCGGTCAGATTGCATCTTTTGCTTGACCACTTGTTTGGCAATCCGAATTCGCTCAGCTTTTTGAGCGAGTCCAGATGCTACTGTCAGTTCGTCCACTAACGACTGGAAGTCGGGATTTCGGATCCACCTGTTAAGGGTCGTTATTGAAATGTCAAGCATTTCACTGACCTCTTTATGTGAATGCCCGTCCGCAAGGAGTTCAGCTGCATATCTCTGACTAGATGTAATACGTGCCATCGCTAGACACCTCTCTTCCAAGCTACTCCCTATTTATTTTACTCAGAAAAGAGGTGTTTTGTCGTATCCTATCTGCTCTTATTTTAAGGGATTTTTCTGGAAACGGCAAGGGGTTACAAATAAAAAAGGCGGCCCGGGGAGGAAGGCCGCCTCTTTGTCAATGGATAGGCTGATTTAACCTGACAACAGGTGGCGAAGACCCTCAAGACGCTCTAGTACTTCAGGTCTGTCGCTATAGATGTCCGCTAGTAGGTCTACTAGGAACAGCGGGGTACACACCGCTATCTTCTTGCTACGAATCAGTTTCTGCAAGGTCGTTAGTGTGAAAGGTGCTTCAGTTCCATCGTCACACTTTAATAGTACAACACTACCATCTTCTGACCTGCTCTTGACACTAGCTACCGTCACACCTTTGGTCGTCTGCTTTGGCCATACATAAACTTGCTTTGGCTCCTTAGCAGATGGCGCCGGAGTTTGCTCGTCAATATCCTGCTCCTCTTCCCCAGTACTACTGGGTGTACTGGGAAGAGCAGGAGTAGGCACGTTTATCTGCCCGAGGAACTGCCGCGCCTCGTCAAGATCAACTCGTGTTCCTTGTGGTGTGTTCTTAAGTGGTAGCCCTTTCTTCGCCCATTGATAGATTTTCTGTTGGGGTACGCCGAGCAACTTCGCAAGCTCTGATGTGCGTAATAGCTCACCCACTTATGAACTCACCTCTGTTTTTATTATACTCTCTCTTTGGTAAAAAAGCAAGCTGCCAATTAGCAGACCGAGTACCCACAATTGAGACAAGTATGGCAGCCTTCTTGGTTGATAAAGGCTGCAACACCACAAACGGGACACAATTCAGCACCGACAAGCTTATCTTGTAATGTCATTGGTGTTTCGGGTTCTTCCATATGTTTACTCTCCCCGGAAGACTTTTCGACCGACCGTAGGAATTCCGCTACGGCGTCAGGTACGGACCGTACAATATGGTTTCCAGCACGGATAGCATTTCTGCCACCAATTCCTTCTAGCTGAGCGATGACCTCATAGAGAGGTATCCTGTAACGAAGTGCAAGACTTATCAGACGTGCGATCGCCTCTGTCAGAGCAGTTACATCTGAACCTGCTTTCCCGATGGTCACAAAGACCTCGTACGGAGCACCTTCTTTTGTCCTATTCAGCGTTACATAGGCCTTTCCTAGCGGCGTCTCAACACGGCCTGTCAGACCTTGGAGGAGTTGGGGTCTTGAAATAGGTCCTGCAGCCTTCTCCTCTTTCCTCGGCTCGGACTCTTTCTTCTCCTCAACCTTTCGTAACACACCTTCGCGAGAACCGTCCCGATAGAAGGAGATTGTTTTGAGTCCAGCATCATATGCAAAGAGGAAGGCATCTTCTACCTCTTTTGGCGTCACTTCTTTTGGTGCATTGAGGGTCTTAGAAATCGATGCATCAACCCATTCTTGGACAGCAGCTTCTACGAGAATATGCTCTTTAAGTGTGACATCGTGTGCTGTAACAAAGTAAGGTGGGATCGTTTTTCCGGGGTTTGCCTCTTTCCATGCTGCATAAGGTGGGTATACTACTTTATGGACACCCATCCGGTCATGACGCTCGTACTCGAATGCAAATATGGGTTCGATTCCTGAGGAAGCACCCGCTACAATCGATGTCGTTCCGGTTGGAGGCGCTGTTAGGAGAACACAGTTGCGCAGGCCGAATCGTTCTATTGCCTCGCGTACATCTTCGTCCAGTTTCTGGAGGAATGGTCTCTCGAGCATTTTGGGCTCGTATGCTGGAGCCGGCCCGCGTTCCTGAGCGAGAAGTGCACTTTCTTTATAGACAGCATTTGCTATTGCCCTGTAGAGGGATGATATATCTTTTAGTGACTCCTGGCTACCGTAGCGGTGCTTGCGTTTAATGAGTAAGTCGGCTAGGCCCATTGTTCCAATGCCAATACGGCGGGTAAACTTTTGTGTTACTGCTATATTTAGGAACGGGTAGCCGCTTAAATCAATTACATTGTCTAGGATACGTACAGCAGTGGCAATAACATCTATGAACAGTTTTGGCTGAATAACACCAAACTCATCACTAAGAGCGTTAAGGTTTAGGCTTCCGAGATTGCAAACTCCATCCTCAGGTAGTATTTGTTCGGCGCATGCATTGCAACCAGTCAAGTACTCAGTTTCGACGGTCCTGAGAGCATTTGCTCTGTCCAAGAATATGAGCCCCGGTTCTGCCGACGCCCAGGCCGATGTACAGATCTGAGACCAGAGTTCGCGGGCCTTCACAGTCTTGTAACCAATGACTGGATATCCTTTTTCTCTCCAGGCGGCGATATTACCGTCCCACTCTGCGTCATACTTGGGGTGTGTAGTGTCAGGGAAGACAAGATCCCAAGTACCATCATTCTTGACTGCTTGAATGAAAGAGTCACTAACAGCGACAGACAAGTTCATATGTTGTAATCTGGAAGTGTCCCGCTTGACATTAATATACTCAAGGACGTCTGGGTGCCAATCATGGAGGAGCATCAACAAAGCTGCTCGTCGGCTGCCACTTTGTGTCAAAGTAGCAACTGCAGAATCAAACGTCTCTAGCCACGCAACAGGCCCTAGCGTAATACCACCTGTTCCGCGGATAGTCGCACCATTTGGTCTGAGGACAGATAGTGTAATACCGACACCACCACCTGCAGCTGCAATCACGCAGAGTCGTTTGAGCGTGTCAAGGATCGAAGCTAGTGAGTCTCTCCCATGTTCTTTGTTGTTGGGTTTGAGGCCAATATGAAAGCAGTTGAATAGTGTGCTGGTCTCATATTCGGCTCCAGCACCCCGAATCACACGCCCGCCAGGGATAAAATAGCCTTCGTTAATTACGTTGAAGAACTTTTCTTCCCACTTCTCTTTTGCCTCAGGACTTTTTTCTACCGAGGCAAGTGCCCGCGCGACTCTTCGTGCAACTTCAGACCACGAACTCTCCGACGGTAGAAAATACCTGTCGCGTGCGACCTCCAATGCATGCCCTGTTAGCGTAAGCATCCTCACTGAAGACCCCCTCAGAGTGTTATTTCTTTAAGGCTACCCCAACTAGGGCCGGCCTCAATCTCTACTGCGAACGGGAAGGTAACTTCGTTGCGGAAGGGAACATCTTCCATGACTGACTTCATCAGGTGTGCCGTCTCTTCTACACGGTCTTCACGGGCCAAGACTACGATTGAGTCGTGCACTGTAAGAACGGGTGCTGCGATGTTCGGATCGAGAAGCTTGTCCAGTTTTATTAAGGCGAGAAGACACGTATCACTTGCAGTACTTTGTACAGGGAAGTTATAAGTCTGGCTTACAATCTCGCGGTAGGCTGCCTCTGTGACAATCGGAAATCTACGTCTACGGCCGTACCAAGACTCGATCCACCCTCTTTCCTTTACAAGACGAACCTGTTCGTCTCGCCATGCCTTTAGAGCGTTAGCTTGTCCAAGGAATGTGTTTATCAGACGTTCTGCTTCCTCGACTGTGGTATTGTGTTCTTCAGCGACGCTCCAAGCACTACGGTTGTACAGAGTACCAAAAACAGTGAACTTGGCGATTACCCGCTGTTCTTTTGTATAGTGTGGTCCAAAGATTTGAGACGCCACGAAACCATGGATGTCTCTGCCTTCGCGGAACATCTCCGCGAGCCACTCGTCCTTGGATAACATTGCAGCAACTCGCAGTTCCAGCTGTGAGTAGTCTGCTTGGATAAGTGTCCATCCAGGCGGCGCTACAAAAGCATCTTTGACGTGCAGTGGGTCGTCATCACGGCTTCTTGGGATGTTTTGCAGGTTCGGATTACTACTTGCTAAACGGCCTGTAACAGTACCAATAAGATTGTACTCTGTATGCACCCTATCATCGGGTCCTATATGATCCAGGAGCCCCTCTACGTAGGTGGAGTACAGCTTGTGTATTTTTCTATACTCCAACAACTTACCAGGAAGCGGATGCAGCTTGACTAACTGTTTTAGAGCTTCTTCATTTGAGGATTCCTTATCAGGGTCTTGATCCTTAACAGGTGGTACAGGGAGCTTCAGTTTATGGTAGAGCACATCTGTGACCTGTTGCGGAGACCTTGGGTTAAAATCCGGTACACCTGACAGGGCAACAAGTTCCTTTTCAAGAGAGGTCAGTATCATTTGGCCAGTCGTTTGCATCTCTGCCAGTTTTTCTCTCGAAACTGGGGCTCCACGAAGCTCCATCCGAGCAAGCACAGGGACGGCTGGTTTGGTAATCTTTTCATAGACCTGGTACAGCCTACCTTCTTTTTGAGCCCTTTCTTTCAAGAGAAAATAGAGTCTGTAGGTCATATCTGCGTCGATACCAGCGTACTTTGTCAATATTTCCTCTGGTATCGCTGCGTAAGACGTCTTCCGGGTAGGTAGAAAGTGATGGAGCTCTTCTTCCCAGTCAGCAATGTTGAATTCCTTTGTTGCTACATATTTCAACGAGTTTGTCCCACGGCGCTCATCTAGAAGATGACTTAAGAGCATCGCATCTTCCCCATACCTTATGGGCGCCCCAATATAGACTGTCAGGTGCTTCGCGTCGAATTTCAAGTTCCACCCTGCGAGTGTTGGTCCCGGCTCTGTTGCACTCAGGAGTTTGAAGAGCGCGTCCTTAACAGCAGGGTCTTTCAGGACACTCCGTCCTAGTACAACGGCACGTCCCTCGACCCACGAAAATTGCACTGAGAGTAGTTCACTTGTTAGTGGGTCAAAGCCAGACGTTTCAACGTCGACACTGAGCAGCGGTTGGCTTTGTAAGGACTTGATAGCCTGGAGAGCTTGATCAACATATTTACACCAGACGACCTGTGTGTCCGGGACTCTTACTAGAAAACGATTTGCGGCAGCCTCACCCCTAGCGGACTCAAGGACCGTCTTTGCGCGCTTAAAGTCCGCTACAAGCTCTGGGTAGTCAGCTACATTCCTAAGGACTGCTGCTGGATGCCACGTAGGTATGACATACGCTTTATAAGTGTCTGACCAAAAGACCTGCCCGCGAATACGAGTCATAGCATCACGTGTGGCGAGAATAGCTCGAGCAGCAGTATTACCCATGCAGACGATCACAGACGGTTTTACATGACCAAGTTCCTCAAGTAAACGACCTCTACAACATTCAACCATCTCTGGCGTCGGAGTAGCATTATTCACCGGTCTGCAGAGACATGTGTTCGTAGCATAGATCTCTTCCCGCTTTAGACCAGCCTCTACCAGTACACGGTTCATAAGTTGACCACTAGGGCCAACTAACGGTTTGCCTTCGGCCAACTCAGCCTGTCCAGGCGCCTCCGCAATGACTACAAGACCAGCTGGGATCGGTCCGGCCCCAGGTACTGCTGGTCGGCCGTTCAGAGCACAATCTTTGCATCGTGCAAATCTAAACCAAGGTGCTTGTGGTTCTTTACCTGTTAATGAGGCGGCCCATCTCACTGTTTAAGTCACCTCCCACACCACTCGTTTACTATCTCTATGTTATGCCTCACTACCGCGTCGTTCTTAGTATCGGCACAATAAAAGTCTACGGGCGGGAAATAAGTTCTTCTACAAGGGAACCCTAAACTACGGTCAAAGGGGAGCCCAAGGATACCGAACCACACTGGAACCGAAGAGTCCGATCCTCTGATAGGCAGGTCCATCGAAGCTGCCTTTTTAATTTCCAACGGGTTACCCCCAAGTCCTAGCAGATGGAGCTCCTTCCCTTGTAGCTGTTCTTTATAGTGTTCTTCTAGAATACCCAAGACACCAAGACGTCCATTAGGATGATAGTCCTCAAGGAGCCGTGGGATGCCGAATGTCTGGACTTCTGGGTAGTTCAGGAGCCTCTCAAAACAGTGTAACCAGTCTGATAGGTCATGTCCTTGTATAACAGCCATAAGACGACATTTCCACCCGTGAGACTGAGCGAATGAGATCCCATTTTCTACCGCACGTATAGTTCCTTCCGAATCTTTCCAGCTCTCCCCCAAAACAATTTCATCTGGGATAATCGTCTGAGCAGCTTTGTCTATTGCTTCTAGTGGAGACGCAAAGCCTTGTTCTATGATCGAATTATCCAGGATGATGAAGTCTCCTGCTTGTTCCCTCTCTTTATAAAATGACGCATAAGTAGGGTCAGAGACTAAGTGCTGGAGAATGAGGTGATACGGGGACGAACCAGCGTACGCGCGTAGTTGGGGTATTGGGGTGATGAAACTGAAGAGCATCTAAACTACCTCCAGTCAACGTCTATGTTGAGCCGTTTTGTTAGAACTTGATCAAGTGTGAGTGCACACAGCGTGGGCGATTCGTTGAATGACTCTACTTTCAGTATGTTCAGTTTTGTTTTCGCTAACCGTTCCTCATATCTTTGTACAATGCGTGGTATATCAGCCTCTTTTACGAACGGATCACCACGTTCTTTCAGTCTGAGCCTCAGGAGTGGTATAGGAACCTCACAATAGATGAGGACTAACTTCGAGGACCACTTAGTCTCGAAAGCCTCAACTGCTTCCTCTTCTTCTTGTGTAGGTGTGTATCCGAAAATAGGCGCATAGACGACTGCGTCGATGTTATTGATATGTTCACAGAGAAAGTAAGGGCCATCCTGGGGCAAATTGCTCAAACACGCATCTGCTTTCTGGAGGCCCTCTATGACGCTCTTAGTAGGACCACCCCTATAGATTGCTCTGCGCTTAGCGCGCTTCTCAAGTTCTTTAATAAGAGTCGATTTTCCTGACGTATCGGGACCTATGAAGGCTGCAAGTACTGGTAGTTTCATCTCGTGATTCCATTGAACACATGAGATCCCCAACCCCGCACCCCCTAAAAATAAGGCGTCAGCTTGTCAAGGAGACGCCACTGTTCTAAACGTGCTTGGTCTATTGTACTCCACAGTTTACCTATTTCGTCAGTCTCTACAGATGGTTTGAAAAGCTCTTCCTTTGGTATCTTTTGGACCTCATCGAGGTCATCTGTGTAAGCGAAGTTTCTATCTGTCACTCTAAATGTAACTGGCCTAACTTTTAGGGCATTTCCATCAGTTGAAATCCAGACAGCTTTGTGCTGTAATGGTAGCGGTTTCTTTGACATTTCGAGGCAGTATTTGACTTGAGACCCCTGACCCAAATGAGACAGGGGTCTCTTTATAGAAACTTCGGGGGGCACTGCCATTGTGATCTGCTCAGCGTAGTTCTTTCCAACGTACAAGTAGAGTGTATATTGCGAATAAGGAGCGGGGAACATTTTCTTGAACTGATCGCCTACCATTCGTCCCCACTCGGGTAGCAACTGTATCGCTGCCTCTCGGATGACCGGGTCCCTATGTGCAACATTAAAGTCGTACGAGTCTATGATGTCGCTCAGATATACGAGCCCGTATTTAGCACTCGAGATCAAGATCACCTTGAAGCGCTGCGATACGTAACCCAGCAGAGCTCTAAACCACGCTGACCGCGAATACATCTCGCCGGCACGCAGTGTTCCCTCGAAGGAATTGGCACTGCAAGAAATGACGGCGACTTTCACTAGAACTTATACCCCCGTTTCCTCGGTTTCGTCTTCAGCCTCCTCTGCTACGGTTGCGACTTCGCTGATCTGAATGCTTGCTGAGAACGTTTTAGCGTCGAGCAGGTCTACCACAGCCCGGAGCTTTTCCAGCTTTCGGAACAGCTCTTCCCTGGTAAACCTTCCCGACAAGGACAGCTCAAGAGTACCTTGCGGAAGACCCATCGAAATCTCTGGTGCAGATGCTGCTTTAGCCACTGGTTGTGACCCTCCCTCTGTTTTTCGAATTCCCGAACCTCTCCCACGAGCTCTTTCAAGGCCGACTTTCCTTCGCAAATACCCTACTCGCTGGTCGGAGACGCCAAACCACTCGCCAAGGACGACGTCATCGTACTGAGTCACGAGTGGTTCGAGAATACGCCTAACGTCGTCGTCAGGAAGGCGTACCAGTTCCTCCCAGTCCGGGAGGTTCGCTGGTCTCTCCATTGTCGGATTCCTCCTTCTTCAGGTCTTGGATGAGGCACTCAAATTCTATCAGCTCCTCATCAGGTTCCAAGATGCTTTTGAACATATCTTGGATTACCTTAGCGGACAACCCCCCCTCATCTGAAGCTGCTTGCTTCCGTAGTCTCAGGATCATTTTTACCTCTGCAATTACATATGGGATCACCCTATTTCCCCCTTACAAGTGTAAGGAACTCTTGACGAGCTTGGTTTGTGTTGTCTCGTAAGACCCCGGTTAAAGCACTTGTGACTGTAGAGGCATCGGCTACTCGCGCCCCTCTTGCGCTCATACACATGTGCACAGCCTCCACTACGACGCCAACTCCTAGCGGATCTAGGGTCTCTTGGATAGCATCTGCTATTTGCTGTGTCATGGTTTCCTGCAACTGGAGGCGTCGCGCATAGCAATCGACTAGCCTGGCTATCTTGGAGAGTCCAACAACCTTTCCTCTCGGGAGATACCCCACACTTACGTGACCGAAGAATGGGAGCAGATGATGCTCACAGAGACTGTAAAAAGGTATGTCTTTGAGGATCACAAACTCATCGTACTTCGCGTCGAACTCTGGAGTAAGGATCTTCTTAGGGTCCTCAAAATAACCGCAAAGTAGCTCGTCTACCCAAGCCTTTGCTACACGCCTAGGTGTATTCTGGAGGACCTCATCATTGATGTAGAAATACTGCTGGCGCATTGTGTCGAGAATGCTTTGAAAGTGTTCTTCTACGACCCTCTTCAGATCTTCCATGCTCTCTTCTCCTTTGGAGCAGCTGGTGGGACTCGAACCCACAACCTGCCGCTTACAAGGCGGCTGCTCTGCCCGTTGAG
>Ga0207433_10012440_pt1 | contig 12719 bp, 8 predicted proteins | sample YelNatPaOPGAMG01_FD_187559 | JGI IMG/M metagenome (GOLD analysis project Ga0207433, IMG submission 187559) | Hot spring thermophilic microbial communities from Obsidian Pool, Yellowstone National Park, USA - OP-RAMG-01 (SPAdes) (version 3) | ecosystem: Environmental > Aquatic > Thermal springs >... | reverse complement strand
CCTGCATGGAAAGCTCCTTGGGGATATGGTAGGCCTGGTTGGCATATAGAAGATACTGCTATTACAGAAAAATATTTTGGAGTTCAATATGACATTCATGGAGGTGGTATAGATTTAATTTTCCCTCATCATGAATGCGAAATCGCTCAACAAGAAGCAGCATCAGGCAAAAAACCTTTTGTTAAAATTTGGATGCATGTTAATCTTTTGTACGTGGAAGGTAAAAAAATGTCAAAATCTTTAGGCAATTTTATCACTATTAGAGATTTTAGTAAGATTTATCCTTTACGGTTTCTTAGATTTTTTATTTTAGCACATCATTGGAGAGCAATAGTAGATTACAATCAAAATACCGTAAATGATCTTTGGAATAAATATATAAAAATTAATGAATTCATAACAAAACTTAAGCAACTTAAAATTAACAAAAAAATAAAATATAGCAAGTTACAAAAAGAAATCCAAAAATCATTAGAAGATGATTTTAATACTTCGAAAGTAATTAATCTTTTGCTTGAAGAAATAAATAAAATTGAGAGGAACCAAGAAGTAGGTTCAGATTTATCAAAAATTTTACACGATTTAGATCAAATATTTGTATGTTTCTACCCTTGGCAAAAGTTAAATAAAAAATTATTAGCTCTTATATCAAAAAGAGAAAGGCTACGTCATCAGAAAAAATATGAAGAAGCAGATAAGATAAGAGATTTCTTAAAATCAAAATTTATCTATCTTCAAGATACAAAATCAGGACCTCTTATTATAAATTTAAATTAGATTTTTATTTCTTTTGCATGTTTTTTGCGCCACTCTTCTATTTTTTTGTGATCTCCTGAAAGCAATATTTTAGGTACTTTGAGTTTTTTACCTTCTTTTGTAACAAAAATTTCTGGTCGAGTATAGACTGGAATGCTTAATAATTTATTAAATCTAGCTTCTTCTAAAGAAAGAGGATTTTTAAGAACTCCTTTTATATGTCGAGCAACTGCATCTACTATAACCATAGCAGGTAATTCTCCGCCAGTAAGAACATATTTTCCTATTGAAATTGACATATCTACAAGTTTTTTAACCCTTTCATCAATACCTTCATAATGACCGCAAATAATTATTATTTGTTTTTCCTTGGATAATTCTTTTGCTATTTTTTGGGTAAATATTTTTCCTCTTAAATCAGTTAAGATTATTTTTCTTTTTTTAGTTTTATATGATTCTTTAATTTTTTCTAAAGCATTATAAATAGGTTCAATTTTAAGAACCATACCTGGACCTCCTCCATAAGGATAATCATCAGTAGTTTTATGTTTATCAGTGGCAAAATCACGCAAATTCCAAATTTTTATTTCAATAATTCCTTTCTCCTGAGCTTTTTTTAATATTGATTGATTTAAATAAGAAAATGCTTCAGGAAATAAAGTTAAAATATCAAAACGAATTTTAGCCATTTAATTAAGATTCCTTAAGCTCTTCAATGATCTGATCTGTAGAAGTTTTCATTTGAGAAACTGGCTCTGGTTCTTCAATTTTTATATTAATCCGAGCGTAATTTTTAATACCTATAGCCCTCATTATTGTTTTAATAGCTTTAATCATTTCGCCTCTTCTACCAATTAAAAGACCCATATCCTGAGGATGAACTTTAATTTTTAAAAGAACACCTAATTCATCTAACGACCTTGTTATTTTTACCGCATCTGGATTATTAACTAAATTTTTAACTATTGTTTCTAAGACCTCTACATATACTGGTTTATCCATTTTTTTCTATATATAAATTAATTCGACCAATTACTCTCTTTTATTTTATTTTAACATTTATTTTAGAAGCGTCAAAAGGCAAACTATTAAGCCAAAATGGTTTTATTGTAAGTTCAGCCTTTTCTATTACTGGATATTTATTAAATATATTCCTAGCCTCAGCTAAATTTTTACCGGCTAATTCTTCAACTAATTTTTTTGTATTTAAATAACCTTGTACTGTTAATTCCCCTTCCACTAAAACTGTAGCAGATTTTGATTTAATTTCTAAATTTAATAACTTCATTTTATTTATCTTTACATCAAGTATATTAGAATCTTTATTTTCTTTTAAATTAGCCTTAGAAAGTAGATCTTTAATAAATTCTTCAAATTTAGATTTTTTTACTCCTATTGATTGTAATTTACCACTACCAGTGATTACAATTTCTTTAGCTGGCTGACCTACAGAATGGGAAATATCTAATATTTTAATATCAACTAAATTTATGTCATCTGGAAATATATAATCTTTGTACTTAATTGCTAATTCTTGAAGTATCACTTCCTTTAATTCTTTTTCTAATTTAATTTTCCCTTCATTAATATCATCTACTGTAACTACCATAGTATTTTCTCCAGTTATTATTGGTTCTACCAATTTAGCTTTTATCAAATTTTCCCATCTTGTCCCTATTAATCCTGGTATTGTAAATTTCGTATTAAGATCTGTTATTTCATATTCAGAACCAGCTTTTTCTGAAATTACATAAACCTCTTTTGATGATTTAGGCTCTAAATATACTCTTTCTGTAGTTCTATAAATGTTGCCTTTTTCTGATTGTATTCTTGTACCTTGTATTATAGAAATAGAATTTTGTGGATCTTCATTAATAAGCGCAATTTTACCGGATGGTTTTGGTTTGGAAGCTTTTGTGCCTGAAGTAGGTTGTTTTACTGTATGATTTTTAGTAATTTCCACAAATTCTGCTGGCAATATTGCTTTTTCTAGATCAGCTGATGTAGCATTTGGATCCAAAATAATAGTTTCTTCAAATGGGATTTTTTGTTTTTTAAGATAAACTTCAATAGTAGCAGATGCATTTAAATTAGAAAGAAATATTAAAGCTCCAGTAATTACTATTAATAAAATTACAACAGTTAATACACTTTTTTTATAATTTTTCTTTTTAGAGCTAGGTTTGGTTTTGGTTTCTTCTTTTATAACTATTTTAGGTTTAACTTTTGAGGGAGGTATAATATCTGTAACAATTTTTGAAGCTTCTTGATATTCAAAATCCTCAAGAAAAATTTCTATTCCTACATTTTTTGCTAAACTAGATAATCTATCATCTTCAGTGCTTATATATATTTTTTTTCTGTGTTTATTAGCTTCATGTTTTAAAATTTCCAAATTAGTAGGATGGAGTAAACATTTAGTATTTCTTGGAACTACTAAAACTATTTCTTTGCTATCTACGTTTTTTACGGCATCTACAACATCACCAAGTTCTTCTGTCCCTTTTAGGTATAAATATTCTCTTTCCTCTTGAACCATTTTATCTATTTACATTCTTAGAAATTTTTTGATGTTCTTTAAATAAATTATCGAATACTTCTAATGCTTTTTGAGTTATTTCTATATTTATTTTCTTTAATAACTCTTTAGAAATATCTAATGGTAACCCATAAGATGTGTATAACAAAAATAATTTTTCTCCTATTTCTTCTTGCGATTCATTCCCTTTTATTTTTTTATTAAATTCTCTTAAGCCTCTTTCTAATGTCCCTTCAAATTCTTTAAATTCTTTATCCATTACTTCTTTAATTTTAACATAATTTTCTAATTCATTGTAAACATCTTTAAATTTTTCAATCACAGCTTTAACAAAAATATCTTTTTTATCTAAGATTTTGTAAATTTTTAACTTTAACATCAATCTTCTTAAGATTCTTCTTAGTATATAACCTCTTTCTAGATTACTTGGCCTTACTCCATCAGCTATTAGAAAAACACTACCTCTTGTATGATCTAAAATTATTCTTAAATCTCTTTCATCTATTTCAGAATTTTCATTTAAAACATAGCTTCTTAAAGGTTCAAATAAATCTGTCTCAAAAACTGTAGGAGTTTTTTGCAAAACCTTCATTAACCTTTCAAAGCCCATACCGGTATCTACACCTGGATATTTTAGTTTTTCTAATTTTTTATTTTTATCTTGATAATACTCGTTAAAAACCAAATTCCAAATTTCTATATTATCAGCATATATTTCGGTTGTGGGCCCGCATGGACCTTCATCACCTGTCGGTCCCCAAAAATTATCTTCCTTACCAAATTTTTTTATTTTTTCATCACTAAAACCTAATTCTTTCCATATTTTATAACTTTCTTCATCAAAGGGAATATTATTTTCTCCTTTAAAAACACTCACAAAATCTATATTTATATTAAGAGATTTTAAAAATTCATAAGCCCAATAAATAGCTGCTTTTTTAAAATAACCGCCCTTACCATAATCATCCGGGTCATCATTAACAACAGGCCCAAAAGAAAAATTACCTAACATTTCAAAAAAAGTTAAATGTCTTTCGTCACCTATTTCATCTATATCTGTAGTTCTAAAACATTTTTGAATTGAAGCTACTCTTTGAGTGCCAAAATCAATATTAGGATCTTTTTCACGAGTGAAATATTTTTTAAATTGTTGCATACCAGCTGTAGTTAAGAGTACCGATGGATCATCATCAGGAATTAAAGAAGAGGATGGCATAATTTTATGACCTCTTTTTTCAAAAAATTCCAAAAAGTATTTTCTTATTTCCTCTGATGTCATTTTAATTTTTATTATATCATAGATATAATCATTCCAACCTTTTAGCAATTATTCCACCGCCAATTAAAATATCGTTATAATAAAAAACAGCACTTTGTCCTAATGCCACAGCTTTTATTGGTGTTTCGAATTCTAAAATTTTATTTTCTAAATCGAAAATAGCTTTTGTCAAAGGTTGTCTATAACGGCATCGTGCTAATACGGAAATTTGATTATTTTCTTTAATATTCTCTAAAAACTTTTTACTCACTAAAAGATTTACATTTTTCAACTTAATTTTTCTAGAATATAAAACGGATTCGCCTTCTTTTGCAACAATTAAGTAATTTTTTTTAGGATCTTTTAAGGCTATATAATACGGTCCATCTCCTGTTTTAATATTTAAACCATGCCTTTGGCCTTCAGTAAAAAAATAATAACCAGGATGATAACCTAAAATTCTACCTTGGGTATCTAATATCAAACCTCTATTTTCAGGCAAAAACTCCTTTAAAAAATCTATCAATTTTATAGGGCCTAAAAAGCAAATTCCTTGACTATCTTTCTTTTCAGCTACAGGTAGATTAAATTCTTTAGCAATTTTTCTAACTTCTTCTTTTGTTAAATCTCCTAAAGGAAACAGAATTCTTTTTATCCTTTCTCTCTTTATCCCCCACAAAAAATAGGTTTGATCTTTATTTTTATCTTTAGGAATTTTAATAACTTCTTCTTTGTCTATTTTATCTTTTTTAGCATAATGTCCTGTAGCTATATAATCCATACCTAATTTTTTTAGAAAATCAAAAACATAACCAAATTTTATCAATCTATTACATAAAGCATCTGGATTAGGAGTTAATCCAAGAGCATAATTTTTAATAGTATCTAAGGCAATAGTGCTTTGGTATTCTTTAGTAATATCAATAACATAAAATGGGATATTTAAAATATTAGCTACTACCCTGGCATCTTCTTCATCTTGGGGATTGCAATATTTAGAAATTTTTAAATGAACGCCAATAACATCATAACCTTCTCTTTTCAAAAGAGAAGCTGCTACTGAAGAATCTACACCTCCTGACATTAAAACAAAAACTTTCTTTTTCATAATTAAATTATATAAAAATTTTCGCGATTAAACTGTACTATCAGAACATATGTCCTTATAGTCCAATAATAATAAACTTTCAATCTACTAAAACCTATGTTAAATATTTCAATTTTTTTATCCACAATTCAACTTGAAAAAATTTTTTTACCTTATAATTTTTAAATATGAACAAATATAAATCTTTTACTTTCTTAGAAGTTTTAATCACTCTTACAATTTTATCTATTATCTCTTTATGTAGCTGGTAGAGACGCTAGTACAAGCCCTAGCGATTCTTATTGGAGAATAGAGAAAAGAATGAAATAAAATTTCTTTTATTGGTTAATTATTTCATAAACTCGGAGATTTTGAGTGATTTCATTTAAACTTATACTAGTTTTTGTAAATAGAGAAGGGTTATAAGTACTTATAGAATCAAAATTAAAGTCTTTTATAGTAAGATTAGTTAAACTTTGTGTATTTAACGATAAATTTGAAATATTAAAATTAGCATTTGAAGTAAAATTAGAAATTCCATTTTTATCTATTGTAATGATTAATCCTCTTAAGACAGTTTCTATTTTATTTCCACTTAAAACATAATAATCTCCATCTTTTGTTAAATCATTGACAAGAGATCCATTAGAAGAAGTATAAATTTTTGAACCTACAATATCTCCTGTTTTACTTAAAGATAAAAATATAATGTCAGGATTTGAAGCTAAATCCTTTTTTCTATTTCCTGTAATTATTAAATTGTTATCGTATAGGGCTGAATTTATCAACTTTAAAGAATTATCAGAATAAATTTTGCTAAGTTTTAAGTTAAGGTTAGAATCAAATTGAAGAATAACTAAATCTGTATTATTGTTGTTGTTTAAACCTCCTATAACAAAAAAATCATTATCAATTTTTAAAATTTTGTAACCTAAAAGTTTTGATGTTGCTGAAATTATCTTAATCGGGCTTACTGAGCCAGAATATTGATTTAATTTAGAGATTATTAAACTTTGACTATAATCTTCTTTATTAACACCTTCTATTAAAGCAAAATATTCATTACCAACAGCAACTACGTCTTTCAAAGATAAATAATTTGAAGCTGAAAGAAGCCTAACATTTACTCCAACTGAATATTCTGTAGCAATTGAGCCATCTGTTATTTTTAGTAATAAAGAAAAAATATAATTATTATTAGTTTGCAAATCCTCCATAGTACAAAAGACTCTAATTAAATTTGGAGCATTGTAAACATTTTGAAAAGCCTTTATACAGTAAAAATTAGTATTAGCTAAATCATATCTATAAAGCCAATCAAATTTACTATCAAATCTCAATCTACCTACTAGTAAAGAAACATTATTATTTTCTATTTCTCCAATTAATATTAATGAATCTCCGATATCTAAAACATTATTAATTTTAATGTTATTAGTAGAAGAATAAATTTTTGCATCTAATAATTTTGAAGTAACATTATATTTTCCAGTTAATAGGCTTTTATCACCAATTTCTCCTACAATAAAAAAGTTTTCTGCGTCTAATCTTTTAGTAAATTTTATATTTATATCAGATTCTCCATTGATTAAAATACCAATTTTTTTATATTGAGTTTGAACAGGTGTACCAGATGAACTTCCTCCTGAAGATCCACTTCCGCTTGCAGCTCCACTTCCACCAGAAGATATACTAGCTCCACTCCCTCCTGGAGTTCCGCTAGATACATTGCTACTTATATTTGATGTAACTTGTGAGCCTCCAGAGGTTATTGGATAAGATGAAACTTGTGTGCCTAATGTAGAAATAGATGACTTAGTTGGAATTCCTGAAGTAGAAATTTTATTTTTTATTTGTTGAGCAAGGAGAGCAACAAGAGAATTAATATCTAAAGCTGGTTTATTTATTGTAATTTTACTTTTCTCTAAGATTTTATTTTTTATAAAAGCTATTCCACTATTTCCTATTTTTTTACCACTCCATTGTTTAATCTCCCATAGTTTATTTGTTCCTTTAGCTAATTTATAAATTTCTTCTGCGTTTTTCCTATATAGTTCTTTTACTGCTTTTATAGTTGAAAAACCATAATATCCTAATTCTTTTTGATTTATCTTATAACCTAACTCAATAAGACAATACTGTAAATTTCTTACATAAATATTTTTTTGTTTATAATAAACAGGCTTTAACAAATTTAAATTGCACTTATAAGTTTGAGCAAAAGCAAAATTGTTAACATTGAAACTAATAAATAAAATTAAACTACTAATAATTAAAATTCTTTTTAGTACCATAGAGGTGTGATGTTAACAAAAATTTCTGCTGGTTCTGATTCAGAGAATTTATCAGAAGCATATATTAATATTCTATATCTTCCTACAGGTAAAAATGCAGCAAAATATGCATATTCACCAGATTTATAAAAATCCGTTTTATATGAATATATCGTATTAACACCTTCTTTTGTAAATTGATTATAGTCTAGATTTAATTTAGAAACAGAAATTCTGTAAAATATATCTGGGCTATCAGGATCTGAAGAAGAAGCAATAATAAGCAAAAATGGCATTCTCATGAAATTTTTATAAGGGAAGATAATTGAAGGTTTTTTAGGAGGAAGATTATAATTAGTTTTAACGTAAACTTTAATAATTGCTTCTTCGCTAATGTCAATATTATCGTTAGCTTTAATTTTGATTGTCCATTCTCCTTCAGTTAAACTATCTGTAGTTGGTACAGCAAAAGAGGTAGTTACATTAGCTAATGCATACTTAGTAAATTGCTTTTTAATGTTGTCTTTTTCCAAAGTAATAATATAAACCAATTTTTTAGAATCAACATCTTTTGATCTAAATACAATTAATGGATTAGGAGTTACAGTCGAATTATTTAATGGTAGTACAACCATTGGTTTTTCTGGTGGATCATTGACAGGATTTATTTTTATCCTTACTTTAGCTGAAGTGCTATAAGATATCCCGTCAAAAGCTTTATAAGTAAATTCATCTTCTCCATAATAATCTTTATTAGGAGTATAAATAATATTTGGTAATTCTCCAGTAATAGTACCATAAGAAGGAGGTCTATCTATTAAAAACGAAATTGGATCACCTTCTTTATCTGTAGCAGATAAAGTAATAGAAACCGGAGTGTCCTCATTTGTTGTTGTAGAAATGTCTTGAGCTATTGGGGGCTCATTTTTAGGAGGTTCAGGAATATGAATAGGTTGAGTTTCTGAAGATAATGGAGATATGTTAAAGCTTGTATCTCTAGCAGCAACTTTATAAGAATATGTAGAAGATGGTTCAACAGCAATATCTATAAAGAAATTAGTTGTTGATGGTAATGCTTGATAGCTAACAAAATTTCCAGCATTTTTACTTCTATAAATAATGTACTCTAAAAGATCATCAGCTACTACTTTATCCCAAGTTATTTTTATTTGTGAATTTATAAGTTCTGCTTTAACATTTTGAGGGGTTGGCGGAGGAGTTGTATCAGATGCTACCCCCATGTAATTTATTTTTATTGTTGAAACGCCATATAAAGCTATTCTGAATAATAAATTTTTACTAGCATCACCATTAATTGTCCAAGCAGTTGGCAGGCCAGTTAATTTATAAATTTGTTTTGGCTTGCCTAAAGTAGGAATAGTACTTATATCGAAAACACTAACTTCACTATGATAGGTACCGATATATAAATATTTACCATCAGACCACACTTGCTTTTGTTCTGCTAATATATTTAAATCAGTTGAACCCCATTCTCCTACAATTTTAGGATTTCTTATATCAGAAATATCAACTGCTCTTACAGAATTCCCACCAACAAATACATAATTTCCAATTAATGCTATTGAGGTTACCCGTGCGTCTGCTCCGCTAAATTTAACTGTACTCACTAATTGTGGATTTTCTCTATTAGAGATATCTATTATATACAAAGTGCTTGTACCATAAGGATTAACTAAAAACAAATATGGCTCTCTAAATCTTAAAGCATTACCACTAGCAGGCAAAGAAACATTTAATTTTTTAGGAGCAGCAGGGTTTTCCTTTAAACTAAAAATAGCTCCACCACTATGATATAAATAATCATCAACAACAATAACATCGTTATAACCTCCATAATCCCATAGAACATTTAAAATTTGTGGACTTGAAGGGTCTTGTATATCAACTATATAAAGAGGTGATCCTATATACCTTGCTCCTACAGGGAAATAAACATACCTATCTTTATAAACACCAAAAGTAGTAGCCCATTGCATACCTACATGTGGGACATTTCCTAATACTTTTGGAGTAGCAGGATCAGAATAATCAACTATATATAAAGCTCCAGCAGACCATAAAGAACTAGTAATTAATAACAAATTTCTATTAGGTACTACAGCAGAAGCACAAAGTTCGCCTCCTTGTTTATCTTCATATACTTTTCTAATATTTTTAGGGTCTCTAACATCAAAAACAACTAAATGACCTAAAGTATCTGCTCCATAAACAAAACCATTTGCATAAACATGTTCATCCATATTTATAAGATATTCTTTCTCACCAGCGCCAGCATAGCCAAATCCCAACAATTTTGGTGAATTCCAGTTCGAAACGTCATAAACAGCAATTCCTGAAACTGTACCTCCCATTCTTGAATCTGTTAAATTAGCTCCCCAATAAGGCTTAGGAACAGATCTTTTGATTCCAATAGTTAAAATTTTTTTATTAGCGTCATAATCTATATGATCATCAAAGCCAAAGCCTAAAGATTTAATTTCGTCTGGAACATCGTCAATTTTACTTATTAAAATAGGATTTGAGGGATTGCTAACATCATAAATCTGAACTCGTGGAGATGTTGGCGGTACTCCAAAAGCTAATAATAAATTACCTCTCAATTTTCTTGGAGTAGCATTATCTATTTTAGAAAGTAATTTAGGAGAAGTTGGATTAGAAATATCATAAATTTCTATCCATAGTTTTGTAGTATTATCTGATAAAGTTTGGCTTCTTCCATAAAATAAAGTATTTTCATTCGCTACAGAACTATAAGTCATATTAGGATGTTGTGCAAAAGAGGTTGGTGGATTATCGGAGCCTCTAGGCACAAATTTTATATTAGGACCTTCATTTGCTTCTGCTAACCTTGGATTAGCAGGGTCAGTTAAATCATAAAATGCCCAAGTATTTCCATGAACCACCCATAACCACTTTGTGCCTTCTACCATACGAATTCTTGTAGGCCAACCTTGAGCAGGAACCATATTTACTAATTTAGGCTTATCTGGTTGGGAAATGTCATAAACTAAAGGTGATTTTACTGTCTCATTTAAAACCATATAAACATAATTTCCATATCTTTCTATCCCAGATGGATTACCATTTAAAATATAGACAAATCCTTGTTTTTGTAAACTTACTTCTGGTTCTTCATAGATTTGAGATATTATTTTTTGTGCAAATTTTTGAATAAAATCTATAAAAGTTTGCCATAAATATCGTGGTAATTTAAATTGAGCAAAAGAAACATTAACAGCTATAAATAAAACTATAAAAAATATTAAAATTCTTGGGATATTTTTATTCATTGTTATTATTATAAAATCAAATTTAGATTTTAATTGTAAAATAGTGGATAACTTCTTTAAGGTGATTTAACACTAATCTCTTTGTATTTAGATCAGAAAACCTCTACTCAATTGAACTTCCTATATTTATTAAAAAAGCTTAAATTTTTCTGTTTCAGCAAGTATTTTTTATACAACTATGTAGCTAAGAAGTTTAATACCTAAATATCTCTAACCCATCTTTTGTATATCTTACAGGTATTATACCTTGTGGAAAATATTCTAATAATAGATCTAATCTCTGCCAAAAACTTTTCAAATCTTCATCAGTTATTAATTGAACTTTATATCCATTATACTCAGTTACTCCCCATAAACCTAATTGCTTAATTTTATTTTCTAATTCTTCCCTGTTATTTTTCAAATTTGTAAGATCTTTAATAATACCCTTAAACCAATCAGGTTTTTCTGTAAGAATTTTTTTTAAACTTTTAATATTCCTAAATCTTTCAGGTGTTATATTATATTTATATCTCAAAGGATGTTCTTTAAATTCTTCATAGCTACCGTAATTTTCTAATATCTTTCCTACTGTGTTTAAAAGACCGAATAGATTTAAAAACATACTTCGCATAAGTCTATATGTTTGTTCTATTTCGAAACTCATCGAATTTCCGTGATCAATTAATTTAATATCTAATCTCCCACCTCGTTGTTTTACTAAATAATCATCCCAATGCCTATACATTATATAAAGAAGGAAATCAAAAATTGCACATTTAAAAAACAATTCAGGATTTTCTTCTATTAGTTTAATTATTGGTTCTGTACTAGTCTTTTCAAAATATTGTCTTCCTGTCGCGTAATCTAAGAATAATTGTAAAGCTCCAGGGCTTTCGGTTTCTTTAAATCTAACCTCTTCCAATTTTTTATAATCAGGACTATAAACCGGATATTTACCTTTTATAACTCGCAAAACGGTAGGAGGTACCAAATTCCAATTTAATAACTCACTTAATAAAAAAGCAAATATTTCTCTTGGATAATATGCGATGTTCTCAAAAATCCCTACTTTACCTGGTTGAATCCTTTTTTCTATGCTTTGTAAAAGACCTTCTTCTCTAGTAATTTTAAAAATATATTCATAAAGCTCCCCCCATCCTTCTCCTAAAAATGGCTTAAAGACTGCGTAAACTTTTTTGCCTTCCTTTTTAATAACAACCAAATAGAAAGAAACCAAATTTTGATGCCCAGCTACATCAGGCAAAACTTCTTCTATCCTTCCTATATATTCTAATTCTCCATTTTCTAAAATTTCTAAAATCTCCTTCAGTGTTAATATTTCAGTATGAAAAACAATAGATTTTTGACCAGTTTTTGGATCTTGAATAATGGTATAACCAGTTACAACTTCCCAATTTGGCTGTCTTTCCTTTTCTGTTTTTTCTTTGGAAGTTTGCAAATCTGGATGCGGTAAATTCTTTTTCATTTACTTAATTTTAACAGAGCTTTA